>WNGD01000470.1_pt1 | contig 65585 bp, 62 predicted proteins | sample 5400671 | NCBI WGS metagenome assembly WNGD01 (sample SAMN13153369, study PRJNA577476) | soil metagenome | isolation source: 40 cm soil or saprolite under grassland replicate 2 | place: USA:California | collected 2016-06-15
CAACAGGTGGGAGTACGACGGCCCAGAACCACCTCACGGTTTCCCCGGCAAAGATCCACGATGGGGCGAGAGACCGTTCTCAGACGAAGCAAATCCGAACTGGATCGCTTGAGTTGAGGTGTCAGCATTAAAGACGAGCTGCTTCTCCCAAGCTAGTCAGTACGTCAGCTACGCATTCCTTAATCTCTTTTGAATCGGTATATCCTCCATAAGATAGAAGTTCTTCCAGTGCAGGCGCAACGAGAGCGTCGATACTGACGTGCGGTGATAGAGAGCGAAGACGGGAAGCGGAGAAGCCATTCGCTGGGCTATGAGGGCGCGGATTTGTTGCACGTCGTGTCGGCGAGCGGCCAGCTGCTATGACGCCAGTCCAGTAAACACCAGTCCCACCATCCTGAGGATAAGCCCATCCGTTTACACCAATATGCCAGTCGAGACGGCGACGAGGCTCACCCCGACGTGGTCGGTGGAGGTTCCAGAAGGTGCCTAGAAGCGCAGCCGCTTGCATTCTCCTGACTATACGAAGAATCTCAGCTAGAGGGAGTTCGGTACTGTCCGGCGGAACAGCGAGAATCCACTGGAGGGCAACGAGGCCGCTCGGGTAAATATTAATCATATGCGTGGGACCGGGAGTGGTTCCATCTTTGGAGTACCGGACCATCTCTGGACCTGCGTAGTCTGGCTGCTCCGGAAATTCATCAGGCAACATTTCATTGACCAATCGGCAAGCATAATCGATGAACTCGGCTGATGGTCGCGGCTTCGGCGAGCGGCTAGGGGCTACTGCGAGAAACAGTATGAAGGCGTGATACGTGCTATCTGGCCTCAGAGGGTTAGCCATGATCGGCCGATGATCCGCCTCCACGAGCTGACGCACCCCAGCCAGGGTCGAACCGAGCTTTTCCAGCAGCCATGCAGGCGAGAAGGGGCCGATGGGATTCATCCGTCCCTACCCTGATCCATCGAAAATCCTCTACAGCCGGCGTGACTCCTCAAGGCTGGAGCTTACCTGGTCTTGCTCTCAGCTACAGCGCCAAGCCCAGGCCGCCCGCCCTCCCTCACCCACTGGCGTTGATGCTCTCGGTCGACGAATACGCGTCTTCTTCCCACCCGTTCGCCGCAGCCACAGGCGCAAGAAGCCCTTCCCTCCTGAGGCTGCACCGCTTTTGGTAGAATAATGCTTTTTGCCTTAATGGGGCCAACGTCTTCTTCACGCGGTCTCGCCAGACGGAGTTCGAAAGTGTCTCCGCCAGGGGCTCCATCCTCCACCGCTGGTCACAGCTCTCGATCAGGCGGGGCTTCGTGGACGCCCCGCGTTATGCCCTCTGCGTGCCCTTGGCTTTCTTCACCTTCTTCATCGCCTGGTTGGTAAGCCGATCAAGCCCCGAGGCGATCGCCGCATCCCGTTCGGCCGGAGTTCTCAAGAGATTCGCGCTCTGGCGGCTTCCCCCCCGAGCAACTACACTGTGAAGGTAGAAGAGACAAGCTTGTCTGTCAAGATTGACTTACAAGAATGTCTTACAAGAAGCATGCTACGAGGCATATGACCGAAGAATCCATCACACGCAGAATCGCCAACGAGCTACGTCAGCAAATCGAGAATGGAACTCTCGGACCTGGCGCGCTCCTGCCATCCGAGCCTGAACTAGCACGCCAACACGAAGTAAGTCGGCAAACCGCTCGAACAGCACTCCAGATCCTTGAGCAGGAAGGACTTATCGTCGTGCGGCCACGGCGAGGACGAATTGTGCGTAGCCGTACTCGTCTCTACTGGCGACTCTCGGAGTTCGAATTGCCAGAAAACACCGGCCTTGTCTCATCAGATGCTTGGGAAGCAGACATCGAAACCCAAGGACACGACCCAACCCGCCAGGAACTCACAGTTGAGACAATCTATCCGCCCGCCCCGATCGCGGCAAAACTCGGCCTCGACCCTAACAACGATCGGTGTGTTGTCCGACGGCGAGTGCGCTACATCGACAATGAGCCCGCGATCATCTCGGACGACTATTTCGATGAACAGGTTGTGAGAGGTACCGAACGAGCCGAGCACCGGGACACTACACGCGAGGACATCCTAAAAGTTGCCGGCTATGAACAAACCTACGACATTGACGAGATCACTACCCGGATGCCCACTCCCAGCGAAAGCCGACGACTCTCACTCTCAGCAGGTACCCCGGTTGCTGAACACGTCCGAACTGGGTACACGCGAGATGACAAACCAGTACGCGTCATGGTCTCGATCGTCCCCGGTGACACTCTGATTCTCCGGTACACGATCCCAACATAGCTTGTCGCAGGTGAGATCTACGCTCTTGGCAGAAGTACGCCTTCTGCAAGGAGTCACCATGTTCGGCCCATTCAACCGCTGGCAAGACTTCTGCGAGCATGACCGCCGGGAGGTAGATGCCGCCATCGCCGCCATCACTCACGATCCCTGGATCGGGCAGCCAACCGGGCACTACACCCCATCCCAGACCTACACCTATAAATGCTTCCAAAGCGGTCGGCTGATCACCTACGAAGTCGACAGTAGCCGCGCCCGCTGCTGACCATCGCGGCGGTTGAGAGCGAGGTGCTATGGGGTTTTGGGGCACGTTCATCGTGGCACGCAGCAGCCGGCCGCTGATCGAACTGGAAGCGATGAAGACGGCGGCCTACCACGGGGCATGGCAACGCACGGGTGACGACGGCTGGCAGGTGGTGCAGCTCCACCGGGGCCCGGACGGGTACGACTCGCAGCGGTTGCCGGCCGACTGGGAGCAGCTACTTGTCTCCATGATGGAGCAGACCGGGCACCCCGTGCTGGCCGCGGTGGTGCTCGACAGCGACGGCGCCCAGTTGATCGGCTACAGCCCCAACGCGGGCCGCTGGGGCGGCTGGCTGATGCTCAACCGCATCGTCGCCCACCTCGACTACACCGCCTTGCCCTACGCCTGGGAAGGCGAGCACGGCGAGCCGCAGGTCGACTTGGGCGAGGACTACCAGCGTCGGGTCCGCACAGCCATGGCGCGGCTATACCAGATCAGCCCGCCCGGTCACCTCGCGGCGCCCCTCGCGGTGCGATGGGCGAATGAAGCAGGGTACCGGCGCAGCGTCGCAGCGGTGGAGGCCCTCTTGAACGGCAGTGACGTCTTTGCTGAGGACCTGTTCTTCCAACTCCTCGGCGTTCTGGGGCTGTCCGGCCTGGGCGAGTTCTGACCTTGAGCCTCCGCTGCTAGCCTCTGCCCTACACCACGCGCCGATACGCGCTGCAACGCGCCGTCATGCGCACTCGACCAAATTGGCCTAGGATGAACGCAGCCAAATCAAACAAACGGTCGGGGAGAAGTGCTTCCCAAGCTCGCGGTGAGGGTTCGATTCCCTTCGCCCGCTCCACGCGACGGGAGGCTGCGAGGCTGCAGATGGAGCGTTTTCCGGCCATCGAGCCCTTCGAGCAGGGCATGCTCGATGTGGGCGACGGGCAGCGCATCTACTGGGAGACCTCCGGCAACCCCGGCGGCAAGCCCGCGCTCGTGGTTCACGGCGGGCCTGGCTCAGGGTCCGCCCCATCGCGGCGATGCTTCTTCGACCCCGAGGCCTACCTGATCGTCCAGTTCGACCAGCGTGGCGCTGGGAGCAGCACGCCGCACGCCAGCGATCCCGCCACCGACCTGTCCGCCAACACCACCCACCACCTGATCGCTGACATGGAGCGGCTCCGCGAGCACCTTGGCGTCCAGCGATGGCTGCTGTGGGGCGCGTCCTGGGGTGTCACGCTTGCTCTTGCCTACGCCGAGCGGCACCCCGAGCGAGTCAGCGAGATGGTCCTGGCGTCGGTGACCGTGACCCGGCCGGCCGACGTGCACTGGCTGTACCACACGGTGGGGCGCTACTTTCCCGAGCAGTGGGAGCGGTTCCGCAACGGCGTGCCAGAGGCCGACCGCGACGGCGACCTGGTCGCGGCCTACTACCGCCTGCTCAACGAGTCCGCCGACGTCGCGGTCCGGGAGCGGGCCGCGCGGGCCTGGTGCCGGTGGGAGGACGAGGTGCTGTCGAACGAGGAGGGCTGGCAGCCCAATCCCCGCTACGACGACCCGGCGTTCAGGATGGCGTTCGCCCGGATCGTCACGCACTACTTCCACCATCACGCCTGGCTCGCCGACGGGCAGCTGCTGCGCGACGCGGGCCGCCTCGCCGGCATTCCCGGCGTCCTCGTCCACGGCCGCTTCGACCTCGGCGGTCCGGCCGACGTCCCCTGGCTGCTGGCCAGGGCGTGGCCCGATGCCGAGCTGCACCTGGTCGGCACGGGCCACGCCGGCGGCCCGGAGGCGACCATGCGGATCCTGGAAACGACTACCCGGTTCGCGCGACGGCGCTGATCCGCCGGGACACGGATGCGGCCCGGCTCGCTCGGCCCTCAGGATGGTCGCACGGGTTACTCGGCTGGCGGCGGTGGCGACGGCAGTCGCAGTGGCGCCGGTGGTGCGGTGGCCGGGGCTTCGGCGGCGTCGGGGGCGGCTTTGGCGGCAGGGGCGGCAGCACGATCACCCGCTGGCGCTCGATCAGGATGTACAGGATCGACTGGGTCGGCCGGTGCTGGGTGAACCGGATGGCCTCGTGCGTGCCTGCAGGCGGCGCCTGCGCAGGTATGGGAGCAGGAGGTGGCGGTGTGGGGCTGACCGGAGCGTTGCCACCGGTGCCAGGGTGGCGTCCCCATGTGGGCCAGTCCTGAGGAGGCTCGGCCTCGACCGGTCCGGGCGGGCCCGAGTCGAGCGGGCCCGAGTCGAGGGTGAGAGGGCGGGGGCGGCGGGACGGGTGGTGCTCCACCGAGTCCACCAGCAGCGCGTTGCTGGTCACCATCGCGAACAGCGAGGTACCGGCAAGCGCGATCACGACAGGTACAGTGCGGCGCGGCGTCAACGAGGCATCCCCTGCGGCTTGAGTGCGGGTAGGTTCCTCAGCTCAGGTGGTTCGCGTGGGGGGACGCGCTCCAGCGGTACGCCGACAGCTTCGGCATGTCCGCGCCGCGACTTGAGCGGATTCCCGATTCCTCGGGGGCGCCCTCCGGCCTATTCCGGTTCCGGAGCGGGAGTCGGGCCGGAGCCAGGCTCGCGCCGCTTGCCGTGGGGCAGGGATTTCTGCAAGCCTTCCTGCCTGCCCAAGTTCGCCGACCAGGGAGTGCCCGTGGCCGTTGCCGTCTCGCCGACCAAGCCCATGACCCTCACCACCAGCCGGCGAGGGCTCATCCTCGCGCTGTTCGTCGCTTCCGGCGCCGCCGGGCTGATCTACCAGGTGGTGTGGTCCCGCGAGCTGGTGCTGGTGTTCGGCAACACCACCCAGGCGGTGGCGACGATCGTGACCGCATTCATGGCCGGCCTGGGGTTCGGCAGCCTGGTGGGCGGGCGGCGCGCCGGCCGCACCGCCAACCCGCTCGCGCTCTACGGGCTGGTCGAGCTGGCCGTGGCCGCCTACGCGCTGCTGCTGCCGTTCGCCTTCGCCAGCCTCGGCGACCTCTACCGGGGCGTCTATCCCAGCCTGGTGGAGCATCCGGCCGGGCTGACCGCGGTGCGGCTGCTGCTCGCCCTCGCCGCCGTCTCCCCCGCCACCTTCCTGATGGGCATGACCCTGCCGTTGCTGGTGCGCCACCTGGTCCGCACCCTGGACGAGGCCGGGGCCCGCCTCGGCGAGCTGTACGCGGCAAACACCGCCGGAGCGTTCACCGGCACGCTTCTGGCCGGCTTCGTGCTGATCGAGTTCCTCGGCCTGCGCCGCACCAGCTACGTCGCGGTGGCGCTGAACCTGCTCGCCGGCGTGGGCGCCCAACTCCTCGCCCGCCGGGACCGGGGCCGGGACGGACACGCCGAAGACGGCGACCAGGCTAAGGCGGCGGGGTCCAAGGCGGCAGCCCGGAAGACCACCGTGGACCTCACCAACAAGGAACGGCAGCGACGGCGCCTGGTGCTGTCGGCCACCTTCGTCTCCGGGTTCGTGGCGCTCGCTCTCGAGGTCCTGTGGACCAGGATGCTCGCCGCCGGAACCGGCGTGAGCATCTACATCTTCACCACCATCCTGGCGGTCTACCTGCTCGGCATCGCGCTCGGCAGCGCCGCCTACCGCCGCTGGTCGCGCCCGGGGTGGGAACGGCTCGGCGTGCTCGGCCTCTGCCTCGGGGCGATCGGGCTGCTGGCGCAGCTCACCGTCGTGCTCGGCAGTGGCGTGGCCGGGAACCCGGCGTTCCTGACTCGCTCGGTGGTGGTGCTGCTGCCCGCGACCATCCTGATGGGCTTCGCCTTCCCTCTGGCAGGCGGGCTGCTGGTGGCGTCGGCCGAGCATGCGGGCGCGAGCGTCGGCTTGCTCTATGCCGCCAACACCGCCGGCTCGATCCTCGGCTCCTTTAGCGCCGCGTTCATCCTGGCGGGCACGCTCGGGACCAACGGCTCGGTACTGTTGCTCGGCGCCCTCAACCTGCTCACCGGCGCCGTGCTGCTGCTACGTGGCAACGCTCGGCCCAGTTTCGGGCGGGCGCCCCTGGGCCGGCCGGCGGCGGCTGCACTCACCCTGCTCGCCCTGCTCGGCCTGGTCGCCTCGTCCCTGGACCTGCCGATCACCCGCACCGCCATCGAGAACAAACTGCGTGCCACCGGGCTGCCCACCACCCACGCCGAGGACGAGCTGGCCACCGTCGACACGCTCGGCGGGCCGGCGCGCGGCCGGCGGCTGCTGGTTGGCGGCGTGGGCATGACCTCGCTCACGGTCGCCACCAAGCTGATGGCCGATATGTCGAAGGCACTGCGCCCACAAGCCCAGGACTTTCTGGTGATCGCGTTCGGCATGGGCAGCACCTACCGTGCCGGGCTGGAGGCTGGCCTGCACACTGACGCGGTGGAGCTGTCGCCGACCGTCCCGAGCCGCATGCCGGTGTATTTCCCTGACGCACAGCGCTGGCTTCACAACCCCAACGGGCACGTGATCATCAGCGACGGGCGCAACTACGTGCGTCTTGCCCGCAAGCACTACGACCTGATCGCGGCCGACCCTCCTCCGCCGATCGAGAGTGCGGGTTCGGTGGTGCTGTACACCCGCGAGTTCCTGACTGAAGGCAAGGCACGCCTCAACCCAGGGGGGGTGTTCATGCTCTGGATCCCCTTGGCGTTGCCGCTGGAGGACCTGAAGACCCACATGCGCACCTTCCACGCGGTGTTCCCCCACGTCCAGATGCTGCTCGCGCCGGGAAGCCGCGGGGTCTACATGTTCGGTTCCGAGTCTCCGCTTAGCTTCGACGACCAGTCGCTCCTCGGCGTCTTCCGCGACCCCGCCGTGCTTGCCGACCTGAACGACTCCCCCGACTACCCGCCAACCGACCCCGCCGGATGGGTCCGCGTCATCCACCACGCCGAATGGCTCAGCGAAGACCAAGTGACCGCCTTCACCGGTCCCGGCCCCCTGATCACCGACGACCAGCCCCGCTCCGAGTACTACTTCTGGCGCCGCACCACCATGCACGACCGCAACTACGTGACCGAGTCGACGCTGCGCGCCGCCGCTCCATAGAGGCACCCAGCAACAGAAGTCTGGCGGCGCGGCGCTATAGGCTGCGGGCCGCCATCGGAGCAAATCGGGAGTACTGCCCCTGGAACGTGACCACCACGGTGTCGGTCGGGCCGTTGCGGTGCTTGGCGAGGATCAGGTCCGCCTCGCCCTTGCGGGGCGACTCCGAGTCGTAGATCTCGTCGCGGTAGATGAACAGAACACAGTCGGCGTCCTGTTCCAGGCTGCCCGATTCGCGTAGGTCGGATAGCATGGGTTTTTTGTCTGATCTTGCTTCTGGGTTTCGGGAGAGCTGGGAGATGGCGATCACCGGGACCGCCAGCTCCTTGGCGAGGAGCTTGAGGCCGCGGGACATCTCGCTCACTTCCTGCTGGCGGTTGTCGACCTTCCTGCTCGCCTGCATCAGTTGCAGGTAGTCGACCACTACTAGGCCGAGACCGTGCCGCTGCTTGAGGCGTCGACACTTCGCGCGAATCTCCATCAGCGTGGTCGATGCCGAGTCGTCGATAAACAGCGGTGCGTCCGCGAGCCTACCGAGCGACCGGGTCAGGCGGGTCCAGTCGGACTCATCCATCCGCCCGGTCCGCAGCCGCTGCATGTCCACCGAGCACTCCGCGCACATCAGCCGCTGCACCAACTCGCTCTTGCTCATTTCCAGCGAGAAGATCACTGATGTCACGTTTGCCTTCACCGACGCGTTTCGTACGATATCTAATCCTAGCGTGCTTTTTCCGACCGCCGGCCTGGCCGCGACGATGATGAGGTTGGAGGGTTGGAGGCCGGAGGTGATGCGGTCGAGGTCGGGGAAGCCGGTGGGGACGCCGGTGATTTCGCGGTGGTCGTCGTGGAGGCGTTCGATGGCTTCGAGGGTGCTGGTGAGGACCTCGCGGAGGGACTGGTAGTCGTCGGTGACACGGCCTTGGGCGACCTGGTAGACGAGGGATTCGGCGATGTCGACGGCGCGCTCGGTGTCCTGGGGGGTCTCGTAGCCGAGCTGGACGATGCGGGTGCCGACGTCGATCAGGCGCCGCAGGGTGCCGGCTTCCTTGACGATGCGGGCGTAATAGGCGGCGTTGGCGGCGGTGGGGACGCCCGCGAGCAGGGTGTGGAGGAAGGGTGCGCCGCCGATGTCGGCGAGCTGGCCGCCGCGGCGCAATTCCTCGGAGACGGTGACGGCGTCGACCGCCTGTCCGTGGCTGTAGAGGCCGAGGATGGCGTTGAAGACGGTGCGGTGCGCGGGGCGGTAGAAGTCGTCCTCGTGGAGCAGTTCGAGGACCTCGGCGATCGCGTCGCGGGAAAGGAGCATCGAGCCGAGGACGGACTCCTCGGCCTCAGTGTTGTGTGGCGGGATGCGCTCGTAGGCTGGGGAAGCGCTGGCCCGCGAGCCCCCGCCCTCGACGACCGATGGGCGGATGGCCATGGTGCTCTCCTTGATCCTGGTGGCGCGCTAGCTCGGGACGACCTCCAGGTTGACGGTGGCTTCGACCTCAGGGTGGAGGCGGACGTGGAGCTGGTGGGTGCCGGTCTGCTTGATGGGGTTGCCGAGATGGATGCGGCGGCGGTCGATCTCCACCCCGCCGGTGCGCGACACCGCCTCGACGATCTGGGGTGTGGTGATGGAGCCGAACAGGCGCCCCTCCTTGCCCGCCTTGGCGGGGATCACCACCCGCAACGACTCGAGGTGGGTGGCGATGGTCTGCGCCTGCTCGAGGTCGGCGATCTCGCGGGCGATGCGGCGCGCGCGGATGCCCTCGGCCTGCCGCACCGCGCCCTGGGTGGCGAGGCGTGCCAGGTTGCGGGGGAGCAGGTAGTTGCGGCCGTACCCGTCGGCAACCTCGACGATGTCCCCGGGTGCGCCCACCCCGCGGACTTCCTGGTTGAGAATGACCTTCACGTCGGGAACCTCGTGCTCGTCACTGTTACTAGCGGATGGAGTAGGGGAGCAGCGCCATCTCGCGGGCGTTCTTGATCGCCGTCGCGACGTCGCGCTGATGCTGCGAGCAGTTGCCGCTGACCCGGCGGGCGCGGATCTTGCCCCGGTCGCTCATGAACTTGCGCAGCAGGTTGATATCCTTGTAGTCGATGATGTCCTGGTGCTCGGCGCAGAACTGGCAGAACTTGCGCTTGGGTTTGCGCTGAAACGTGCTCTTCGGCATTCGCCTCATAACCTCCATTCACCCCGGGGCACCCCGACCCAACGGGATACCCCGGACCTCGCTTGGACCGCCGCCTAGAAGGGCGGCTCGTCGTTGAACTGGCCACCGCCACTGCCGCCACCGCGGGAGCCGCCGGCGGGGCTGCCTGCGAACTCGCCGCCGCCCCGGGAGGAGCGTTCGACCTTGGCGGTGGCGAACTTCAGGCTGGGGCCGATCTCGTCGGCCTCGATCTCGGTGACCGAGCGCTTCTCACCCTCGGGGGTCTCCCAATTGCGCATGCGCAGGCGGCCCACCACGATGCAGCGCGATCCCTTGGTCAGCGTCTCGGCCACGTTCTCGGCCTGCTGACGCCAGACGTTCACGCGGAAGAACGAGGTCTCTCCGTCCTTCCACTGGTCGCCCTCGCGCACGCGGGGGGTGACCGCCAAACGGAAGTTCGCCACGGCCGCGCCGTTGGCGGTGAAGCGCAGCTCCGGGTCGTCGGTCAGATTACCGACCACCATGACTTGGTTGTCGTTTGCCACTGGGATCCACCTCACTCACATCCCGCGCCGGCCTCAGGGCCGGGCACGATCCGGTATGACGGCCCAATCGGGATCGGGCCAGCGGGGAAGGAGACGTCCAAGAGTCGCCGGGGAACGTGCGACTCAGGCGGCCGGCCGGACCACCTTGTGCCGGATAACTCCGTCGGCAAGGCCGAGCACCCGGGAGAGCTCGTCGACCGTGGCGGCTTCGGCCTCCAGGCCGACCACCGTGTAGTACCCCTCGGTCAGGTGCCGGATCTCGTAGGCGAACCGGCGCTTGCCCCAGTGGTCGATGTTCTGCACCGTGCCACCGCGGGTGGTCACCGTGGTGAGGAACTTGTCGACCGCCGCCTTGGCGTCTTTGTCTTCCAGGCTGGAGTCGAGGATGATCATCACTTCGTACTTGCGCATTAACGCATGTCACCTCCTCTGGACTGAAGCGGCCCTCGCCACTCGGCGAGAGCAGGAGTGTGAAGCCGAGCGAGGGTAGCAGTGCGGCGCTATTGGCGGCAACGCACCCGAGCCCGACGATGACCACGACGATCCCATCCATGGATGCAGTGTGGCATGCCCCCCCGACAGTCGTTGTTCCCTGTCCACAGCCTCTGACCAGGGAAACAAGCACCCTCAAGCGTCCTGGGGAACAACCGGCTCCGGCTTGACGAAGATCCAGACCACCACCGCGGTGATGGCCACCAGCAGGAGGTTGCGGACGGTGAGCAGGCCGATGTCGACCGGGTCGAAACGGATCAGCTGCGGGTAGCGGAACGGGTAGATGACCTGGGTGACCACGGCGGCGGCGACCAATGCCAGCAGCGCCGGCCGCGCGCGGCGGCGATCGGCCAGACCGGCCAGCAGGGCGGCGATCCACACCAGGTACTGCGGCGACAGCACCCGGGCGGGCAGCACGAAGGCGAACACCCCGATGGCGAAGGCGGGGGCCCAGTCCTGCGGGCGCAGGCCGCCGCGCCGCCACGAGCACCAGCCGACCAGCGCGGTGGCGGCAACCAGGGTGAGCGCGGTGGCGGCGACCGAGAGCGTCTTGACCGGCGCCGACAGGCTCGACGCCAGGTGATAGGCACCGAAGTCGAGGAACGACCTGGTGGCCAGCCCGGTGGCCAGGTGGACGAGGTCGATCGCGTTGGCGGGCAGGCTCTCGATCTGCACGCCACGGGCCGTCTGGTAGCTGACGGAGGTGAGCGTGCCGTGCACCGACAGCGCCAGCGCCGGCACCACGGTCACCGCGAAACCGGCCAGGAACGGCGGCGCCGTGCGCCGCAGCGCCCGCCACAGACCCCAGCCCGGCAACGGCATCAGGCCCAGCACCAGCAGCGGCGCGAGCACCAGCGGGAAGAGCTTGGCCGCGGTGCCGAAACCGAGCGCGGCAGCGGCCGGCCCGGCGCGGCCTTCGGCCGCCCACGCGGCGGCGAGCAGCAGGCACACCGCTGGCACCAGGTCGAAGCGGAGCACCAGCAGCGGCCCCACCGCCAGCAGCAGCAGGATGTAGGCCAGCGGGATGCGCCGGCGGCCGCGGTCGGCGGCCCTGGCGAGCCGCAGCGAGGCGTACAGCCCGACCGCGTCGACCAGCAGCATCTCGACCGCGAAGGCTAGGCGGTAGCCGGCCCCGGTGCCGGTGACCAGGCCTGGCAGCACGGTGAACGGCACGCTTCCCGGCGGGTATTCGATGGCGATGTCGCGGTAGGGGAGTTCGCCCTGGAACATGCGCTCCACCCGGGCGCCGTAGGAGCGGACGTCGCCGAACAACCCACCCGAGTACAGCTTCGGGTTGAGGGAGACCACCAGCAGCAGCAGCCTGGTTGCCACCCAGAGCCACAGCAGCGGCGTCACAGAGGTGCGGGCGGACGGGGCTGGTTCCACGTGCGGACTGGCGACGGCGGCGGGCAGGGCGGGCACAGGGAGCGCCTACTGCGTAGTGGTGGTCTGGCGCAACCTCGTCGACTGCGTGGCGAAGCTGGTGGGCGGGAAGGTGGTGGTCGGCGTTGGCAGGGTCGAGGCCGGCAGCGTGCTGGCGGGTGCGCTGGACGGCGGCACGGTGGCGGGCGGCACGGTGGCGGGCGTGGTGGCCGAGGTGACGGCCGGCACGGGGTTGGCCTGCTGCGGCAGCGGGAAGGCCGTCCCCGGCGTGTTCCGGGTGGCCTCCACCATGAAGTTGTGCCAGATCTCGGCCGGGAGGGAACCGCCCTCGACGTGCGACAGGCCGTGGATGTTATGGGTCGGCGAGGCCATCGGCGACGGTTTCTTGTACCCCAGCCAGACCGAGGTGACCAGATCGGTGGTGTAGCCGGTGAAGCGGGCGTCCTTGAAGTCGTTGGTGGTGCCGGTTTTGCCGGCGACCTGGCGGTCCGGCAGCCGGGCGTTGGTGCCGGTGCCACGCTCGACCACGTTGCGGAGCGCGAGGGTCATGGTGTTGGCAGTGGTGGGGTCGATCACCTGCTCAGAGCGAGGCTTGGGGAGCTTGAGGACGTGGCCTTTGAGGTCGGTGACCTTCTCGACCATGTAGGGCTCGTGGTGGACGCCTTGGGCGGCCCAGGTCCCGTAGGCGGAGGCGAGCTGCAGGGTGGTGACGTCGCTCGGCCCGAGCGCCTCGGAGGCGACCTCGGCGATGGTCGGCTTGTGCTCGGCGGAGGTCAGGACGGCGTCGAGGCCGGTCCGGTGGGCCAGTGCCGCCACCCGCTTCGGACCCGACTGGCCGTCCCGGGCGAGCTGGTCGAGCAGGTACGTGTAGGTGGTGTTGACGGAGTGCGTGGTGGCCTCCAGCAGGCTGATGTCGCCGCTGAAGTGCTCGCCGTCGAAGTTGCGGATCGTCCCCCCGTCGGAGATGCGCACCGAGTCCGGGGCGGGCAGCGGCTGATTCAGGGTGACGCCGTCGAGCAGAGCCTGCTCCAGCACGAACGGCTTGAACGACGAGCCGGCCTGCCGCGTCGCGTCGGTGGCGAGGTTGAAGGGCGCCCTGATCCACTGGCTGGAGGGAGCACCGCCGTAGATCGCCCGCACCGCGCCGGTCTTGGGATCGAGAGAGATCAGCGAGGCGGAAGGATCGCCGGTCCGGTTGAGCACGCTCCTGACCGCGGTCTCGGCCTGTGTCTGCATCTTCATGTCCAGGGTGGTGCGGACCCGCAACCCGCCCTGGGCGACGGTGGCCGCGCCGAACTGGTCGACCAGGTACTGGCGCACGAGGTCGAGGAAGAACGGCGCCCCGGAGTTGGCGATCCCGCTTGGCCTGACCGTCCAGCGCTCCTTCAGCGGCGCGGCCTTGGCCTTGGCGGCGGCAGCGCTGCTGAGCCAGCCGCGCTGCGCCATCACGTCGAGGATGAAGTCGCGGCGCGCTTTGGCGATCTTCACGTTGGCCTGGCGCGTGTAGACCTCGGGGGCGCGGATGGCGCCGGCGAGGGTCGCCGCCTCCTGCGGGGTCAGGTCCTGGACGCGCTTGTTGAAGAAGGCATGCGCGGCGGCGTCGACGCCGTAGGAGCCGTGGCCGAAGTAGACGGCGTTCAGGTAGGAGGCGAGAATCTGGTCCTTGGTGTAGTGGCGCTCCAGCTTGATCGCGATCACGGCTTCCTTGACCTTGCGGAAGATGGTCCGCTCGCTGCCCACCGACGGGAAGACGTTCTTCACGTACTGCTGAGTGATGGTCGAGCCGCCCTCGGCGACTCGGCGCTGCACGATATTCGCGAAGGCGGCGCGCAGCAGACCCTTGTAGGAGAGCGCCCCGTGCTGGTAGAAGTCGCGGTCCTCGGCGGCCAGCACGGCATGCTGCATCACCGGCGGGATGTCCTTGAAGTCGACCACGTGCCGGTTGGCGATCGGCGAGACGGTGCCGAGGTTGACCTTCCCGGTCGTGTCGGTGAAGTAGATGCTCTGCGCGGGCGGCGCCTGGTTGGTCACCGGGAGCTTGGCAAAGGCATAGACCACGCCGATCACGACGCCAAAGAGGATCGCGATGACCGGCAGTGTCAGCCACAGCACCCAGAACAGGATGCGGCGGGTGCGGGGCCGCGGGGGGGCGGCGCGGAGCCGGGCGGTGCGCGAAGGCACGGTCGTACGAGTCGCCATGGCCAAGGACTCTACCCTAGGGCAGGCGAAAACCTGGAACCGGCCGCCCCTAAGGGGCTGTAGGGGGAGAAATCAGCCGACATGGCGGCGGCCGAGCAGGTAATGCTGCGCCAGGTGGTTCCAGGAGCAGCCGGTGCAGACCTCGACCACGTAGCAGGCGAACTCGTCGATAGAGCGGTGCAGGTCGGCGAGGGCGGCGCTGGGCCAGACCCGGCCGGATTCCTGCCTGAGGGCGTCGCCGAACACGTAGGTGACATGGGTGAGGCAGGTCTCGGCGCAGACCGGGCAGGGGGTAGGGGTCGACTCGCCCACGTTGCGAGCCGCGCGCAGCAGTTCAGGATGCGCGTCGCAGACGTCGCCGCGGGTGAGGCGCCCGACGCGCAACTCCCGCAGCTTGGCCCGTTTGGCGAGGGTGTAGTCGACCAGCCGCATGGTGGCAGTGTACCCGGCGCGGATGTCCCGGACGACGGTTGTATTTCATGGCCAACCGCCCTCTCTCTCAGGTGAACGAGAGGTGGCCGGTTGACAGCCCGGGGCTGGCGTATCTATCGTGTCGATACATCGGTTCGATATATAAGGCCGATCAGTCGAGAACCACAAGGGGGCCCCACCCGTGCTCGAGCTTGCCGTGCTGGGCCTGCTCAAGGAGTCGCCGATGTCCGGGTATGAGCTGAAGAAACGGCTCACCGTGACCCATGGCGCCTTCTGGCGGGTCAGCTTCGGCTCCCTTTATCCCTGCCTCAAGCGGCTGCTCGCCGACGGGGCGCTCGAGGTGCAGGAGTCGCCGCAGTTCACCTCGCGCAAGAAGCACGTGTACCGGTTGACGGGGCGCGGCGAGCGGCTCTTCCAGGAAATGCTCGAGTCGACCGACGCCCACGACCTCGAGCAGGACCGCTTTTCCCTGCGACTGGCGTTCTTCCGCTACCTGGGCCCAGAAAGCCGCTTGGACCAGCTCGAACGTCGCCGTGGCTACCTCCAGGAGCGGCTCGCCGACCTGCGCACGTCGCTGCGCACGGTACGCGACCGCGTGGACGCCTACACCATCGAGTTGATGGACCACGGGCTCGACGCGCACGAGCGCGAGATCGCCTGGCTCGACCGTCTGATCGCGGCCGAGCGGCACTCCACCGCGGCGAAGCCGCCAGCGGAACCGCAGTCCCAGGGTTCCGAGGACCGCAAGCCTGGCACGCAGCGCCAGGGACCCGACGCCGTCCCGGCCGAATCCGGGCCGGACAGCACACCTGGGCATGGTCACGGCGCTCAGGATCCCAGAAGTTCGCGCGATTCCCGGCTTCCGCTCCAAGCCGGATAGGCCGCGCATGACCACGAGGAGTCAAGACGGAATGGCCAAGGTTCGCGTCGCGATCGTCGGCGTGGGGAACTGCGCCTCATCGCTGGTGCAGGGCGTGCACTACTACCAGGACGCCCAGGAAGGGGACGACGTCCCCGGGCTGATGCACGTCGAGCTCGGTGGCTACCACGTCCGCGACATCGAGTTCGTCGCCGCCTTCGACGTCGACGCCAAGAAGGTTGGGCGCGACCTCGCCGAAGCGGTGCTCGCCAGCGAGAACAACACCATCCACCTGGCGGACGTCCCGCCCCTCGGGATCGAGGTGCAGCGCGGCCCTACCCTGGATGGGCTCGGCCGCTACTACCTGGAGACCATCGAGCAGTCCGAGCGGGAGGCGGTCGACGTGGCCGCCGTGCTGCGAGCCTCCCGCGCCGACGTGCTGGTCTGCTACCTGCCAGTTGGCTCCGAGGAGGCCGCGCGCTTCTACGCCGCCCAGGCCCTTGAGGCCAAGGTCGCCGTCGTCAACTGCCTGCCGGCGTTCATCGCCACCGATCCCGAGTGGGCGGAGCGCTTCCGCGCTGCCGGCGTCCCGATCATCGGCGACGACATCAAGTCGCAGGTGGGCGCCACCATCGTGCACCGGGTGCTGAGCCGCCTGATGGAGGACCGGGGGATCAACATCGACCGCACCTACCAGCTCAACTTCGGCGGCAACATGGACTTCATGAACATGCTGGAGCGTGACCGGCTGCAGTCCAAGAAGATCTCCAAGACGCAGGCGGTCACCTCGCAGCTCGACCGCGACCTGGGCAAGCGCAACGTCCACGTCGGCCCCAGCGACCACGTCCCGTGGCTGGACGACCGCAAGTGGTGCTACATCCGCATCGAAGGCCGCGCCTTCGGAGACGTGCCGCTGAACCTGGAGCTGAAGCTCGAGGTGTGGGACTCGCCCAACTCGGCCGGCGTGGTGATCGACGCCATCCGCTGCGCCAAGCTCGGCCTGGACCGCGGCCTCGCCGGCCCGCTGCTGGGCCCGGCCTCCTACTTCATGAAGTCGCCGCCGGTGCAGTACACCGACGACGTCGCCCGCCAGGCCGTCGAGGACTTCATCGCCGGCAAGGCCTGAACCGGCCGTCTTGCCGCGCCTCGCTGCGCCGCCGCCCACCTAGCAACTCGGGCGGCGGCGTATTGCTTTGCGCGCGGCTGCGCTCCCGCGCTGCAAAAGACCTGGTCGCAAGGCTGTCCTGAAGCCGCGAAAAGAGTCCCTCAAGGCAGGGAGGGAAGCTGCCGAGATAGGGGTGTATCTGCACCCGCCGCGTGCCCTTGCATGGGCACAGAAAGGACTCGTGGATGCCGAGTACTACCAACCGCCGCCCGCTCCGGCGCCTTCTCATGGTGCCGGTGCTCGGTATCGCGGTGCTGTCAAGCGTCGCGTTCAGCGGGATCGGAACGGCCTACGCGGCCGCTTCCCCGCAGACGGCCACAGCGCCGGCCCAGTCGTCGGCCGACAAGCCTGCGACCGACAACTCGAGCAGCGACAGCTCCAGCAGCAGCTCCGCCCCTTCGAACCCGCTCGACATCGTCCTCAACCTGGTGAAGCCGGTTCTCGGGCTGGTCACAAGCCTCCCGACGCAAATCACCGGGGCCCTGACGCCACCGAGCGACAGCACGAGCACCACCCAGAGCAGCGACAGCAGCGGTACCGCGAAGACCGCGGTGGCCATCCCAGAAGGCACCCAGGTCATCGCCGCCTGCCAGGAGCAGTCGGCTGACGCCAGCGCCTACATGGTTCACGTGGCGCTCCCGCAGGCCATCGCCGGTCTTGCGCAAGGTGCCTCGGTCGCGGTGGACTCGAGCGCGCTTACCGGCCTTGCCGGCCAGGCAGTGCCGAACGTGCCGATGTGCGCCAGCAGCGAAAGCATGACCAGCAACAGCTAAGGCAGTACCACTCAGTACCCCGGGAGGCCGTGGTCGCGCGCCCAGTCGTGGAGCGCGGTCACGGCCTCTTGGTTTGTCATCGGGCCACGGTCCAGGCGCAGCTCCAGCAGGTACGCGAGCGCTTGGCCGACCAGGGGGCCAGGCGCGATCCCGAGGATCTCCATGACTTGCCGGCCGTCGAGCGGGGGCTTGATGCTCGCCAGCTCCTCCTCGGCGGCCAGGCGGGCGATCCGCTCCTCTAGCTCGTCGCAATAGGCGGCAAGCTGGCGTGCCTTGAAGACGTTGCGGGTGGTGCAGTCGGAGCGGACCAGGAAGTTGAGCCGGTCCAGCAGCGGCCCGGCGTCGCGCACGTAGCGGCGCACCGCCGAATCGGTCCAGCCGAGCCGGTAGGTGTGGAAGCGCAGGTGCAGCTCGACCAGGCGGCGCACGTCCTGGATGAAGTCCTTGGAGTAGCGCAGATCGGTCAGGCGCCGCTCGGCCAGCTTGGCGCCGACCACCTCGTGCAGGTGGAACGAGACCCCGTCGGGCCCGACCCGCCGCGTGCGCGGCTTGCCGATGTCGTGCAGCAGCGCGGCCATGCGCAGGGTCAGGTCGGGGTCGTCCTGGTCGAAGGCGGTGGCTCGCTCGACCACCGCGATGGTGTGGGCGAGCACGTCCTTGTGCCGGTGGACCGGGTCCTGCTCGAGCGCGAGCGCCGGCAGCTCCGGTAGGAACCGCGCCGCCAGGCCAGTATTGACGGTGAGCCACAGGCCCTTGCCGGGGGCGCGGCCGAGCAGCAACTTATTGAGTTCGTCGCGGATGCGCTCGCGCGACACGATGTCGAGCCGCTCCACCCGCTCGGTGATCCCCTCGACCGTCTCCGGGGTGGGCTGCAGCTCCAGCTGTGCCACGAAGCGGGCCGCGCGCAGCATCCGCAGCGGGTCGTCCTCGAACGAGGCGGCCGGCTCGCCGGGAGTGCGCAGCCGCTTGGCCGCCAGGTCGGTGAGACCGCCGAACGGGTCGACGAACTGCCCGTCGGGCAGTCGCACGGCCATGGCGTTGACGGTGAAATCACGCCTGGCGAGGTCCTCCTCGATGGTCTTGCCGAAGGTGACCTCGGGCTTGCGGGAGTCCTCCCGGTAGATGTCCGAGCGGAAGGTGGTGATCTCCAGCCGCAGATCGCCCTTGCCCACCCCGACGGTGCCGAAGCGGACCCCCTGCAGCCAGACGCCGTCGTGCCAGCGGCCAGCGCGCACCACCGCGAGGATCTCCTCCGGGGTGGCGTCAGTAGTGAAGTCGACGTCGGGGGAGCGGCGGTCCAGCAGGGCGTCACGCACCGTTCCGCCGACCAGGTAGAGCTGGTGGCCGCCGGCGGCGAAGCGCTTGCCGAGGTCGCGGGCGACGGCCGCGAACGGCGACTTGCGCAGCAGCGCCTCCAGGGCGCGCTGCTGTTGAGGTGAGAGCGGGGTGGTCATGGCACGCAGGATACCGGGCGCCTCCCTGCGTCGATCGTCCGGGCAAGGCCTCTCCAAACCTTTTTCTGCGGTTTAGGAGAAACTCAGGCAGGGCAACCAACGGACAGGAGGTGGTCCAATGCCAACCACGAAGAAGATGACCAGGGCCGAGGCCGGCCGGAAGGGCGGTCAGACGACTAAGCGCCGCTACGGCGACGACTTCTTCGGCAAGATCGGCCGAATGGGTGGCAAGAAAGGCGGCGAGACCACCAAGCAGCGCTATGGCATCGAGTTCTATCAGCGCATCGGTCGGAAGGGAGGGTCGCGCTGACACCTCCCTACCCGTCGCCAGCGCTCGCAGCCGGGGCACACGCCCCGGCTGCCGCGTTTATACTCGGGTCCCGACTCGGCGTTCCCGTTCGGCGTTCCGTCGTGACCAATCATGGTGCCCGGCGCCGGCGCTACTGGGGGAAGTAGAAGTACGTGCGCTCCAGCATCGACGTTCACAACCATCTGCTCGCGGACGACGTGCTCCATGAGCTGCCGCAGCTCCCCGGCCCGCTCCGCGACTTGGCCGCTGCTCCGGCGGTGCTCGGCCTGCCACCAGCGGCGGTCGGGAGGCCCTGCGTGTTGGCCGATCAGCAGGGCGTCGTGGTGGTGGTCGTCCCGGCAGACTTCGAGGTCGACGTCGCCGCGGTACGCGAGGTGACCGGCCGGTCAGGCCTGGAGCCGCTGGCAGCGGACCGGGCTCCAGGCCTGACCGGCTACCTGCTGCCCTTCGTGCCGCCGGTGGCGCTTGAGTGCCCTGCCGTGGTGGTGGTGGACGAGCGCGTCGCGCGCCAGGACGTGGTCTACACCGCCGCTGGCGAGCCGGGGGTGATCCTCAAGGTCCGCGGCGTGGACCTGGTCAAGGCAACCAGCGCGGTGGTGACGCGCGTGACCCGCGATGGCTAGGCCAACGGCTAGGCCAATGGCCAGGCCAATGGCTGCCGCCCTGGTTCTCACATCCGGGAGCTGGTAACAGTGCGCACCGCCCGCGCCACCTCGGCTGGAGGGGTGATCCTGGCGGAACCGCTGCCCGGGGCCCGGATCGCGCTGGTGGCGCGGCGCTCGGCCCGTGGAGCGTTGCAGTGGACGCTCCCGAAGGGCACCCAGGAGGCGGGGGAGAGCCTCACCGAGACCGCCTTGCGGGAGGCCCGCGAGGAGAGCGGGCTCGAGGTGTCGCTGATCGGCGCGCTGGCCACCATCGACTACTGGTTCGTATGGGCTCCTGAGCAGACTCGTTACCACAAATTCGTACACTACTTCCTGATGCACGCGGTCGGTGGTGACCTGGCCCTCCACGACGACGAGATGGAGGAGACCGGGTGGTTCACACTTGAGGAGGCACGCGACGTCATGGCTTTCGCGAACGAGCGCCGCCTCCTCGACCGTATCCCCGAGGTGCTGAGCGACTGGAGCAACGCCGGGTGAACAGCACAGGCGCGATGAGACGCGGAGTGTCGCTGCTCGCCTCGCTGCTCGTGCTGGCCGGGGCCACCGGGACACTCGCAGTCCCCGCGCACGCCCAGCAGACCCAGAGCGAGGCGCTGACGCTCAGCCTGGCAAGGATCTCTCCAGCCGCAGGGCCGACGACGCCGCTGGTCTACCAGTTGGTGGTGCACAACAACGGCTCGGTCCCGCTACGGGAGCTGCGGGTCGAGACGCTGGTGGGCGGGGCGCTGCGGACTCACAATGAATTCCAGGAGCTGGCCGGCCAGGCCGCGCCCGCAGTGGCCGGGCTCAGCTCGCTCGGCCAGTGGCAGCCGCCGGGCCAGCCGCAGGTCGCTCCCGGTACCGCGCTGACCCTGCCTGCCCATGAGGTGTCCCTGCCGCCACGAGGAGACCCTGGGGCGGTGCTGCCGCTGGAGTTGCGGGTCAGCGCCGGCGCGGAGACCGCGCGGCTGCTGACCTTCGCGGTGGAGCTGAGCCAGAAGGTGGCGCAGCGCCTGCGGATCGCGCTGCTAGTGCCCCTCCACGAGCCGACCCACCGCAACCCCGCCGGTGCCTTCGTTGACAACGGCCTGGAGGCGCAGCTCGCCCCGACCGCCCCCTTGGGCGCGATCGCCGCCGAGCTGCGCCGGCCTGGCGCTCCCAAGGTCACTCTGGTGGTCGACGCGCTGCTCACCGAGGAAGCCGGCGAGCTGGTGGGCGAGCGTGGCTCCAAGGTCGCACAGCAGTTCAACGTGAACCTCAGCACAGCGGCCAAGCAGGACCCCCCGAGCGCCTTCCCCTACGACAATGCCGACTTGCCGGCGCTGCTGCGGACCGGCAATGACATCGAGGCGCTCGCCTCGATCTCGCAGGGCCGCTCACTGCTCGGCGACGAGCTGGGGACGGCGCCGGACACCACGCTGGCGTGGCCGGTGGACGGGGCAATCGACACCGCCACCCTCAAGGGCATCGCCCTCAGCGGCGCCACGACCGTGGTGCTGCCGGCGCGGCTGCTGCCGACGACGACAGCGCTCACCCAGAACGCCACCGTGAATCTCGGCCCCGGGGTGGCCCCGCTACGCCGTGCGCTGGTCCCGGACACGTCCCTGTCGGAGGCGCTCAGCAACGCCCAGTCTGCGGCAGCGCCGGTCGCCTGGGCGCAGCGGGTGCTGGCCGAGACCGCGGTCACCTGGCTGGAGCAGCCGAACAGCCGCCGGCCACGCGGCATCCTCCTGGCCCCGCCGCAGCTGTGGCGGCCGCAGCCGGCCTTCTTCCAGGCGCTGGTGCGCGGGCTGGCCGCCGCGGGCTGGTTGCGGCTGGAGCCCGCGGCGCAGCTGGCCACCGACGTCCCGCAGGGACCTGCCGCCGAGCAACGGCAGCTGGTGCCGTACAGCGCCGCGGAGGCGCGCCTGGACCTGCCGAGCAGCTACCTGGCAACCATCGCCCGGACCCGTGCGAGCCTCGCAAGCTTCGACCGCGCCGTCGGGGACAACTTCGCGCTCTCCGACGACTACGACCGCGACCTGCTGATCGCCTCGTCCAGTGACTGGCGGCCACCCGCAGCGCGGGACCGCGGCGCCAGTTTCATCAGGGCGGTCAGGAACGGCATGCGAGCCGTCTACGGCAAGGTCGGGGTGGACCGCACCCCCCGGACGCTCACCTCGCGCACGGGGCAGCTTCCGATCACCGTCATCAACGACAGCGACCAGCCGCTCGAGGTGAGGCTGAAGCTCTCCTCCCCCCGGGTCGACCTGCCGGCGGCGACCCAGCCATTCCTGCTGGCCGCGCACCGCCGTGTCACCAAGCGGATCGAGGTGAGCACCCGGACCACTGGCAGCTTCCCGATCAAGGTCGAGGTGCTCACGCCCGACGGCCGGGTGATCACGCAGGCGTCGGTCACCCTGGTCTCGACCGGGTTCGACCGGGTCGCGCTGCTGCTCGCCGGCGGCGCCGGCGCCTTCCTGCTGCTGTGGTGGGGCCGCAAGACCGGCTGGCGCCAGCGCCGTGACACCCCAGCCGCCGGGGAGCCCACCCCTGCCAAGATCAGGACAGGGCAGTCATGAAGCGCACGCTGAGCGCGGTCGAGCGGGCGAACCACGACGGCGGTGCGTGAGTGAGTTCCGTGGGGGTGCGCCAGCCACCGGAACCCAGCCTGGCGCGTTCGACCGCGCTGATGGCGGCCGGGACGCTGCTGTCCCGCATCACCGGGCTGCTGCGGGTGATCGTGCTGGTGTCGTTCCTCGGCGTGACCGAGGCCAAGCTCGCCGACGTGTACAACGTCGCCAACACCACCCCGAACATCATCTACGAGCTGGTGCTCGGCGGCATCCTGTCGTCGATCTTCGTGCCGGTGTTCGTCGAGGTTCGCCGCACCCGGGGGATGCGGACGGCCAACTACGTGGCCTGCGCGGTGATGACCGTGGCGATCGTGGGGCTCGGCCTACTCGCCCTGGTCACGATGCTGACCGCGCCCTTGATCATCCGCGTTTACATCCACAGCGGCAATCCGGTGCAGCGCGCCGAGGCGCAGCGGCTCGGCGGCCAGATGCTGGTCATGTTCATGCCGCAGATCGTGTTCTATGGGGTCGGCGCGGTGATGACCGGGCTGCTCAACGCCAACCGGCGCTTCGGCGTGCCGATGTTCGCCCCGATCCTGAACAACCTGACGGTGATCGCGGTGGCGGTCGTCTTCCACTTCATGGTCGGCGACCACGTCCCGCCGCTGGGACAGGTCACCACCGGAGAGACGCTGCTGCTCGGCCTCGGCACCACCGCCGGGGTGGTGGCCATGACCATGGTGCAGTGGCCGTTCCTGCGCCGTGCCGGCTTCCGCTTCCACCTGGAATGGCACCTGCGCGACCCGGCCATCAAGAAGATGGCCACCCTGTCCGCCTACACGGTCGGCTACGTGGCGGTCAACCAGCTCGGCTACGCGGTGATCCCAATCCTCGCCTACGGGGTCCAGGGCGGCTACAGCGCATACACCTACGCCTTCACCTTCTTCCAGCTGCCCCACGGTGTCTTCGCGGTGTCGGTGATGACGGCGCTGCTGCCGCCGATGAGCGAGCAGGCGGTAGCGCGCGACTGGGACGCCTTCCGGGCGTCGCTGGCGCGGGGGCTGCGCCTGACCGCTGTCGTGCTGCTGCCGGCCTCCGTCGGCTACCTCGCGCTGGCCGGGCCGATCGTGCGGCTGCTGCTGGCGCACGGCGTCATCGGGAGTGGCAGCGTGCTGCTGCTCACCAGGGTCCTCACCATGTTCGTGATCGGCCTGCTGCCGTTCTCGACCTTCCAGCTGTGCCTGCGCGCCTTCTACGCGCTGCAGAACACCCGCACCACCTTCCTGGTCAACATCGTCGCCGTCGCGGTGAACGTGGTGCTCGACCTGGCGCTCTACTTCGCCCTGCCGACGCCGTGGAAGGTCCCCGGGCTGGCGCTCGGGTCCAGCATCGCCTACGGCGTCGGCGCGGTCCTGCTGCTGCGGCGCCTGTCCGCCAAGATCGGCGGCATCGGCGCCCGGCGCATCCTCGGGGCGGTCAGCCGCATGCTGGTCGCCAGCCTCGTCATGGGCATCACCGCCTTCCTGGTCGCCGCCGGCGCCACCCACCTGGTCGGGCGGGGCTCGTTCGGCTCCCTGGCCACGGTCGTCGCCGGGGTCGGCAGCGGTCTGGGCACCTACCTGACCGTCGCACGCCTCCTCGGCGTCGAGGAGATCGGGCAGGTGCTCGCGCTGGTCCGGCGGCGCCTGTAGACGCCGGGCAGGAACCGTCGATCAAGTCGTAAGGTCCGAGAGGATCAAACAACTTGACTATTACTTTCCCGCTGTGGCACAACGATGGAAGGTCTATAGGCCGCAGTCCCCCTAGCCCAACGGAGGGCCTTCCCCTGCGCCCGACAAGAACCGTTCTGCCCAGCTTGCTGATCACCGCCACCCTGCTGGCCGGCGTGCTCGGCCATCCCGGCGTGGCAAGCGCCAGCAGCCCGCCCGAGAGCCCCTCCCACAAGGCTGCCCGCCTGCGGGCCGAGGCAGCCCGGGTGCAGGGCACTGTCGACCGCATGAACGACCAGGTCGAGGGCCTGGTCGAGCGCTACGACGCCAACCAGGAGGCGCTCGGCCGCACCGCTAGCGCGCAGGCCGATACCAAGCGGCGCATCGAGGAGGCCACCAGGGCGCTCAGCGCGTCCCAGGCACAGCTCGATCGGCGCGCCTGGGACGCCTACACCACCGGGCCGGTGAACCCGCTCGCCGCCCTGCTCGGGGCCGCCACCATCCAGGACGCGCTGACCACCGCCAAATACCAGGAACGGGTCATAGCCGCCGACGGCGCCGCCGTGGCCCGGATCCATCAGGGCAAGCACGACCTCGAGACGCTCGCCGCGCAACTCAACGCCCAGCACCGCGCCGAGGAGCAGCTCAAGGCCAAGCTCGGCGGCCAGCGCCAGCAGATCGAGGCGGACCTGGCGCGGCAGCATGCCTACCTCGCGCAGCTCAACCAGGGGGTGAAGCGGGCCCTGGCGGAGCAACGCCGCCGCGAGGAGGCCCTGGCCCGCCAGGCCCTGGCCCGCCGGCTGGCAGCGGCCCGTGCCGCCCAGCGCGCTGCCCACGCCGCGCACTCCAACGCCGCGCCCTATGTCCAGCGGCACGCCGGCACGGGCGCCGCCGGGCCAGACGCGGGCGGGCGGGCCGTCGGCTTCGCCCTCGCCCAGGTTGGCAAGCCCTATGTCTGGGGCGCGGTCGGGCCGAACAGCTACGACTGCTCAGGGCTGACCTCGACCGCCTACGGGCATGCTGATGTCGCCATCCCGCGCACCGCGGCGGAGCAGTGGTGGGCGGGCTCCCACGTCAGCATGTCCCAGTTGCAGCCAGGCGACCTGGTGTTCTATGCCTTCAACACCAGCAACCCGAGCACCATCCACCACGTCGGCATGTACATCGGCAAGGGCGAGATGGTCGAAGCCCCGCACACCGGCGCTGACGTCCGGGTCGCCTCGATCGGCCGCGCCGACTACATCGGCGCGACCCGCCCGACCGGGTAGGAACCACCTCTGCTTCCCCCATCCGCCGTACGGCCTCCTGCTAGACTGCCTGAGTCGGGATCCCCAGGGACTTACGCAACGGACGCCCCGTTGCCATCCATATGAGCATGTCGCAGGTTGGATCAGGGTTGCCTCAGGTGCTCGCTGAGCGGTACGAGCTCAGCGAGCAATTGGCTTCGGGGCGACTGACGAGCGTCTGGCGCGGTCATGACCGCGTGCTCGGGCGCGACGTCATCGTCAAGGTGCTGCACCCCCACTTAGCCGCCGACCCGGCCCTCCGTGCCCGCTTCCACCAGGAGGCGGTGAACACCGCGCGCCTCACCCACCCCAACGTCGTGGCGCTATACGACACCGGCGAGCAGGAGGGCGTGGCCTACATCGTCATGGAGCTGGTCCGTGGCGCCACCCTGCGGCAGGTGCTGAAGACCTACGGCGCCCTCCCGCCGGCCAAGGCGGCCCAGCTCGCCTGCGAGGTGATCGCCGCCCTGGAGTACGCCCATCAGAGCGGCGTGGTGCACCGCAACCTCAAGCCCACCAACGTGCTGCTGGCCGAGGACGGCAGCGTCAAGGTGGGGGACTTCTCCATCGCCGCGGCGGCCACCGACGATGACCCGGAGCGGACCGGCGAGCTGATCGATCCCGCCGGCTATGGGGCGCCGGAGATCCTTGCCGGGGACGAGCCGGACGGCCGCGCCGACATCTACGGCCTGGGCGCCTGCCTGTACGAGATGCTGACCGGCCGGGCGCCCTATGCCTCGCGATCGCTGTCGGTGCACGGCACCGGACAGCTGTTCTCACCCCGCGCGGTGCGGGCCGACGTGCCGCGCGAGCTCGACGCGGTGGTACAGAAGGCGATGGCGCTCGACCCGGACCGGCGCTTCCAGAGCGCCCAGGAGATGGCCGCGGCCCTGGCCCGCTCGGCGGCCAGCGCCGACGGCGCTCCCGGCGCCCTGGTGCCAGTCGAGCACAGCATGGCGCCACTGGCCGACACCGACCTCGACCCAGCCGATCCCGAGGGGTTCCTGCGCCACGAAGGCCGCTGGCTCGCCTGGACCCTCGCCCTGGTCGGGCTGGCCGCGGTCCTGGTGGTGGTGGGGCTGGCGCTGAGCAAGAGCGTCAACCTCCACATCCCCGGCGTCGTCGGCAACAAGGGCAGCTCACCGACGACCACGGGACAGCAAGCCGCCGCCGTCAAGTTCACCCAGGCGACCCCCTTCGACCCGCCCCCGGGAGACGGTGCCGAGGACAACAGGGACGCTGGGAGCGCCATCGACGGCAACCCCGGGACGGCCTGGACAACCGAGCACTACAACCAGCCGAACCTGGGCGGCCTCAAGATGGGGGTCGGGCTGATCCTGCAGACCAGCCGTGCGGTCAAAGCCAAGGAGCTGGACCTCACCTTGGCGAACCCCGGCGCAAGCTTCCAGGTGTTCGGCTCGACCGGGACCGGCGACACCTTCCCGAGCAGCTTCCCAGGCGGCTGGACGCAGATCGGCGCCAGTACCGGGGCCAAGCAGGCGGCGCATGTGGCGCTCGGCGGCGGCGGCTACCGCTACTACCTGGTCTGGTTCACCAACCTGCCACCAGCCAGTGGCGGCCGGTACCAGTCCGGCATCACGGAGGCGTCGTTGCGAGCGTGAATGAGGCGTGAGCGATCCGAGCGACGAAGCGCTCCTGGCCGCCCACCTGCGTGGCGACCGGCAGGCCTTTGCCGTGCTGGTGAGCAGGCACGAGCGCCGCGTCTATGGGGTCTGCCTCCGGCTCCTCGGAACCCGTGAGGACGCCGAGGACGCCACCCAGGAGGCCTTCCTGGCGGCATTGCGGCATGCCGCCAGCTTCCGCCGCAGCGCGGCCTTCTCGACCTGGCTGTACCGGATCGCGGTGAACGCCGCCACCGACCAGGCCCGGCGGCGGGCCCGGTCGCGCAGCGTGCCGCTGCTGGACGAGGGTCCCCAGCAGCTCACACCCGCCATGGGCGACACCGGCGAGGAGGTGGCCAACACCATCGCGGTGCAGGCCGCCCTCGCCAGGGTGCCGCTGGAGTTCCGGGTGGCGCTGGTGCTGTGCGACCTGTACCAGCTGCCGACCGCGCAGGCGGCCGAGATCCTTGAGATCCCCGTCGGCACCGTGAAGAGCCGCGCCTTCCGTGGCCGCCTCGCCCTGGCTGAGCTGCTTGCCGAGGAGGAACCAGAGCGCGCCAAGGCCAAGGCCGAGGCCCAGCAGCGCCCGAAGGCCAGGCGGACGGCTAGGGCACCGGTGGCTGGGCCGGCAGGCGCAGCGGGAACCGGAACCTTCGCCACAACGTCCGAATCAACAGAACCAGAACGTCACCAGCCCGAACAGGAGTAGCAGCAGCGTGTCCCACCAGCCCGGCCACCCTGATCAGCAGCAGCTCGCCGCCTTCGAGGCGGGGGAGCTGGGCCGGCCTGAGCGCGCACGCCTCGAGGCACACCTGGCTGCCTGCGCGACCTGCACGGAGCTGCTCGCCGGGGCGGAGCGGGCCAGCCGCCTGCTCGCTGCCCTGCCGCTGGAGCCCCGGCTTCCCGGCGGCCTCCACGAGCGCCTGGCAGCCGCCGTGAAGGCCGAAATCGCCTCGACCCGGGAGCGGGAGCAGCGCGCTGCGGCGGCGCCGACGCCGGCGTGGTACCGGCGCAGGGCCACCTACGGGCTCCTCGGTGCGGCCGCTGCGGTGCTGCTGCTGGTCGCCGGCGTGGTGCCGCTGCTGCAGCACTTCGCCGCCGGCCCGAAGGCCGCCACGAGCGCCGCCAGCGGCGCGGCGCGCCCGCCGCAGGGGCGGGGTTCCGCCTCGCCCGCCGCAGGGGAGGCAGCGGCGGCGCTGACGGTACTCAACGCGCCGGATGGCTTCACCGGCCACGACCTGGCCGGCCGCCTGACGCGCGACGCGAAGGCAAGCGCAGCCTTCGCCGCGGCGGCCCAAGGCCAGACGGCCGCGGCGGGCCAGGGCAGCCCCGCAACACCGCCCGGCGGCGCGAAGGGCCCAACAGCAACACCAGCACCGCTTGCGGGCGCGGCAGAGGCCCAGACGCTGTCCCAGGCCGCCAAGGCGACCTGCGTCGCTGCCGCCGCCAAGCTGGCGCCAGGAGCCCGCCCGGCCTTCCTCGTCACGACCGTCTACCAGGGCAAGCCTGCCACCGTCCTGGTCACCGTGCCGCTCGGGACCGGGCGCAGCGGTGCGGCCACGCAGGCCACCCTCTGGGTCTTCCCGGGCAGCGGTTGCGGCCAGCAGCCTCTCAACCAGGAACAGGTCACCGTCACCGTGCCGCCCGCGCCGTAGCCGTGCGGCGTCACCACACCACGGGGCCTGAGCAGCAGGGCCTTACCAGGTCCCGCTGGCGCGCAGGTAGGCGACCACAGCGCCGATCACGTCGAACAGCAGCAACTGCGGCGCCAGCGGCGTGACCCCGAGCACCAGGGCGACCGCGCTCATGCCGAGCACGAGCGCGGCGGCGGCAGCGGTGCCGAAGCCAGCATGCGCCCGCCGCTTGGCAGCGCGGCGCACCACCTCACCGACCCCGAACCCGTACAGGGCCGCCAGCAGCAGCCCGAACAGCCCGACCTTGAGCGCCACAAACCCGGCGGCAAAGGCGACCACGAGGCCGGCGCCGAACGCCCTGGCCACCAGCGGCGTCTCCGGGGTGCCCCGGGCGCGCGCCGGCTGCCGCGCGCAGCGCGGGCATTTCTGCCCGACCACCGTGTTGACCATGCACCGAGGGCAGATCGGGTCACCGCAACTCGAGCAGGTGAGCCTGGTCTCGACCCCAGGATGGTTCACACAGGTCGGCGTGGTGTTCAACTGGTCCTGGTCCGCTGACATGGCGGTTCTAGCATACGAGACCGCCGGGAATAGAGGCACCAGCGAATCCGTTTTCAGCGGCGACGGGCGCCCAGGGATAGCCTTGGGAGTCGTCGAACAAGGAGGCTCTGAGACTTCATGGCCACGTCTCGCAACCAGGCTGCGGTGGTGATCGTCGGTTCAGGCCCAGCCGGACTGACCGCGGCCCTCTATACCGCGCGGGCCAACCTGCACCCGATCGTCATCGAAGGCAGCGAGGCGGGCGGGCAACTGATGCTCACCACCGAAGTTGAGAACTACCCAGGGTTCCCGGCCGGGATCCTCGGCCCGGAGCTGATGGGGAAGCTGCGCGAGCAGGCGGCCCGGTTCGGCGCCAGGTTCGTCACCGCTGACGCCACCAAAGTGGACCTTTCAGGCAGCCCGTTCCGGGTCTGGGTGGAGGACGAGGAGTATCTCGCCAAGGCGCTGATCATCTCGACCGGCGCGAAGGCGAAGATGCTCGGGCTCCCCTCGGAGGGCCAGTATCTCGGCCGAGGCGTCTCGACTTGCGCGACCTGCGACGGCTTCTTCTACCGCGGTCGCGAGCTGGTGGTGGTCGGCGGCGGCGACTCCGCCTTGGAGGAAGCCATCTTCCTGACCCGCTTCGCTACCAAGGTCACCATCGTGCACCGCCGCGACCAGTTGCGCGCCTCCAAGATCATGCAGGACCGCGCCCTCGCCAACCCCAAGATCGACTTCATCTGGAACGCGATGGTCGAGGAGGTGCTCGGCGAGCAGACGGTCACCGGGGTCCGCCTCCGCGACGTCGTCACTGGCGGTGAGCTGGTACGGCCGGTCGCCGGGGTGTTCGTCGCCATCGGGCACCTCCCCAACACCGAGCTGTTCGCCGGCCAGCTCGAGCTGGACGAGGCCGGCTACCTCGAGGTGACGGCGCCTGGCACCGCGACCAGCGTCGACGGTGTCTTCGCCGCTGGCGACGTGGTGGACCACACCTATCGCCAGGCGGTCACCGCCGCCGGGACCGGCTGCGCCGCAGCCCTCGACGCCGAGCGCTGGCTGGAAGCCCACGGCCACGCCGCCGGCGCGAGCACCGACAACTGGGAGTAGTGATCCGGGCAGTATAGGACGTACCGGGCCAGCCTCCGTTGCGCTGTCGGCCGGCGGTGAGAGGATGAGAACCTGGAATAGGGACTGCCGCTGCGCTTGTTGTTGCGAGAGCGGCTACACCCAGTAGCCACGACAAGTTTCAAAGCCCGAGGAGGTGGAGGTGCGGCGGGGCCGTCCCCCGACCGTGCCGAATCTATGAGCAGAGCTGTGACCGACGCCACATTCGAGCGTGAGGTCCTGCAGTCGCCGACCCCAGTCCTGGTGGACTTCTGGGCCGAGTGGTGCGGTCCCTGCAAGATGGTCGCCCCGGTCCTCGACGAGATCGGCAAGGAGCACCCGGGCAAGCTCGACGTCGTCAAGCTCAACGTCGACGAGAACCCCGAGGTGTCCATGCGCTTCGGCGTCATGAGCATCCCGACCCTTGCCCTGTTCGTCGGCGGCGTCGAGAAGAAGCGGCTGGTCGGCGCGATGCCGAAGCGCAACATCCTCTCCGAGCTTTCCGAATTCATCGCCTGAGCGCCGAAGGACCTTCCCAACGATTGAGCCCGCTGTCCCACCCGGACGGCGGGCTCGCTTCATGTCCGGGGTGACTCCGCCTCCTGGGCCAGCATCACGAGCGCTCCCGGATGGAGGGGACGGGCCGCAGGACCGGCTGGCCCGGGGCCGGCACCGGCACTCGCAGCGCCTCCCGGGCCGCCTCCCGAGCGTCCTTCCAGCGGAGGGCGGTCCGCAGGTCCATGCGCAGCAGGGGGTAGCGGGGGTGTTCGCGCACCACCTGGAACCCGCTGGCCTCCAGGAACGCGATCGGGACGTGGCAGTCGCGCCCGCTCCAGACCCGGTCGGCGAACACCTCGACCGCCCTGACCTTGCGTTTGATCAAGTCACGGGCCATCGACTGCAGCAGCACCCGGCCGATACCCTGGCCTTCGAAGCGCGGGGCGACCGCCAGGGTGGCCAGCAGGACCGCGTCACGGCTGACCGGCCTCGCCGCCTGGGTGCCGGCCTGCTCCAGGAACCGCGCCGGCGCGTACAGCGACCAGCCGGCCGGCTCGCCGTCCACCAGCAGCACCTGGCCGGCAGGGCCCCATTCCAGCGCTACCGACGACAGCCACGCCTCCTTCTGCAGGCCAGCCTCGTCCGAGGAGCGGGGGCGCGCCTTGTGCCCCAACTCCCAGAAGACGCAGTGCCGGCACGGCTCGGGCAACTGGTCGAGCGTGTCGACGGTGAGCGGGACGACCTTGCGGCTCACGATCGATCAGCCCAGAAGAGGGAGGAGGCGCGCGGTGCGCGTCGAATGGCCCAGAGCGCCCAGAACAACCCAGCTGCCGCACCAAGCAGGAAGCTCTGCCCCGCACGCCGGAGCGACCGCCAGGTGGGTCTCGGCACGAGCGGCTCCCGATAAAGGTGCTCCAGAGTGAGCCACCCTCACAACCCCTGCCGCCTGCAAGAGGCAAGCGGGGCTGTGCGGGCCGGCAGGACGCTGGATAGTAGCAGCGGATCCATAGCGTATGCTACCCGCTATGCGTGCTGATGACCCCTTCCTCGACCGCTACGCGCACGGCACCAAGGCGATGACAGCCTCTGAGATCCGTGCCCTGTTCGCGGTCGCTTCCCGTCCAGAAATTGCCAGCTTGGCAGGCGGCATGCCGTACACCGCCGGGCTCCCCTTCGACGTGATTGGCGACGTGTTCGCCGAAGTCCTGGAAAAGGAGGGGCCGGCGGCGCTGCAGTACGGCCCCGGCCATGGCGATCCCCGGCTCCGCGAGGCGGTCTTGGAGTTGATGGCCTTCGAGGGTATCCAGGCGTCAGGCGAGGACGTGGTCATCACTCAGGGATCGCAGCAGGCGCTCGACATCCTTGGGCGCATGTTCTGCGACCCAGGCGACGTGATTGTGGCCGAAGGGCCCACCTACGTCGGTGCGTTGTCGGCGTTCTCGCAGTATCAGGTCGAGGTGCGGCACGTCCCGCTGGACGACGACGGTCTCGATCCGGAGGTACTGGAACAAACCCTCGAACAGCTGCGCCGGGAAGGGCGCCGGGCGAAGTTCCTCTACACCGTGCCGAACTTTCACAACCCTGCCGGGGTCACCCTGGCCGAGGAGCGACGCGACCGGGTGCTCGAGCTTGCCCGCCGCTACCGCGTCCTGGTCCTGGAGGACAACCCCTACGGCATGCTCGGCTTCGAGGGTGACCCGCCGTCCGCATTGCGTGCCAGGGACCCGGATAACGTGGTCTACCTCGGCACGCTCTCCAAGGTCTTCTGCCCTGGGCTGCGCATCGGCTGGGCGTTGATGCCGCCGGCACTCACCGAGCGGTTGGTGATCGTCAAGGAGGCCGCGGACCTCTCCTCGTCGAACCTCACCCAGGCGGTCGCCTACCGGTACTTCGCGCACTACCCCTGGAAAGAGACGCTGAAGTCGCTGCGGGAGAGCTACAGGCTCCGGCGTGACACCGTCCTGGAGACGCTGGCCGAGACCTTCACCCCGGAGATGGGCTGCAGCTGGACCCGCCCCAAGGGTGGCTTCTACGTGTGGCTCCAGCTGCCCGAGGAGCTGGACGCCCGGGCGATGCTCGCCAAGGCGATCAGCGCCCGCGTCGCCTACGTCCCCGGTGGCGCCTTCTACGCCGACGGCCAGGGGGGCTCCTGCATGCGCCTGTGCTACTCCTTCCCGCCGCCTGAGCGGCTCCAGGAGGGCGTTCGCCGCCTTGCCGGCGTGGTCCGCGAGGAGCTGTCGCTGGCTCGCGCCCTCGGCGGGCTCCCCGCCAGTGGTAGGACGGCAGCGGACGATGTCCTGCCGCAGGACTGGCGGCCTGCTCGGTGAGGGACTCGTCGGTCGCGGTCATCGCCGGCGGGCTGTCGTTCGAGCGGGAGGTGTCGCTGCACTCTGGCCGCCGGGTCGCCGATGCGTTGCGCGAGCGGGGCTACGCGGTCAGCGAGCTCGATGCCGACGACCAACTGGTGGAGTTGCTGCGCGCGGGAGGGTTCGACGCGGCCTTCCTGGCTCTGCATGGGCGCTTCGGCGAGGATGGGACCGTGGCCGCGCTGCTCGAGCTGCTGGGGCTGCCCTATACCGGGTCGGGGATTGACGCGAGCCGGCTGGCGTTCGACAAGCTCGCAACCAAGTCGGTCCTGCGCCGTGCTGGGCTGCCGGTGCCTGCGGCCATCCCGCTGGCGGAGGGGGCCCTGCGTGAGCTTGGCATGGGCGCCCTGCTGGACAGGGCCGTCGAGCAGCTCGGCCTGCCGTTGGTGGTGAAGCCGAACCGAGGGGGTTCTGCCCTCGGCGTCCGGCTGGTGGAGCGATCAGACCAGCTCCCGGCCGCGCTGATGACCGCGTTCGGGTACGACGACACCGTCCTGCTCGAACGGAGGGTGACCGGCACAGAGCTGGCGCTGGCGGTGGTCGACGGGCACAGCCTCCTGCCCGCGGTGGAGATCCGTCCCAAGGCCGGCTGGTACGACTTCGCCGCCCGCTACACCCATGGCGCGGCCGACTTCCGGGCCCCAGCCCCGCTCGATCCGGCGCTGACCGAGCATTGCATGGAGACCGCCCGCACCGCCCATCTCGCGCTTGGCTGCCGCGACCTCTCTCGCGTCGATGCGATCCTCGACCAGGACGGCACCTGCTGGGTGCTGGAGGTCAACACCGGCCCGGGTCTGACCAGCACCAGCCTCGTGCCGATGGCCGCCGACGCTGCAGGCATCGGCTTCGCCGACCTGGCCGTCCACCTCACCAACCGCGCCATCGCCCGCCGCCCCCGCTGACGGTCTGATGGTCGAGCGGACGCGCATTGAGCAACTGCTGGGTGTGGTCACCGACTGGGCGCGTCAGCGTCCCGACATCCGCGGGGTGGCGCTGGTGGGCTCTTGGGCACGGGATACCGCCCGGCCGGACTCGGATGTTGACTTGGTCATGCTTACCACTCGTCCCGACCACTACACCGCTCGGGCTGACTGGGCGATCCCACTGGGCGCCACCCAGATCGTACGTACCCAGCCATGGGGCCCACTCACCGAGCGGCGCCTGCTGCTGGATGGTGGCCTCGAGGTGGAGGTAGGCGTGGCTCAGCCGACGTGGGCAGCAACCAACCCGGTCGATGCGGGGACCCGCCGGGTCGTCACCGATGGGATGCGCATCCTGTACGACCCAGACCAGCGACTCGCCGCCCTGGCGAACGCGTGCCAATCCGCCGCCCAGGGGCTCCCTATACGGTGGCGGCGGGGCGATCGGTCGGGGCGATCCCGAGGGCCGTAGTGCCGACTCCGGTCCCTACCGCCACGGTGGCGAGTGTCTGGACCGGCTCTGCTTCTTCGGCTTCCGAGACCTGTGGGACCCTGGCTGAGGTGCCGACCTCAAGGCCGATGGCGTCGCAGATGCGCTGGAGGTCCTCGAGCGTGGCGAACTCGATAAGCACCTTGCTCTTGCGCTTGCCAATCTGGACCTTCACGCGGGTGTCAAGGCGCTCGCCAAGCTGCTCCTCCAGAGCACGCACTCCCGGGGCATGAAAGGTCGGCCGTGGACGTGGCTTCGGCGTAGCCGGATCCAGGCTGGCACTGCCCAGCTCGATGCGTTGGGCCAGTTCCTCGGCCTGCCGGACGGTCAAGCCCTCAGCCACGATGCGATCGGCTAGCCGCTCCTGCTGTTCCGGTTCCTGAAGCCTGGCGATTGTGCGGGCGTGGCCGGCAGACAGTGTCCCGGCTGCGATCCGCCGCTGGACGCTAGGCGGGAGGCGGAGCAGCCGCAGCGCGTTGGTGATCGCTGGCCGGCTGCGGCCCAGCCGGGTCGCAAGCTCTTCATGGGTAACGTCGAAGTCGACCAGCAGCTGCTCGTAGGCGGCCGCTTCTTCAAGCGGATTCAAGTCCTGGCGGTGGATGTTCTCCAGCAGCGCGTCCCGCAGGAGGTGGTCGTCGTCGGTCAGGCGGACGACCGCAGGAATCGCCGCAAGCCCTGCGGCCGTGGCTGCGCGCACCCGGCGCTCACCCATCACGATCTGGTAGCGATCGCCCTGAGGCCGGACCACGATCGGCTGCAGCACCCCGACAGCTTCAATGCTCTCCGTCAGCTCGTGCAGGGCATCCTCGTCGAACGTCTCCCGGGGCTGGCGCGGATTCGGGTCGACAAGTTCCAGCGGAACCTCGAAGAGCGCCGGCCCAGCGGGCGACTCCACGGCGGCCAGCCTGCGACCGATGTCCGGCAGTGGTCGGGGGTGCTGCTGTTCGTCGGCTACGTCCTGTGCGTCCTCCTGCGGGCTGGCAGGAATCAGCGCCTCAAGTCCGCGGCCAAGTCCACCTCGGCGTCGCATCAGCTGGCTCCTTCTCCGATAGGCGCAAGCAGGCCGGTTCGTTCCGCTAGTTCCGATGCGAGATCACGGTATGCGATCCCGCCACGTGACAGAGGGTCGTAGAGCGCGATGGGCACCCCGTAGCCGGGGGCCTCGGAGAGGCGGACGCTGCGCGGGACGATGGTTCGGTACACCAGATCGGTGAAGTGCTTGCGGACCTCATCAACGACCTGCTCGGCCAAGCGGGTCCGGCCGTCGTACATCGTGAGCACGATGCCACCGATCTGGAGACCGGTATTCAGGTTCGCTCGGACAAGATCGACGTTGCGGAGCAACTGGCCGAGGCCCTCCAGTGCGTAGTACTCGCACTGGATTGGGATCAGCAACTCGTCGCAGGCCGCCAGCGCGTTCACCGTGAGAAGGCCCAGCGATGGGGGACAGTCCACAAGCATGATGTCGTAGTTATGACGAACCGAATCGAGCGCGCGGCGGAGCCGGGTCTCCCGGGAGAAGGCGTTGACGAGTTCGACCTCGGCCCCGGCAAGATCGATCGTGCTTGGAAGTACATGCAGGTTGGTGACCGCAGCTTGACGGATCGCCTGGGCTGGCTCGGCCTCGCCAGTCAGCACGTCGTAGACCGATGGCTCGATCCGCCGGTGGTCCAGCCCGAGCCCAGTCGAAGCATTGCCTTGGGGATCCAGATCCACCACGAGGATACGGGCGCCAGCGAGCGCAAGGTACGCACCCAGGTTCACTGCGGTCGTCGACTTCCCAACACCCCCCTTCTGGTTCGCCACGGCGATCACGTGCTGGCAGCGTGGACCACCCGCCCCTGCCAAGACTCGGAAGGTAACCCGAGCGTTCTTCGCGGCAGTCGCACTGTCGACCACCCGTGCTGCGCCATCCTGCGCTGCCATCGCTTCCACCGAGCTATCACCCGCCTCGAACCCATTGCCAGGTTGAGGCTCGAATGTTTCACGTGAAACCTTACCTTGAGGACTTGTCGGATCCGTTACCGTACCGCCCTGCTGGCTGCTGTCAGCAGGGCTACCAACCTGGGCTGCCGCCCGTAGCGCTGCTTCCCGAACAGCGATGGCTGCCTCGTCCTCCATAACCTCGTCCTCGCCTGCCTGAGGGGCTACTTCCGGAGATTGCCGGGTTAATGCTGTTGCTGTTGGCCCCCAGTTGGTGTTGGTCTCGACGATGGGGGACACCGCTACTATGTTCTCGCCTTGCGAACACGGAGCGCTAGTCCCGTTAACGCCTTCAGGCCGGTCTGTGCCAGTTTGAGCCTCGCGTCGCCCCGCATCTCGCCAGGTACTGAACGATACCCACATGGAATCGAAGCCTGGAACCTCAGAAGTTGCCATCTGCGGGTCTCTCCGCTCTCCTGGCGCCTCACCGGGCTCGAACCAGGATGAAACAGAGGCAGCGATGCCCACGTCTTGCCCCCAGACGTCACTGCTGTCTGGCAGCTGATCCGCCGGCGCAGCGGTGGACGACGCTCCGCTCTCAAGCATGGGTACGGCTGCGCCACCATCTGGCTGAAGATGCCATTGGCCGGTTAGCGCCTGTGACCAAGAGGTGATGGGCAGTTCCTGCTCCTGCTCCCGCGGAGTTCTCTTGGCTGTGGGCGCATGAGCGTCGAGGGGCCCCGGCGTGCTGGCGGCTGGTAGGGACTGACTCGGCTCTTGCGCTATCGCGGTGCTAGCCAGGATCGCCGCACTGTCAGGACCAGAAAACAGCGTGGCCTGGATGGCGTCGGCGCGGCCCTTTTCGCCCATGGAAGCAGCGGCAGACGATGCCACAGTGCGCTGGAATGGGGGAGAGCCGACTGGCGCTGCTGGCGGGACGAATGGCTCGTCGCCCAGCTCTTCCCATCTGGTGACCGTGGCTTGGGTCGGATCCCACGTCAGGGAAAGTGGATTGAACCGCTCCCCATCCGCTGCGTAAGGTGCTCGGTTCGCACTCCATTCGGCAGTCCGCGGAACGGACGCGCCCCGGCCACGGTCTCTGGACCATTCATGCTGGTCTACTGCCTGCGACTGGGGCTCGCGAACGCTTCGAGCCCGCACCCCCGCACTGGCATTGTCACTGGCATGGCCGGCGGCGTCACGACCAGTTGAAAGCTCGGTCCCGCCAACTGGTTGTTCCCATACCGGTTTCGCCGAGTCTTCGTCTCCGACCTGGCGTTGCCGAGGCTCATGCACGGCTGAGGTTCACCACCCTGGTTTGGAATCCGTCGACTTCATGCTGCTTCTTGCCCCATGCCCTGCATTGAGCCGGCAGTGCCCGGGCGACTAACCACTGGGTGAACGTTTCTAGAGGCGGCACTAGTTTGCTGCCCCGCCCCGACAGCCGCCCGTCCACATCTGTGGAGAACCTCGGTGCCGCAGCCAGGGCCGACCAGACCCGACTGGTGCGCCGCCTGGCACATGGGTTGGTGTCGAGTGGACAACCCACCCCGCGCGCCTGCTCCGCCGTGTCGTGCCTGCCCAGCGGCCAGCTCGTGCCCAACCCAACTATCGCAGGGGAGTCGAAGTGAACGCGCTCGATACCAGTGCCGATTCTCGGCCAGCCTCCAATGATGCTTCTCGCCCCCCTCAGCGACATGCTTCAGCGCCATGCTGCCGGCCTCCTGCCGTTGCTGTTGGAAGACCCGGCAGCTATCTGCCTGTCCTGGGCTGACCATCAGCAGCAACCCACGCACCACCCCGGCGGCGTAACTCACCGGCACCCTACCGGTGGGAACCGACCGTCACGTCACCGTCGTGTGGCCCCTAACCGAGCGGGCTACGCGCCGGCACGCCAGATCGCCGGGGGAAGCGGGAGGAGGTCGCAGCGATCTTCGTCATGATAACGACCAAGCCGAGCGGGTCAATCGATGAACGAGGATTGTGGATAACTTTCCTGAGTTCTGCCCCAAGCAGAACACAGGCCCGCGCCACTGCCGCCAACTCTTCGTCGGAGGGCTGTCCTCGCGGGACCAGCATCATCCCACCGACCTTGAGGAGCGGGACGCCCAACTCCGCGACGACTGGCAGAGGACCCAACGCTCGTGCAGTGGCCACGTCAAAGGCCTCCCGATCGGGCCCTCGCCCATAGTCCTCAAGGCGACTGTGAACTACCTGGACGTTGTCCACGCCAAGGCGGCGAGCCGTCGCGGAGACCCAATCCATTCGCCGTCGATGCGCATCTACCAACGTGAACGAGGTCTCCGGAAACGCCATCGCGAGGGGCAACCCTGGTAGCCCTGCCCCGGAACCAAGATCCACCCAATGCTCGCCCGACTGTGGAACCCGAATGCGGGCGAGGCCCAGCGCATCCTCCAAGTGGCGCTCTCGAAGCCGATCGCGCTCACGAGGACCGAGGAAGCCAAGCTCGACCGCGCTCAAGTAGGCGCGCGCAAGCGCATTCAACTCTGCTGGCGTAAGGCCACTGGTGGGAACTTCAGATGACTCTTCCACGACACCCCGAAGAGAAGCAGACCGTAGCGGCGATCCTACCGACAGATCCTCTCAGCCTCAGGTGAATGTTTCACGTGAAACATTCACAACGCCTGGTGCTCGATGGAAGAGACCCTGTTGCTTTCCAACTCTGACTATTCCGGGGGAAGAACCTGCGAGGGAGCCCAAGGTGACCAACGCCGACTGCCATAGCTGCCGTCAGAACAACCAGCCGCTGGCAGAACTGCCATCACGCGACAGGATCTTTGACAATGGCCTGTGGCGTGTTGCCCACGCGATCGGTTCGGCACTGCCTGGCTGGATGGTGGTAATCGCACGACGCCATGTGCGCTCCCTGTCTGAGTTGACCGCAAGTGAGAGCGCCACGCTTGGGCCGCTGCTGGCGTCACTCTCGAGGGTGTTGGAGCAGGAACTTGGTGCCCGCAAGGCCTACGTCGCTTTCTTCGCCGAGGCGGAAGGCTTTGCGCACCTGCACTTACACATCATCCCTCGCCTCGACAGCCTGGCTGACGATCACCAAGGGCCGCGCATCTTCCACTACCTTGACCAACCTCCCGACGGGTGGGTCAGCCCAACTGCCATGGACCAGATCGCCGACCGGCTCCGCACTCTGCTGGCTGAGCAACTCCCGAACCTGTGAATGCTCGGCGACTCCTTGCAGACATCATCGCGAACCTGTGCCTTTACTAGTGGCGCCGCCGACAACGTCCGTTTCTAGAGGCGACACCGGGGTGCATGCAGGTGGCTGGAGACGGGTCGTCCTCGCGGTGGCGGCGAACCAGCGCACCCAGGTCCTCGATAGAGCACCAAGAAACCACTAGGCCGCGATCCAACAAAGACGTGCTCGATGGGCCATGGGGTTGAAGCGATGCTGCTCGTCCCAGGTGCCGAAGGTCTTGCATTGGGAAAATCATGCACATGGCTCCAAGCAAGGTCACCGTGCGTATGGCGTATCCAGACGAGGCCGAAGAACTTCAACGGCGGTACCGCGAGAGCGTGCTCGTCGCCTACCAGCACATCTTCTCGCCAGACCGCTACCCGTTTCCCGACCAAAGCGTGCGCGAGACCTGGTGTGCCCTTGTCGCCGATAACGAACGCAGGCACCAACTCTTCGTTGCGGACGTCGATGGGGCAGTGGTTGGAGCGATCGTCGCCAAGCCTGGGTCCATCGCGCATCTGTTCGTCGTGCCGATGCGTTGGGGGACTGGTGTGGCGGACACCTTGCTTGCCACTGCCGTTGCCGTCTCGCGTGGTGCCGGTGTGAACCAGTGCCAGCTTGAGGTCCTCGAAGACAACTGGCGTGCACGCCGCTTCTATGAACGACATGGCTGGGTGCGCGACCATCGACGCCGGGCCGCGGCCTACCCCCCATATCCCGTAGTGATCGGCTACACCTTTGCGACCAGCAGCGTCGATCTCCGAGGGGAACCCCAACCACCGAAGCCGTCCCCGTCGACGTCGAGGGTGATGCCCTGCCCGCTGGCATCAGATGCTGCAGGAGTTCTCCATCGGCAGTACTGCTGCGCAAGCGGGTCCTGCTCACCGCCAGCGGACAATCACCACGGGCCGTGAGCAAGGACGGCGGCAAGGGTTCAGGGCGTGGCCCGTTGGTGACGGCTGGCCAGGTCTGGAGCGGCCCGGAGATAGCCTACGGTGTCCCAAATCTGTCCTTTGATCATTCGCCGCTGGTCGTCGTCAGGTGCACGTCGATAGCCGGCGCGTTCGGCAACCAGACGGGAGGCCACGTTGTCGGCGTGGGTCCACAGCCGAATCACCGACAGCTCCAGCATGGCAAACGCCCAGTCAGAGACCAACCGCAGCGCCCAGGTCGCCACGCCACGGCCTCGCACGGACGCGGCCACCCAATAGCTGACCTCGCCGACGCTGGCCTCGTGGCGCAACGCGATGTTCCCCTGACGCCGGCCGGTGGCGGCCTCGCAGATGACGAACCCGACCGCGTTGGGCTGGTCGGCCAGGGCGACGATCGCGGCCCGGACCTCGGCTGCGGTCAGCGTCGGCGACTCGGTGGTGTAGCGCTGAATCTCAGGGTCGTGGACGGTGGCGGCGTACCAGTTGGCGTCAATGAGGCGCCACTGACGCAGCATGACAGCACCGCCAGTGAGGGTGAGATCTGCGTCAGGCATGTCATCAGTCTGCCGAGTCGTCGCCGTCGGCGCCGCGGTCTGTGGTGGCGTGGCTCAGCGTGGCGTGCCCTGGGTCCTGCACACCGCGAGCGAACGACAACACCAAGCCCGACGTCTAGCGGCTGACCGGCTACCCTCGTGATCCCAACAGCCAGCAGGAGGACATCGTGATCGTCAGAGCCTGGCATGCCACCGCCACTGCCGGAGGCGCCCATGCCTACCGCGAGCACTTCACCCACTTGGTCTTACCCGAGCTGCACCGAATCGATGGCTACCGAGGCGCCTACCTGCTGCAGCGCGACAGCGACGGTCAGGTCCAGTTGCAGGTCCTGACCTTGTGGGACTCGCTGGAGGCGATCAGAGCGTTCTCCGGAGCGAACCTCGAGAACGCCATCGTCGAGCCCGACGCCCAGGCGGTGCTGGCCAGCTACGACACAACCGTTACCCACCACACCGTCGTTGTCGACACCGTGGGGTAGGGACACTCGCACCAGCCGTAGGTTAACAAGCAAGACCACCATCCCAGAAAGCGCGCCGGAGCTAGAGAGCTGCTGAAACAGGCTCCATGCGGGCGGCTACCATCCTGGCAACCAGCTGCTTCCACGCCGCCACGTCAGGCAAGTGCAGCACCAGCGGCGCAGGCTGCCGCTACGTCTCATCCCGCCCGCCGAGCACACGCCGCACGAATGGCGACTTGCCCTCGGTATAGGCCTCGCGATCGTGGCTGACTCTCGCGGCCAGACGTCGCTTCAACTCGGCATACTTGGCAGCCAGCGCTGGCTGGGTGCTTAAGCGGTCGCGGAATCGCAACTGCTCGGCCCACTGGGTCGTCCCAGGATCGAGCAGATGAAGGTGAGCGATCCGGTGACCGGACGCAACCTTGACGAAGAAGCGGCGCCACAGTCGCGCATCGCGCTGAGGCGGAACGAAGTGCCAGTCGTGCGGCGCGAGCACACGCGCCAGCGCTGGCGCATCGTCCAAGGATCCGACGCCGGCCATCAGGTCAATGATCGGCTTGGCGGGCATACCTGGGATCGCGGTGCTGCCCACGTGGTGAACGTCTTCCACTAACCACAGGCCGAGCAAGCCGAGGAGGCACTGCCGCTCCTCGGCGGCCTGCAGCGCCCAGCGGTCGTCGTAGTCAACGATGACGACCGGCTCGGTCGCCCAGATGGGCCAGGCTTCCCTCCGCTCCAGGCTGCCAACAGAGGTCGTCCCCCTCTCACCTTCATCGTTGGCGGAGCGGCATCGTATAGATGCGCTGTGGGCTGCTCCAACGGCCATGATTGTCCGTCTCGTGATCGAGCGCCATGCCAAGCTTGGTGGTAGCCGGTCTCGGTATGCGTCACGCCGTCAACATCCTGTGGCGCCAGCCACAATCGCCAACGAACTCACCAGTCTCCCGGAGCGTCAGCAGTCACAGCCTGAACCCATGCTCGCGGTACAGCCGCTGGTTCCACGAGATCCAAGCGAGCGCTTCGTCTCGGCGCTTCGGGCGCAGGTAGTGGCGCATGACGTTGGGATCGCCCAGCAGCGCTGCCGTGCCGTCCAGGTCGGAGGGCACTGTCTCCCGGAAAGCTGTCGCGTGGTTGGTTCAGGCGCAGTCATCTGGTGTCAGGCGCTGGAGGGGGAGGGGAGGATCTCACGGAGTCGCTGGCAGATGCGGCGGTGGGGACGCTCACTGGTAGGCCCAGTCGCTCGGCGCACTCGTGCTCCAGGAAGCGGCCCCCATGACAGGTATCGATCTGCGGGTCAGCGGCTCGCGGATGCCAGGCAAGTAGGTCCACCAGCAGATTCTTGAGGTAGCTGTCGCAACATTGCTTGACGGCCCAGGCCTCGCCTCGTTGCAGCTTCTTGGCCGCCCAGAGCAGGGCGGTACCAGAAGTCGGCTACCAACTACGCGAACTCCTCGGATGTTGGCGACTTGCCTGCCTGTGGTTCGCCAGCGCTGGCGGAAGGCTTGCTCCAATCCGAGCTTGTCGCCCATGGTCGATGTCCGACCAGCGAATCTGCAGGCATCTCTGCCCGAGCCTGGGAGCCAACCAGCAAGACAGCGCGGACGTCAGGGCGCTGGCGGCCCCAGGCGCGCCGCCACCACATGCAACAACTCACCGTCAATGTTTCACGTGAAACATTGAACCTCGACCCTTTCAGATCCAGCTCCAGCCTGGGAGAGGCGCGTGCGGCTCCTCGTGTTCCTTCATGGCACAGCGCTCATGCACCAGAGTGGCATTGGGCGCACCCGCCTACAGCGAGTCGCACAGGTTCGTGCCGGACAGGACCCATCCATCCGGGAGTACGGTGCGTACGTGCCTGTCGGCAACGCCGCCGAGAAGTTGCAGCGCTGGCAGCAGCAGCGAGCACAACTCGACTATCTCAGCTCCCACCGCAACCGCGACGACGTTGCCGCGGATGCCCATGTCCTCCGCGAGCATGGGTTCCCGCCTGGCCGTGTGCTCGCCCGCCAGCCTGGCCAAAGCTACGGCGAGCTAGCCGGCAGTGAGCTACCCGACGTCCTCATCGAGGACGACTGTGCAAGCATCGGCACCGGGCACATCGCCTCCCTACAGATCCGGCCTGATCTCCGCAGGCGTATCAAGTCGATCATCGTGCCCGAGTTCGGCGGCATCGACCACCTCCCTGACTCCCTCCAGGAACTCATTGCCGTCCCCGAAGCATCACGCGATGCGAGCGAAGGCTATTGGTTCGCGCAGGGGAGTGGCCCTGGTGAGATCGCTCCAGATGGATCCGCGGTGGAGCTGTACACGCTGCTGCCAGCAGGCGACGAACCGCAGCTCATCCATACGGCCATCCCAGACGGTGCCTCGATCCTGGAGCTTGGCGCTGGCACCAGTCGGATCACCCGCCCGCTCGTCGAGCTTGGACACCCAGTTGTCGCCATCGATGAGTCAGCGGCGATGCTGGCGCACATCCGTAGGGCTGAGACGGTGTGCAGCCCGATCCAGAGGCTCGACCTGGACCGCCGCTTCGATGTTGTGCTGCTGGCCTCGCACCTGATCAACGCGCCAGATGGCGAGCTACGGCACGAGCTCTTGCGGACCTGTCGTCGCCACCTCGCCGACGCTGGCTGTGTGCTGATCTAACGCCTTGAGCCGGCCTGGTTCGCAACCGCCAGCCCATCCCAGCGCACCATGGGCGAGATCACCCTCTGCCTCTGGGATATTCATCGGCTGGCGCCCAACCTGTTGACGGCGACCATGGAGTACCGCATTGGCAACCAGAGCTGGACCCATATCTTTGCCGCAGGCTGCCTCGATGACGACCAGCTCGCAGAGGAGCTGGCTGCGGCCGACCTGACCGTCGACGCCTACCTGACTGAGGACCGCGCCTGGATTCGCGCAGTTCTCCGTGGCACCGACCGCAAACGCTAGCCGCTGCGCGTCGTGCCCGTTGTCGTTGTCAGGCGGGCAGGATGAGTACGCGGCGGTTCGGTTCCTCGCCCAGGCTCTCGCTGCGGAGGTGGGGGAGGGTCGCGACCACGTCGTGAACGAGCTTGCGCTCGAAGGCAGGCATGGGCCGCAGCTCCTCGCCCTGCTGGGTACGGGCAACCCGCTCGGCGACGGCCTTGGCGTTCGCGATGATCTCTTCGCGGCGACGGGCTCGGTAGTGGTCAACGTCGATGGCGATGCGAACCCAGCGCTGGGTCTGACGCAGCACGGCCAGCCGCGTCAGCTCCTGGAGCGCGTTGAGCGTCTCGCCGTCGGTCCCAATCAGGAACTCCAGCTTGGTTCCTTCGATGTCAACGTGCCCACCAGCGTCATCGACCCAGGTGGTGATATCGCCGTCAATGTCAAGGATGTCGAGCAGTCCCTCGATGAAGTCGCCCGCCAGCTCGGTGTCGGCGGCGACCACCTCGGGATCGTCGACCTCCTCATAGCGGGAGCGGGAGCCAGACCCCGACCCAGAACTCGTGCTCGTGGCGACGGGCGCAACGGCGCCGAGTGGTGCCGGTGCAGCGACTGGCGAGGTGGGGATGGAGGTGGGCAGCTCAACCTCCGCCTCAGACGCCGCCATCGCTGCACCCGTGGGCGGAAGCCCGGGTCCAGCGTCAGAGACGGCGGGCGCCAGTGTCCGCGGCGTCACCCTCACCAAGGCTGGTTCGCCGATCTTGCCGAAGGTCGGTGGGATCGGCTCGGTGAGGACCTCGACGTCGACCTGGTCCTCGCGGAGCCCGAGTTTGGCAGCGGCCAGGGCGACGGCCGCTGCCACTGTCTTAGCGCTTGCCTCGGCGTGGGCCACTTGCCTTGCCCTTTCCGGACGTGCGTCCACCGCCAGGCTTGCGCGTGCCTCCCGCGCTCGGCTTCCCACCAGCCTGAGTGGACCCTCGCTGACCCTGCCCTTGCTTGCCAGTCCCGCCACTGCCGGCACCACCACGGCCACCGGCCTGCTGTCCGCCGTCCTCTGGCTTGGCGGCTGTGTTCCCGCTCCCGTTGCCGGCGTTGCTGGCCGCCTGGCCGCCCGGTCCCGATGGCTTGAACAGGTCGCGGAACAGCCCGAGGGCACCAAGCCCCTTGCGCCCCTCCCCTTCGGAGGGAGTCAGCGCCGGGGCGGTAGCCGTCTTGGCCGAACCCGCAGCGCCCGCTCCAGCTCCAGCCGGGACCGGCGTGTTGCGGAGCAGCACCCACTGCTGGCCCATGGTCCATAGGTTAGTGGTCACCCAGTAGATGACCACCGCCAACGGGAAGTTGATCGAGATGAACACGAAGAACAGCGGCATGATCTTCATCATCGTGGCCTGCTGCGGGTTCATCTGCGCCGCCTGCTTGGACATCAGCTGGCGCTGAGAGATGAAGGTGGTCACCGCCATCCCGATGATGAGCACGAGGATCGTCGCGCCCGACACCGACAGGAGCTTGTCCCAGCCGGGGAGTTGGCTCCAGCGCTGCTCCAGCGGTACGCCGAAGAAGTTCTTGCCGAGCAGGATGTTGGTCTCGCCAGCGATGCGCTGGCTGTAGATGACCCGGTACAGCGCGAAGAAGAACGGCATCTGCGCGAGCAGCGGCCAGCAGCCAGCGAGCGGGTTGATGCCATGCTCTTTGTAGAGCTTCATCATCTCTTCGTTGAGCTTCTGCTTGTCGTTCTTGTGCTTCGCCTGGAGCTGCTTCAGCTTCGGCGCGATGTCCTGCATCGCGCGGGTGGAGCGGACCTGCTTCACCGTGAGCGGGATCAGCACGATGCGCACGGCGAGTGTCAGCAGCACGATCGAGAGCCAGTAGCTCTGGCCGCCCATGAGGGGATCAATAAGGTGCTGGAAGAACTTCAGGACGAGATACATCCCGTCCCGGAAACTATTGAACAGTTGCAACAGTTGCACCGGAAAGAGCCTCTCTCATGCGCGCTGGACGTTCGCTGCCTCGTCCTCGGCAGCGCCCTTGTCCTTGTGGGCCCCCCGAGGGGGCGGGACGTAGTCGAATCCGCCAGGGTGGAACGGCTGGCACTTCACCAGTCGCCGCATGGCCAGCCAGGTTCCGCGAGCAGCCCCGTGGATCTCGATCGCGGTCTTGGCGTATTGGGAACAGGACGGGTAGAAGCGACAGCGAGGGCCCAGCGCCGGACTGATCCAGCGCTGGTAGCCGCGGATGGCCGCAAGGAGCGCAACCGCCATCCAGTTGCGTCGCGGCACGCTCCGCGCCTGCTGATTCACCTCTCGTCGCCTCCGTCGAGGCCGGCGGCAGCGAGGACGCTGCGCAGGTCTCCGGCGACCTCCACGTAGGAGGCGCCGGCGACGCTTGGACGCGCCACCACCACCAGGTCGAGACCATCAGGGATGTGCCTGCCCTCCAGCCGCAGTGCCTCCCGGAGCAGGCGCTTGGCCCGGTTCCGGGCGACGGCGCCGCCGACCTTGCGGCTCACCACAAACCCGGCACGGGGCGGGCCACTCCCAGTGGTGCGTTTGGCGACGTACACCACAACCGTCCCCTTAGCATAGGAACGGCCGGTGGAGAACACCGACCGGAATGCCGCTGGGGAGCTCAGGCGGTCGACGGTAGCCATTGGCATGGTGACCTAGGCCGAGAGCCGCTCGCGGCCCTTGGCGCGCCGCCTGGCGAGGATGGCACGACCTGCACGGGTACGCATGCGGATGCGAAACCCGTGCGTCTTCGACCGCTTCCGGTTGTTCGGTTGGAACGTGCGTTTCACGACGATGACTCCCTTGACCTGGTAAAGGCGGAGGCATGCAAGATCGAGGCGCAGGAGTGCGCCGAAGAATCGATGGTACGGTCCCCTCTGAACATGCGTCAACGCGGCGCACTGCCCCCAAAACCGCCATGCTCGGCTAGCCGGACAGGCGCTCCTCCTCTCCTCAGGGTACAGCGCTCCCCTCAGAATGAGCCTTTCCGCCCTTGAGGAGGGCCGCAGCGCGATGCTATTCTCCGGCCGCCTTCACTATTGGCGGCTCACGCGTTCAGCCCGGCTTCCCCGCTACGGCCTTCCGCTCATTCAGCGAGGTCGCGCCGTCTCTCCCGGCACCTGCTCGGCGGGGCTACCGCACTCGTAGGGGGTTGGTTCTCCACACCTGTGGACGGGGGTGTGGATATGTGGGATGGCCAGGGCCTCCACGGACCGCGCACGACGCGGTCGTGGATCGCCGAACACTGGGGAAAGGGGCGAGTGGGCGGTGGCCGAGGATCTGCATGAGGACGCGGCAGCAATCTGGACCACCTGCCTAGAGTCACTCGACGGCGCGGGTTCAACACACAAGGCGTGGCTGGCACAGACCAAGCCGGTGTCGATCGTGGGGGACACGCTGGTCCTCGCGGTCCCCGACGATTTCGTCAAGGAGTGGGTCGAGCAGCGCTACGCCCCGACCGTGCTCGCGGCCCTGTCACGGGTCGCGGGGCGGCCGCTGAACATCCGGGTCACGGTTCGGCCTGTGGATGACCCTGTGGAAACTGTGGAAGAAGAGCTTCCCCGACCCGGTGTGCCGGCGAATGTGCCTGGAAGAGTGGGCAACGATCATCCACAGCTCAATCCGAAGTACACCTTCGACCGCTTCGTGATCGGCTCCTCCAACCGTTTCGCCCACGCGGCCGCGGTGGCGGTGGCCGAGGCCCCGGCCAAGTCCTACAACCCCCTGTTCATCTACGGGGGAGCTGGGCTCGGCAAGACCCACCTGCTGCACGCCATCGGCCACTACGCCGGCAACCTGTTCGTGCAACTGCGGGTCCGCTACGTGTCCAGCGAGCAGTTCACCAACGACTTCATCAACGCGATCCGGGACGACCGCGCCGGCGCCTTCCAGCGGCGCTACCGCGACATGGACATCCTGCTGATCGACGACATCCAGTTCCTGGAAGGCAAGGAGCGCACCCAGGAGGAGTTCTTCCACACCTTCAACGCGCTCCACAACGCCGACAAGCAGATCGTGATCTCCTCGGACCGGCCGCCCAAGCAGATCGCCACGCTGGAGGACCGCCTGCGGAGCCGCTTCGAGTGGGGCTTGATCACCGACATCCAGCCTCCCGACCTGGAGACGCGGATCGCCATCCTGCGCAAGAAGTCCGGCGCCGACCGGCTGAACGTGCCCGATGACGTGCTCTCCTTCATCGCCTCCAAGGTGGCCTCCAACATCCGTGAGCTGGAGGGGGCGCTCATCCGGGTCACCGCCTTCGCCTCGCTGAACCGCAGTTCGGTCGATCTCTCCCTGGCCGAGGTCGTGCTGAAGGACCTCTTCCCCGACGAGGGCACCCGCGAGGTCTCGGTGCAGGTCATCATGGCCGAGACCGCGGCTTACTTCGGGCTGACGGTGGAGGACCTCACCGGTTCCAGCCGCTCACGGCTGCTGGTGACCGCGCGGCAAATGGCGATGTACCTCACCAGGGAGCTGACCCCGCTGTCGCTGCCCAAGATCGGCCAGGCGTTCGGCGGCCGCGACCACACCACGGTCATGCACGCCGCCAACAAGATCCGGGACCTGATGCGCGAACGGCGCAGCATCTACAACCAGGTGCAGGAGCTGACCAACCGGGTCAAGATCCGCGCGCAACAGGTGTCGTGAGGATGGCTGCGCCAAGGGCCAACTCCGCCGGCCTCCCATGGACAGCATCGCTTCGCTCGCCTGCATGCTCGGCCGGCGGCATGTGGACGACCTGGGGACAGGCTGTGAACGAGTTGGGGACAGTGCGCGGACTCCTCGGGGACGGGGTCGGCCTGGGGATGAAGGACCCCCGTCGTCCCCAGGCCGAGAGGAACTTCCGCAGCACTGCTGAGCAGCGCGAACGACCCTCCGTCCACATACCCACAGCCCCTATTACTGTTACAAGGTTTTCTTATTCTCTTAGCTCTTAACACCAATACCCTGGGGACAAGCCCGTGGGAGGCCCACCGTGAAGTTCACGACTGAACGAGACAACTTCGCTGACGCCGTCCAGTGGGTGAGCCGGACGGTCTCCACTCGCCCGACCCTTCCAGTGCTGGGAGGAGCGCTGCTGGAACTGTCCGGCGACAGCCTGCGTCTGGCCTCGACTGACTTGGAGCACACCGGCGAGGCGGTGGTCCAGGTCCGTGGCGGAGCCGACGGGCGCGTGGTGGTGCCGGGCCGGATCTTCGGCGACGTGATCCGCAACCTTCCGGCCGGCGTGGTGGAGATCGAGGCTGGCGACGGCGGCCTGGCGGTCCGTTGTGGCTCCACCTCCCACGAGCTGCGGCTGCTCGACGCCGAGGACTTTCCCACACTGACCCAGCCGTCCCTCGAGCATGCCGCGACCCTGCCGGGCGAGGTGCTGGCAGCTGCGGCCAATCAGGTCGCGCGTGCCGCCTCGCACGACGAGGGTCGGCCGGTCCTCACGGCGGTCCTGTTCGAGGCTGAGGCCGAGCGCCTCACCCTGGCCGCCACCGACTCCTACCGGCTGGCGGTCCGTGAGCTCGAGTGGAGCTGGGCGCACCCCCCCATGACCGCCCTGGTGCCGGCGCGGGCGCTGAGCGAGGCAGCACGCCAGTTCGCCGGCGACAGCGCCGTCGAGGTTGCCATCGAGCCGCACCAGGTGACCTTCGCTGGCGGCGGCTGGAGGCTGACCTCGCGGTTGGTCGAGGGTGACTTCCCGCCGTTCCGCAGCCTGATCCCCTCCGGCTACGAGAACCTCGCCACCGTCGAGCGCCAGCCCCTGCTCGACGCGCTGAAGCAGGTCGCCCCCTACGGGCAGAACAACAACCCGGTCCGGCTCAGCTTCGAGCGCGACCGCCTGCAGGTCGACGGCAGCCTGCAGGACGTGGGCCGTGGTGCGGCGGCGATCGACGTCAAGTACGAAGGCGAGGCGCTGACGATCGCGTTCAACCCGACCTACCTGAGCGAGGGGGCCAGCGCGGTGGCCGACAACGAGATCGTCTTCGAGATCCGCGACGGCCTCAAGCCGGCTCTAGTCCACGGCAACGACCCGCGCGGGTTCATGTACCTGATCATGCCCGTCCGCCTCCCGGCGTAGTAGTGCCGCCTCTAGAAGCGTTCGCCCGGTCGACGCCCCGCCATGTGGGAGATTTCCGCAGCGTGATCACCGTTGGATCCCGGTATCGACCGGGCGTCCGCTGTCGGCGGTGGCACTAGTGCGACTGGAACGCCTGGAGCTGACGGACTTCCGGAACCACCCGGCGGTCTTCGCCGAATTCCCAGCCGGCGCGTCAGTGCTGGTGGGCCCGAATGGCGTCGGCAAGACCAACGTGGTGGAGGCGATCGGGTTTCTGGCCACGCTGGGGTCGCACCGGGCCGGGCAAGAAGCGACCCTGGTGCGGGAGGGCGCCGGCGCTGCCGTGATCCGGGCATTGGTGGAGCGCGAAGGCCGCAAAGTGCTGCTGGAGGTGGAGCTGCGCCCCGGGACCGGCGTCCGCGGCCGCATCAACCGGGCGGCAGTGCCGCGCTCCCGGGATCTGCTCGGGGTGGTGCGCGCCACCATGTTCGCGCCGGAGGACCTCGCACTGGTCCGCGGCGACCCGGAGGAGCGCCGTCGCTTTCTCGACGCCCTCGCGGTGCAGCGGCTGCCTCGCTACCTGGCGAGCCGCCACGACTACGACCGGATCCTGCGGCAGCGCAACACCCTGCTCCGCAGCGCCGCCGGTCGCCTGCCATCCAGCGCAGGGCTCGCGACGCTCGAGGTCTGGGACGACAAGCTGGCCGCCGCCGGTGCCGAGCTTTGGGCCGAGCGCCTCCGCCTGGTCGAGCGGCTGCGCCCTCTGGTGCGGCAGTCGTACCAGGAGCTGGCATCCGGTCCTGACTTGGTCGACCTGACCTACGTGTCGTCGGTGCTCAGGCGGGGCGGTCCACAGTCCGGCTCAGGGCCAGCGGAGCAGGTGGAGGAGGCCGGAGCCGACACCCCGGCGCCGGAGCCTTCGCGGCTGGCGCGGCTGCTCCGGGAGCGGCTGCTGGGGGACCGAACTCGCGAGATCGAGCGCGGCCTCACCCTGTCCGGGCCGCACCGCGACGACCTGGCGCTGTCGCTGCAGGGCCTCCCCGCCCGGACGCACGCGTCCCATGGCGAGGCGTGGTCGCTTGCGCTCGCGTTGCGGCTCGCCGCCCACCAGCTCCTCAGCAGCGAGGGCGAGGAGCCGGTGCTGCTGCTCGACGATGTCTTCGCCGAACTCGACCGCCGTCGGCGTGAGTGCCTGGCGGCGGTCGCGATGTCGGTGGAGCAGGTCATCATTACCGCAGCGGTGCCCGAGGAGCTGCCGCAGGAGCTCAAAACGGCAATGTTTCACGTGGAACCAGGGAAGATCACGCCAAGACTGGAGCAAACCACGTGAGCAAGGGATGAGTAAGGGCTGGGATCGGGACCCACGGCCGATCGGCGACGAGATCGCCTCGATCCTGCGTTCGCGCGGGTGGCAGCAGCGGCTGCTCGCCGCTCGCGTCACTTCCCGCTGGCCGCAGGTGGTGGGCGAGACAGTGGCGGCGCACTGCCATCCGGGCCGGCTGGAGGACGACGGGACCCTGCAGGTCGTGGCCGACTCGGCCACCTGGGCCACGCAACTCAGCTACCTCCAGATCACGCTGCTTGAGCGCCTCGCTGTGGTCTGCGGCGCTGGCGTGGTCAAGCAGCTGAACATCCGCACCGACGAAGCGCGCACCCGCCGCCGACCGTACCGCGACTGATCAGCGCGACTAGGGTCCCTGCTGATGGCCCGCGAGCTTGAGGTCATAGCCTTATCCACAGAGTCATCCATAGGGTGTGGATAACTTTCCGGCTTCGGAATGCTGTCACAGCAAGTGGGTACGATCTGGTTGCGTTAGTTGGGCAACCAAACGAGGTATGAGCATGTCGGCGGCAAGGTGGCGTCACGCTCAGCCATCTGCCCGTTGACCTGCATGAACGCCAGGCCCCGTAGCGGAGAGGATGGTATACTCGTAAGGGAACTTCCCCCCTCTCCGTGCAACGCGAACGGGTTCCAGCCCGCTCGGCGCCGGTTGGCGCTCTGGGTGATGGCGTGCTCGTTTGAGCCTGGATGAGGGGCTTGGACAAGGAGTCTGATGGCAACGGCCTATACCGAAGATTCGATCAAAGTCCTGGAAGGCTTGGAGGCAGTCCGCAAGCGCCCAGGCATGTACATCGGGTCGACCGGGCTGCGCGGCCTCCACCATCTGGTCTACGAGGTAGTGGACAACTCGGTCGACGAGGCCTTGGCCGGGTATTGTGACACGATTGATATCAGGCTGCTGGCCGACGGCGGCTGCCGGGTAGTGGACAACGGCCGCGGTATCCCCGTCGGGGAGCACCCGGTCGAGCACCGCTCGACGCTCGAGGTCGTCATGACCAAGCTGCACGCTGGCGGCAAGTTCGGGGGCGACACCTACGCCGTCAGTGGCGGCCTGCACGGCGTCGGCATCTCGGTGGTCAACGCCCTGTCGAGTCGGCTGGTGGCCGAGGTCATCCGCGACGGCTACCGCTGGCGCCAGTCGTTCCTGCGGGGCACCCCGACCGGCGACGTCGAGCGGGTGGGGAAGGCCGAGGGCCACGGCACCACGGTGTCGTTCTGGCCCGACGCGGAGATCTTCGAGGAGACCGAGTTCCGCTTCGACACCCTCTCCAAGCGCATGCGGGAGATGGCGTTCCTGAACGCCGGCCTGTCGATCACCCTGACCGACGAGCGGGCCGACCAGCCCACCACCGAGAAGTACCTGTTCCAGGGCGGTATCCGCGACTTCGTGTCGCACCTGAATGACTCCAAGGAGCCGGTCCACCCCGCGATCATCTACTTCCAGGGCGAGAACCACAGCGCCGAGGTCGAAGTGGCGATGCAGTGGAACAGCGGCTACAACGACGCCGTCTACACCTTCGCCAACACCATCAACACGGTCGAGGGCGGCACCCATGAGGAGGGCTTCCGCGCCGCGCTGACCTCGCGGGTCAACGCCTACGCGCGGGCCAACAACCTGCTCAAGGAGAAGGACGACAACCTCAGCGGCGACGACGTCCGTGAGGGCCTCACCGCGATCGTCTCGGTGAAGCTGCGCGAGCCCCAGTTCGAGGGCCAGACCAAGACCAAGCTCGGCAACACCGAGATCAAGGGCTTCGTCCAGCAGACCACCAACAAGTCACTCGACGAGTGGTTCGAGGAGAACGGCGGCCAGGCCAAGGCGATCATCGTCAAGTGCATCCAGGCCTCCCGCGCCCGCATGGCCGCCCGCCACGCCCGCGAGCTGACCCGGCGCAAGTCGCTGCTGGAGTCCTCGGCGCTGCCCGGCAAGCTGGCTGACTGCTCCTCGCGCGATCCGCGCCAGGCCGAGCTGTTCATCGTGGAGGGCGACTCCGCCGGCGGCTCTGCCAAGACCGCCCGCAACCGCACCTTCCAAGCGATCCTGCCGATCCGCGGCAAGATCCTGAACGTCGAGAAGGCGCGGCTGGACCAGGCCCTCAAGAACAACGAGATCCAGTCCATCATCACCGCGATGGGCACCGGGATCGGCGAGGACTTCGACCTCACCAAGGCGCGCTACAACAAGATCGTGCTCATGGCCGACGCGGACGTCGACGGCTCGCACATCCGCACGCTGCTGCTGACCTTCCTGTTCCGCTTCATGCGCGGGCTGATGGAGGCCGGCTTCGTGTACATCGCGCAGCCGCCGCTGTACAAGGTCCGCTACGGCCGTGGCGGCAAGGAGACCTTCTACGCCTACACCGAGCGCGAGCTGCAGCAGTGGATCAAGGGCGGCAGTCGCAAGTTCGAGACCCCCGAGCGCAACAAGGGTCTCGGCGAGATGAACGCCGACGAGTTGTGGGACACCACCATGGATCCCGACCGCCGCACCCTGCTCCAGGTCGGCCTGGAGGACGCGGCAGTCGCCGACGAGATCTTCACGATCCTGATGGGCGAGCTGGTCGAGCCGCGCCGCCAGTTCATCCAGCGAAACGCCAAGGACGTGCGCTTCCTCGATGTTTAGGAAGCTGCCGATGGCGACAACGACGAGGGAAGACAGGGAAGGGATCAAGGGTGCCTGAAGCCCGCCGGATCGAGCCGATCGAGCTGGAGGAGGAGGTCCAGCGGTCGTTCCTCGATTACGCCATGAGCGTGATCGTGTCGCGGGCCCTGCCCGACGTGCGCGACGGCCTCAAGCCAGTGCACCGGCGCATCCTGTGGGGCGCCGACGAGGAGGGCATCCGCGCCACCTCCAACCGCCGCAAGTCCGCCAACATCGTCGGCACCGTCCTCGGCCGCTACCACCCCCACGGCGACACCTCCGTCTACGACGCCATGGTCCGCCTCGGCCAGGACTTCGCCTCCCGCTACCCCCTGATCGACGGCCGCGGCAACTTCGGCACCGCCGACGGCGACTCCGCAGCCGCGATGCGCTACACCGAAGCGCGGTTGTCGCCGTTGGCGATGGAGTTGTTGCGGGATATCGACAAGGAAACTGTCGATTTCGCGCCGAACTATGACAACCAGCATCAGGAGCCGGTGGTGTTGCCGGCGCGGTTCCCGAATCTGCTGGCGAATGGGTCGAGTGGTATCGCGGTGGGGATGGCGACCAACATCCCGCCACATAACCTCGGCGAGGTCATCGACGCCGTGGTCGCGCTGATCGACAACCCGGAGCTGACTTCCGAAGAGCTGATGGCCTACCTCAAGGGCCCGGACTTCCCGACCGGTGCGCTGATCATGGGCACGCAGGGGATCCGCGATGCCTACCTCACCGGACGCGGCTCGATCCGGGTCCGCTCCAAGGTGCATATCGAGGAGTCGAACCGCGGCGGGCAGCGCCTGGTCGTCACCGAGCTGCCCTACCAGGTCTCGGGGGACCGGCTGCTGCAGAAGATCGCCGACCTGGTCAAGGATGCGCGCATCAGCGGCATCGCCGACATCAACAACGAGAGCAACAAGGAAGGCACCCGCCTGGTCATCGACGTGCGCCGCGACGCGGTGCCGCAGGTGGTGCTGAACCAGCTCTACAAGCACACCCAGCTGCAGGACACCTTCGGGGTGATCATGCTGGCGCTGGTGGACGGCGTGCCGCGGGTCCTGAACATCGCCGACATGCTGTCGCACTACGTCACCCACCAGATCTCGGTGGTGGTGCGCCGCACCCGCTACGAGCTGCGCAAGGCGCAGGAGCGCGCGCACATCCTCGAGGGACTGCTGATCGCGCTGGATCACCTGGACGAGGTCATCAACCTCATCCGCAACGCCCCCTCGGCCGACCAGGCACGCACCCAGCTGATGGAGCGCTACAGCCTGTCGGAGATCCAGGCCACCGCCATCCTCGACATGCAGCTACGCCGCCTGGCCGCCCTGGAGCGCCGCAAGATCCAGGACGAGTACGCCGAGCTGCAGGCCAAGATCGCCGAACTGAAGGCGATCCTGGACGACCCCTCCAAGGTGCGGGGCATCGTCAAGGACGAGCTGCTCGACTTGAAGCGCCGCTTCGGCGACGCGCGCCGCACCGAGATCCGCCCGGACGAGGGCGAGCTGTCGATCGAGGACCTGATCGCCGCCGAGCCGGTGGTGGTCACCGTGACCCGGACCGGCTACGTCAAGCGGGTGCCCCTCACCGACTACCGCTCCCAGGGCCGCGGTGGCCGCGGCGTGCGCGGTGCCAACCTGCGCGAGGACGACATCGTGCAGTTCCTGTTCATCACCAATACCCACCACTGGGTGCTGTTCTTCACCAACAAGGGCCGGGTCTACCGGGTGAAGGTGCACGAGCTGCCGGAGGCGGCGCGCAACTCGCGCGGCACCTACATCGCCAACATCCCAGGGGCGACCTTCCAGCCGGACGAGAAGATCGCGGCGGTCCTCGACCTGGATGACTACGACGATGGTAAGTTCCTGGTACTTGGAACCAAGCATGGGATGGTGAAGAAGACCGCGCTGCTGGAATACGACTCGCCTCGCGTCGGCCTGATCGCGATCAACCTGAGAGATGACGATGAACTCATCGGCGTCAAGCTCACCTCTGGCGACGACGACCTGCTGTTCGTCTCGCGTAAGGCGATGGCGGTCCGGTTCAGCGAGGCAAGCGTGCGCCCGATGGGCCGCCAGACCAGCGGGGTCACCGCGATGAAGCTGCGCTCCGACGACCAGGTCCTCGCCATGGAGGTGGTCCGCTCCGGCGCCGATCTGCTGGTCGTCACCGACGCGGGCTTCGGCAAGCGCACCCCGCTCGACCAGTACACCCGCAAGGGTCGCGCGATCCAGGGTGTCAAGACCGCCGAGTTGACCGAGGCCAGAGGGTTCCTCGCGGGCGCGATGGTGGTCCAGGACGAGGACGACGTGTTCCTCATCACCGACGGCGGCCAGGTCATCCGCACCCGCGTCAACGAGATCCGGCGTGCCAGCCGCGCCACCCAGGGCGTCCGGATCATGCGGCTGGGGGCGAACGGCACCCGCGTGGCGGCCGTGGCCCCGGTCGTCAAGGACGAGGAGTAGGCCTCATGAGCAGCCAGTATCCCCAGGTGCAGACGCAGACCCGTCCGTCCGCGTCCCGGCCGGGGGTACCGGCGAAGGCCGGCACGCCACAACCGGTCGACCGGCGTGCCCGGCTGGTCCTACGGCGGCTCGATCCCTGGTCGGTGCTGAAGTTCTCGCTGCTCTTCTATGCCTGCCTGATGCTGATCGGGATGCTGGTGCTCGCGGTCGTCTGGTTCGTGCTGACGCAGATGGGCGCCTTCGAGGCAGTCAGTACCTTCGCGGACAAGTTCACGCTCACCGTGCAGTTCTCAGCTGGCAAGGTGTTCCGCTGGTACTTCCTGTTCGGCGTGTTCGGCGTGGTGTTGTGGAGCGTGGTGACCGTCCTGCTCACCCTGCTGTTCAACCTGGTGAACGATGTCACCGGCGGGATCGAGGTCGTGCTCGCCGAGCGGGACCGGGCAAGGCCGCCCGTTCGCTGAACCCCGCAGGCCGATCATGACCCGGGCTCAGCCTCGGCGCAGCGCCCTCGACCTGGTCGCCGAACGCCGTTCGGTCGCCTGGGACAGCGACAACGGCCTGCTGATCATCGACCAGACCCTGCTGCCCGCTCGCCCTGAGATGCTGCGCCTGGCGACCGTCGCGCAGGTGGAGGAGGCGATCCGCAGCCTGCGGGTGCGCGGTGCGCCCGCGATCGGGCTCTGCGGCGCCTACGGGGTGGTGGTGGGCTTGATGGAGCGCGAGCCCGCCGACCTGCGGAAGTCGCTGGCCGCGCTCGCCGAGGTCGCTGAACACATCGGGAGTGCCCGGCCGACCGCGGTCAACCTGTCGTGGGCGGTCGCCCGGGTCCGCGCCGCTGCCGAGCGCGGCCATGGTCCCGCCGAAGTCCGCGTCCTGGCGCTCGCCGAGGCCGAGCGCATCCGCAGGGAGAACCGCGACGCCTGCCAGCGGCTGGCCGAGCACGGCCGTGCGGAGCTCGCTGGGATCGGGCGGGTGCTGACCCACTGCAACACCGGCTGGCTCGCCACCGCCGAGATCGGCTCCGCACTCGGTGTGGTCTACCAGAAGGCTGCGCACGGTGAGCCGGTCGCCGTGCTGGCCTGCGAGACCCGCCCGCTGCTGCAGGGGAGCCGCCTGACCGTGTGGGAACTGCTGGCGGCGGGCATCGACGTGACGCTGCTCCCCGATGGGGCGGGGCCCTGGGCGCTGGCGACCGGGCAGGCCGAGGCGGTCCTGGTGGGCGCCGACCGCATCGCCCGCAACGGCGACACCGCCAACAAGATCGGCACCTACGCCCACGCCCTCGCCGCGCACGCCGCCGGAGTCCCGTTCTATGTGGCCGCGCCGCTGTCCAGCTTCGACCAGCGCATCGCCAGCGGCGCGGCGATCGCCATCGAACTGCGCGCCGCCGCCGAGGTCCGCGGCTTCCCAACAGCCGGTGCCAGCGCTGGCGCACCAGTGGCGCCGGAGGATGCTCGCGCCTGGAACCCTGCCTTCGACATCACCCCCGCCACGCTGATCAGCGCCTTCATCACCGAGCGCGGCGTGCTGCGGCCGCCCTTCGAGCAGGCGATCGCCGAGGCCCTTCAGCAACCCTAGCTCTGCCGGGGGGCCCCCGATGAGTCAAGGCTTGCGGTCCAGTAGCTCGATGAGGTTGCCCTCCGGGTCGGCGACGAAGGCCATGCGGACGCCGGGCTCGGGGGAAGGGCGGGGGGCCAGCCGCTCGGAGGCGCCAGCCGCCAGCAGCGCCTCGAAGGTGGTGTCGACGTCGTCAACGCGGAGCGCCATGTGGCCGTAGCCGCGGGTCAGCGCGGCGGTGTTTGGGTCTGGGGCGGTGAGGCCGGGTTTCGAGCCGGCGCGCTCCAGCAGCTCGACCCGAAAGCCGGTAGGGCTGATGAGGATCACGCCGCGCAGGTCGAAACGCGCCATCGCGAACGAGAACTCCTCGCGCAGGCCCAGGGCCTCGCTGTACCACGCGGCGGCCTTGTCGAGATCCGCCACGGTGATGCCGACGTGGTCGAAATGCATGGGAGTCTCCTGGTCAGGGTGGGGCCTCCAGTGCCGCGAGGGTCTCCGACATGATCCGCGCGGGGTCGGCGCCGGGGGTGTCCGGGTGGATCTCCCATTCGACCAGTTGCAGGGAGCGCTCCACCACCAGGCTGACCCGGGGCCAGCGGCGGCGCATGAAGGTCGCGAGCGCCTCCTCCACCGGGCCTTCCCCGGTGACCAGCTCGGCCAGCACGATGGCGTCCTCCGCGCACATCGCGGCGCCCTGCGCGATCAGCGGCGGGCAGGCGTGGGCTGCGTCGCCGATGATGATCACCCGGCCGCGGTACCAGGGGTCGTCGACCAGCAGGGACTCGATCCAGCGGTAGTCGACGGCCAGGTCGTCGCCGATGGTCTCGCGGATCTCGCCCCAGGTCCCGCCGTAGCCCTGGGAGCGCTCCCGCATCACTGCGGCGCCGGGACGGTCCCCGAACGAGGCCGGGTCGAGGGGCTCGTCGAGCACGAACGCGTAGCACTTGCTCTCCGAGATGGGGGAGTAGCCGGCCTTGTAGCGCGGCCCGCCGTAGTACAGCTCGGAGCAGTCCATGGCGGCGGGGCGGTCGGCGACCACACGCCAGATGCTCATGCCGGAGGGCTTGGGGACAGTCTGGATGCCGAGCAGCCGCCGGGTGTGGGAGCGGATGCCGTCGGCACCCACGACCAGGGCGTAGCTGCCGCTCGAGCCGTCGCTGAAGGCGACGTCCACGCGGTCGTAGGACTGGTCGAAGCGCTCGGCGGTCAGGCCCAGGCGGACCTGGACGCCCGCGTCGTAGACGGCCTTGCGCAGCGTCTCCTGCAGGGTGGAGCGCAGCGAGCCCATGGTCGCCGGCAGGTGAGGGCCGCCGGTGCGGGGTGTCGGGATCTCCACCATGAGCGAGCCGTCGGCACGGCGCAGGCGCAGCTTGTTGAACGGGAAGCCGCCCGCGATCACCGCGTCGGCGAGGCCAGCTGCCGCAAAGGCACGCAGCGCGTTGCCCTGGATGGTGATGCCGTGCCCGACCCCGTGCCAGTCGGGGACGATCTCGACCAGTTCCACCCAGACGCCACGCTGCGCCAAGGCGACGGCAGTCAGGCTCCCGCTGATCCCACCGCCGATGACCAGCACTTTCGCGACTGGCATGTGCGGATGTCCCTCCCCTCCAGTATCGCCCGTGTCGCCCGAGGCGCCAGCGCGCCGGTCCGACCGGTAGTCAGACCGGCGGGGCGACGAACAGGCCCCGGTCCGGATCGTTGAAGCTCTCCTTGGCGACCAGTTCGCTCATCGGATTCGACGTGCCCCACTGGTCCTGCGTCAGCGGGTCGGCGACGTCGTAGATGTGCGGGTGCCACATGTCCTCGCGGAGCTCCTCCAGCTCGGTGGTGTACTCGACGGTGTTGCCCTGCGGGTCCAGGAAGTAGGAAAACGTGTTGTCCCCGGCCAGGTGGCGGCCAGGGCCCCACACCATGCGCAGGCCGGCGCGCAGGACCCGCCCGGTGCCGCGCATGTACTCGTCCAGCCCGCGCATCTCGAACGAGGTGTGGTGGACCGAGACGTGTGGTCCCCGCGCGACCGCGAAGCTGTGGTGCCTGGGGTTGCAGCGCATGAAGTACATCAGGTCGCCATGGTGCTCCGACCAGAGGGTGTCGCTGGTCCTGAAGTCGAGATGGGTCTCGTAGAAGGCCCTGGTCTGCTCCGGGTTGTCGGAGTTGACCACGACATGGGACAAGCGCACGGGGATCGCCTCACGCTCCTCGACCCTGCGGTGCTGGCGCGGCGCGACGTCGCTGGACACCTCGACGGTGCGCCCATCGACGTCGAAGAAGCGGAAGCCGTACCCGCCGCCAGGGGTGGTGAGCTTGCCGGGCTCCAACGCGACCCGCACGCCAGCAGCTGCGAGCCGGGCGGCGAGCGCATCGACGTCGTCGGCGCTGGCCGCGCCGAAGGAGATCAGGTCGAGCCGCTTGTCGAGGTCCTTGCGGAGCCGGATGATGTACTGCTCCGGGGAGCCCTCGGCGGCGAGGAAGGCGATGCCCCCGTCGTCGGCGACCCGGGTCAGCCCCCAGACGTGCTGGTAGAAATCCAGATACCGGTCGTAGTCGGGGATGGCCAGGTCGACGTGCCGCAGGTGGGTGATCAGTCGGTCGGGCACGACTGCTCCTTGGGTTGCTGGCGTGCGCTGGCGTGCGCGTGCACGGGTCATGGTTCCGGCTCCGCGACGCAGCGGTTGCGCTGGAAACCGAGGCCGGTGATGGCACCCTCCATGACGTCGCCGTCGGCCAGGAACGTCCCCCAGTGGGCGCCGTTGCCAGCTGGCGAGCCGGTCAGCACCAGGTCCCCCGGCTGCAGGGGCACGATCGCCGAGATGTAGGCGATCAGGTCGGCGATGCTGAAGATCATGTCCTTGGTGGACTCGTCCTGGCGGACGACGCCGTTGTGGCGCAGGGTGATGCGCAGGTCCATGGGGTCGCCGGCGAACGCCGCCGGGACCACCCACGGCCCCGTCGGCAGGAAGGTCGGGGCGTTCTTCGCCTCCAGCCAGTCCGTCCCGATCGCCTTGAGGTCGGGCCGGTAGACCCGGTCGCGGGTGGTGAGGTCGTTGCAGATGGTGTACCCGGCGACGTGGGCCATGGCCTCGGCGGGGGAGACGTGCCGCGCCGGGCGGCCGATCACCGCGGCAAGCTCCAGTTCCCAGTCATGCTTTGTGCCCCGGCGGGGCAGCACCACGTCGTCGTAGGGGCCGCAGATCGCGCTGGGCAGGCCGATGAACACGTAGGGTCGCCCGCTGCTGGCGCGCTCGTCCATCATCGCCTCGGCCCAGGCGCGGACTTCTGGCTCCGGTCGCTGGTCGCCGCTGGCGCGATGCTCGGCCAGTACCAGGTCGACGACGTGCTGGCGGTAGTTGGCACCGCTCTGCAGCACCTGCCCAGGCTGCAGCGGCGCGAGGATCTCCAGGTCGGCCAGGGGCAGCCACGTCCCCGCAGTCGTCGCGGCGAGCTCCTGGAGGCGCGGTAGGAGGGCGCCCCAGTCCTCCAGCAGCCCCCGCACCGTGAGGTCGCCGAGGTCGTCACCGAGATCGCGGACCCGGTCGCCAGCGACCAGCCCGGCGAACGGGCGGCCCTGCTCACCCCCGTCCCTGCGGTCGCCTTTGCGGTCGCCTTTGCGGTCGCCTTTGCGGGCGAAGGTTCCCAACGCGAATGGACCCGCGTGGGTGGGAAGAGCGACGGGCACTGGCGCCTCCGTGCCTCCGTGTGGGTTCGGGCTGCACCAGCGTAGAGACTCCCGCACAAAGGGAGAAATGCGAATCTGCTATACCTCGCATGCGCCGACAGCGGAGCCGGCAACAGATACGGGCGTGAGCGCGAGGGCAAGGAGGCGGCTGGATGACCTGTACGAGCCACCAGGACCGCGTGGCCGTGGTGACCGGGGCGGCTGGCAGCATCGGCCAGGCAATCGCCGTGCGGCTTGCCCGGGCTGGCTGCCACGTCGCCATCGCCGACCTTGCCCCCGCCGAGGCCGTCGCTGGCGAGATCGAGGCTGCCGGGCGCAAGGCCTACGCCGAGGTCTGCGACCTGGCCGACCCCGGCGACGTCGAGCGCTTCTGCGGCGGCGTCCTCGGGCGCTTCGGCCGCTGCGACATCCTCGTCAACTGCGCGGCCCTGCAGTTCCTCCGGACCCTGGACGAGCTGGATCTGAAGAGCTGGCGGCAGATGCAGGCGGTCAACGTGGACGCCGCGTTCCTGCTGTGCCAGGCACTGGTCCCAGGGATGGTCGAGCGCGGCTTCGGCCGCATCGTCAACGTCATCTCCAACACCGTGTGGCAGCCGCCACGGGCCGGGTTCCTCGCCTACGTGACCAGCAAGGCAGGCATGCTCGGCTTCACCAGGGCCCTGGCCGTCGAGCTCGGCGGCCACGGCATCACCGTCAACGCGCTCGCCCCCGGCCTCACCCAGACGGCCGCGTCGCAGCGCGGCAACCCGCCGGAGTTCTTCGAGGCCGTCAGGCTGCAGCAGTCCGTCAAGCAGACCCTGCGCCCGGACGACCTGGCCGGGACGGTCGTCTTCCTGACCTCCGACGACGCGGCGCTGATCAGCGGGCAGGCGTTCCGGGTCGACGGCGGGCTTGTCACCTTGTGAGTGCACGCAGCGCATGCAGGAATTCAGGTCACCTGCCAGAGCCATTCAGCGCCTCCCTGGTCGCTAGCGGCGGCGTACTACATCAGGGCGGTGATATTTTACGATCTCACGCGGTTCACGTGCCGAATCGCCTTGCGAATCGCCTTGCGAGGAGCCCAAGTGACCTTCAGTGAGCGCCACGTCAACGCGGACGGGTTCACCGTCCGCGTGCTTGAGGCGGGATCCGGCGCACCCGTCGTCTACCTCCACGGCGCTGGAGGCCTCCACCTGACCAAAGCGCACGAGCTGCTGGCGCAGCGGTACCGGGTCGTCGCCCTGGAGATCCCCGGGTTCGGCGCGGACACAGAGAACTCGCGCACCACCTCGTTCGAGGAGTTGGCAACCACGATGGCCCGGGCGGTCGAGGCGGCCGGGGTCCGCGGCGGCTACACGCTGGTCGGCACCTCCTTCGGCGGGACGACCGCGCTGCACATGGCGCTCGCGGACCCAGACCCAGCGGGCGACGAGGCCGCGGCCGGCATCGAGGCGCTGGTGCTCATCTCCCCGGCGGCCTTCCACCCGGAGGGCTGGCAGCGCCCGGCACCAGCCGACATGGCCAGGGCGCTGTTCGTCCGGCCAGAGAACGTCCCGCCGCGCGACCCGCCGCCGCCCGGCCAGGTCGCGTTCCTCCAGCGGCTGAGGGGCTCGATCGACCAGGATGCGCTGCGGGCGCGCCTGGCGGAGGTGCGGATTCCCACGCTGGTGCTCTGCGGCACCGAGGACGGCGTGCTCCCGCCCGAGATGGGCCGGATCTACCGCGCGCAGATGCCGAACTGCACCCTGCTGTACGTCTGGGACGCCGCACACGAGCTGACCTCCGACCGTCCCGAGGCGCTGGCCGCCGTGATCGCGGACTTCGCCGACCGCCGGGAGGCCTTCATCGTGGGGGTGGGGGACTGATGCGGTTCTCGCTGTGGAGCCCGATGGAGTACGCCGGCGAGGGCCTGCCGCCGGGCTGGCCGGTCCCAGGCCGCAACTGGGAGCCCGCACGCGGCGCCGAGGCGCTGCAGCGGGCCTTCGGGCTGTACGATCTGGCGGTCGATGGCGGCTTCGACATGGTCACCGTGGCGGAGCACCACTACGGCGGGTCGCTGGTGCCAAGCCCGACCGTGATGGCGGCGGCGCTGGCGCAACGCTACCCGGAGGTGAAGATCGGCATCCTCGGGCCGATCCTGCCGCTGGCACAGCCGATCCGGGTCGCCGAGGAGATCGCCATGGTCGACGTGCTCTCCGGCGGCCGTACCGTGGTCGGCTTCTTCCGTGGCATCCCCAACGAGCACCTGGTCTACGGCGTGCCGACCGCGGTGACCCGGGAGCTGTTCGAGGAGGCGCTGGCGCTAATCGTGCGCGCCTGGACGGAGCCGGAGACGTTCGGCTGGGAGGGCCGCTACTACCGCTTCCGCACCATCTCGCCGATGCCGCGGCCCCTGCAGCAACCGCACCCGCCACTGGTGTCGGGCGCCACCACGCCCGAGGCTGCGCGTTTCGCGGCCGCGCGCGGTTTCCTGCTCGGCATCTTCGGCGCGGTGGTGCCGCCCGGCCGCGCGGCGGAACTGGTCCGCGCCTTCCGCGCGGCGGGCGGCAGCGAGGACGTGCTCTACCGGGCCCGCCTCTACGTCGCCCCGACCGACGAGGAGGCAGAGGTCGACGTCCATGCCTACGGGCTGGGCGACATGCGGCCGCTGATCGCGCCGGCACCGCAGCGGGCGGAGGGCGCAGCAAAGGTGATGGCGGCGCTGTTCGGCGGGGGCCGCCACGGCCACGGCCCTAGCACCGGCCACGGCCACGGCCCGCCAGCACCGCCACGACCGGAGTTCTGCGGCAGCCCGGTCACGGTCCTGCGGCAGCTGCGCGAGTCCAGCCAGGCCATCGGCTGGGAGATCCTCGACGGCCTGTTCACCATGCCACACCTGCCCCATGCCAAGGCGCGCCGATCCTTGGAACTGTTCGTGAAGGAGGTCGTGCCAGCGCTCAAGAGCCGCCGCTGACTCACCGGCCCACCGACCCGAAAGGACACGGAACTGCCATGGCCTATGTTGTGCTTGCGACCTGGACCGCCAAGGAAGGCTCGGAGGGCGTGGTGCTGGAGGCGCTCACCGAGCTGGCGCCGCCCTCCCGCCAGGAACCGGCTTGCCGCTTCTACCAGCCCTACCAGGACCCGGCCCAGCCTCGCGTCTTCCACCTCTTCGAGATCTACGACGACGAGGACGGCTACAAGGCCCACGGCGAGTCCGAGCACTTCCAGCGGCTGGGGTTCGGCAAGGCGATCC
>WNGD01000136.1_pt1 | contig 65450 bp, 63 predicted proteins | sample 5400671 | NCBI WGS metagenome assembly WNGD01 (sample SAMN13153369, study PRJNA577476) | soil metagenome | isolation source: 40 cm soil or saprolite under grassland replicate 2 | place: USA:California | collected 2016-06-15
TCAACCAATCAGCTATCAATTGAATTCTCTGGTCCATGGCACTGGTTTCCTTCCACGACATCGGCATCCTCCTCCTTGCCGACGCAATGTAAACCATGTGCCCGGTTCATTCTGTAAACTATGTTACCGGTTTGTACCCTCCCCAGCCCTCTCCCAAAGGGGAGAGGGAGTTTTCAGCCCACTGCTAGGTGGCTAGCGGCGCCATCTCCGGTTTAAATGCTGCCCCTTTGCTCTTTAGCCAGTCGTAGCCTTTCTCTTCCAGCTCGAGCGCGAGCTCTTTGCCGCCTTCTTTCACGATGCGTCCACCGGAGAGTACATGCACAAAGTCAGGGATGATGTAGTTGAGCAGGCGCTGATAATGCGTCACCAGGATAATGGCATTCTCTGCGTTCTTCAGTTGGTTGACGCCTCCGGCGACGATGCGCAGGGCATCGATATCCAGCCCCGAATCGGTTTCATCCAGCACGGCCAACGTGGGCTCCAGCACGGCCATCTGCAAAATCTCGTTGCGCTTCTTCTCGCCGCCGGAAAATCCCTCATTGACCGAGCGCGTCATGAAGCTGGCGTCCATCTCGACGATCTTCGCCCGCTCCTTTAGCAGGTCCTTGAACTCGAGCGGATCCAGCTCGTCTTTGCCGAGATGCTTTTGCTTCTCGTTATAGGCAAGCCGCAGAAACTGGGCGTTTGAAACTCCCGGAACTTCGATGGGATATTGGAAAGCAAGAAACACGCCCTCGCGCGCGCGTTCGTCCGGTGACAGCTCCAGCAGGTTCTTCCCCTGATAGAGCACCTCGCCGCGCGTCACTTCATAAGACGGATGCCCGGCGATTACCTTTGCCAGCGTCGACTTGCCGGATCCGTTCGGGCCCATGATGGCGTGGACTTCACCTTTATTAATCCTGAGGGTGATGCCTTTGAGAATTTCATTGCCATCAACCGTCGCGTACAGATCACGAATTTCTAACACGTAGATTTACCCCGTAAATTCTGGTCACACGTGTCGGGTGCCAGGTGTCGGTCAAAACCAAACGGCACCTGATACCCGACACCCGATACCTGCTATTAGCCGACGCTGCCCTCCAGCTTCATTCCCAGAAGGCGCGTCGCTTCCACTGCAAACTCCATTGGGAGTTGCAGGAATACGTCTTTACAAAAGCCATTTATAATTAGCGATACGGCGTCTTCCTGCGATATGCCGCGCTGCATCAAATAAAACAATTGCTCCTCGCTAATCTTCGAAGTCGATGCCTCATGCTCCACCCTGGAGCTGCTGTTCATTACTTCGATATAGGGGAACGTGTTGGCGCCGCAATTGGAACCAATCAGCATGGAATCGCATTGCGTATAGTTCCGCGCGTTCTCGGCCTTCGGCATGATCTTAACCAGGCCGCGATAGCTGTTATTCGCATGGCCGGCTGAAATGCCCTTGGAGATAATCGTCGAACGCGTATTCTTGCCGAGATGGATCATCTTCGTCCCTGTATCCGCCTGCTGCGCGTGGTTAGTCAGGGCCACCGAGTAAAACTCGCCAATCGAATTGTCGCCCTGCAAAATGCAGGAAGGATATTTCCAGGTAATAGCTGAGCCGGTTTCCACCTGGGTCCAGGAGATCTTTGAGTTGCGACCGGCGCACTTGCCGCGCTTGGTAACGAAGTTGTAAATGCCGCCGACGCCGTTCTCGTCGCCGGCGTACCAGTTCTGCACTGTCGAGTACTTGATCTCCGCATCGTCAAGCGCGACCAGTTCTACTACGGCGGCGTGCAACTGGTTCTTGTCAAACTTCGGCGCGGTGCAGCCTTCGAGATAAGAAACGTAGGAGCCCTCTTCGGCAATAATCAGCGTTCGTTCGAACTGTCCCGATTCCGAATTGTTAATCCGGAAGTACGTTGAAAGCTCCATCGGACAGCGCACGCCCTTGGGGATAAAACAGAACGAGCCATCCGAGAAGACCGCGCTGTTCAGCGCGGCGTAAAAGTTATCATTCGTCGGCACGACGGACCCGAGATACTTCTGCACCAGCTCAGGATGCTCGCGCACCGCTTCGCTAAACGAACAGAAGATCACGCCATGCTTTTTCAATCGCTCTTTATAGGTAGTGGCTACCGAAACCGAATCGAATACTGCGTCAACCGCTACGCCCGCCAACTGCTTCTGCTCCGATAGAGGTATTCCCAGTTTTTCGAAAGTGCGCAGCAATTCGGGATCGACCTCGTCAAGACTGGCTTTCTTCGCCTTTTGCTTCGGGGCGCTGTAATAAATCATGTCCTGATAGTCGACCTGCGGGAAGCTGATGTTTGGCCAGTTGCGAGGCTCTTTCATCGTCAGCCAGTGCCGGTATGCTTTCAGACGGAAGTCCAGCATGAACTGCGGCTCGTTCTTCTTTGCCGAGATCAGGCGCACAGTCTCTTCGCTTAACCCGCGCGGGATCATGTCCGACTCGATGTCGGTGACGAAACCGTACTTGTATTGCTTGTTTGTTAGTAATTCGACCTGGCTCATTATTAGTTTTCTCTTAACCTACCCAAATGAATTGAATAATCAGAGCGCTCAGGCGATCGTCTGCACCCTGCCCGGGCGTTGTTGTAGCTTTTGAATTCGATGAAGCGTTGCGTCGACCTTTGCCTCGGTGCCGACCAACTGTGCCAGAGTGATCTCAGAAAGCGCATTCTGCACCACCTCATGCAGTCCGACGATGACGGGACGAATTCCGCAGTCGCTGGTATGGACGCAAACGTCCATGACGCCGGCGTGGGTTTTGCAAAAGGAGTCCACCGTGTCCGTATCGAGCACGCGAATAACTTCGTGCAAGCGAATCTCCGACGCCGGTCGCGCCAGCGAGTAGCCACCCTTCGTTCCCCTCTGCGACTGAACGATGCCGGCCTTGTTCAGGATCCAAAGCAGCTTGCCGGCGTTCGCCACGGAAAGCCCCTCGCGCTCCGCAATTTGCGACAGCGTCAGCGACTCGCCTTCAGCTTCCGCTCGTGCGAGTTGCACCAGACACCGCAATCCATATTCTTCCTGTGCTGAGATCTTCATCCGTCCATCCACCTTCAAAGGTAAATGTTGTAAACGAGTGCATTATAGGTATACCTGACTTTTAAGTCAAGATTGGCCCACAGGCGAGGTAGGGCGGATCAAAGAGCGGGGGCAAGCCCGCCTTCCTGACTGCAAGTCTTCCCAGGTGAGCTATCTAAATCTCAAGTCTGGGAACCTGATTCAACTCCACCCACTTGCAGTCAGGAAGGCGGGCTTGCCCCCGCTCTTCCAAGCTCCAAATGGAATTGGGATACTCGAACCTTTGTCTTACAATGCTAAAAAGTGTGGACAAAATTAACTAACCGTCGCTGGGTTGGCTATTTCATAGCTGTCGCCGGAATTGCCCTGGTGACCGGCGTACTAAAGCTCTTCGGCGCGCACGTCAATCCCACGACGGTTGCCCTTGCTCTTTTGCTGGTCATTCTTTTGGTAGCTACCGGATGGGGCTCGAGACCAGCGGTCGTTGCCTCGCTACTCGGCGTAATCTGCCTTAACTTTTTCTACCTCCCTCCAGTTGGAACATTCTCGATCGCCGATCCCGGCAATTGGATTGCCCTGTTTGCTTTTCTAGTTACGGCGGTGGTTGCAGGCCGGCTTTCTGCCAGCGCAAAAGAACGCGCGGAAGAAGCCGAGGCCGGGCGGCGCGAAATTGAGCGGCTATATCAGGAGCTCCAGGACAGGTTCGAGCGTTCGAGTGAGGCAAAAGCTTTGAAGCAGAGCGAGCAGTTAAAGTCGGCATTGCTGGATGCAGTGACGCATGATCTGCGCACGCCGCTGACTGCCATCAAAGCGTCGGTGACTACGCTCCTGGAAGAACTGCACACTCAGCCTGGCGGTAGGAAGCCGGTAGCACTCGATGATGAAGGTCACAAAGAGATGCTGGAAGTTATAGACGAGGAGGCTGACCGGCTCGATCGTTTTATCGAGGGCCTGATGGAGCTGGCACGAATCGAAGCGGGCGAGATGCACCTGCGCAGATCCTGGAGTTCAATAGATGAAATTGTGGGTGCAGCCCTCAAGCGCGCCGCGCCTCGTCTCCGCAGTCACCGGCTCGAAGTCTGGATTGAAGACGAATTACCTTCGATTCGAGTTGACGAGCACGCCGTCGCGGAAGTCGTCTATACTTTGGTTGACAACGCAGCCAAATACTCGCCACCGGGTTCGGCGATTCGAGTGCGCGCGCGCCCGCATGACGCTCAGACAATTCAGTTGACGGTGGAGGACGAAGGCTCGGGAATTCCCGCCCAACTCCGCGAGCGTGTCTTTGATAAGTTCTTTCGGGCAACGAGGGATGGCGACGTGGGAGGCGCCAAAGCTTCAGGAAGTGGAATGGGTTTGGCGATCGCGCGAGGGATCGTTGAAGCGCACGGCGGCCGCATCTGGATCGATGATGTGGATGGCCATCCGGGCTTGAAGGTCGTTGTGGAACTTCCTACCGGCGATGACGATGGCTCGCAGCCAAAAGCGAAGTCATAGCATCGCCTACGAAATCCCTAACCGTTCATTGAATCATGGAAGCTAAACAACGCATTCTGGTCGTTGACGACGAGCCGCAAATCACCCGCGTCCTTCGCCGAAGTCTAATCTCGCAGGGCTATGACGTGCATATTGCGTCCGATGGTGAAGCCGCGCTGCAAACCTTTGGCGACTGGACTCCTGATCTGGTGGTGACCGATCTGGCAATGCCGAACATGAATGGCCTGGAGCTTTGCCGGCAGCTCCGAACGATCTCCAGGGTGCCGATCATCGTGCTCTCCGTTCGAGGGGAGGAAAAGACTAAGGTTGAAGCCCTCGATTGCGGCGCTGATGATTACGTTACCAAACCGTTCGGCATGGACGAGCTGCTGGCGCGCATCCGCGCTACGTTACGACGTGCGCCCGCAATTCAGGATGAGTCGTCGAAGATTCTGTCGGCCGGTGATTTTCGGGTTGATATCGAAGCTCGCCGGCTTACGATTCAGGATAAGGAAATACACCTTACGCCAAAAGAGTATGACCTGATGGTGTTCTTTGTCCGCAACCCCGGGAAAGTCCTCACGCACCGCACGCTCCTGGCCGCAGTCTGGGGTGGAACTTCCGTCGAGCAAACGGAATACTTGCGGGTATTCATCGGTCAACTAAGAAAGAAGATTGAACCCGACCAAGCGACCCCTCGCTACATTCTCACTGAACCGTGGATCGGCTACCGCTTCCATCCTGAGTAGGACAGGCATTCCTGCCTGTCATTTCTTCAAACAATAGCAGTCTCTAACGTAGCCAGGTGCTCCTGCCTTTCTTCATACCAGACAGACAAGAATGTCTGTCCTACACACCCTCCGCCTAACTCTTACGAACTCTTTACGAAGCCTTTACTCCTTCCTTACGAGGTCGGGAGTAGGCTTTCTTCGGTGAGTGTTATGGCAACTCTAAAAGAAGATTTTGAGCCCGAACTTTCTCCGGCGAACAATCGACCCATCGAACTACAAACCGAGAACGGCTTCTGCATTCTTCGCTCATGGGAGATCGACAGGCTGCCGCCGCCAATTGCCGGGAAGTATGACTTCTTAGTCCGCAACCCATACGGATTGGAACGGGCGCGGGAAATCGTGGTTGCGGTGGCGGGTAAATCCGTCGCCGAGATCGAGCGATACACCCGCGGACGCATCGCGCTCTGCAGCTCCTTCTGGATCTACTGCGCCGAACGACACCTGACGACTTACGTGTGGGAAAACGACGACTATCCGCCGGAAGGAATACTGATAGTTGAACAGCTGACTGTCGATGATTTCGATCTGGCTATTCGCTGGGAAACGACTTGAAGGATTGTCCCGCGTTTTAAGTAAACCGCGTGCGCGTTGGGAGCAGCATTCCGAACAATGATTAAAGAAGTAAAGATCCAAAACAAGAACGGCCGGGCCAGGGTAATCGTCGCCACCTCGGTGATGCTTTCCTTCATCTCTTTTTGGCGGGCCGCCGCCATTGTGCTTAACGATCTGGGCTCTTCGGCGTATTACGTCGGCGGAATCGCGGAGCAGGCCGTGGGTCGCGCCGCGCCGTGGTTCATTCTCGGCGTAATGCTCTTCTCTTACGCGGTGCGGGCTGTTTACGTTGAGTCGTGCGCTATGTTCACTCGCGGCGGTGTCTACCGCGTCGTTAAAGAAGCGATGGGCGGCACGCTGGCAAAGCTTTCGGTCTCCGCATTGATGTTCGATTACATCCTGACCGGTCCAATCTCCGGTGTCTCTGCCGGTCAATACATCGTCGGCCTCGTCGCCCAGACTTCGACTTACTTCGGGCACCCGATGAACCCTTCGCAAATTACGATCAACTATTTTGCCGCCGGGATAGCCGCGCTGATCACCATCTACTTCTGGTGGCGCAACACGAAAGGCATCCACGAATCCTCGGACGACGCGCTGAAAATTATGTACGTCACAACGGTGATGGTCGTGTTGCTGATCGGGTGGTGCGGATTTACGATCCTGACGAAGACGGAGACGCACCGCCTGCCGCCTGCGCCGGCCACGCGCAACCTGACCTTCAGCGAGGACGCGGTCGGCTGGATGCCGCGGCTAATCCCAAACTGGCTGCGCGAGGCGCCTGTCGAAAAATCTGCTGCACCCAATCAGGAACCGAACGCGACCAACTCTTCGTCGGGCGACGGCGCGATGAACAACAATCCTCCCCATTACAGTTTCGTACCAAACGCTGGGGCATTGCTCGGCCTCATTGGCATCCTGATGGCCTTCGGCCACTCGTTCCTGGCCATGTCGGGCGAAGAGTCGCTGGCGCAGGTCAACCGCGAACTGGAATACCCGAAGCACAAAAACCTGATGAAGGCAGGGTTGGTAATCTTCGTCTATTCGCTGCTGTTCACTTCACTCGTCTCTTTCTTCGCCTATGCCCTCATCCCCGATGACGCTCGGCCGCAATACTTCAACAACCTCATCAGCGGTATTGCGATGTATTTATCCGGACCGATATCTCTCAGACTGCTATTCCAGGGGTTCATCGTCATCGTCGGTTTCCTGATGCTCGCCGGTGCTATCAATACGTCAATCATTGGCTCGAACGGAGTCTTGAATCGCGTTTCGGAGGATGGCGTGATGACCGACTGGTTCCGAGCGCCTCATAAGAAATACGGAACCACTTACCGGATGATCAACCTGATCGTCATCCTGCAGTTGGTCGCGATCATCGGGTCGCGAGGGAACACGTACACTCTGGGCGAGGCTTATGCGTTCGGCGTCATCTGGTCGTTCGCCTTCAAGGCGCTGGCGATGCTCGTACTGCGCTTCAAGGACAAATCACACCGCGATTGGAAAGTGCCATTCAACATCAAGCTCGGCGGCAATGAAATCCCATTGGGTTTAGGAGCAATCGCTGCAATTCTATTCTCCATCGCGGGCGTCAACCTGATTACCAAAGAGGTGGCGACAGTCAGCGGTATCGCGTTTACGCTCGTCTTCTTCACCATCTTTCTTGTCTCCGAGCGTATCAATGAACGCAAACGTGGCGCGGAAGCGCATGTTGAAGTGGACCAGTTCCGGCTTTCGCCGCAGGAGATTGTTTCGAATGAGACGGTGGACGTGCGCCCCGGGAATACGCTCTGTTTGGTGCGCGACTACAACACGCTTGGTCATCTGCGGAAGGCTCTTGAACTTACGCACACGGGCAAGAAAGACCTGGTGGTGATGACCGTGCAGGTGATGAAGGGCCCAGATGCGGGCCACGAAAATATCCATGAAAACCAGCTCTTCACTAACTACGAACAACTGCTGTTCAGCAAGGTCATATCCCTTGCCGAAAAGGCCGGGAAGCATGTTGACCTGCTGGTAGTTCCATCGACGAATGTGTTCGATGCTATCGCTCAAACCGCGGCCCACCTGGATTCTTCAGAGGTTATTGCCGGTCGCTCGTCCGTGCTGTCTGCCGAAGAGCAGGCAAAGCATCTGGGAGAGGCTTGGGAGAGATTGCCCAGCAAACCGAAGGATCAGGTCTCTTTCAAGATTATCGAACCGGATGGAGAGGTCCACGAGTTTTATCTTGGAGCGCATGCGCCAAGGTTGTCCGAAGAGGAGATCAGTTCGATCCACGAGCTATGGCGCGACACAACTCGGGAGAAAGGGCTTGAAGATTTCCACCACAAAGGCATTGTCACAATTGCGCTGCAACGTCTCAAGCAGGAAATGAATGGGAAGGGACGACATGCCGTGTTGAATCAGATGCGATCCCTGCAGCAGAAGGACGAACACAAAGAGCACGCAATCAGCGCACGCGACGAATGAATTTCATTTCCTGACAGCGCCCGCCAGAGCTGTTTTTTCAGCGTCCCACACCCAGCCCCGGTTCGTCTTTATCAAATCCTTATAACTTCTTTACGCCATCTTTATGGCCTCCGGAGTAGCCTGTTCCTGAGTCGGATGTCCCGTGCTTCCGGACGTAAGAGCGGGGGCAAGCTCCCTTCCGGACTGCAGGTGTTTTCAGTTGAACGATCCGACCTGATCGCGCGGTGAATATCATGGCTGCCAGAAGAGCAAAACCTGCGCCTGATCCTTCCCCGGCAAAGCGCCGGCCGATCGAGTTGGTTACAGAGAATGGCTTCTGCATTCTCCGCGCCTGGGAGATCGACCGGTTGCCGCCGCCTCTTGAAGCGCAGTACCGCTTCCTGGTCCGCAATCCACATGGATTGGAGCGGGCGCGGGACATTATCGTTGACGTTAGCGATCAGGTAGCGGCGCAGGTTGCCAAACACACCCGGGACCGCATAGGGCCGCGGAACTCCTTCTGGATCTACTGCGCCGAACGACACCTCGCGACTTACGTGTGGGAACACGACGACTACCCACCGGATGGACGACTCACCGTCGAACAGTTAGAGCCCGACGATTTCGACGTGGCTATGCGTTGGGAAACGACTTGATTGCCCGGAGACCTGGACACGCGCCGCAACGGCAAGCGGTGAATGAAAGCAGCGTAGGAGAGGGGAAAGAAGGTTGGCTACAACGATCAAGCGCTTCCTTGTAGGACAAGCCAAGCGGACAGAGCAAGCTATCCACGAACGGCTCACGAAAACAACCGGGCTGGCAGTCTTCGCTTCGGACGCCCTCTCTTCAACCGCATACGCTTCAGAGGAAATCCTGCTGGTGCTGGCGGTCGCCGTCGCCTACGGCCAGCCTTACGCCTTCAATTACGTGGTGCCGATCACCCTCGTCATCGCCGTCGTGCTCACCATTGTAGCAATCAGTTACCGTCAGACGATCCACGCTTACCCGTCGGGCGGGGGAGCCTACATTGTCGCGAAAGAGAACCTGGGCACCTATCCGGGACTGGTTGCCGCCGCCGCCCTGCTGGTTGACTACGTGCTGACGGTTTCGGTTTCTCTGTCCGCGGGCGTGGCCGCAATCACCTCAGCCGCACAGGGAACGCGCTTCGCGGGTCTTAGCAATCACAAGGTTCTTCTGTGTCTCATCCTGATAACTTTCATCGCGCTTGCCAACCTGCGCGGCGTGCGCGAGTCAGGCGCTCTCTTTGCCGGACCGACCTATGCCTTCGTCATGAGTTTTCTGTTCATGATCGGCTACGGGATCATTCACTACTTTCTTTATCCCGGCAGCGTCGCCCCCGTTGCCGCGGAGAATCTGAAACTGGCGGAGGGTTATCACCTCCAGCCCATAACTCTTTTTCTTCTCCTGGGCGCATTCGCCAACGGATGCGTCGCCCTGACGGGCATAGAGGCAATCTCGAACGGCATTCCAGCTTTCAAGCAGCCAGAGGCGCGCAATGCGGCGACGACGCTCACCTGGATGGCTGTGCTGCTGACGACGATGTTCATCGGCACGAGCGTGATGGCCTACTTCTACCATGTGCATCCCCACGAGAATGAGACTGTCATTTCCCAGTTCGCCCGCACCATTTTCACCGGACCGATGGGTTGGTTCTATTACGTGATCCAGGCAACGACAGCCCTGATTCTAATCCTCGCCGCCAATACTTCCTTCGCAGACTTCCCGCGACTTTCAAGCCTGCTGGCGCGCGACCGTTTTATGCCGCGGCAGTTTGCCACCCGCGGCGACAAGCTGGTCTTTTCCAATGGCATAATCATTCTTGCCGTCTTCTCCGGCATCCTGGTGGCAGCTTTCGGCGGCGACACCAGCCGGCTGATCCCGCTCTATGCGGTGGGTGTCTTTCTCTCCTTCACACTTTCGCAGGTTGGCATGGTGCGCCACTGGCTCAGAGAAGGGCGGGCACACCGCAAGGCCGGCGATGCGAACACAACTAAGCAGGCAGCGCACTGGAAGAAATCAATCGTCATCAACGGGCTGGGCGCATTCGCCACTTTCATCGTTCTCTTCGTTTTAGTCATTACGAAATTCATCCATGGCGCGTGGATCGTAGTAGTGCTTATTCCCCTGCTGGTAACGATGTTCCGCGCGGTCCACCGGCACTATGGGGAGGTGGCGAAGCAATTAACGACCGAGGGCCTGGAGGCGTTACGGCCGATCAGGCATGAAGTGATTGTGCCGGTTTCGGGCATGCATCGTGGTGTCCTGCGGGCCCTGCAATACGCGAACTCGATCGCGCCGGATCACGTAACTGCCGTTTATATTAACCTCGACGAAGAGGCAACGCAGAAGCTGCGCGAAAAATGGAAGCAGTGGGGCGGAGGCGTGGAGTTAGTAGTGCTGGCATCGCCCTACCGTTCGTTGGTAGGTCCGTTGATCCGCTACGTGAATCGGACCATGAAACTACACGACGATCAGATGGTCACAGTCGTGCTGCCGGAATTCATTCCTGCGAAGTGGTGGCAGCATTTGCTGCATAACCAGAGTTCTCTGCTCTTGAAAGGCGCGCTGCTCTTCAAACCTGACGTCATCGTCACCAGCGTGCCGTACCACCTGAAGCACTGAAATGATTTTGGAGAGCAACTCACCCGCCCGCAGGTGTCCGCATACATCACTGGCAGGCAGCTGATTGCTAAGGAGAGCCTCAGGACCTGAAGTTTGGTAGCGGTTCACTTTCGTTTTTGACTCTCATTCACACCGCGGCTTCAGCCCGGTGACCAGGCAGCTTCTTTTCAAGACGCAGAACCGTTTCAACGGTTTACTCTTTCGCCAGGGTGCCATAAGCAGCTTGAAACCGTTGAAACGGTTCGGTGAAGTGGGTAGCATTCCCCACCTGGCTGAAGCCAGGTGTGAATGAGAAAACGTCTCACGGATCTTTATTCTTCGGGCGTCGTCTTCACTCCAACGCTATCGATGATGCGTTGGCGAAACTGGCGCGCTTCTGCTTTGATTGCGGCCTCGTTGAGGGTTAGCAGCCGGCGATCGCGCATGACTACCCGGCCTTCGATAATGACTGTGCGCACGTCGGTAGCCTTGGTCGCATAAACCAGATCGGAATAGATGTTGTAGAAGGGCGTCTGATTCAGGGCGTCGAGATCGACAATGGCCAGGTCGGCGCGCTTGTTTTTTTCGATTGAACCAATCTCGCGCTCCAGATGCAGGGCGCGGGCGCCGCGAATCGTAGCCATCTCAAACGCCTGCTCCGCCGTTACGACCTTGGGATCCAGGTTGTAAAGCTTGTGCAGCTTGGCCGCCGTATCCATCTCTTCCCACATACTCAGATCGTTGTTCGAAGCAGCGCCGTCCGTACCTAAACCAAGAGGCAAGTCTTCGACGAGCATCTCCCGAACCGGTGCGACTCCGGAAGCAAGCTTCATGTTGGACTGTGGATTGTGAACTATTCCCACGCCAAGTTTCTTTAGCAAGCCAAGTTCTCCCTCACTGGGCCAGACAACATGCGCGGCAATCACGCGATTGTTGAGGAAGCCAATGCGGTTCAGATAATCAATCGGTCTGGCGCCCTTTGTTTTAATACTTTGGTCCACCTCGTACTTTGTTTCGGAGATATGCGTCACGATCGGCGCGCCAGTACGATCCGACAAGGCGCGTATGGCTTTAAGATGTTCTTCCGAAACCGTATAAGGCGCATGGGGAGCGATGGCCGGAATCACTAACGAGTTTCCCTTCCACTTGTTCACGAACCGTTCGGCATAGGCCATCGCGTCAGCGTTGGTCTTATTGTCGGCGACAGGAAAATCAATGATCGTTTCGCCCAGCACTCCGCGCATGCCGGCTTTGACAGTTTCGTCGGCGATGGCATCTTCGAAGTAGTACATGTCGCAATAGGTGGTCGTCCCACCGCGAATCATTTCCGCCAGACCCAGACGAGTTCCAGCCCGCACGAATTGTTCAGTAACGTTTTTGGCTTCCGCCGGGAAAATGTACTTCGTGAGCCATTCCTGCAAATCCAGATCATCGGCCAGCCCACGGAAGAGTGTCATGGGCACATGAGTGTGGCCGTTGATTAGGCCCGGGATGACGACTTTGCCGGTGGCGTCGATTACTTCGCGAGCGCCATATCCCCGTTCAATCTCCGCGCGCGTGCCGACCGCAATTATGCGTCCGCCCTTAATTACGACGGCGCCGTCCTCGATTACACGCCTGGCGTCATCCATCGTCACGACCGTACCGCCGCGCACAATCATGTCCACGATCGTTTTCCTTTTCTGCGCGAATACCGTAGAGATGCTAAGAACAAACAACGAAGTGATAATAAAAGTTCGAAGGGCAATTCGTCGCATTGTTAATCCCAGGGTGGAGAACATTTAAGCGGCTTTGCCGCCGCACAGTGCGGTAAGGCTCTGCCTTACCGTCCAAATCTTTTAGTACTCAGAGGCTGCGCCTCTAAGTTCTGAGGCGCAGCCTCAGGACCATCTCGAAGCAGGTGCCGGAAAGGCGAAGTCTTTCCGCACTGTGCGGCGGCAAAGCCGCGGGGACGCGATCCGATCGATGGTTAAAGCTCACTTGCCGTGGGCTTCCTTCAAAAACCGCGCGTCGAATGCCCTGGGCAGCAGGTCGCGAATCGTAACCACTTCTCTTCCCCCGCGCAGATTCGTGAGGGTAATGGTGGCTTCCTTGGCAAATTCCCAGATGATCTGCCGGCATGTGCCGCAGGGCGGCGTCAGTGATTCCGTGTCGGCCACAATCGCTAAGGCTGTAAAGTTTCTTTCGCCTTCCGAGAGCGCTTTCCAGATCGCTACGCGCTCCGCGCAGACAGTCAAGCCAAAACTGGCGCTTTCAATATTGCATCCGGTGAATACTTTCCCATCCGCTGTTTCCAGCGCCGCGCCCACCAGAAAGTGCGAAAAAGGCGCAATCGATTTCTCTCGCACGCCCCTCGCGGCCGCGATTAATGATTCCGTTCTGTCCACGTTTAATTTTGCCTTTCCCTGATTCGAACTGCATTTCCTAACTTCTCTCTGATTTTCCCACTCAACAAATCTATGCTGACGACATTGTGCCCACCTTCCGGGATGATTACATCAGCATAACGCTTTGACGGCTCTACGAACTGCATGTGCATCGGTCGCACGGTCGCCAGGTATTGTTCGATCACTGACTCGAGCGTGCGGCCGCGTTCGTCTATGTCGCGACGCAAGCGCCGGATGAAACGAATGTCGTCCGGAGTATCGACAAAAACTTTGATGTCCATCTGCTCCAGGATTCGTGGCTCGGCAAAGATCAGAATGCCTTCCACAATAACGATTGGCTTGGATTCGATAGCTATCGTGTCGTTCATCCGCGTATGCGTGCGAAAGTCATAAATCGGTAGCTCGACGGGCTCGCCCGCTTTCAGTTTGCGCAGGTGGTGCACCAGCAAATCGTTATCGATGGCGTCGGGGTGATCAAAGTTGAAAGCCCGGCGATAATCCAGCGGCAGATCCTTAAGGTTTCGGTAGTAGGAGTCCTGCTGGATGAAAAGAACTTCGTCGGCGCTGACCGATTCCAGGATGCGGTTAGCCACCGTCGTCTTACCCGAGCCCGTACCGCCGCAAATTCCTATGATCATGGTCCGTTGTTAGTTGTCCGACAAACTTCAGTTTGTCGCCTTATTAGCTTCCCCTCTCCATCTGGGAGAGGGGTCAGGGAAGAGGGACTTACGCGCGCAAACCCCCACCCCAGCCCCCCAGCGCGGGAGGGAGATGGAACGACAAACTGAAGTTTGTCGGACATGACCACTAACCATTCCCCAGCCGCTGAATAATTCGACGCAGTAACTCCGTGAAAGCGACGCGTACGTGAGCGCCTGTCTCCAGTACTTCGCTATGGTCGATTGGTTGATCAGCTACAACTCCGGAAGCCAGGTTCGTGATACACGAGATTCCAATTACCTGCATTCCCATCTGGCGCGCCGCGATTGCCTCCGGCACAGTGCTCATGCCCACCACGTCGGCGCCCAGCGTGCGCAACATGCGAATTTCCGCGGGCGTCTCATAACTTGGACCTGATAAACCAGCATAAATTCCCCGGCGCATCTCCAATCCCATCTTGCGTGCTTCTTCCACCACCATCTCTTGCAGGGCATGCGTGTAAACCTCCGTCAGGTCCGGGAAACGCGCCCCAAATCTCTCGTCATGTGGACCACGCAGCGGACTGGCGCCCATTAAATTCAGATGGTCGCTGATGACCATTAAAGCGCCTTTGTCAAAGGCGACATTGATGCCGCCGGCGGCATTTGTCAGCACCACTGTGTGCGCGCCGAGAAGCTTAAAGACTCTGATGGGAAAGATAACTTCCGCAAACGAGTAGCCTTCATAATAGTGAAACCGGCCCTGCATCGCTAACACCGGCACACCGGCGGCCTGCCCAATCACCAGCCGTCCGGCATGCCCTTCAACGGTGGAATGCGCGAAGCCCGGTATTTCTTCATAAGGAACAATCACACGCTCCTGCAACTCGTCCGCGAATGCGCCCAGGCCACTGCCCAGCACCAGCGCAATGCCCACATCGGCGCTGTGCCGCGTGCGAATCATTTGGGCCGCTTGCACAACGCGGTCATAGAGAGATGCGGTGCTACTTTGTGCCATCGTCATTAGTTCGCGTGACTCAATGATATCTCGCCCAATCAGGCCTTTACGTTCTTCTTCAACGCCAAGCCTAAGAAACCTATTAATACAATCATAACTGTTCCCGTCGCACCTATACAGGCAATGAGCATAGCGTCTCGGCGGCCCGCCGCAACCGCTTCAGTACTAAGAGGCCCCATCAGCCCAACACGTCGATCGAGAAATCGATTTTTCACAAACATATCCAGAAGTCCAAGAAGCAGCGGCACGAATGCAACCACCAGGAGCCTGAACATTACCCTTCGACTTCGACCGACAATCAATATGAGGATTCCGGCGAGAATTAGTATTAAGGTTACAACGATGACGAACAAATCCAGGAGACCACAGTTCTTTACAAAGTCGGTGACAGTCTCCACGATACGCCCCTCTTCAACGCTCTTTCTGGTAAGGAATTCCCAAAGAGCGCGGGGCCCGCGACTGGCCGATGAAGCCGGCGAGCACCACAATCGTCAGAACGTAGGGGATCATTTGGATGAACTGGACCGGCACGTCTTCGCCCGATGGAAGTTTTGCCACCCCCTGCATTACGTACGTCAAAGCTTCCGCGAATCCGAATAACAAGCAGGCCAGCATTGTTTGCACCGGGCGCCACTTACCAAAAATTAACGCCGCCAGGGCGATGAATCCTCGTCCGGAAGTCATGTTGCGTGTGAACAAGGATGATTGGCCGATAGACAAATAAGCTCCGCCAATCGCAGCCAGCGCGCCGGACAAGAGCACGCCGCTATATCTCATTGCCTTTACATTGATTCCCGCTGCGTCCGCTGCCTCCGGGTTTTCACCGACAGCACGCAAACGAAGTCCGAAAGGAGTGCGATAAAAAATGTACCAGCTAACCGGCACCAGCACCAAAAACGCAAATATTACCGGCGCCAGAGGGAGCAGATTGGTTTTTGGAATTTGCGGTGTCGATCCCGACGACAAGAACAAGGCGCCACTGATGAAGGCAGGAAGCCCCAGGAACAGTATGTTGATGGCCGTCCCGGTAACTACCTGATCCGCTTTGAAACGAATGCAAGCCGTGGCATGAATCCCGGCAACCAAAACTCCTGCCAGTATCGCCGCGGACAATCCTACCCAGGGGTTACCGGCATAATGAGTCACCGCAGCGGCGGTGAACGCTCCAGCCAGCATCAGGCCCTCGAGCGCAATGTTGATTACACCCGATCGTTCGGAATACAAACCGCCGATGGCAGCCAGCAGCAAAGGAGTTGCCAACCGAATAGTCGAAAACAGGAAGGCGGCTGTTAAGATTTGTCTCATAAACTTGATTCGTTAGTGGTCAGTGGTTAGTTGTCAGTTGCAAAATAAAACCCCTCGAACTCAACGAATCAGTGTGACCAGGAACCGCAACTGACTACTGACGGCCTTTCGGCCCATGTAACGCAAACTGTTAGTTTGCGCGCACACTAACAGTTTGCGTTACACCTTCGCGCGCTTCAGCAAACCAAACCGGTTGAAGGGGCCACGGAACAGCGCTTCGGCTGCTACGAAAAGAATTACTATCCCCTGAAGCACATCAACCAGATCTTTCGAGACATGGTTCGTAAAGGCATCCACAAAGATGCCGCCGCGAATCAGCACTCCAAACAACAGCGCCGCCAGCAGTACGCCGACCGGATGATTACGGCCCAACAACGCGACCGCTATTCCCGTAAATCCGTAATTGGAGGAGAACCCGTCATAGTACCGATAGCGATACCCCAGCACTTCATTGATTCCAACCATGCCGGCGAGTCCGCCCGAAACCGCCATCGCCAAAATGATTTGCTTCCGCACAGAGATGCCGCCATATTCCGCTGCTGATGGATTAGCGCCAGTAGCCCTGATTTCGTAACCCCATTTGGTTTTCCAGAGAAAGATGTAAACCAGCGCGCAGGCAATCAAGGCAAATATGAACGCCAGGTTCAGCGGGATGCGTTCCGGCAATCCGGGAATGAATCTTCCTAGTCTGGGAATATGCGCGCCCTGTCCAATCGCGGTAGTTTGCATAATGGGATCGCCGGGAGTCTTGTAGTGATACTGCGTGAAGTAACTAACCAGCGCGACGGCGATAAAGTTCAGCATGATCGTATTGATTACTTCGTGCGAACCAAACCGCGCCTTTAGCACGCCGGGTATCGCGCCCCAAACGCCGCCGGCAAGGATCGCCGCCAGACAGACGAGCGGCAGAAGGATCCAGGCGGAGAGATGTGCGAAGGTGATTCCCACCCAGGCCGTGGCAAACGCAGCCACATACAACTGGCCTTCGGCGCCGATGTTCAGCAAACCACAGCGAAGGGCCACCATCACCGCCAGTCCGGTAAAGATCAGCGGGGTCGCATAGAAAAGCGTGTAGCCAATGCCGTCCGGCCACGATAAGGCGCTGCCAATCAGAAGACGATATGTCTCAATGGGGCTGTCGCCAATCACCAGCACAAAGATGCCGCCGATCAGGAACGCAGCCAGAACGGCAACGAGTGGAAAAAGGATTTCGCGAAGTAGTTTCATCGCCTCACGATTTCTCCTCAGCAGGTGGCACAGACTTCAGGAAGCTCTGATTAAGTCATCCGGGCATGTCTCTTCAGAACCCGCGTAGCGGGTATAAGCATAAAGCCTGGGGTGGAGCGAAGCGGAACCCCAGGATCACGAGACGGAAGAACACCGAGCGCGCGAAGCGTCCGACAGCGCATAAGCGGTAATTTGCCGGTGATGAAATCGCTGTCGGCCACTTCGTGGGCTTTTCTGCTCCATACCGTAACGCGCCCTGGGGTTTCGCTTCGCTACACCCCAGGCTTTATGCTGTCGCCGCGCTTCGCGGGCTTAAGAGAATCGTTCATGAACTTGATCAGAGCTTCCTTCAGTCTGTGATGCCGGATCCCAAATCACAGACTGATGTCTGTGCCACTAATCCCTACAAATGCCCGCGCGTCATTAGCAATCCAATCTGCTCTATGCTGGTTTGTCGGGGATCGACTTCGCCGGCGATCTTTCCCTGGTGAATAATCAGTAGCCGATCGGATAGTGCAGTCACTTCCTCGAGCTCGGCGGAAACCAACAACACCCCACAGCCTGCGTCACGCAAAGCCACCAGCTTGCTGTGAATGAACTCGATAGCGCCAATATCGACTCCGCGAGTCGGTTGCGATACCAGCAAGAGTTTGGGATTCAGCTCAAACTCTCTGCCGATGATCAGCTTCTGTTGGTTGCCGCCGGAAAGTGCGCGCGCCGGCAATGCGGGATTCGGTGGCCGGACATCAAAATCGCGAATCACCTGCTCAGCTCGGTGCAGAATCCCTTTCTGATCCAGGAGCACCGAGCCGAAACCATGAACTGCCGGCTGGCGATAATGGATGCCGAGTATCGTGTTCTCAGCCAGACTGAAATCAAGCAGCAATCCGCGACGATGACGATCTTCGGGAACATGCGCGATTCCGAGTTCCTTTCGCCGCCGCGCGTCCAGGCGCGTAATGTCTTGGCCGAGAAACTTAATAGACCCGGAGATGTGCGAACCCGGAATTAGTCCCGACAAAGCTTCGATCAATTCGGTCTGACCATTGCCCTCGATGCCGGCGATGCCGACGATTTCACCGGCGCGGACGTCGAAGGAAACCTTGTCAACGCGTGCCGTGCTGTCGCGGCCCTTCACCGAGACGTCGCGAACATTCAGCACGGGGCCCGCGGGTTTTGCTTCCGGCTTTTCAATTCGCAACAGAACTTCACGGCCAACCATCAACCTCGCCAACTCCGCTGCATTCGTCTCGCTGGTTTTCACTTTCCCGACGACGCGCCCGTCGCGCATTACCGTTACATCATCTGAAATAGCCAGCACTTCGGAGAGCTTGTGGGTAATGATTACGATGGTCTTGCCCTGGGCGCGCATGCGCCGGAGGATAGCGAAGAACTCTTCTACTTCCTGCGGCGACAGGACCGCAGTCGGCTCATCGAGAATCAGCAGACGCGCGTGGCGATAAAGGGCCTTGAGTAGTTCGACCCGCTGCTGTTGTCCGACAGATAAACCTTCGATTGTGGCGTTTGGATTAACAGCGAGTTTGAATTCTTCAGACAACGAACGGATTTCAGCTGCCGCCTTGTTTAGATCGAGCGATAAAGTCCCGCCCGGCTCCGCACCCAGAACAATGTTTTCGGCAACAGTCATCGGCTCGACCAACATGAAATGCTGGTGCACCATACCAACCCCGAGCGCGATCGCATCGTGTGGTGTTTTGATGGACCGCTCGATGCCGTCAATCAGGATCTGGCCGCTATCCGCGGTGTAGAAGCCATAGGCGATGCGCATCGCGGTTGACTTGCCGGCGCCGTTTTCGCCGACGATGGCGTGAATGGTTCCGGGTGTGACTTTGATATTCACACCATCGTTGGCGAGAACATCGCCAAACCGTTTCGTAATATTTCTTAATTCCAACACTTGTCAGTTGTCAGTTGTTAATTGTTAGTTGTTTACACGGGCCTCACGACCAATCGACTTGATATACGCATTAAGTTTAGGTGCAAGTTCGTCGATGATTGGCTTCACGTTAGCGATTTGTTTCGTGCTGAGCAACCTGCGTTTGAAGGCTCTGCGCAACCAATGGTTGGTTTCATTTAATGAGCCTCTAGCGATTTTTACGAAGCGACGATTATCAATGTACGTCCCTCTACCTGTCCCTTCAGCAATGTTGGCGCCAATGCTATCGGCTGCCTTCACCAACTGCTTGCCGACAGCGTCGCGCGCGAAGATGTTCCATTCAAGGACGATATCCCGTGTCAAATCCGCAAGTTGCTCCGCGAGTTGATATACCCGCAGACTTTCAAAATTCGTTCTGCCCATCATGTGTTTCCTCGAAGGGACGAGAAAACAACTGACTACTGACCACTAACAACTAACAAAGCTATTTAGTCATCGCATCCGTCACCTTTATTTGCCCGGCGATGATCTTTTTCTTGGCGGCTTCAACTTCGGCGATTATCTCGGGCGAAATCAGCTCCTGATTGTTCTGGTCCATTGCATAGCCAACGCCGTCAGTTTCCAGGCCGAAGACGTGAAAACCGGCCTGAAATTTTCCTTCCGTCACATCCTTCACAATGTTGTAGACAGCATTATCCACACGTTTGACCATGCTGGTGAGAACAAATCCGGGTTTCACCATGTTTTGATTGGAATCGACACCGATTACGAAATGTGTCGCGCGTCCGTTCTGTTTGCCGTATTGCTCGACCGCGTCGAAGGTGCCCAATCCTGAGTTACCCGCCGCGGTGAAGATTACATCTGCTCCTTTGCTAATCTGCGAAAGGGAAATCTCTTTGCCTTTGCCTGGATTGTTCCACGCGGCGTCCGTTACACCCACATAATTCTGTACGATCTTAATGTTAGGATTGACCGCGCGAGCACCCTCTTCGTAGCCAGTCTCGAATCGATGAATCAGACCAATATCCATGCCCCCGACAAATCCGATTGTTCCCGTCTTTGAAGTCCGGGCCGCGATCATGCCGACCAGGTACGAACCTTCATGCTCTTTGAAGACAAGCGACGCGACATTGGGAAGCTGGCTGACGCCATCAACAATGGCGAAGTGAATGTTGGGGTAGTCCTTTGCCACCATTTCCATGATTGGCGCCTGGGCAAATCCCACCCCGATGATCAAATCATATTTGCGCTCAGCGAACGCGCGCATTGCCGGCTCGATCGAAGTTGGGTTGCCAGGTTCTATATCACGCAGAATGATGCCCAGCGCAGGTTTACCGCAACTGGTTCCGTCGGGGTTCTTTCCAGTCTCGGCGCACTTCACGCCGGCGAAGGCTGCGGCATTGAAAGAGCGATCGTCTTTGCCGCCGATATCAAAGACGATGCCAACATGGATTTTCGATTTGTCGTCCGCGGCGTAGTCCGCTCTGTGACACGCCGGTCCGGACAGAACCATCAAACAAAGCGCGATAGCAGCGATCAACAGCTTGAACTTCATTCGGAGATTACTTCCTTCACCAGCTCGGGCGCGATTGCCGGCCCGTCTTCAACTTTGTACGCTGCCTGGATTCGCGCGGCGGTCTCGCGGCCTTTATCTTGATCCTGACAATAGACCCAGCCAATCACATCGCCCACTTCCAGGCGATCTCCGATCTTCAACTCAGCCATGAACCCTACGGTAGGATCAATCTGATCATCTATGCGGACTCGGCCACCACCGGCGGCAGCAACTGCCTGGCCAATTTCGGTCGTGTCGGTCCTCGCTATAAATCCGGAGCGCGGCGATTCTACCTTAAACGCATTTTCTGTCAACGGCAGGAATTGCGACGGATCATCGCACACGCGCGGGTCACCACCCTGGGCCCTGACGTTCGCGCGAAACTTTTCCAACGCCTCTCCTGAATCAAGCGTTCGGCGCACTAAATCCCTCGCTTTATCGAGGGACGATTCCAGTCCTGAAAGCATTACCATCCGGGCCGCCAACTCCACGGAAAGATTCAGAACGGGCAGGGCGCCCGGCGCAGCTTCGCCGCGAAGTATTTCGATGCATTCCTGAACTTCAACCGAGTTGCCTACTGCGCGACCGAGCGGCTGATTCATGTCAGTGATCAGCGCTTCCGTCCGCACGCCCAGGGAATTTCCAGTACGCACCAGAGCGTGGGCCAACTCGCGCGCCCGCGCCGTCTCGCGCATGAAAGCGCCTGAGCCGGTCTTTACGTCGATCACCATCGCGTCCAAACCTGCAGCGCCCTTCTTCGAGATTATGGAAGCCACGATCAAGGGGATGGTCTCCACCGTGGCAGTGGCGTCGCGCAGCGCATACAGCTTCTTGTCCGCCGGCGCTACCTGCGCTGTCTGGCCGGTCATGGCATAACCCACCTGGTCCAGCACGGCGCGAAACTCTTTCAACGACAGGTCAACACGATATCCGGGAATCGATTCCAACTTATCCAGGGTGCCCCCCGTGTGACCCAGTCCGCGTCCCGAGATCATCGGGACGCACACGCCGGCGGCAGCGGCGAACGGCGCCACCAGCAGCGACGTCTTATCACCAACTCCCCCGGTTGAATGTTTGTCCGCTTTGGGTTCAGAGATATCAGAGAAGTCGAGGATTTCTCCGGAACGCAGCATGGCATCGGTCAACGCAGTCTGCTCCGCGTCGGTCATCCCGTTAAGAAAGATGGCCATCAGCAGCGCTGCAGCCTGATAGTCGGCCATTTCGCCACGCGTAACGGCATCGACAAAGAAGCCGATCTCCTCGCGGGAAAGTTCTTCGCCGTCTCGCTTCTTGCGAATTATGTCCTGGGGTCTCAAGGTTTATTCTCGCCGCCGGACTCGTCGATATAACCAGGGAACCAGCGTATGGGGGCCAGCAAAACAATCGCCTGAGCCGTCACTGCTTCGCCACGGCCTACCGCATCAAGTCCTTCACCAGTTTTTGCTTTTATGCTGACGCAACTGCTTTCGATATCCAGCGTGGTGGCCAACTTGCCGCGCATTCTGCTGATGTAATCGCGCAGGCGCGGCCGTTCCAGCAGAACGTTACTGTCAATGTTGACAACACCAAAGCCACGCTCGCCCGCAAGTTGGTTAACGCGCCTCAGCAACTGCAAACTATCGGCATCTTTCCATTGCGGATCGCTATCCGGAAAATGTGATCCCAAATCGCCTTCACCCAAAGCGCCGAGTATCGCGTCAGCAATCGCATGGGCCAGAGCGTCCGCGTCGGAGTGACCTTCAGCTCCACGATCCGAGTCAACCTGGACGCCGCCGAGAATGAGCGGTCGCCCGGTTACCAAACGATGGGTATCGTGGCCAATGCCGATGCGAAGCATAAGTGCCAGAGGTCAGAAGTCAGAAGTCAGAGGTCGGAGGTCAGAGATCAGAGATCAGAGATCAGAGATCAGAGGTCCAGAAACTGGTTTGCTCTGACCTCTGATCTCTGACTTCTGACCTCTGAATTCCGGCTCCTGCCTTAGAATAATTTCGGCGAGGGCAATGTCTTCCGGTCGCGTGATTTTGATATTGCGCGAATCGCCTTCTACTACCGCGACTGTCTCGCCAAGTCTTTCGACCAGCATACTGTCGTCCGTGATGTCGCCGTCTGCTTCAGTTGACTGCTCGTAGGCTCGTCTCAACAGCTCGTAGCGAAAACACTGCGGCGTCAACGCATGCCGCAGCTTCTCGCGCGGGAGTGTGCGTATTACCCGGCCTTGATCTACTTCTTTGATGGTATCCGTAGCTGGAGCCACCAGGACGGCTGCACCGTGTTCGCGCGCCGCGGTGATGGTCCGATCGATCTCACCGGCCGTGACGAAGGGCCGCACGCCGTCGTGTACCGCAACAATCTCGACTGTTGCGTCGCGTATCGCGCGCAGTCCGCGGGAAACAGAATCCCGGCGCCTGGGGCCTCCTGCAACTACCTGCGAAAGCTTGCGCAGCCCGAATTTACCGGCTTGATCAAGAAAGCCCGCCGCGTCGGCGGCAGGCAGTACTAATATGCATTCATCTATGGCGGCGCAATGCTCGAAGCGTTTGAGCGTATGAATGATTATCGGAACGCCGTCGAGTTGTAGGAACTGTTTGGCTCGATTGCCGCCCATCCGAACGCCCTGTCCGGCGGCGGCAATAATAGCGACGTTCATTCGGTTCGTGGCACAGATTTCAGTCTGTGATCGCGCGTACGAAGTCACAGACTGAAGTCTGTGCCACTATGCCGCGCTAAGGTTCGGTTTGATCGTTTATGCGGGTCAGTACCGGAGCGGGGCGAACCTCGCGCAACGGTCTCCGCGTTCCATTCGCGCGTTGTTCACCGTTGCTGGCGGCTTCAATGTTTTCTTCCCAAATTCGGCCGAAGATCATTTTCCCGGCAGTGGTTTGCAGCACACTGGTTACGGAAATATCGGCGTTCCTGCCGATGAGCCTTCGGGCATTATCAACAACGACCATGGTCCCGTCGTCGAGATAAGCCACACCCTGGTTGTATTCCTTACCTTCTTTCAAAATGAAAACGCGCATTGCCTCGCCGGGAAGCACAACCGGCTTGAGAGCGTTGGCCAGCTCGTTAATGTTCAGTACATTGACTCCCCGAAGCTGTGACACTTTGTTCAAGTTGAAGTCGTTGGTAACAATTACGGCGTCCAGTTGCTTACCAAGCTCGATCAGTTTCAGATCGACTTCGCGAACCGCCGGGAAGTCTGTTTCCACAATCTGAATATCAAGCGAACTGTTGTTTTGCAGGCGATGAAGCATATCGAGACCTCTTCGCCCGCGTTGGCGCTTGGAGGAATCAGGAGAATCGGCAACCTGCTGCAGCTCGCGCAAAATGAATTGCGGGATTACGAGTGTGCCGGAGAGGAACCCCGTCTCGGCTACATCGGCGATTCTGCCGTCAATAATGACCGAGGTGTCCAGTATTTTCAGATCGCGGCGCACCGTCTTGTCACTGAAGATACCACCCAGCGCGGAAAGCTCCAGGTAGTCTCCCTTTGCTGCCCCAACCATCAAGCCCACATACGCCATGAAAAATGTCAGCGCCAGGGTCAGGAAGGTTTTAGTCTCCGGAGCCACGGCCATGGATTCCTGACTGCTAATCAACGATCCAATAAGAAACGCTCCCACAATCCCCATTATCGAGCCCACTGCGGCGCCAATAAGCGTCTTCAACGACGCCCGTCGAATGCGCAACTCGAAAAGAATTATGGCTAAGGCAATTAGGGAGGCAGCGCCCGCTGATACAAGCCGGTGGCCCGGGATCGGATGTAGCACGTATCCCGCACCTACCAGAATCGCAGTGAACACTAGCCTTATAAGAATGACATCAAAGCGCATAATGGGGGCATATTAACACGACCGCCCGCATACGTCACCTAAAGCTTTAAGTGGTGGGTGACGCAGTTTGTAATAGCAGCGCATATGAGATTTCCGGCGAGGGAGTCGAGCATTTCTTAGCCGCGTTCAGGCGGCTTTCCCGCAGGGTTAATAGACCGGGCGTTTGACGCCCGGGTGAGGACGCGCCAGAAACTAAAAGCCCGTTTCAACGGGCTTATGTCCTGGGCTTCAGCCCTGATACCAAGCCGTTAATTCAAAGCACGCTGGAAGCGCGCTGATGCTCACTCGGGTTCAGCTGAACCAGCGCTAAAAAGCGCTGGTCTAGTACCCTTCGGGAAAGCCGTCTGAAGACGGCTGGAGCCCAGGAAGATCAATGGCGTTCACAATGAATATTGGATTTCAGGATTTGCGAGCGGTCCGGTTTCGGAGAATGATGTTGCGTCTTAAGGCGTTGGCTTGGGGGCGCTGTCATTCGCTTCGCGGCCGCGGCGTCCGCGAGAGCGAAATTCATCTCGTTCCTTCTGAAACCGGCCCCACTGCTCCGGCGTCAGCACTTTCTGCAAGCGCTCGTCAGTCTGTTGCCTAATCTCATTAACCTGCGGTTCCGATTGTTTTCGTAACGTTTCCAGCCGCGCCCGCGCGTCCCCGAGTATTTGATGCACCTGGGTCTTCTGATCGGCGTTGAGTTGAAGACGATCAAGCATCTGTTCAAATCGATCCTGCCGGCCGGCCTCAAGCCGGCTTCGAGACCAGGCTCGATAGCCATTCAGCGCAAGAGCGCCGGCAGTGAAGCCTAAGAGGAAGATCACTATCGCCGCCACCCGAACTTGCCATTTGCTCTTGTTGGTCATATCCATGGTTACTTCACCGCATCCTCTTCTGCTCCGTAGAGCGTTTTCAGGATCTGACCATCGGAAGTCTGCTCCGCAGGCAATTCGCTTTGATTGAGAATTACCTCTTCAGCAGAATACGCGTTGAGCGTGGAAGTCATGTTGCCCGGCACGGCAGTGGATTGAGTTCCGGAAACAACGAAGGTCAGGACCACAAGAGCCGCGACCGTCGCTACCATCGAAGAGGCAAGCGCGCCCCCGGCCCGCCACATTCGGCTCCAGGCCCAGGATTCATTTGCTGCCTGCCGCTCTCGCAGGGTCGCCAGGACACGAGTGTGAAAGAACGGAGATGGCGCGAAAGCTTCGGCCGCGCGCTCTTTAATCAGGAGCACAGCGACTTGCGCGGCTTCATAGGCTCGGCGGCAATCAGCGCAGCCGGTAACATGCGCGCGAATCGCAATCAGATCGCTTTCGCTAAGACTTGCCGGCGGCGTCTGCTCTATCAGACTGATGATGTGTTTGTCGCTCATTTAGTTCCTCGACGTTTCCAAACTCTTGCCATTGCCCTTCGTCCTGCCCGCCAGTAATTTCTCCACCGCCTGGCGCATTCGCCGGCGGGCGCGATGCGCTTTGACTTTTACTTTTGATTCAGACCATCCAGTCATCTCCACCATGTCTTTGACTGACGCATCGGCGCCATCCATCATGGTTAACACCAATTGATCCTCTGGCGGGAGAGTTTCCAATATGCGCCCTGCCAGATCGGCTGCCGCCAGACTTCGTTCACTAGACTGGTGACGCTCCATGGCCGTATTAGCAAGCTTGTTCTCCATCCATGTGCTTTGCTCTTCCGTCAGGTCAGATAATGTTAATTCCGGCCGACGCTTTGAACTGCGAAGCAGGTTGAGGCACGTATTGGTGGTGATGCGCGTCAGCCAGCCTTCCATTGATCCCCGGCCCTCAAACTTTCCCAGTTCGGTAAATGCTTTCAGGAAAACCTCCTGCGCTGCTTCTTCAACCAGGCTTCGCTGGCGAAAGAACCGGCTGGCAAACCGAAACACGCGGGGACTGTACCGGCGCATTATCTCTTCAAAAGCAGACTCATCGCCTTCACGCGTGGCGCGCGCCAGCTCTAAGTCTGAGGCCTGTTCGTAGCTACTCGACAGGAAACGCTCCCCAGCCGCAGGGTTTTGGGTGGCGGACTCATGAACCCATTACGAGACTTTGAGCCCGCCATCCGTTCTAACGGTATTTACTGAACCTTCCGCTCGCCGTGCTGGGCCCTTTTGGCCTTAAACTCGGCGCGCTTCTGTTCAAGTTGGGTTCTCTGTTCCGGCGTTAACACAGAGAGCATCTGCTGCCGCATATTGAACTGCTCGGCCATGAGCTTGGCCTCCAGACCGGCACTCTCCTGAAGCTTCTGAGTTGCCAACGCTTCATTAAACGTACCGCCCTCGCTTGCCTGGCGCAACTCCTGGCGCTTGGCCTGGATTTGCTGATGCAGCTCCTGCGTGCGTTCACGGAAGCTCTGGCTTATGGTTTTCATTTTCGCTTTCTGGTCGTCTGTCAGCGTGATACCTTCCAGCATCATGCCATGCATTCGGCCGCCGCGACCCTCGCCGCCGCCCCATCCGCCACGACCCTCACGATCGCCGCCGCGTTTGTCACGGCCACGATGTTCACCGCTTGTAACCTGCTTGTTCTCCTGACCTGTACCGGCGGTTTGCGCCAGTGCGATCGGGGTAGCTATTGCCAGTGCTGACAGGGAGGCTATTGCCAGCGTTCTAATTTTTCCGAGTTTCTTCATTTTCATTCCTACTCCTTGTTAATGTTCAACTTTCAAACGTGGAGGGCCGTTATTAGCCTCCTGATGTTAAAGACACCGGAGTCGAGGATTACGTTACAGCTGGCGTCCTGCTTGATCGCCAAAAGGTTCGTTAACCCGGGGTTAGTCTGCAACGAGATTAGTGTACGGAAGCCAGCCGTGAATTCCTCTAACAATACAGCCGACATGTATAGCCGAGCCCAGAAATGGCGAAAACGATGAAAAAATCTTTTTGAACGTAACCAGATCGATGGTCGCAGTGTCTATCAATACAGGTATCCAAGTTGCAGGCTTTTTGAAGATAGATTCGCGAAAATATTAATAAGGTAACGACATGTCGACACAATCAGTTAGAGAACATCCGCTAGCGACGGGACTCAGCGGCGGCAGAAGCATGAACTGGGTAAAGCTGGGCTGGGAAAAACTGCTTACCCGAAAAAAACAGCTCATACTCGGCGGTGGGGCAATGGCTATCCTGGCGCTGGGCGGTTTTTACTTTTTTGGCAACCGCACCACTGCCGCTGAATACCTGACGGCAAAGGTCGAAAGAGGGAACCTTCGGAATACTGTCACTGCTACCGGAACACTCCAGGCCGTAACCACCGTGCAGGTTGGCAGCCAGGCCTCAGGCACACTTTCGGCGCTCTACGTTGACTTCAACTCGATAGTTAAAAAAGGCCAGGTCATCGCGCAATTGGATCCCTCGGTCTCAAAGGCGCAGGTTGATCAGGCGCGAGCTAATCTGCAACAAGCACAGGCGAGTGTGACGCAGGCGCGGGCTAGCGTAGGTCAATCGCGCGCCGGCGTAAGCGATGCGCAAGCCAAGGCTCTTGCCGCCAAATCCACAGTTCAAAACAATCAAGCCGGCGTCTCCGGCGCGCAGGCGAACCTTGCGGTGCTAAAGGCGCAGCAGGACGATGCCCTCAGCTTTCTAAAGCAGCAGGAATCGTTGTTGAAGGCAGGGGTGATCGCGCAGCGTGATTACGACGTCGCCCAGACAGCGTACAGAACCGCTGAAGCTCGTTACAATCAGGCAGCGTCGCAGGTCAGTCAGGCGATACTGAGCGAGCAATCTGCGTCCAGCTCTGGAATCGCGCAATCACAGGCGCAGGTGCAACAGACACAAGCACAGGTGCAGCAATCTCAAGCGCAGGTGCAACAAGCGCAGGCCCAGGTACAGCAGGCTGAGGCGGCGCTACGTCTCGCCGAAGTTAATCTTGCCCATACGACGATCACTTCCCCTATTGACGGAATAGTGGTGTCGCGTGATGTGAATGTAGGCCAAACGGTCGCTGCCAGTTTGTCAGCGCCAACGCTTTTCACCATTGCGAAGGACCTGACACAGATGCAGGTCATCGCCAACATCGACCAAGCGGACATTGGTCTGGTGGAGAATGCTAAGTCGGTGAAGTTTACCGTCGATGCGTTCCCCGGTAAGGATTTCGACGGCAAGATTGAACAAATGCGTTTGAACCCACAGAACGTTCAAAACGTCGTGACTTATAACGTGGTAATTGATGTGAACAATCCGGAACAGAAACTTAAGCCGGGAATGACAGCGAATCTGACCATTACCATCGATGAACGCAACAACGTGCTCAAGATTCCGAATGCGGCGCTGCGGTTCAGACCGCAAGACGCGACCGGACAAAGAACCGGTACGAACCAGGGCGGCGGCGGCAACACTCCGGGTCAGAGTCGCGGTCAGGGCGGACGGCAACAGTCTGACAACACGAATGCGAATGCGTCGGCGAGTCCCAACTCATTAACCCAGAAAGACGGACAGCAAGGGAATGCGGGTGGAAACACCTTTGCTCCTTCAACTGCTCCAGTCCTGCCAGGTCAAACCAGACTGGTTTGGGTTCTCGGCGCGGACGGAAAACCGCAACCACGACGAGTAAAGGTGGGACTTACCGACGGCGCTTCCACCGAAATCGCTGAAGGCAATTTGCTGGAGGGCGAACTGGTAATCACCGGTCAGACCCTAACGGCGAATAAGGCCCAAAGCAGCCAGACTCCTGCGCCCGGCTTTGGTGGCGCACAGCGAACTGGGGCTCCTGGTACTGGAGGCAGAAGGCCCTAATAAGTGATCGGCAGAGCGCCTGCTTCTTTAAAACTCGGGTTGCTCCCGTCTTCGTACTGAGAACAAACCATGTCCGCAACATTCGCAATCGAGCCGCAGGAGTTGCAGTTGAATTCTGCGGTACTGGGTCGGCAGCCGGAACCTCGGCCCATCATTGAGCTGGATCACATCCATAAGACTTATACGATGGGCGACGTGGATGTTCACGCGTTGCGCGGTATATCGCTGACGATCCGGGAAGGCGAATTCGTAGCGATCATGGGGGCATCAGGATCGGGCAAGTCAACGATGATGAATATTATCGGCTGTCTCGATCGTCCTACGAGAGGCACTTATGTTCTTGACGGCGAGGATGTCTCCCAAATGTCCAAGGATGAACGGGCCGATATCCGCTGTCAAAAACTTGGCTTTGTATTTCAGGGATTTAATCTGCTTTCGCGCACTTCGGCTCTGGAGAATGTTGAGCTGCCCATGCTCTATCTCGGTGTGGAAACTACAGAGCGTCACCGGCGGGCAATGGAAGCCCTGGCTGCAGTCGGCCTGGCAGGTCGGGAACAGAATCATCCGAACCAGTTGTCAGGTGGACAGCAGCAACGCGTCGCAGTTGCGCGCGCGCTGGTCAATGACCCGGCACTGATTCTGGCAGACGAGCCGACCGGTAATCTGGACTCGCGGACTGCAGTTGAAGTGATGGAGATTTTTCAAAGGCTAAACCGCGAACGAGGCATCACTCTGGTGCTGGTCACGCACGAGCCTGACATTGCCCAGTATGCCCAACGGGTGGTCGTCTTCAAAGACGGCAAAATTAAGAGGGACTACCAGATCGAAGACCAGCGCGATGCCGCCGAAGAGTTGCGACTGTTGCCGGCGGTTGTCGAAGACGAAGACGACTAGAGGAAACAGAATGCGTCACCGGGAACACCTGCAGTCAGGAAGGTTGTATACCCCCGCGGGTTGAATGGCGCTGATCTCAAGCGGGGGCATGCCCCCTTCCTGACTGCAAGTGGGGCTGGTTGAGTGGGGCTGGTTGAGTTGGGCTGGATAAGTTGGGTGGTTGAGTCAGGAGGCCTCTTGAGAGGCAAAGAGTTATGAACCTGGTAATGATTATTCGAGTCGCCTTTCGAGCGTTGGTGCGCAACAAGATGCGCGCGGCTTTGACCATGCTCGGCATAATCATTGGTGTATCGGCCGTCATCGCGATGGTCAGCATCGGCCAGGGCGCGCAGGCGTCCGTGCAAGCACAAATCCAAAGCATTGGTACGAACCTTCTCTTCGTGAGTGCCGGAGCGCAGAACACCGGCGGCGTGCGCACAGGCACCGGCGACAGTGGCACGAACACTCTGACGGTCGAAGACCTGGACGCGATCAAGCGTGAAGTACCGAGCGTTTCAATGGTAACGCCGGCTGTGAATTCCCGATCACAACTTGTCTTCGGCAACATGAATTGGAACACATCGGTCCAGGGCGTCAGCGAACAATATCCTGACATACGAAAGTGGACTATCCAGAGCGGGGAGTTTTTTACTGACGCCGACGTGCGCACTGCGGGGCGAGTGATAGTAATCGGCCAGACGATCGCGGACAACCTCTTTCCCGGTACAGATCCGGTTGGTCAAACCGTGCGAGTATTGAACCTTCCGTTCCGTGTCGCTGGCGTGATGGCGAGAAAGGGCCAGGACCAACAGGGACGCGATCAGGATGATATCGCCTTTGCTCCGTATACCACCGTGCAGAAAAAAATTCTGGGAAGCCCGCGTCTTCAAATCGCCTACGCGTCGGCCGTATCGCAGGATGCAACCTACACGGCGCAACAGCAGATCACAGACCTGCTGCGCCAGCGGCACAAACTGGGGCCGAATGAGGCAAACGACTTCACTGTCCGCAATATGACGGATGTAGCGGAGGCAGCGACCGAGACGAATAACACCATGACCCTTCTACTGGCTTGCATTGCCGGAGTTTCGCTGTTGGTCGGTGGTATTGGAATCATGAACATCATGCTGGTATCGGTGACCGAACGCACCCGCGAGATTGGCATTCGCATGGCGATCGGCGCGCGGTCCTCCGCCGTGCGCACTCAGTTTCTTATCGAGTCTATCGTGCTCAGTCTTACCGGCGGGTTCATGGGGATAGTGCTGGGGATTGTTCTTTCGCTCTTGATACCTCAACTACTGGGCTGGCCCACGCTCATTTCTACCATGGCTATCTTTGGCTCAGTGATTTTCTCGGCTGCGGTAGGAATATTCTTCGGCTATTATCCGGCCCGCAAAGCCGCCGCGCTCGATCCGATCGAAGCCCTGCGTTACGAGTAACTACAGAGCCGCGCTAGAGAGCTATGTGAAAAGAGCGTTCTCAGCGCCAAAGGCGCGAAATGTAATTAGCCCAGGGCAACGCCCTGGGTAAAGCCCAAAGAATGCTGGAGCGCTGAAGGCGCGAAATAGAAGTTGGTCAATCAGGTATTGCAAATCCAAACTCTATTTCGCGCCTTCAGCGCTCCAGGAACTTTGACTGGATCCTTACCTGGGCCGATGGCCCAGGCTATTACATTTCGCGCCGTTGGCGCTGAGACCGAATCAATAACCACTCTCCTGGAACAGCTCCTCGAGCGCCTCTTCAACAGAGCGCACGCCCACGGCGCGTACGCCAAGCAATCGTTCCAACCCATTTGTATTTGAAGCCGGCATAATGATCTTTTTGAAACCGAGGGCCTGGGCCTCGCGCGCGCGCACCGTCGCCTGAGTGGCGCCGCGCACTTCGCCGGTAAGTCCAACTTCACCGAAGACCGCAGTATGAGGATCGATAACGGCGTTTCGAAAGCTCGAGGCTATTGCCGCTACCACACCGAGATCAACTGCGGGCTCGTCCACTTCCAAACCACCAGCGATATTAACGAACACATCATCCCCCAGGAGTTGAAGGCCGGCGCGCTTCTCCAGCATGGCAATCAAAAGCGCGACGCGGCTTTGATCCACTCCCTGAGTCATGCGACGCCCCGTCCCGTATTTGCTGCTCGAAACCAGCGCCTGAATTTCAACCAGCATCGGCCGCGTTCCTTCCATGCAAGCGGTGACGACTGAGCCGGCAACGTCAACCGGACGCTCCTGCAGAAACATCTGCGAAGGATTGGCCACGGCGATCAAACCCGCTCCGGTCATCTCAAAGACGCCTACTTCGTTGGCTGGACCAAAGCGATTCTTGGTGGCGCGCACGATGCGATGATTGTGGTGACGCTCGCCCTCGAAATAAAGCACCGTGTCAACGATATGTTCCAGGGCTCTTGGTCCGGCTATGGATCCGTCCTTAGTGACATGGCCGATAAGGAAAACAGGAATGCCACGATTCTTTGCCAGCGACAGAAACTGTGCGGCCACTTCCCTGATTTGGGAAATCGATCCGGCGGCTGATTCGATGCTGGACGAAAATGTGGTCTGAATCGAATCGACGACGATTGCGCCCGGCCCAATGCGGTCAATCTCGGCAAAGATGCTCTCCAGGTTTGTCTCAGGCAGAAGGTATAGATTTGCCGCGGAAATGTTCAGCCGCTCGCCCCGGAGTTTGATCTGGCGTCCAGACTCTTCGCCTGAAACGTAAAGCACGGATCGGTCATCAGTGCTCAACTTGTCGGAAACTTGTAAAAGCAGAGTGCTCTTGCCGATGCCCGGATCACCGCCAATCAGAACTAAAGTTCCGGGAACGATTCCGCCGCCAAGCACTCGATCAAATTCAGGCACGCCCGACGGAACGCGCACGTCGTCCTGCGATTCTATCGCAGTGTAGGAGACGGCCTCGACCGCTCGCCTGCGAAAACCACTTCGCGTCCCGCCCTTCCTGGCCGCAGGCGCACGCTCCTCAACCAGCGAATTCCACTCGCCGCATTCAGGACACTTACCCAACCACTTTCGTGATTGGTGGCCGCAACTCTGGCAGATAAAGATTGTTTCTGACTGCTTTGGCAAAAGACTTAGTCGTCCGATCCGTAGATTGAAATTTCGAGGCCCAGTCCTAATTCGCCAGCCAAAGTAACCAGTTCCGAAGGCAAGAACTGATATTGGCCGATTGTTTTTCTGCGACTAACTCCGAAGTCAAGGCGCAAGTCTTCGACACCTTCAAAGGTCTTAAGTCGGAGCAACTCTTCTCGATTCGATCTTAGGAAGTCAATCGACTCCTCTACTTGTTTTCCAAAGTCATCCATTTCGGCTTCACTCGTCGGCACGGTGATTCCAGATGTCTCCCAGACGCTGCTTTCAGACCTTCGGTTACCTCTAAGGAAAACATTGCAGGGACGAAGCGTACTTTCACGCAGAAAACTCTCTGGATCAAACTGAGGGCCGGATGCTCGCAATACACACATAAACTACAACAGAGCCTTCACGTTCTCGGTCGGTCTTCCCAGCACCGCCCGATCACCGCGTTCGATGATTGGACGCTGGATCAAATCCGGCTGCTCAATCATCAGAGTAATAATCTCTTCGTCGCTGAATTCATCTTTTGCCAGGCCCAGCTCGCGATAACTTGGTTCACTTTTCCGCAGTAGATCGCGCGGCTTGATATTCATCTTGCGAATCAAGTCAGCGAGCTTCTTCCTGCTCAAAGGCGCCGTGTAGTAGTTTACTTTCTCAAATGCGACGCCGCTCTCCCGGAGCAGCTTGTCCAACTCGCGGCACTTTGTTCAAGAGGGTTTTTCGTAAACTGTAATCTTCTCTTCTCTTGGCATACGAGATCCCCTTATTCAGTCAGAGGTCAGAAGCCTGTCAGAACCGCCTGCGGTAGCGGGCGGTTGAACCAGCGCTATCAAGCAGATCGGAACGATAGATCAACCGCCCGCTACCGCAGGCGGTTCTGACAGATCTCTAACCACTTGTAGACCTTATGGAAATATCCCCCTCACCCGCGTCGCTTCGGCAACGCGATCGACCGCAAGAATGTAGGCGGCGATCCTCATGTCAGTCTCATAACGCTGGCTGGTCTCATGCACCGATTTAAATGCGGTTTGCATCGTTTGCTCCAACGTCTCATGGATCTGCCGCTCCGACCAGAAGAAGGAATATTGATCCTGCACCCATTCGTAATAACTGACCGTGACGCCCCCCGCATTTGCCAGAATGTCCGGCACCAGAAACACGCCTTGATCGGCCAACACCTGATCAGCGCCGGGAGTGGTTGGACCGTTCGCCAGCTCCGCTATGATCTTCGCCTTCACTCGTCCCACGTTGCTAAGGGTGATCGCGTTCTCCAAAGCTGAGGGCAAGAGGATATCGCAGTCAACGCCAATGATGTCTTCGGGATCAATTTCTTTGGCGCCCGGCAGACCCGCAAGTGAAGACGTCTCTGCCTTGTGCTTCAAAGCCGCCGGCACATCAATTCCATTTTCTGCGTAGAGACCGGCTTTCGAATCGCACGCCGCCACTACTCGCGCACCGTCCAGCGCAACCAGCCGCGCGATGTTTGCTCCCGCGTTGCCAAAGCCGTGCACGGCCACGCGCGCGCCTTTGAGACTAATGCCCTTCACCTTGCAAGCTTCGCGTAACGCGTAGAGACAACCGCGCGCAGTCGCTTCGCTGCGACCAAGCGAGCCTCCCAGCGACACCGGCTTTCCGGTCACTACACCCAGTTCCGTGTGACCGCGGACCATGGAGATCGTATCCATAATCCAGGCCATCGTCTGTTCGTCTGTATAGACGTCAGGCGCTGGAATGTCGCGGTCAGGGCCAATGATCGGAGCAATCTCAAAAGCGTAGCGACGCGTCAATCGCTCCAGCTCATTTTTCGACATGCTCTTCGGATCGCAGATTACGCCGCCTTTCCCGCCACCGTAGGGAATGCCCACCGTCGCGCATTTCCAGGTCATCCATGAGGCCAATGCCTTCACTTCGTCCAGTGTCACGCCCGGGTGATAACGTATCCCTCCCTTTGCGGGCCCGCGGGCAATGTTGTGCTGCACGCGATAGCCTTCAAAGACCTTCACTTCGCCGCCATCCATTTTCACGGGTATCGACACAATGAGCTGGCGCTTGGCGGTCTGCAATACATTCCGCATTGAGTCTTCCAGATCCAGATAGTCGGCAGCGCGATTGAATTGCTGCTTGGCGATTTCAAATGGATTCAGCTCTTCTTTTAAAGCCGCACTACTTGCCATGCGTTCTTCTCCAGAGATTAGAGGATGCGAAAGCGTTGCAATCCTAAGATGTCCAAAGGGTAAAGTCCAACTTCCGAAACAGAATGTCCCAAGAAACCCAACTTCCCGAAAACTTGAATGCTGGAAAACTTGCAGTCAGGAAGGGGGCATGCCCCCGCTTCTTCTATATACACAATCCTACATTCTGGCAAAGATAGCATTTTCAAAAACCTGCAGTCAGGAAGGGGGCATGCCCCCGCTCTTGCAAATTAATTATGGCGCAAAAGTGGTCCAATCAAAATCTTCCCGGAGCTCTGCATTTTGTTACTGGAAATGTGCTTAACAGAAAGCCAGTATTCAGAGAGCAGAACTGTTGCGAAGCATTCTTCAAAGTTCTTCGGGATCTTCTTAGGGAGTGGCCCTGCAAACTCATAGCCTACGTGTTGATGCCCGACCATTTCCATATGATCGTCAATCCGCGTGATGGTCGAGTAAAAGAGTTTCTGGGGATGCTTAAGGGCGTCTCGGCAAGACGCATCATCGAAGTTGCCCAAGGCTTTGATTTTGGGAAATGTGAAAGAGATGTTGATGGCGTTATAAACCAGGTGTGGCAGGAGAGTTTTAAAGCACTACCGCTTTGGAGTGGATGGATGATTCAGCAGAAAATTAACTACATCCATGCCAATCCCGTAAGAGCCGGCTTGGTAGCGAGTGCCAAAGATTACCGTTGGTCCAGCTTTGGAGCTTTCTATTCTGATGCCGGCGAGCCTATTGCCATTGATAAGGATTGGTGGTGGGCTGATGATTCTGAAAAGCTGTCAAAGGCAATGAAGGAGTTAGGCTGGAGGAGTTAGGAGAAGAGACTTGAGGGTTCTGGTTCGGATCAATGAAAGAGCGGGGGCATGCCCCCTTCCTGACTGCGAGTTTTTAATGTTAATGCCCTCCCTGGATCTGGGAACTTTCAGACGTTCTCAGGGGTCTAAATAGCCGAGTTAGCTCCCGCGACCCGAACGGCACCGGCAAAAGGGAGGTCTGAAGATGTTTACCAATTTGATCGAGTCGGAGTCGCACCGGGAGGATTTCAAGCGACGAGGATCATTTCTATTAGTCACCACGGCTCTCTATGCGCTCTTCTTTGTCTTTGCCGGGGTGATCAGCATTTACGCCTACGACGCCCAACTCGAAAAACAGGATCAGGACCTGACGCTGCTGGAGTTCATTCCGCCGGTTACGGCTCCTCCGAATGTGGTTACTAACCCTCACTCGCCGTCACGATCTGCCGGCCACAATACTGGCCCGGCGAGGGCGGCAAGATTGCCGGAGTTGTATGAAAGCTCCGCCAATCCCCATACAGTTCCGACCAACGTCAGTGCTACCCCGGTCAGCATTCCGCCGGCGCCTCCGGGAGCAATCAGAAGTCCCCATTATGATCCGGGTTCAAGTGGTCCAGCCACAGCAGGTCCGATTGGACCCGGTACCAACGGCAATGGCAGCACAGTCTCAATCGTGCCAAACGACGGAGACGTAGTCCCGCCGCCAGTCAAACAACCACCGAGAACAGTCCACGTAAGTCTGCTGAACAGCCGGGCCATCAGCCTGCCTAAGCCGCCCTATCCGCCGCTGGCTAAGCAGATTCACGCGCAAGGCACTGTCAGCGTACAGGTGCTTCTGGACGAGACGGGGAAAGTAATCTCAGCGCGCGCGGTCGGCGGCCATCCGACATTGACGCACGCGGCAGTCGAGGCTGCTTACCAGGCGCGCTTTACTCCGACGGTGCTGAATGGAACGCCAGTGAAGGTTTCGGGCGTGATCACATACAACTTCATGCTTCAGTAAGCGGGTGTTTAGAGTACCGACTTCAGTCGGGCTTTCCCTTCTTCAAACGAAGCCCGACTGAAGTCGGTACTCTGAACGCCCACTAATTTGCGGGCAACGTCTCTCAGCGACCTTCCGAGCCAAAGAGGTACGCGGTGAAAGTCGCGTACCTCTCCCGCCGTGTTTGCCCGCTGTGTTTGATTGCTCAGTTGTATCTCGCAATCTTTCCGCTTATCCTCGGCTCGCCATTCGACGAAGGATGTCGGATGGCTGACAACCATGACCGAAACTGCGGAAGTCGTGATCATTGGCAGCGGGATTGTCGGGTCGAGCGTGGCCTACCATCTTGCCGCACAAGGGTGCACGAATGTCCTGGTGATCGAGCGGGAAGCCCATCAGGGCAAAGGGTCAACCGGCAAAAGCATGGGTGGCGTGCGCGCCCAGTTTTCCACTCCCGTCAACATTCAGATGTCGCACTACTCCATCGACTTCTTCGCCGGCTTTGATGAAGTCATCGGCCATCCCGCGGATTATCGCCCGCACGGTTATCTCTTCTGCGCCACCAGCGAACGACAACTTGATTATCTAAAAGCGAATCGCAAACGACAGATCGCGCTGGGTGTGAAAAACGTCGAGTTGATCTCGCGTGAAGACATTCTGAAGATAGTCCCGCAACTTCGCGTTGATGACATCGTGGGCGGTACGTTCTGCCCAACCGATGGCTTCGTCGATCCACACAGCGTGATGATGGGCTTCATGTTGAAGGCGCGGGAGCGGGGCGCGCGGCTTTGGCTCGATACTCAAGTAACAGGCATCGAGATCGAGCCACGGTCAGAGGCCATAAATTTGGAGTGCGGCGACTCGTCGCCGCTTTCGAGCAGCCGCATAACCGGAGTGGTAACATCACGCGGTCACGTTTCAACCCGAACCGTCGTAAATGCCGCCGGCCCGTGGGCGGCAGCAGTTGCGAAGATGGCTCAGATAGTTTTGCCGGTCGAACCCTTGCGCCGCCAACTCGTTCCTACCGAGCCTTTCGATGGACTACCCAAACGCTTTCCCATGGTTATCGACATGTCCACCGGGTTTCACTTCCGCCGCGAGGGCAAAGGAATTCTACTAGCATGGAACGATCCGGATGAGACGCCGGGCTTCAAAACTGACTTTGATCCCACCTTCGTCGAAAAGATTCTGACGCGAGCAGCATCCAGAGTCCCCTGTCTTGCCGACGCCGAAGTGAATCCACAACGGGCCTGGGCCGGCTTGTACGAGATGACTCCGGATCACCACGCCATCATCGGTCCTGCGCCGGACGTAGAAGGTCTTTATTTCGTTAACGGCTTTAGCGGTCACGGCGTGATGCATTCCCCGGCCTCCGGGCGCATCGCGGCGGATCTAATCCTTCACGGCCATTCCGATCTGATCGACGCCTCGCAACTCAGCGTGGAGCGCTTTGCCCAGGGCCTGCTGTTGGAAGAGACTGCGGTACTGTAAATACCTTTCCTCTGGTCCTGCTCACCGACACCGTTGCACACCTGAAAATAGAAAGAAATGGAACGCTATGATTCAGTAACTGAGAATGATTACGGTCCTATGCGGTTAATGCGTAGGTACCGCAAAAACGACATCGTCAATGACATTCTAGTTTACGACGGCCACTACGCTTTAGCATGTTACCGTGCTGAAGTTGAAGGTCGAAGGGTGAGTCGTTTACTTTTCATAAAGCTTTATTCCGGCTGCCCTAATCTTGTCCCACACCCAAGGTTCAAGCAACAGATCTGTTTCGTCCTTTCGGCAGTTCGTGTGACAATTTATTGTTGCCTTGGTAAAGCAGTTCGGGAAGTCAAAATCTGCCGAGGGATAATAGAACACCGGGTCTATCGAGAAGCGCTGGCAAATATCAAGCGTGAGTTCAATGCAAGCATCGACCTGAGGCTCATCCAGGCTGGCCCAGTATTCACCGGTGCGCCACTTCGTAACAAAGTGTTCACCGATGTATTCTGTATTCGGGGTAATGTGTCCGAACGCGTAAAGCTTATCGCCACTAAGCTGAAGATCGACCTCATTAGCAATTTCAATCCCAACAGCAGCTTTTTCGTACTTGTCGCTGACGTGCTTGATCCCGAGATGATAAATCCATTCTCGGTCGTCGAAGGCCTTGTAAATAGTTCCGTCGCGATCGACGACCCACGGAGCCCCGATGCGGGCAGGGTTTGAGTTCCAATAGTCAATCGTTGAAGTGGCCTTACCGGGTTTGCCGTTAGCGGGCGTCGCGGCTGTTCGTCCCGTCGTTCCATGCCAGACAACATATTGTTTAGGAGTTGCTTGAGCGATCCATTGGCCGGGGTTGAGAGGATAATTTGTGATGTTCAAGGTGATCCTTTCTGCGTGAACCGCGGAGCAACAAAGCTTCTGGACATGTCACTCAGCACGTACGTCAAGTGTTCGTGACAGCTATTACATTTTGCTGATACTGAAGACTACATAGTTTAAGGGAATTCCGGTCGCGGGATTCTGCTTTGAAACAATCTGTCCTATCCCAGATTTGAATACCCATTGCGACCAATCCCATGCTGACGCGTCTTCTACTTGCACGGCCACGTATGACCCTTCGCGTAGTTGGGCTCGTGATTGCACACCGCTAAAATCAAGCCCCATGTAGAAGTCCTGTACCGGTACGTTGTCATTTCGATGTGCGAAGGCATCAATGATTCCGGTGGCAAACCCGGACACAACCGGAATTACCGGATTGACTGTATTTAACAACTGCAATCCTTTTTTGAAAACGTCATTGTTCAGGAAGCCAAGAATCTTCTGGTCACCATCATTCTTGACGTTCACGGTGTAGCATTTGAAGGAAACACCTTCGGTACCAACTTTCAGGCCAACAAATACCGGGTAGCCAGTGATACCGGCGCCGCCGCCCTCCTTGGCGCGATAATTCTGTGTGAAGTGTAAGTCCTGGGTATCGCCGGCATTCGAGGTCTGATGCTGCGCATAAAAGTCGAACAAGATGGTATGCACGCCGTCTCCCGGATAATCGAAGACGCGAAGTCTGTCCAATGTGATCTTAATATTGGAATTCTTCAAACTTGCATCAGCAGTGATGCTACCCCCACCTGCGTCCTTGATTTCTACCAGTGACGGGTCTCCGGCGCTTGCCTTTGGAAAATAACCAAAAGCGTGTTCGGTAAACTTATAGACAGGATTATTGTCCCCAAAGGGCCACGCTAAAGCAGCGAACTTGACGTCTTTACCCCGCCTCTTGACAGCTCTTTTGATCGCAACCGCAGTCTTCGTATCACCCATTGCTGCGATCTTATCCGCAGCAATGGACGCCTTCATCTTTCCTATAACCGGTGGAAGCTTCTCCGTTTTCTTCAAAGCCTTCTGTGGAGTTGCCCTTCTTCTCATTTTCTTGCTGGTGTTCATATTGCTCTCCTCAATTGGGTTAATTACAGCGGACGGTCGATTATTCTTTGGTTGTCTACGAGATGTTGTCGGAATATGTCTCTAAGGGCCGGCGTTGCTTGTACACGCATATCAGTCCATGAACCGTTCTTGTTTTCCCACCTCTCATTCCACCAAGAGAATCCGCGCAACTCCGGGTAAGTACTGTTGACGATCATCTCTCGTAGCGCGGCATCCGCCCATACATCGGGTTTGCACTGGGGGTTAGAAACTGCTTTTGGATGCCCAGCCGTTGCGCCAAACTCCAAAAGGAAAACCGGCTTGCCTGGCGACAACGTTCGTAGACGGTCGTACATCTCTTTCATGCGGGGAGCGAATGGTAAACATAACTCGTTCTTCTTTGGTTCTTGCGCTCCATAAACTGAGAGGCCGAGCCAGTCGACATATGCATCGCCGGGATAGTAATTTTCCATCTTGTTCCAATCGTTGGTAGGTTCGTCAGTGTCATTGGCATGAAATACCCAGGTTGTATTGTGGGCTCCACTATCATCGCGAATGAGTCTTACAATTCTCTGGAATGCATCCTGAAATTGTTTGGGGCCCAGGCTTTTGCCATTCCACTTAGCATTCCACGCAAACCAATCTCCGTTCATTTCCGTTCCCCATTCCACGATTAAGTCGGAGCTGTAGTCCCGTGCGGCCGCACCCCATGCCCTCAAATCCTGATCAAAATGCCCATTGTTGATTGCCTCTAATGTGTATTGAGGCTCGGGACGCGGATTCTCATTAGTCGAGCGCAACATGAGCCGGATGAACGGCAACCTACCTCGAGCCAATATCCAGTCAACCGTCGTCCGCGGAAACGTGTGGCCCTTGTACCAGTTATGAGAGAAGTAGATCCAAGCTACCCTGCGACGCACAGTGTCCTCATATTCATCAACCAGATGCGGCGTGATGTCGTCCTCTTCCCCAGTCATTCCACCGGGATAAATTCCATGGTATAGCTTGTTAGGATCGAGTTGAATTGTCATGGCGCGGATCTAACTGCTCATCGATTGTCGCCGAAGTCTGAAGGATGCAATCGTCGCAGGCTTTGAGGACTAGCCGGTTGAGTTCGTAAGGCGGCACATAAATATCCTAGTTCTCGAGCCGCGTCAATAGTTTTTTGCAAGATTCTTTGCACGCCTCTGATCGTCGCGGGGATTAGAGGTCGTAGAGAGGAAGGGACAGGGAGGAATGTTTGTCTTACTGGGCCTCACTCGTCGCGGGGTTTGAGTGTTGGTAAAGAAAAAGTGACAGGCAGGAATGCCTGTCCTACAGTTATTTATCGGTTAACCAATCGGTGATCACGTCCATTGCTGTCTCGTAGATTTGTTGCTGTGGGATGCCCGAACTCTTGGGGACTTTGAATGAGTGATCGCCGCCTTCAATGACGTGCAGTGTTGCCGGCAGGCGATGCTTTTTGATTATCTGGCGCAGCTCGTCAGAAGTGCCAAACGCATCGCGCGAGCCTTGGATGAAAAGCATCGGCGCCTTGATCTGTATTAGATGTGCATCACGAAGCTTCTCCGGGTTGCCCGGCGGATGCAGTGGATAGCCCAGGAACACAAGACCGGCGATATTAGTCCGCTTCGCAGGAGAAGGCTCCTCGTCAACATCACCTTCGCTCATCTTGCGCGATGACTTGGCTTTCGATTTTGGAGTGCGCTGACTTGTCAGCGCTTTCGAAAGCGGCGACGACTCGCCGCACTCCAAAAAGAATGCGGCAGCAACCTGCGAAGCGATGCGACCGCCCATCGACTTACCACCGATCACAAGGCGATTGCCCTTCAGTTTCTTGTGATTCAACGCGGCCTTAATGACAGCAGCGTAACAGGATTCGAGTTTCGCTTTTTGGTCAGGCGCGTGCCGTCCCTGCTCCATGTAGATAAAATTGAATGTCATTACATCGAGGCCGCGAGAAGCGAGCCCGGCAGCGACCATGCGCATGAAGCCGCTTAACTGGTTCGCTCCCGCTCCGTGACCCAGGATCAGAGTGACGCCGGCGCGGTCGCGTTTTGCTGCGGCGTAGAGCATCGCTGTGACGGTGTCGCGCTCGTTAATTGCGACCGTTAGTTCTTCGGGTTCTGTGGTCATTCGATCAATGAAAGCAATACCGAACTGTTCAACTGCTACGCTTATGAAGGTCCGCGCGCTTAGCGCTGGTTGGCTTTAGCCCAATTCAGTTCCGGCAAGAAATAATACGGAACCGGGAGCGGTAGCGACCGGGTAAACCGAACCCTGGGCTTCGACTGGTTATGGAACGTAACCCCGTCGCTACCGCTCCGGGTTCTGTATTTGTGTCCATCGCAAGCTCATCGCCAATGCTACGCAGCCCGTTCATTTGAGAAGAGGAATGATCTCCTTCTCCAACCTATCAGCTTCGGCGCGCACGGTGCCGCCCGTGCTTACCAGAGGCTCCGGCTTGGAGTCCCACTGCGCGTCGGCGCCGTAAAGGTAATACGCATCCCAAACAATCCCCGGATCACCGCCTGCCGAATTCTCCTGCTGCGCGAACCAACGTCCCACTGTCTTTTTCTCGTCCCAGAAATGCACGGCCCTTGGGTCGGCCAGGATTCCTCCGGTCCAGCTCCATCGCGAACGGGCGTCGGTGGACAGCATGGAAAACCAAACAATGTACACACGAAGTTTTGCGGAAGGGTACTTCTCCAGAATCTCTTTCTGCACCCGCCGGGCGCCAGCGAGACAAGCGGGTCAGGTGGGCGAGAGCAGAAGTAAAAGACGCGGTGTGCCCTTGTCCTGATTAAAGCGGGCGCGCAATTGCTCGATGTCGCTGATATCAGTCAGGGCTACGTTGGCAGCGGGCCTTAACGAGCCGATGAACACCGCGATAATCGTAGCCACGAATACGACGGCGATGATTGGCCACTTCCAGCGGGAGTTTCTCAACATGAGCTTATCCTTCAGATTTGATTTCTCGAACCGGTAATAGTCGTGCTTTCCTTTGCCTTCCGATCCACTCAAACATGAATTCTCGGTACCCGATCACTGACGCCGCAGGTGATTTCATACGAGATCGTTCCTGTTTTGGCGGCTAAGTCCTCAGCGGAGATGGATAGCTCGCCATCCCGACCCAGCAGCGTCACTTGGTCATCGACTGCGACGCCGGGCACGTCGGTCACATCGATCGACGTCAGGTCCATCGAGACGCGACCTACTACTGGCGCATAAGCTCCTCGCACGATTACCTGGCCATTGTTCGACACCGCGCGCGGATAACCATCCTCGTAGCCAACCGGGAGTGTCGCGACCAGCGTCTTGCGCGCAGCCTCAAACGTACAGCCGTAGCCAAGGTGCTCGCCTTTTTCGATCCGCTTCAGCAGCATGATGCGCGAATGCAAAGACATTACTGGACGCAAGCCCGAAGCCTTAACTCCGGAAGGAAGGGTGTCGCGCAATCCGTAAAGCGTTCCTCCCGGCCGCACCAGGTTTCCGTGCGTTTCGGGATGCGCGAACGCTGCGGCCGAGTTTGCCATGTGCCGATGCGCGATGTTGAAGCCTCGCTCGTGGAAAACTTCTAAAGACTCTTGAAAAAGTTTCACTTGTCCGGCGGTGAAATTATCGCGGGCCGGATCGTCGGCTGCCGCAAAGTGCGTCATCAATCCGTCGACGCGAATACTCCTGAACTGGCGCAGGGCTTCACAGAAATCCGGTACGGCGTCCGGCCGAATTCCCAGCCGGCCCATGCCGGTGTCGATTTTCACGTGCACGTCCGCGGTCACCCCGGCATCCTGTGCCGCGCGGTCAAGGGCCTCGACCATATCGATTCGATAAACGACCGTAGTCAGTTTATGTTTTATGCAGAGCTGTTCCTGACCCTTCCAGAATCCGCCCAGCGACAGTATCGGCTTGGTTATCCCCGCCTGGCGCAATTCGATTCCCTCTTCCGGCAGCGCCACGCCGAACCAGTCTGCCCCTTCTTTTTCCAGCCGTCGTGCACACTGCACGGCGCCGTGGCCATAGGCGTCAGCTTTCACCACGGCCATCACCTTAACTTGGCTCTTGACCTTCTCTTTTATAGTCCGAAAATTTGACGCCAGGGCGTCGGGATCGACCCGGGCCCAGGTAGGACGTCGTTCGTCAGTTACCATTTTAGTATTCTCGGAAAAAGCATACCGTCCGAAGGCAATTCAGAGACTCCAGATTCTCTTGCACCAGAATCGAAATTCGTTAAGAATAGCATCTCCGGGTCTCACGCTGATTCACCACTCAACTCATAAAGCCTTCTGAAACGAGCCGAAGGAAAGAAGTGGCGACCGTTGGCTAGGGATCTACCCCAATTCACCCTCATCAAAAGGAGAACGAATTATGCCAAGTAAAAAGAGTGCAACCAAGCGCTCGGGTTCGGCCAAGGTATCCGACATGGGTATATGTGTTGACCGCGTGATACCCGAACATTACCATCCCGCGCGGGCCTCATCCGAGCGCAGCATGCTGCGAGCGATGGGAAGTTCCGATCTCTTGGACCCATCGACGGTACAGCCAGTTTTGCGAGCTGCGATTATCCTTGTCAAGAAATGGCCCCAGGATCAGGGACAACTTGAATGCCGCTTTCTGGATGGGGACGCGACTCAGAAAAAAAAAGTTGAAGCCAAAGCCCATCTTTGGGAGAAATACGCTAACGTGAAACTTAAGTTCGTCAACAGCAATGATGCCAACATTCGCATCTCCTTCTCCGCAGATGCCGGCTCATGGTCGGCTCTGGGCACCGACGCGCTGGTGGAGAAGTACTTTCCCAGGTTTCAGCCCACAATGAACTTCGGGTGGCTGAAAGCCAATACGAACGACAAAGAATACGAGCGGGTTGTGGTGCATGAGTTTGGTCATGCGCTGGGATTGATTCACGAGCACCAGAGTCCCAAGGCAAAACTGCGATGGAACAAGGCGGAAGTGTATCGAGTCTTTTCAGGCCCGCCAAACTATTGGTCCAAGCAGGATATCGATCACAACGTTCTTAACCGTTACGCGCCACAGGGAATTGCCGCCACTGTCTTTGATCCTGATTCGATCATGTTGTACATGTTTCCCGGCTCGCTCTTCATTGACGGGAAGGCGACAAATAACAACTCCAAGTTGTCGCAGCTGGACAAGAAACTAATCGCGGAGCACTACCCATTTTGAGCCGCGCCGTAAGGCTCCGCATCTCCCAGTAGATGCGGAGCATTCTCGGCCTTAACCGGCGATCGTATCCCATTCGTGCCATGGACAGTACGCGCCCCTGGCGCCATCGTGTTTCAGTGCCATGCTGAGAGTAACAACTAAACAGGATGAAGTGCGGATCGGACAGCATTTCTCTGTCACCTTTCAGCGGACACTCCGAATTCCAGACGATGGCAAAACCTACCCGCTCCCGCCCACGTTGGGACGCTTTCCTATCTGTCAAGTCAAAGACTACCCGGAGCGTGTTCCGGCGGAATGGAAGAAACACGGCGGCATATTTATTCCGATGTACCAACGCGAAGCTCTGTGGTTAGCATTTGACGGAGCAGAGTGGCGGCCCAATGCCGTTCAGGTGGCGGTGGGCGGCATTAATGCGGTATCGGGCGGCCCTTTTGCGGAAGGCCTAACGCTAAACCCTCAGAATTATCTGGTTTGCCCAGACCAGTTGTGGCTCGACGGCATCAACGCTGAAGATGGAACGATTCGGCAGTTTGTGGCGATGCCTTTGGGAATGGGTTACACGATTGAGGCTCAATTAACCGGGAAAGAAGAGCTGGGAGGAATTCAGATCCGGGCTTATGATCCTAAAGCAGGCCACTTTCCGGACCGCGCGCCCCGCCGTTCGAGAGAATTCATCTCGCCGCTCTCGATGTCGGCTGCCATGCTTGCGTCGGAAGCGAGTCCGATGGGACTTGGGGCCGGCGGAAGAATCGAACAAAAGATTTATCCCGATAAATATGGCCTGGACACTTGGGATCCAAAAAATCACGGCTCGATCTTCGTTCATATTGTGAATGGCGCGCAATACCGTGAGTTGACCGGACGAAGCGCGCCGGTTACGCCAGTCAGCGCAGAGTCCTATACAAAGCACGGCTTTCCCTGGTTCAAGTTGTACGATGAAGATCAAGGTGCGATCGCAGCCAGCCGGAAGCTGGCGCGGGCGAAATCGGTTCGCGAAATTGAGAAGGTCCGGCAAGAAACCAGCGCGAAGGACGAAACATCGTTTGAACTTAGTTCGGCGCAGATAAAGAAAATCAGGCGTTCAAAATCCAAACGCTAAGATTGCACTGCATGGGGAATAACGTGGCAATCTCTGGCCCACTCGCCCCTTTTAGTTTAATTTATTTCTTTAGAACCGTGACGGGAGAGGAATTGCGTCTCGGCCTCTTTTCGTTCCCTGCAGATTTGCCTATAGCGAGCCGAATGATCGGCGAGCCGTAAAGCGCATACAACAGGCCTACCGGATTACCCTGCTCCCATAATTCTTGTCGTGTGCGAAGAACGCTGTCGCCCAGGTACTCTCCATTGAGCAAGTGTGGGTATAGCTTTTGGGTAAAATCGGCGGCCAGGTTGTCAGGCACATTGGCTTCAGTGGCCACCACGCCGAGGGCACCATACTGAATGAAATTGCCGGCAAAGTAACGCACGTTCATAGGGCTTAGCCGGCCTGTGCTACAAGCATTGAGAACAACCAGGGGAAAGCCCTTCATCAACGCTGTAGGCGCTTGGGAAAGATCGGCGAGCGAGATTTGAATACCGTCAGAGAGTTGGATAAAGGACTTCAAAGGATCCTTCTCATTGGACAAAGCATGACACGCAAAATGAACCACGTGTCGGGATTGTTTCAGAAACTGTTTGAATCTATGTAACTCCGTCTCCTTCTTGTTCACGGTTGGATCCAGCCTGGGCAATTTTCTTAGAGCAATCTTTCCATCTTTGTCGAGGTCATTGAAAAATGGGATTTCCCTGGCGCCGATATTGGGCAGTCTCGCGTCCTTGAAAGTAAAGAGTCCGAATCTTGGCTTGGAATCAACGTTGATCGTGGTGGTAGCACGGCGATCCGCCGGTCTCTTACGTTGGTTAATCAGATGATAGATGACATATTTCATCCCCCAGAAGTTCTCCAGTGAGGGCTTCTTGGTCAAATCCTCCGAGTAGAGCAACTCCCACGGCACAAAGAAATGTTCAGAGTTTACCTCGATGATAATTCGGTCCGCCGCGGCTAAATGATTCTTCATCGTTTCCTGGGCACCGGATTCTCCAAAGATATCCGTGAACACAGACTGACCGGCCCTGGCCATTCCCACGAGGTCCGTCTCCCATTCTTCTCTTGCCAAATCGCCACCGATCGCGGCGTGGTACATCAACAGCGCGGTCGGTTCTTTAAGCCTGGTGTTGATTTGTCTTAGGTATTTCTCTGTCACAGATATGGGGATTCTTTCATGCACCTCCCCCTGGCCAACAATATCCATTTCATAGCGCTGCCCGTAGTCATAGATGCGCAAGTAGATGTTCATTTCATGCTCGCGGTAATCTGAGTACCGAATGGGGGCTGTTCGCTGCATCATTTTCTTCGTGCCGGGGCGCTAACCAGCCGCGAGACTTGCGGCGGCCTCGTGCTGCGGCGCCACCAGCACGTCGAAGCGGATAGTGGCAAGCCAGTGCCGGTGATACAAGAATTCCACGCGAATGATTTTTGGTCCCGGCTTCATCGGTTTGAGCCGAAACCCCAAAAGCTCCGACTCCTCTTTTCGCTTAAAGACAAATTGCTGTTTCCAATCGGGTTCGATTGCCATATCGACTGCGTGCACGACGATGTCGAATTCTATCTCGTCTTCATCGCCAGGCAATTCAAAGGGTGTCCCTTGAAAGCCCTCCGGAAGATGGCTCCGTATTCCCGCCTCAATCACATATGTCTCGCCAACACGAAACTTCTCGCCATCCTCGTGATCCTTTATGCGTGCAATTGCGTAAGCTTCATCAGATGTCGTCTCGACATCTTTCCCTGAAGCCTCAGGGGAGGTCTGCTCATCAGGCCAGGGAACGAGTCGAAAACTACTTTGCGGATCTTCAAACCGCCTGCCCAGGTTGACTCGCGGGTATTTCTGTTCCTGCGGCTGGGCAACCTCTTCCGGGATCTCTGAGACCATTGCCTCTGTCGTCAACATCAGTCCGGCAATGGACGCGGCATTTTGCAGAGCAGTTCGTGTGACCTTAACCGGATCAACGATTCCGGCTTTAATCATATCTTCAAAGTTGCCGGTAGCTGCGTTGAGACCCCAGTTCGGATTCTTCTTCAACTCCACCCGTCGCAATACCACCGACCCATCGTGACCGGCGTTGTGTGCCACGTGCCACAAAGGGGCTTCGAGTGCCCGACCAACTATCTGCGCCCCAGTCAGCTCGTCACCTGCTTTGAGAGTCAGGCGACGGAGCGCGCGTCTGGCATTTAGCAACGCGACACCCCCGCCCGCCACGATTCCCTCCTCGAGCGCAGCGCGCGTGGCGTGCATTGCGTCCTCAATGCGGGACTTTTTCTCTTTCAACTCGATCTCTGTGGCGGCGCCGACGCGAATGATCCCTACGCCTCCCATCAGCTTCGCCAGCCGTTCCTGTAGTTTCTCCCGGTCGTAGTCTGAGGTAGTTTCCTCAATCTGGGCACGCAAAGTTCTGACCCGCGTCTCGATGCTGCTCGCAGCGCCCGCGCCTTCCACCAGGCTTGTGGCATCTTTATCAATCGTAACCTTTCTGACTTGGCCCAGGTCTGCGAGCTTAACATTCGCCAAATCGAGACCGAGGTCTTCAGAAATGACCTTGCCGCCGGTAAGGATGGCTATGTCCTCCATCATCGCCTTCCGGCGATCGCCAAAGCCCGGAGCTTTGACCGCTGCTACATTGAGTTTGCCGCGGAGTTTGTTTACGACCAGTGTGGCCAGGGCCTCGCCTTCAACATCCTCGGCGATAATGAGCATGGGCTTGCCCGCATTCGCGACTTGCTCCAGGAGGGGCAAGAGGTCGTTTACCGAACTAATCTTCTTTTCGTAGATGAGCAGCAGCGCGTTGTCGAGCACGACCTCCATGCGCTCGGGGTCTGTCACAAAGTAGGGCGAGAGATAACCACGATCAAACTGCATACCGTCAACCACCTCAAGGATGGTCTCCATTGACTTCGATTCTTCGACTGTGATGACTCCGTCCCTGCCCACCTTCTTCATCGCTTCATTAATCAGACTGCCGATAAACTGGTCACCGTTGGCCGACACCGCTCCTACTTGCGCGATGTCACGTTCGCGAACTGGATTAGCGAGTTTGCCCAACTCCTCAACGATACAGATCACGGCTTTGTCGATGCCGAGCTTGAGGGTCATTGGGTTCGCACCGGCTGCTATCGTTTTGACACCCTCGCGAAAGATGGCCTGGGCTAGTACGGTCGCAGTGGTCGTGCCATCGCCAGCCACGTCAGAGGTCTTGGACGCAACTTCGCGGACCATCTGAGCGCCCATGTTTTCAAGAGCGTCTTTGAGCTCGATCTCTTTGGCTACGGTCACCCCGTCTTTGGTGATCGTGGGAGAGCCAAATTTCTTATCAAGCACGACGTTTCGCCCTTTGGGACCCAGCGTCACCCTGACAGCATCGGCGAGCTGGTTGATGCCGCGCAAAACCGCTGCGCGCGATTCGTCGCCACGAGTTATTTGCTTTGCCATTTTGTTTTCCCGGCTTTGTCAGGACTCTCAATTAACCCGCAAGACAAATCGATGGCTACCAGATCTCGAGTAAGGAAGATTACTCATTATTGAGTTGATAGCTGGCCCCAAGCGTGAGCCCATAGTCTAGAAGGTTGCGAGGAACAAATGAGACCGAAGCAATTTACCATCCCGATGAAGATTACCAAAGGGAATCCTTCAAGGAGTAGGCCTGGAGCGCAGTTGCTTGGTTAGGACCTGACTGGGTCAATTTCAAGCGGAGTCGGAGAGGTCTTTTCTCTGTGACCGCGATCCGGTTGACGAGCGATCGAATCTGCTCAGGTACGGGCGAAGGTCGTCGCGGTCGAGGTCGGTAAACTTCGCGAACTGGCTCAGAAACGCAAGATAAGTTGTGCCCGTAGGACCGTTCCGCTGTTTGGCGAGAATCAGCTCGGCGATGTTCTTGTTCTCTTCAGTTCGATTGTATTGCTCTTCGCGGTAGATAAAGGCCACCAGGTCGGCATCCTGTTCGATGGCCCCCGATTCACGCAGGTCTGCCAGCTGAGGCCGGTGATCCGTGCGGTTCTCTGGCGCGCGCGATAATTGGGAAAGCGCGACCAGCGGGATGTTCAATTCTTTTGCGACTGCTTTCAACTCGCGCGAGATTTGCGAGACTTCCTGCTGGCGCGATTCGAAACGATGACTTGAGCCGGACATCAGTTGCATGTAATCGACGATAATCAGATCAAGTTTCTTCTGTTCCACGGCTAAGCGGCGTGCTTTCGCCCGCAACTCCAGAACTGAGATTGCCGGCGTATCGTCAACGAATATTCTCGCCTCGGCAAGTCTTCCCAGCGCGGTCGCCAGCCGCGCCCATTCTTCTCTCGAGAGAAAACCGCTGCGAAATTTTTGCGCATCCACGTTGGCTTCCGAGCAGAGCATGCGCATCGCCAGAGATTCCGAGGACATCTCCAGAGAAAAGATGCCCACGACGGCCTGTGCCTGAATCGCCGCGTGCTGGGCCAGTGTTAACGCCAGACTGGTCTTGCCCATCGAAGGTCGCGCCGCGATGACGATGAAATCCGCAGGTTGCAGGCCCGAAGTCAGCGCGTTAAGGTCCGTAAATCCTGTAGTCAGACCGGTCAATACAACCGCGCGGCCCTGCATAGCCTCAACTTTTTCCAGGATACGATCGGCGACGGGCTTTATGTGCTCGAATCCCTGCCGTATGCGCTCGTCGGCCAGAGCAAAGATAGCCTGCTCAGAATGGTCGAGGATTACTTCGGGCTCATCCTCTTCTTCGAGAGCCTCGCTGGTGATCTTGTTTGCGACCCTGATCAGTTGCCGCAAAAGCGACTTGCCGCGAACTATTTTCGCGTAGTGCCCTATACCGGTGACGTGCGGCAGGCCGTACGTCAGGTTGGTGAGAAAGCTCATTCCGCCGAGGCTTTCAAGGGCATCATCGCGGCGCAACTCTTCGGCGATTAGAATCGGATTGATCTCCGAGTTGCGCTCAAAAAGCGCGATCATAGCCAGGAAGACACGGCGATGCGACGGCACATAGAAATCTTCGGGCTTGAGCCGCTCGATGGCCTGGCTGATCAGTGCGTTGTCGAGGATTATCGCGCCCAGAATGGCGCGCTCAGTTTCAGGACTGTTCGGCAAAGGCCGTTCGAACAGTTTGTCGCGTACTGGATCCGGGCTGGCCATGGCTGAAAGTGAATTGAACAGATCCTGAAGTGAATAGACGCGAACCTTGTCAGACGCTTTGCAGGTTCACGGAACCAACCAAAGCGCCGTCGCCGTTCGCTCTGCCGGCGCACTCCATAGAGCGATGTCAGGTTCAGGTTTAACTATACTACGCGGTAAGCGAAGGTGAGGAGAAAGACAAGCGTTATATTTTTGACGAAGGATTATCTCAAGTTTCTGCTTCATTCCCCTTGGCTGATTCCGCTTGATCGCCTGCCGGGGCGGCGTTTGGCGCAGCCTGCTGGGTTTCAGGTTCACCTTCGCCGGTGATCTTGACTGGAAGCTGAATGATTACTTCGCGATGCAATCGCACGGGAACGGTAAACTCACCCGGGGTCTTGATTGGTTCGCGCAGACTGATGCGGCGCCGATCCACTTCATATCCCTTCTCCTTCAAAGCCTGGACAATGTCCATAGAAGTGACGGAGCCATAGAGGAGTCCCAGCTCGCCAACTTTGCGTTGGAAGTTGAGACTCAGCGAACGCATTTGTTCCCCCTGCGCCTCAGCACCCGAACGGTCCTTCGCCTCGCGCTTGAGCAGCGCGGCTCGTTCCTGTTCGATTTGCTTCACGTTGCTGGCTGTCGCTTCGACGGCCAGTCTTCGCGGCAGCAGATAATTTCGCGCGTACCCCGCCTTCACTCTAACGACGTCGCCGCGCGCGCCCAGATCCTCGATGTCGTCGCGCAATAAGACTTTTTTGTGTGGCATTGTTATTCCCCTTTTCTAATCTGCCGCGTACGGAAGTAACGCGATATTGCGCGCGCGCTTGATAGCTTCCGCCAGCATGCGCTGGTGCGTAGCGCACGAACCAGAAATCCGTCGTGGCACAATCTTGCCGCGCTCAGGAATGTAGTTCTGCAAAAGCTTCACATCTTTGAAGTCGATCAGGTCGGTCTTCTCGATGCAGAAGCGGCAGATTTTACGCCGGTGTATGCGGCGACCACCGCCGCCGCGACCACCCATTCCGCGGCCACCGCGCGAATCCCCGTCATAATCGCGTTCAAACCGGCTATCGAACCGGCTATCGAACCGGCTATCCCGGTCATCGTAATTACTCGACATACTTTCCTCTATCCTTCTGTAGCTTGGGCGCCGAAGAACTTCGCGTTATTGCGAATGCCCGGCAGCTTCATGTCAAAAAGGTTCACGGCTGAATCAATAACTTTCTTCGAAAGCGGCTTCCGGCGCCGCCGTCTCCTTCACCGCTGTTCGCTGTCCGGAAGGACGCTTGACTGCCTTGCGGGCACGCTTTGCCTGGAACTTCTCTGCCCGGCGGCGATCCTCGTCAACCCTGACTGTGATATAGCGAATTATGCGGTCACTCACGCGCATGCGGCGTTCAAGCTCGGCAATCTCGCGGCCCGACCCCGCGATTTCCAGCAGGACGTAGGTGCCTTCATTCTTGCGGCCAATCGGGTAAGCCAACTTACGTTTGCCCATAATTTCGGCTTTCACAATTGCGCCACCCTGATCAGTGACGATGCGTTGATAGCTTTCGCTCAATTGTGCGACCTCATCATCCGCGGCATCCGCGTCGATGATAAACATTACTTCGTAAACTCTATTTGCTGCCAAAACTTCCTCCTCTGAAATAGCGGTATACTATTCACGATCACTAGTTGTACAACGACATTGCCTTCTCGACACCGTCTCGCAAAATCACCTGCAGGGCCTCAGCACCACGCTGCAACACGTCCGCCACCTGCGGCCTCTGACTTCTGGAAAACTCGCTCAGCACGAAACTCCTGGCATCGCTGACTTCATGTTCCGGCTGGATACCTATTCTCAGGCGGACGAATTCCTCCGTGTTCAGCGACGCGATTACCGACTTCAATCCATTATGGCCGCCGGAGCTACCCCGCGCGCGAATACGTATGGTTCCGAACGGCAGCGCCAGGTCATCACTGATTACTATCAACCCGCCTTCGTCGCCCGGGGCCTGATGCTTCGTCTTCAGGCAGGCGATTGCTTCTCCACTGAGGTTCATATAAGTCTGCGGCTTAGCTAGCAAAACCTTTTCACCCTGCAATTGGGCGCTTCCTACCAGCGATCGACACTCGCTGCGTTTCACGGACGCGGCCGCATCCTCTGCAATCCTGTCGATGAGCATGAAGCCGAGGTTATGGCGCGACCACTCGTACTGCGCGCCCGGATTGCCCAAGCCAACAATGATGCGCATTGCCGATTGCCGATTTCCAATTGCCAATTTGTGCGCCTCCAGCTTTCGATTGCGCTGGCCATCCGTCGTGGCGATGGAATTCCTTAACTCGCCAAACACGCAACCCGATTGGCAACTTGCAAATCGGCAATCGGAAATCGGCAATTGGCAATGATCCAATCGGCAATGACCCTACTCCTTCTTCCCTTTTTCCTTCTCCGGCTTCCCTTTCTCTTTCTCCGGCTCCGCCACTTCTTCGTCTTCCTTCTTGCCCTTGCCGATTAGCTCGGGCTCGGCGGGTGCTTCCTCTTCGGCGACCGGCGCCTCAACTACCTCTTCCTTCACGAAGCCGACCGTAGCAATAACGGTTTCCGGCGAGGCCAGCACTTCAATCTTTTCGTTGGCGGGGATGTCCGATATGTGCAGCACATCGTGAACTCCCAGGTTCGAGACATCGACATCGATCGACTCCGGTATGTCGCGAGGATCGCAGCGAATCTCTATTTCGCGGAGAATCTGTTCGAGGACACCCTGCTGCTCGCGGACGCCGACCGGCTCGCCCACCAGGTGCAGGGGAACGGTAACCTCGATCTTCTCTCCGCTGACCAGCCGTCTGAAATCCGCATGGATCAGTCGTCCGCGAATCGGGTCGATCTGGCGATCGTGAAACATGACTTCGCTCGGGCCAACTCCTTCCACATCAAGGATGAAAATCGTGTTCCGACCTGTGTCAGAGCGCAGGATCGCGGCCAGCTCTTTTAGCGGCGCCACGGCGGCAACAGTTCCTCCCTCGCCGCCATACACCGTCACCGGCACCTTTCCTTCGCGTCGCGTTCTGCGCGCATCGTTTTTGCCGCGGCCTTCGCGCAAGTTGGCGCGGACCGTAATGTCTTTTTTGTCTGCCATAATTCGCCCTTTTCTAAAACGTTCAGCGATCGATCCACGAGTTCAGAGTTCAAGCTTTAGCTTGCAGCAACCCTAAGGTTGAACTCTTAACTCAGAATCGATCGCTGATGGTCTTCTAAGCCATCAGTGTTTGCCCTTCGTACTCTTACCGGGCTTTACCGGCGACAGACAGGAAAGTCTGTCCTATACGAAGAGCGAAGAGACGCTGGTCTCTTCATGGATCGACTTGATCGCTTTCGCCAAAAGTGGCGCGATACTTAGTACCTTGATCTTCTTTGATTCGCAAGCGTGATCGCGCAACGGAATAGTATTAGTGATCACGATTTGCTCTATATCCGACTCCTCGAGATGCTCTATCGCTTCCCCCGATAGTACCGCATGCGTGAAACATGCGTGAATGCGCCCGGCACCGGCGTCTTTCAGCGCCTTGGAAACCTTCGTCAGCGACCCGCCGGTATCGCACATATCATCCACTATCAAACAACTGCGCCCATCCACATCGCCGACGACGTTCATCACTTCCGCGACGTTCGCTTTTTCTCGTCTCTTATCACAGAGCGCCAGATCCGCATCCAGGCGCTTGGCGTACGCTCGCGCGCGTTCAGCTCCGCCGGTGTCCGGCGCCACCACGGTCAAGTTCGGCAGCAGGTTCTTCTGATAGTGGCCTATCATCACCGGCGCCGAATAAAGGTGGTCCACTGGAATATCAAAGAACCCCTGGATCTGGGCCGCGTGCAGGTCCATCGTCAGGACCCGCTGCGCGCCGGCAGTCGTCAGCAGATTGGCAACCAGCTTGGCCGAGATGGGCACGCGCGGCCGATCTTTCTTGTCGGAGCGGCCATAGCCGTAATACGGAATCACAGCCGTAACACGCTCCGCCGACGAGCGGCGAAACGCGTCGAGCATCACCAGCAGCTCCATCAGATTCGAGTCCGTCGGCGGACAAGTGGGCTGTACGATGAATACGTCTCCGCCCCGAACGTTCTCTTCGATCTGGAAATTGAATTCCCCGTCTGAGAACCGCTCGGCCGTCGCTCGCCCAGGATCGCAGCTAAGCTCGTGGCATATCTCTTCGGCAAGCGGCCGATTTGCGTTGCCGGAGAAGATCTTAATGCCGCCCGTCGTGCCCATGTTTCAGTAGCACAGACTTCAGTCTGTGCATTTCGCTGTTAAGACGTCCAAATCCACCGACTGAAATCTGTGCTACTGCATTTGGCTGGGGCGGAAGGATTCGAACCTACGAATGCCGGATCCAAAGACCGGTGCCTTACCACTTGGCGACGCCCCAAAGTCAATTCCGTATTCCCGCCAGGAACATGACAGACAGGAATGTCTGTCCTACGTGGCGTTCATCGCTCCGGCGTACCGTTCGCGCCCGACCGTCTTACAAGGAAAAAGGCGCCAGCCGGCCTCCATCTTCAACGCCTGAATGGCACGCTGCTGCGCTTCCTTGTTTTCAAAAACTGCAAAAACACTCGCTCCGCTTCCCGCTAGCAGCGCCTGACGCGCGCCCGCATCCAGTAAAGCATCCCTGGCCCTTTTGACCTCCGGACTAGAGCGAAACACCACCGATTCAAAATCATTTTGCAAGCCGGACGGATATGAAAGATCAAAATCAGCGGTTGCACGAGAACTTGAAAGAATAGTGTCGCCCGTAACCGTTGTCAAGGCAGACGCGTTTAGCGAATCGTAAGCCGTTTTCGTTGACACTTTTGTGTTCGGCATCAGCACTAGCAGGAATTGATCCGGGGGGTCCGGCAACGGCGATATCTCCGTACCTGTGCCCACGCCCAGGGCCGTCCCTCCGAATAAGAAAAAGGGCACGTCAGCTCCTAACTGAGCAGCGGTTTCGATGAGTTCATTCCGGTGCAATTTCAGATTCCACAGATGGCCTAGACCGATCAGCGCAACCGCAGCATCCGACGATCCTCCACCCAGGCCGCTACCGACCGGAATCCTTTTCTCCAAACGTATGCCGGCGCCGCTCTTTATTGAATAGCGGGCCTTCAAGGCGTGCGCGGCGCGACTGACCAGATTCGAGCGATCCGCCGGCAACTCAGGATCATCGCAAGTGAAGTTGATATCAGGATCGGGAGAACTCCAGAAGCTTAGCCTGTCATGAAGAGTAACTGTTTGTAATACGGTTTCGATCTGATGATATCCATCAGTCCGGCGTCCAAGCACGCGGAGCATCCAGTTGATCTTGGCGAAGGCTGGAATCGTTATGACGTCAGGCACGGAAGGGTGGGCTTTCTCGGTCAACTAATAACGCTGACAAGCAGGCCGTTAGTCATTTGCTTTGGAGTTCAGTTTAGCTTTGAGGCGGGCAGTTTGCGCGGGCTCGACAGAAAGCGAGAGCGCCTTCTCCCAGGCAGCTCGCGCTTTGCTCGGTTCGCTACGGGCCCGGTAGATCTCACCCAAATGTTCCTGAATAGTTGCTGAAGTCGTGTTGCGCCGTGCGGCCTCGGTCAGATTCTGTTCTGCTTCTTTGAGTTGACCAAGTCTGAAATAGACCCAGCCAAGACTGTCGAGAAAAGATGCATTATCAGGCTCGGCCTTGACCGCGCGCTGAATCATTACGAGTGCGTCTGCCAGTTTTTCGTTGCGCTCGGTCAGGAAGTAGCCGAGATTGTTAAGGGCGGTCGCATTATCGGGTTCTTTCGCAAGAATTCGGCGCAGCGATTCTTCCGCGTCCTTTACATCACCCGCCTGCTCTTGCGCGGAAGAAAGCATCAAAAGCGCCTGCGTCGTCATATCCTGACGGTCAGAGGGGGCGAGTTCCAGCGCTTTGCGCGCAGCTTCGACAGCGTCACGCCCGCGTCCCGCCTGACCATAAAGATAAGAGATCATGAGATGTAGACCGAAGTCTTCGGGCCCACCTTTTATGCGCGTGCGCAATAACGCCACCGCCTCGTCAACGTGGCCGGAGCGGGTTTGCGCTCGTGCCAGGAGTTGGAGTGCCGTCATGTTCTTGGGATTTGCTGTCACAATGCGCTGCAATTCCGTGATCGCCGAATTGTCGTCCATGCCGCCGGCTTCAATGGCCTGCGTCAGAAGTTCTATGTACTCCTTGTTCTCCGGGTCGCGTGCAATGGCGCTGCGGATTGCACTGAGCGCTTCCCTGGTGCGGCCGGCTTTCAACAACAGTTCGGCTGTGCGCGCCTGGGCAGCATCGGGCGTAAGCTCGCGGCCATTCGTTACGTATTGAAAAAAGCGCGTGTCTGTTGACGGCGGCGCCGCCGCCCAGCTCGCATAGGCGCGCAAGGCCTCTTCAGTGCGTCCGGTTGCCTGGTAGAACTCACCCAACAACGCCCATACCTCTGCGTTGTTCCTGTCGAGGCGCCCCACCTCTTTCAATTCTTTAATCGCATTATCTGCAAACGCCTTATTCAAGCTGCCTTCGCGCAAGCCGCTTTTAATTGTGTAGAGCCTTGAAAGTATTTGGTGGGCGCCGAAGTTGTCGGGATCAACTCTGGTAGCGCTGACGCCTTCAACCGCCGCCGCGTCAAAGTCCTGTGGCGGGTAGTAAAAAGCAATTTGGGCGAGCGCGGTATGGGCCTCGGCGAGCGTGGGATCGAGCTTGGCCGCGTCCTGAAAGGCCAGGCGCGCTAAATCCAGGGCTTGCTTACCGACTTCGACGCCGGCTCTTATTTTGGAAAGTTGCCGCTGGCCCTCAAGCAATTTCGCATAGGCCTGGGCGCGCAGTTCGGAGGCAGGCACGGTTGGCTCTTGCTGAAATCCGAAAAGCGGCAAACCTTTGATCACGGCTTGCCTGAAGTCGGCTACCGACTCATGCATGAGCTGCCTCTGCCTCTGCGCCGCTTTACCGGTTAATTTGGTAGAGGCAGTCGATGCGAAAAGGCTTCCGGCAAATGCCAGGATCAATGAAAGTCGCAGAATTAGTTTCACCCAATAGTTCCTTTCGGCGGCGCATCATCCGCATCGCCTGTACGAGAAATCCCCCGCACCACGCGTTCCCAGGCGCTGCGAAACGGATAGCTGTAGATCAGGACTATTATCGCAACCCCACCAGCTCGTAACATATCGAACTCGTTGCCGGTGTATACGGCTATGACAAAACCCATCAGTGAAATCGCGCCTGCCAAACAAGCAACTTGAATCGTAGTTCCCTGCAGTGTCTGAAGCAATCCGGATATGCCCCGCAGGGCGGCAATGTCCTCAAGACGCGTGGCAGCGAACCTGGTGCGCCGCAACGCGAAGGCGCCAAACCCAAACATTAGGATCGCAATCCACAACGACATGGGAAGCTTTGGATCACCCGGCCGGGCAATCTTATTGATAGCCAGAAAAGCGATTGCGATCAGAATCACGGTAAGAACGAAAAAAGCTGCGACGACTATAACAGTGGCGCGATGGCGACGTCGCAGCTCGCTTTGTGTGCTTTCCGATATTTGGCCCTGGCTTGTCACATTTACGGCTTGCTTGTAGTTGAACCTGGAGCAGGCGCTGGTTTGGACGTGTCCGGCGTCGTTGTGCGCGGCCGGGATGTTCCGGGCTTTGGACCCGCGGGCGCAGGTGGCAGGATACGCGCGGGAGCCGTACGCTGCACCGGCGCCAGCGGAGTTTCATTGGACGGAAGTTGGCCATTGTTCCGAATAGCTTTGTCTATCAGATCGCTTCCCTTCTCATCCTTGCTTATGAGAATGCCATCCTTGCTGACGGTGACGTTGGCGCTGCCGGTTACCTGTTGCAGTAGATTCTGAGTGAAACCTAGTTGCGGACACTCCGGCAAGTTCTTCTTAATCGGATCCGGATCGGGAATGGGCGCACCAATCACATTCAGTTGCTCGCGCGCTTTATCGGCGTATTCGCTGTTGGGATAGTCGCGCACAATCTGCTGAAAATACTTTGCCGCCTCGTCAGGTTCTTCCTCCTGTTGATAGGTGACGCCGTAACGGAAAATCACCTCGTCCATCAAACAGAAGTACGGATACTTTTCAATGATCTCCTGCAAGCGTGACTGCGCCCCCTTCAAGCCGCCCTTCTTATGAGCATATCGCGCGTCGTAGTAGAAGCGGGCAATTTGCAGGTTGTGCATCGCCAGACTCTCCTGCGCCTCACGCAGTCGCTCTTCTACCTGCGTTCGCAGTGGCGTATTGGGAAACTGCTGCAGCAGGGCCTTCAAACGCTGCTCGGCTTTGCGCGCATGTGTGATGTCACGATCCGATAAACCCATCTGTCTCATTTCCGACTCGGCAACTTTCAACATCGCATCGTCTGCCAGCGGGTCGGTGGGGAAAAACGTAAGCCAGTCCTGGTATGCCTGTGCGGCCTGGATCAAAGAACTGGTTGTCCCTTCGAGATAAAAAGAGTCAGCGATGGCAAGTTTAGCCAGGGGTAGATACTGGGAATCGGGATAAGTTGTGATGATCGTATTAAAGAGTAAGCGTCCCGTGTCGTGATTGCCCTTGCGCACCTGCTTTGCCGCTTCTTCGAAAAGCACGCGGTCGCGACCAGGGGCAACCGTGCCGGTGAGCTCGGCATATTTATCATCTCCGCCTCCTCCGCCCAGAAGGCCAAAGAGACGCCCTTTCTTTTTCTTCCGGGGCGGGGCCGAAGACACTACGGCAGGGCTGGCGCTTCGCTCACCCGCCGTCGACTGTAGCGCCGCCTGAACGCGCGTGCTTAAATCGACGACCGACGTTTCGAGTCCATCCAGCTGACTGATATCGTACTTCTCCGAGCGATCCTGCTTGCCGCGCAGATCACTTACGTCGCTCAACACCGAACCTACTTCTTTGTCCAAACCTCGCAATCGCTCTCTGGGATCGTCGGGGGACGCTTTCGCTTTGGGATCTCCTGCATCTCGGGCATTCATCGACGCGATGGCGTTGTCCAGCGACCGCCGCATACTGTCAAGTTTCGAGCGCATAATCTCGAGCCTTTGCACTGCGGATAAATCGCTCTGGCTGCGACCGCCGCCCTGCGCCAGGACGGCGCCAGACAAGCAGGCAAAAAACACCAAACCGACGATCATGGAAATCAAAGCGCGAAACTTCATAATGAAACCTCCAAACAAAATAGGACGAACACGCCGGGCTATCATTGGCTGCGTTCCGCCAGTCGATAAGTTTATGCTTATACCCATTCAATCGTTGCTTCGCGAAGTCCGCGCACTGCCTCCGTCCGGTCAGGCGCTCCAAAGACACCCGTTCCTGAGACGATGATTTCGGCGCCCGCAGCCGCAACCTCTCCTATGTTCGACAAATCAATTCCACCGTCCACTTCGATGCGCGTATTAAGTCCCCGGTCGCCAATCATTGTTCGCAAGCGCCGCAGTTTGTCCAGGCAGGCAGGTATGAACTCCTGCCCCCCAAATCCCGGATTGACCGACATTACCAGAATGTAATCGGCAAAACCGATCGCATTGTCGAGCGCCCCCAGGGAAGTCGCGGGATTAATCGCGATGCCGGCCAGTGCCCCGGCGGCCCGAATCGATGTCAGGGTGCGGTGAAGATGCGCGTCGGCTTCGACGTGAATGGAGACCATGTGCGCACCCGCTTTAACGAACTGTTCGGCGTAACGGCCGGGCTCGCTAATCATGAGATGCGCGTCAACTGCCAGCCGCGTCGCCCGCGCCACGGCTTTTACTACAGGCAAGCCGACTGTGATATTTGGGACGAAGTGACCGTCCATCACATCGACGTGAATGATAGTCGCTCCGCCCCGCTCAACGGACTCGATCTCGCTGCCAAGGCGCGAGAAGTCAGCGGAAAGAATTGAAGGAGCAATTTCTACCATTCAGTTGGCACAGACTCTAGCCTGTGATTTGGTCATCCTCGGGTTTCACAGACTGAAGTCTGTGCCACGACGCAATGAAGATTGCTATGGAGTCGGGCGGTTAGCAGGCGATGGCCGCACGACCGGCGGAGGCCGGTTGTTCGAATCCACGCCTCGATTTGCATTCGCTCTGGCGTTTGCATTTGACGCTTCCGTCGCGCTGCGGTTCTCAGTATTGCTGTTAACAACTCTTAAGTTGGCGTTCCGGTTTCCGTTAGCGCCGGCGCGATTACCATTTATGTTACCGTTTGCATTGCCATTCGCGTTCTTATTTGCGACTTTCGGTTTCCTGGGTTTGTTCTCGTTCAAATTATCTGACGCAGCCTTATTCTCGTTATCTGCGGGCCTGGTGGGCGTGGGTACAGCTTCGCCGGACGTGACGGTCTCTCCTTCTTTCGCCGCTCGGCTGATATCTACCGCTACGGTCTGGCCTGCCTTCACCATTTCTCCGGCGCCCGGCAGTTGCAGCAGCACGGTGTCAGGGTGCGAATTGCCAATCGGGCGCGTCGCCCGCACGCGAAAGTTCAGGCCGGCTCCGCTTATGGTTGATTCCGCGCTGGCCCTGTCTTTGCCCACAATATCCGGGACCCTAACCTCGGGACTGCGCAAAGAGAGATAGACGGTGCCAAGAAGTCCCAGGAAGAAGGCGAAGGCAATAGCTGCCAGAATCGCTCCCTGCCCCACCACCGATACCGCGCGTTCCTTAACTGACAAAAGCCCTCCGCGCCTGTCTTTTGCGCCCACATTGCCACTTCATACCAGGCGGCGAAGTCTAGCATTCGCGGATAACCAGCCGCAAGCAACCCTAACTCAAACTTTGCTGAACGCTGCGATGAAAAAGCCATCAACATCCTGCTTGTGCGGCCATGTACGAGCCACTCCTGCAGAAGTCAAAAGAGCGTGGTTGCGATCTTCCGCGCCGTCAGGCCTCTGACAGTAAAGCCCGGGTTTAAAACCGGGGTTCTCTTCCAGAAACGCTTGAACGACACCCTCGTTCTCTTCGGGTTCGACTGAGCAAGTGGAGTACACCAGGCAACCACCTGCGCGCACCAATCTTGCGGCGTTACAAAGAATCAGCTTTTGCCTGGCCGCCAGCTCGATTATGTCCTCGGCTGTGATGCGCCAGCGGATTTCCGGGTTGTGCCTGAGGGTGCCGGTCCCGGTGCACGGTGCATCAACCAGAACACGATCAAATGAGGCATCGGCAAAGGGTAGCCCATTGGCTGCGTCATGAGTTACAAGGTGGATTGCCATCGCGCCCTGGGAAGCAGCGAGCTGACGCAAAGTATGTAGACGATGCTCGTGCACGTCTCCGGCGACGATCATTGCCTCCGGGGTCATTGCCGCAATGTGCGTCGTTTTGCTTCCCGGCGCAGCGCAAACGTCGATAACTCGCTCGCCGCTTTGAACGTCGAGAATGTGACCGACAAGCTGCGAAGCTTCATCCTGCAAATAGATCAGACCTTGTCCGGAGAGTTTCTGCAGAACGCCGCTGGCCCCCTTTATCCGCCAGGCTTCCGGTACGAGCTGCGATGGTTCCAGGGACGCTCCGGCGGCGCGCAATTCGTCAAGAACTTGTTCGCTCTTCGTCGCCTTGGATGTAAAGCGAAAGGCAACCGGCGCACGCTCGTTGTTCGCGCGTGCAAAGCTTTCTGTCTCGGCCACACCAAATTGGCGCACCCATCGCTCGACCAACCAGACGGGGTGCGAAGTTTCAATGGCGATCCGCTGAACGGGATCATCCATGTCCGCTGCCGGATCGTAATCGGGTTCACGCGTCGCGCGACGAAGCACGGCATTGACGAAGCTCGCCGCGGAACGAACATGGGCCGCATGCATAAGATTCACCGACTCATTGACGGCTGCGGCGGCCGGCACGCGTGACAAATAACGAAGCTGGTACAAGCCCAGGCGCAGCGCCAGGCGAACCGGCGTGTCCAAACTCTCGATGCTTCGACCTGAAAAGTATTCGATGACTCGGTCGAGCCATAACTGGCGACGCAGAACGCCCAGCACCAGCTCGTGACATAGCGCCCGATCATCAGGCCGCATGTCATCATCCAGCGTCGCAAGCAGAGCAGAGGCAAAGGCGCCGCCGTTTTCCACTCGAAGCAGAATATCAAAGGCTGCTAGTCGCGCCGGCGAGACTGTTGTCCCGGCGCGCCCGGAAGGACCAGTGCGAGGTTTTGGAGCCGGTTGAGTTTTCATCCCATTGTCTCGCCTGCCTGGATGCGTGCCCCGTTGAGAAATTCAGGTGCGGTCATGCGACGCGCACCCTCAGGCTGGACTTCCAGCAAACCAAGCGCAGTGTTGCCACCGCAAGCCAACACCAGATCGCTGCTGCTGGCCGCAATGATCGTCCCCGGGAGCTTTATGTTTGGCTGATCGCCTTCGGACATCACTTCAATTTCTTCGACGGCAGCTCGCCAGACAATCAGGCGGCGCGAATTCCAGAAGGTGTACGCGTTCGGCCAGAGTTGAAAGCCGCGCACTCGACGCTCGATGGCAAACGCATCCATTGACCAATCAATCAATCCATCTTCTTTTCTCAATAGAGGAGCGAGGGTCGCTTCTTCGTCACGCTGAGGTCGTGGAGTTATCGCGTTCAATTGGGCAAGTGTTTCCGAAAGCAACTCAGCTCCCATGGCAGCCAACCTCGCCATCAATTCAGGCGCAGTCTCTTCTGCGCCGATCTCAGTTTCACGTTGCAAAAGGATCGGACCAGAATCAAGCTCCTCCTCGATGAACATGGTCGTGACCCCGGTCTTCTTTTCACCGTTCACGATAGCCCAGTTAACTGGAGCTGCGCCCCGATACTTTGGCAATAGGGAGAAGTGAACGTTGATGCAACCCATGCGCGGTGCGCGCAGGAATTCTGCGGGCAGAATGCGACCGTAGGCGACCACTACTGCGACATCGGCATCGTGCGAAGCAAGCAAATGACGGGTTTGTTCGATTCTGAGCTTCTTCGGCTGCTCGACTTCGAGCTGATGATCAAGAGCGAATTGTTTCACGGGCGGTTCCTTCACGCTCTCCTGACCGCGACCGGCCACACGATCCGGTTGCGTCCAAACGGCAACGACTTCGTGGCCGTCCTCGAGGCACCGCCGCAACGAAGGGACGGCGGATTCTGGAGTGCCCATGAAAACAATGCGCATAGCTTAATGCGGCTCTGCCGCCGCACAATAGGGGTAGGGAGAACGAGTTGTTCCCCCTCCCTCCGAACCGGACAGGCGGGTCTCCCGCATCCGGCTCTCTAGTTGGTGGTTCACCTCCGAGAGGATTGACCACACTGCGCGCGAGCGGCAGACA
>WNGD01000724.1_pt1 | contig 65395 bp, 36 predicted proteins | sample 5400671 | NCBI WGS metagenome assembly WNGD01 (sample SAMN13153369, study PRJNA577476) | soil metagenome | isolation source: 40 cm soil or saprolite under grassland replicate 2 | place: USA:California | collected 2016-06-15
AGAATTATTATAAAAATACCAGCTAATACAGGAAGAGATAACAGTAATAGTACTGCTGTAACAAATATTGCTCAGCCAAATAGTGGTACTTTGTGTAACACTTGTCCTGGCATTCGCATATTTATAATTGTTGTTATGAAATTCATAGCACCCAACATAGAAGAAATTCCAGCTAAATGTAATGAAAAAATGGCTAGATCAACAGATCCACCACTGTGAGCCTGTGATCCTGCTAAAGGAGGATAAACAGTTCACCCTGTACCAGCTCCAGATTCAACAAATGAACTAGATAGAAGAAGAATTAATGATGGTGGTAATAATCAAAAACTAATATTATTTAATCGAGGAAACGCCATATCTACTGCCCCTATTAATAATGGCACAAAAAAATTACCAAAACCTCCAACCATTCCAGGCATGCTCTTTCTTTTTCTTTTTAAGAAAAAGTAGGACTATCTCTTTTTCCTTTTATCTTTATGTAAAAAATCACTATTTTTTTTTCATAATAAGGATATTTTGCGTTTAGTCTCTGAAGATCCTAAAAAAGAAATATTTTTTATTATCATATACTTCTTTAGTTTCACGCTGATTTTTCAATATATTTTATGTTACTAGTTATTATAATATCAACAAATATTCTTTCTTTTATATTTATTATATAAATATATTATTATAGTGATTTAAGATATAATGGAATTATAAACTTAGTTAAAATAATTTAAGAATATCCCAGCAAAGTAGCAAAATTAATAGTTATATATTATTATATAACTAGGCCATGCCTATTTTATTAATTGTATATTAAAAAGAATAAAAAGAAAAAATTTTAAATTTTAATATATTTATTTATATAATTAGATTAAAAATATATACTTAGAAAATATATAAATTAATCATTTATTTTAGTCAATTTTCATTGTTTTCGATACAAACTTTCTTTTTTATTATCATTATTTAAATAGCTCCTAATTGTACCTCGATCGCCTTTAACCGATTTAGCAAAGCTATTAATACTATTAAATACTTTTGATAAATTAGGTTGTTTAGTGTTTTCTGCATATATTTTTTTACTATTAATTTGAATTTTTCTCTTTGCTATTTGTTTTTCTAGTATCAAATTTTTTAAATCTTCTATAGACATAAAATATTCAAAAGGAAACTCGTTAATAATCTCGATTGAAAACATAAAACGATCTAAATATAATATACCCTCATTTAAGCAATTATTTAAAGTACTATGATCAATATGTATATGATCATAAGCTTGTTGTTTAGATTCAAATTTATAAATAAGACTATGAGTAATAGTATCGTAAACAAAAAAAGCAATACCTCTTTGCATTCTAAGCCTTTCACGGCTTTCTATAGACATAGGAGCATGTACTCCCATTCTTCCTCCTGCTACTAAATCTACATTTAATAATGAATTTGTAGAACTATAAAAATCAATAAAGTATTGCTCTAATTGAATTATTTGTTCTATACTAGATTCTGAAGGAAGAATGTATAAAGTTAATTTAACATCTTTAAATCCATATTTTCTAAAATAACGTAAAACTCGCCGATCAGCATTAGCTAAGATAGAAGGCATAAAATAAGAACACACTCTGTTATATAAATTAATAGAACTACCTACATAAAAAATTTTTGATTTAATAACTTCAAATACATATACTCCCTTATCTTTACTAGCCACTTTCGCTATTTTATCTCGATTATTATATGGATCAACTATTATAAATTCTTTATATTCAAAAGGTGGCTTATTATTTATATGATTAATATATTTATCTTTCTCTTTCTTATTATATACTTTACTAAAATTATAAAAATAAACAAGATTTTTTACTCTTTTATTCAAAATACTTAAAAAAGAAATAGAAATATTTCTATATTTAAATATTTTAATATTCCAATTTATATTATTAATATATAGTATTTTATCTATATTATATCTTATTAATGATAATATAGATAAAAAGATAACCATAAAAAAGATCATAATGAAAGCATGGGCTGTTATTATAGTATTATATAATTGAGCATCATTTGCTAATATTTGTGTACCAGGTGAACCTAATTCTATTCTTATTAGAAGAGATAAACATGTACCTATCATACCACTAAATATTGCAAAGTAAAGGTATAACGTTCCAATATCTTTAGCATTTGTACTATATAGTCATCTTCTTCATCAATCAGCTCGTGAAACCTCAGATATAGTATTAACAATATTTTTATTATTTCATACTATTTTAAACTCGGGTAAACATCCTTTTTCCCTATTATTTTTCAATATTCATTCATTCTTTTTATTTTTTAAATTCAATAAATAAATCATTGAGAGATTCTCTATATCATTTAATTTATTTTTCATATTGAAAAAATACCCAAGAACAAAAAAGGTTGGAATATGTAATCCCTTTTTTTAGTTACCTTTTTATACTAATATATTAATACCCTATAAAATCATTCCTAATTTATTAATAAAACATACTAATAAAAGATTAAAGAAATTAAAAATAATAATGATAAAAATTTTTTATTAATCGCTCATTTAAAAATTAGGTCTATATAATCCTTAAACAATTATTACAAGAGCATATTTTACTATTATTAAATATTCATATAATAAAAATATTATTTACTTTATGAATAGCTACATTATATTTATTAAATACATAGTGTGCTTAATCTATATATTATTTAATATTTTTTTATTTAAATTTTCTTATTTTATACCACTAATAAATTAATTAAAACAGATAATTATATATTAGCTATTTTCTATAGACTTATAAAATATAATACAAAAGATTATTAATATAAATATATTTTATTTGATCCTTAAAAAAAATATTAAATAATAAATATGTTTTTTTCTTATTATATGAAATAAGAATAAAGAATCAACTATAACAATAAAAATGGATAAGATGAGGTTATTCATTGATTATTAATGAATTAAAATATTATCTTTATATTAATCTAATTTACAAATTATTCAATATCCATTAGATTAATATAATTTATATTAATAAAACATAGATTAAGCACAATTTATGTTAATAATAAATATAAATATTTTGTTTAGTATTAATTCATTATATAAATAATATAACAAAAAGGTAAGAAAATATTATTTTCTTACCTTTTTGTTATATGTTTTAATATTACAATTCCACTTGTACTATCTCAAAACATATATATATATATATATCTAAATTTGTTTGAATTGGAAAGATTCGAACTTTCACGAACTGGATCCAAATACCAGGGACCTACCAATTAGTCAACAATTCAAAATTTAATTATTAAACTCAAAACATTTTCTTTCATGTTTTATAAAAAGTATCAATTATATATATAAGAGTCCTATATATATATATATAATTGATGTTTATTTTAAATAATTAAAATAATAAATATATTAACAAATTATTTCCTTTTTACTTAATGAGAATAATAAGATTCGAACTTATAACTCTTCGCTTAAAAGGCGAATACTCTACCTATTGAGTTACATTCCCTAATTATAACCGAAAAATATATTTTTCGGTTATAACCTAGAGGTATTACCCTCTTTTATAAACAAAGAAGTATAACATATATACTTCTTTATATCTTTATTATATATAATAATTATATATTTGTATAATTACCTTTTACATAATAATATCTATTTTTTATATTTTTCTTTAATTTATATTGATAGATGTATGAAATATCTCTTTTTTGATTTATTTTATTTTTAAAATTTTTAAAGTTTTTTCTTAAAAATCTTTTTTTTCCTATTCAAATAGGTTTAGTTACTTTATTAAATAAATAATAATTTTTAAGATTAGCAAATTTAGAATAAACAAGATAATATCTATTTATTAATTCTAAATATAAATTTTTAATACGTAATAGATATAAAAGTAATTCATGTACATCACTAGTAAATAAAGAAGACATTCAAATTTTTAAAGTAATAGAACCATTATTACTTTTTGACGTATAATAATTATAATCAATATTAGATTTTATAGTTCCTCTTAGAAGAGGATTACTTAGACTACTAGTTTTTAAAGTTTTAGAATTAAAATGTCTAGCACCCAATAAATTACCATAAAAATAAGTTTTACTAAAACTTCTTACATTAGATTTTATAATACCAGGTCTTCCTGTCAATTTAAATTTTATACCACTAATATCTAAATGATTTTTCATTTGAATAAGATAAGAGTTTAGCGGTCTTAATCAATAATAAACATAACGACTACTACTTATTTTTCCTTTATTATAAATTAATTTTTTTTTAGTAGATCAATTTTTTATAGTTTTAAAATTATCCCTAAAAGCATAAATATAATGAGATTTGCCAGAAGGTAAATAATTATTTAATCTTGCTTTAAAAAGAGGATATGTACTAAGTACATGTGCTTTTTCTAATTTTGAATTAAAATATTCCAAATTATTATAATTTAAATAATGAGAAGAATTACTTTCTTTCATATTATTTATTAAACTAGCAGGTCATCTAGATTTATTTTCATTATAATAATTATAAGTTTTCTTTACCTGTGATCACCTCAAAATATTAATTAAATTTCTAGCACTTTGTCTGTATTCCAAAATAGAACTAGTACTACTTCCTTGTGCTAATATAACTAACATAATTCTTTCAGCTAAAATAAAACTATTTAAATAATATCTTTTAAGTGGTCATAATCTAACAATAGCTCATTTACCATATATATTAAAAAGAAGATCTTCGAAATAAAATACAAAGGGAAGTAATACTTTTCGTTTAGTATCTAATTCAGCATTTTGAATAATTCTACCGTAATAAAATGAAATTAATTTATGGTATCTCAATCAAAAATGTCGAGGTGTTTTTCTAAGTCTTTTTATATACTTAACACTAGCTATTCAAGTATTAAAATTTAATCTTTTTGCTTTAGTGCCAAAATAGCGTAATTTATTTAAATAATAATATTTTGGTTTTACTCTAATCAAACTTCTATAGTTATAATGTAATAAATCTAATAATGTTTTAACTATTATAAAATTTAAAACAATAAGATTATTAGTATAAATTCAATTAAATTTAGAATACAATAAACTTTTAAAATTCATAAATGAATTTTTATAACCTAAATAAAACATAAAAGATTTATAAGATTTATATATGAATAATGGAATCATATATCTATAATAAGGTTTAAATATTTCTTCACTATACCCTATTTTATTTTTTAAATTATTATCCCTTTTATTTCTTATATTACTTGATCAAATATTAATATCTAAAATATTTATATCACTCTTAAATTCTAATATTATATTATTATATGTATTATTATCATATTTATAATTATTAAATAGAATATTATTATTATCATTAGGTAATATATCTAATACTTTTGATAATAATACATCTCTGTTTACAATATAAAACTCTTTTTTAATCAAATGTATATATCATATATTATTATTATTAATAATATTTTTAATTTTATTAAATAAAGCTTCATAAGAAAACAATTTTAATCAATATTTTTTATTATTACTAAATTCAAAAATTTTATTTAATAAAAGAATAATTGAATAATCTAAATTATTTCATATTATTTTATTATTAACAGAATTAATATTAATATGTTTAATTTTTAAAAGATCTAAATTCATTTTATTACTATTCTTTTTTAATAACAAATTATAATTATCCTTATTATTTTTAAATTTATCAATTGGATTTAATTTAGATAATATAAACTTTTTATTGTATAAAAAATTTATATTGATATCTTTCTTATTCTTTAAAATAAAAAATTTATCAAATAATTCGTTTAAAATGTTATTATTATTATAACTTGAATAATTAACATTATCTAATGATTGCTCTTTACTAATTAATGATTCATTTAGTAACAAAAATTCTAAATTTTTTTCTTTATTTAAAAATTTTTCTTTATTTGTAATAACCGCCTTTAAGTCTTTTTTTTCTATATTAAATGCATCTCTTTGTTCTTTTTTAATGATTCCTTGATTATTAAAATTATTAAAGTATTTAATTTTATATTCTTTCTTATTTCCTTTATAATAATTTCTATGTTTAATATTATCTTTATCTAATATAGTTTTCTTTTTATTAACATTATTCTTGAAATCATTAATAATAATTTTATTATTAAGATTAAAAAATTTTCTACTAGAATTACTATCTCTTTTCTGGGCACGAGAAAATAAAAAGAAACTCATAAGTTTCTGTTGTCAAATTTTGGGTGCAACTTTTCTTTTTATTTTCCCTTTTGCATAATAAATTTTTCTCTTAAATTGCTCTAAAGAATATTTATTATGTCGAAAATGTTTTTCTCGCTTTTTATCTTCATTATTTATAATTTTCCTTCCTAATCCCTTTCTACTTCACAACGTTAATTTATTTAAATCTATAGGAGTAGTACTTTTTCTTTCCAATTCCTGAAAATATTTTTTATATTTAAGATATCTTGATTTTTTTTCTTTATTATTTTTTTTATTACTTTTATTATCCTCTTTATTATATTCTTCTTTTTCATATTCAAATATATTTTTGTTTATGTTATATACATTATTATATTTGAATTTTTTCTTTTTTAATCCTATATATTTTTTACCTAAAATATAATAAATATTGTTGTAATATAAATTTTTCTTTCCATTTAATAATCGTCTTTTAAATGTTATTTTACTTAGTTCATTATTATTAATATTATTAATATCCCTTTTTTCAGTTACTTTTACATATAAATTATAATTTTTGTGGCTACTTACATTATCTATATACATAGATAATGTATCCTTACTCCATGAAAAATTATTAATGTGTCTATTAACCACATTATTAACTTTATTAACTCCTTTATGTTTAAAAAATAAATATTTATTTTTTAAATATTGAATATTATTTTTATAAATAAAATTCCATTTTAATAATAATAAACATAAATAGAAAAAATTTCCTTTACTACTAATAGTCAAAATTTTTTCATATAATTTAATTATATTAGAATAATAATTAAAAGTTTTAGGTTCAATTAAATTAAGATAAAAAAAGCGAGGTCTATTAAGAGTTTCTTTAACTTTTTTTGAATAATCAATATACAAACTATACATATATTTATATAAAACTCTTCTTGATAGCATATTTTCAAATTTTTGAAGTTTATTTGTTTTATTATTATATACAAATAAATCTATTATTAGATTAAAGGAAGTGTGCTTAAATAAAGGTTTACTTATAAATACTTTATCTAATTTACGTATATAATTTTTCTTTTTTATCTTAAACCCTGAAATAATTCCTTCTTTTCTTCCTGTTATAATCTTTCTCATATAAGAAGAAAATTTAATTTGTTCTAATAATCAAGTAAATGTAAGTATTATTGATGGATAATAATTTAAATTTTTAAAAAACCAACTTGATCTAGTAGATGTATATTTTATCATTATGTTCATATCCTTTATAATAGAAAGATTAGATTTTATTTTTAAACCACTTAAGAGTATAGTATCTCAAATTTTCTTTCTTTGTATATATTTTATATTAAAAAATAATTTTATTAATTTATTAGTATAAATATCTAAATATTTAATTCCTGATTTTTCAATTTTAAGAAAATTATACACACTATTACTTCAAGATCTACTTTGAGAAGGCATACTTTTTTCATTATATCTTCCTGTAAAAAAATAATGAGGTAATAATAATTTATTAGACAATTTTCTAGACTCTATATCATTAAAACTTTCTTCTACAATATTCTTACCCCTATATTTTATTAATTTATAATATTTATTATTCTTACTCTCTTTATTAGTATATAATTTCATAATTGAATATTTATCTTCTTCTATTTTTAAATAATTATTACCAAGTAAAGTATTTTGTTTCCTATAAGAAGCATTAATATTTCCATTTTTCAAATTATCTTGAACTTTCATTGCAAAAATAAAATGTTCATATTTAATATTCAATTTACTTATGTTTACTATCTTAATTACATTATCCTTTTTTTTTAATACTTTGATTCCTTTAAATTTTATTAAAGGCATATACAGAAATAACTCTCATCGTTTATCAAAAATTATTTTATTACAATTATCTTGTGTTTTTCTTATAATAGTTTTATGCATACTAAATTTATACTTTATTTTTATAATGTCATACTTTTTATTTTATATTATAATATTTACATAAATTAATTTAATTTAACTAATAAAAATATTATAATATAAAATATTTATAATCATTTATATAAAAAAAATTTTTTTCTTCTATGTATCTTATTTAAATTTTTAATCATTAAATTCTTAATAAACTATCTCAACCCTTCAATAAAATTTGATTATTTTTATAATATATATACCTTTTTTCAAATAAAATTTAACTATTTCTTATTTTATTAAAAAATAGTTAAATTAATATAAATCTACTTTATAATCATTAAGACTATAATATTAATGATTATAAAAAAAAATTTATGTATCAAAATATATTATATAAGTAATATAATATATTTTTATGGTTCTTAAAAGAATCGAACTTATATTTCTCGCTTATCAAACGAACACTTTAACCAATTAAGTTAAAGAACCTTAATATAAGTTTATTCTTTTTATATTTTCTATATATAAATTTTTATCAATAAATGTTATTATGAAATAATAATACATAATATTTATAATAAATATAAACTTAATATTTTGAATATATATTTATATTTTTATTTATTTATTAATTTAATTAATAAGTTTTTTTATTATAAAAATAAGGCTTAAAAAAGAGATTTAAAAAATTAAATAAGAACAAAATAAAGCGGGTGTAGGATTCGAACCTTACAACCTTCAGATCATGAGCCTGTTATGCTTCCATAATACACCAACCCGCTATTAAGATAAAAATAAAAATGACCTAAAAAAGAAGAAAATAATAATAGATAATTATAGAATAAGATAAGAGTAATATAAAGATGAAAAATAAAACTAGCACAAGATTACCTGAATAAGTTTCAGTATATTAAAGTTCTTGCCTATATTTAGTTAGTAATAGTCTATTACTTATTTATCAGAAAAGTATAGTAAGGCTTACTTCGAACTTCATATGCGTTCAGTTCTTATTTAAAGCTAACTTAGCTATCCTGCGGTGCCTTAGTTTGTATATAAGGTGAAATTTAATATAGTAACAACTATCGTATATACCTAATACAGAAACTTAATAACTTCAACAACAGGCACACCAGAGGTTAGTAGGTCCCAGTCCTTGCGTACGAGGGCTCCATCCTTATTTTACTTTAGATTCCCATAGAAGATAGGGACCGTACTGTCTCACGACGTACTTACAATTGTGTTATCATAAGAGCTCTTTATCTCTTATTTCCATTTATTATTATAGAATTATAAAAATGGTTCAGACTATGCCATATTTAATATAATAATGCAAATTTTAAATAATATCAATTATGTTAAAATAATTAAATTTATTATTTATTATCTTAAATTTATTTTTAGAATCATTAGATTTATTAAGCACACCTGAATGTGTCTCAAGCATGTTTAAAGAATTAGGAACAATATTTTCATTTATCCCTAGTTTATACAACATAGAAGGATGCATATAAGGTAGTAATATATCACGAGTGTGATTTATATTATCTTTTTCTATAACAATAATATATTGATTTTTACGGTCAAAAACAACTTTATTATTAATACCTAAATTATCTATTATTATATTTGACAACAACTTTACATCCTTTTCAGTAAAACTATTCGTATATATACGAATAATATTTCTTTTATTTAAATAATTTCCATCACCCATAATTAAATGAGCTAAAGATATTGCATTAAAATTATTTTTTAATTCCACTGGGACTATTTTCTCAAATTTTTTATTAATAATATTTTTTTTATAAAAAATATTATAATAATATAGTAATTGGGGCATAGAAATTGTTTTAAATCTTACAGTAGTATACTTTTTACCTAATTCTACAGGATTTGAAGACTTTATATTTACATTAGACCTATCTGTAGACTTTTGTAAACCTCCATCCGATAATAATAAACCTATTAATGTATCATTTAAATACTTAGGTAACCTAGGTATTAATCTATAATCTCGCTTATAATTATCTAATTTCAGTGTTTTTAGAATATATCTTTTAAGTGTTAAATTTGTCATATTTTTTATACGCTATGCGTTATTACTATAGACTCAAATCTTATTAAATAAGATTTATCATTAGTCTCATAAATTCTTTATTTTTTCTTTTTTATATATTAAATTCGGATGTTCGTGGAAAGATTATTGCTAGCAGAGCTCACCTCCTAGTCGTTGAACGTTTTTATTACAAATATTTTATTAAAAACATCTGCTGTAATAAACTTCGCTGCAAATTGTCTTCTTTATTTAAGAAGAGTTCCTTGCAATTTATCCGATTTTCTTAAATGGAGGTGTGTAATTAGTATAATTATAAATTATATAAATCTTAATATCTCCTATTTCCATAATAAGGGGCTAACTGTAACCCAACTCGCGTTAATTTTTAACCGGCGAACAGCCGTACCCTTCCTAGCTCCTACACCAGGAGGATAATCTGAGTCGACATCGAGGTGCCAAACATCGCTTTCAATGAGTACTCTCACGCAATATTAGCCTGTTATCCCTAGCGTAACTTTAATCCGTTATCAAGGCCATCAATCCTTTTATGTGCCTTTGGTCAATATGCCCCACTTATGTGTCTGTATGACTTGTAAGTCTCACAGTTAGGCAACGCTATATGCCATTAAACTTTAATTAACTATTCAGAAATAAACATAAATAATAAAGAAAAGAAAAATCTTCTTCTCTTTTTTTTTATTGATCCTCATAAAATTTTTCGAGTTTTTATATGAATATTTAATTTTAAAAGTTACTTTTTTTAAAAAAGAATAATAATCAATAAAAAAATTAAATTATGTTTTCATATACTCATTAATTTTATATATAAATAATATTTTTCTATACTCTTTTATATTAAATTACTATTTTATTTTTTTTTTCATTTTTTATTGTAAATAATCCCAGTTCAGTCTGGGGGAAGCGTACCTTTCACCTATTTCGGTAAAATACAGAACTTAAAGTAATTATGATAAAAATGAAAAAGTTCTATTACTTTTACAAGTAATAAAATTTTTCATGTTTTTTATCATTTGATATTAATTAAATATGTAATTTTAATTTATCATATATTATAATATCAATATAATTAATTCTTATCTTATAATATATAAAAAATTTAATAATATATAATTAATATTATTAAATTTTTTATATAAACAAATTTAGAATATAAAGAATAGTTAAAACCTAAAAGATAAATTTTAACTATTCTTTATACAAAAATTTCTAAATGATAAGATATTCCATCATATGTTATTAGACTTCCCAGATACTATTTTTGGGAACTGCGCCCCACATAAACTACCCTTTAGTCAAATAATCGAAGAAAATATATTTTTACTAATACAATAAAAACATGTAAATATATATATATATATTTAAGTTATAAATAATCAAATTTTTTATACATATTTTGATATTTTGTATTATGACATATTTCAATTATTTATTTTAGTATATTATATAATATACTTTACTAATTATTATACACACAAAACAATATACAATAAAACTATATAAAGGATGAATAATTCATCCTTTATATAGTTACCATATTTATTAATATTCTGTTTTAAAATCATCTTTCCTTTCCAGTCCCTTTATAAAATAAAATAAAACGGTACATATTCTCTATATTTTCATATTTAAACTCTTAATTTATTTATTGTCCACGCTTAATAAATATTATCAAAATATTAAAAACGTTTTTTAGTATAATAAAATCCCCAATCATTTACATTGAAATAATTAATATGACTCCTATGGGATTTGATTTCTAAAATTATTATTATTATAAAATAATAAGATAGAAATTTTAAAAAGAAATATATATATATATTTTATAATTTATTAATGGAAAACAAAAATAAAATTATAAACTTATATATTTCTTTAATTTATTATTATATATGTATTATATAACTAAGAAAATATTTATTCCTTAATTTTTTTAAAATTATAAAAATTTCTTTTCTAAAATTTTATTTTTTTAATACATTCGACAAAAATTAGTAAATTAAAAATTAATAATTTACTTAAGAAATAAACAAAAAAAGTAAAGAGTAAACAAATAATAACTAAATGTAGTAAAGCTGCTAGGGTCTTCCCGTCTAACTATGGGTGAAGATCGTATCTTAACGACCATTCCAATTTCACTGAGCCTATCGCGGAGACAGCTGTTGTATCATTGCGCCATTCATGCAAGACCACATTTAATGGCCAAGGCATTTCGCTACCTTAGGACCCTTATAGATAAGGCCGCCATTGACTAGAGTTTCCTAAGTTCATTATATTAATTTATAAAATGGGAATTTTTAACCCTTTTTCTAATTATATAATTACAGTAGTTAGCTGTAAGCATCGGGCAGGCCTCACACCTTATACATAGAAATTTTTCTCAGCAAAGTGCTGTGTTTTAAGTAAACAGTTGTACAACACGATTTAATGATACCCTACCTTATTAAAAAATAACATTCTGTATAATGCTTGTCTATAAACAAAATTTTAATTAAAGAATAAATATATGGTTTTATTTCTTTAATTAAAATTTTTATTTATTTATATTACCGTGTAAATATATATCTTATCCTATATACTTAAAATTTTAAATTATCTTAAATAGTCAAATCTTTAACATTCATATATATATATATATAAATCTTTACTCATTAATCTAAAGGATTGAAAAATTCCGCTTTATAAAAGTAAATAAAAAATATAAAATATATTCATTTTATTTCTTAAGATGCTATTCAAAATAGAGAAAATGAAATTTAGTTTATATCTTTTATTTTTTTTAAGCGAAAAACTTTTTCCTATACATAATAACTAAAATAATTTAGTTATTATATAAGCAGATATTATTATTAAAAAAAATAATTTCATTTAAATTAATTATTTTTTTTGTTTTTGTATATTTAAGGTATTAAATATACAAAATTATTGTAAATAATTAATTCCTAAAATAAGTTTTTATTACATTATTTAAGGTACGATAATTTTTTCAATAAATTGTTGATTCCCCTTCTCCCAAAGTTACGGGATAATTTTGCCGAGTTCCTTCGCGATAGTTAACTCATACGCCTTAGTTTACTAAACTAGCATACCAGTGTCGGTTTAGGGTACGGTTATCCTTAATTTTTAATACTTATATCAGATTTGTCATAAAATCTCTCGTTTATACTTAATATAGAGCAAATATTGATCTACAAAAGAATAACGAAGTATTCAAATTAAGTACAAAACATAGATTTCCTGGTCATCTTATCACATCAGAAGACTTTATGTTTTTATGTTAAAAATAAATTTTTTATCTTCAATCACTCCTTTCGTTAAAACTTTAGAAACCGTTACATTACTCAATATTCGATAAGCAAAATTATTGAAACCCTTATGCTTAAGGCGAGGAGGATTTTAAGTCTTAACCTCCTTTAACGTTACTCATGTTAGCATTTTCTCTTCAGATAAGTCCTAGTAATGAAACACTACTTATCAATCTTTTACTGAATGTTTCGTTACCGTTCAATTAAATTAATTAAAATATAAATAAGATTGAACGCAAGGATACGGTATATTGTTTAAGCTCCACTAAATTTCTCAGTGCTATTCTGCCAATCAGAACCAGTGAATTATTACATACTCTTTAAGTCATGGCAATCTCCAAGCCAACACTCTGGTTAAATTTGCTCAGGCAAACTTCTTTTATTGCACTAAACAATAATTTTGGAACCTTATACTCTTGCTTTGGGCTGTTTCCCTCTTGACTTACGACCTTGTCACCGTAAGTCTGACTTGTCACATCTCTTATATACGAATTCCGAGGCAAAAATCCATTGATAGAATCTGTACGATCCCCCAAATTATTAAGATATTGATTTACTCCCCTTTTATTTTTAAGACAGAGAAGACTTTATTTCCTATCTTTGTCCTTTATTTTTACTATATGGAAAAAATATAGCTAATTATAAAGGAGTAGGAAATAAATTCCTTATTTTTTTTCTTTTCATATTATTCAGTTTAATAACATCTTTAAAATATATAATCAGACTACTACCCCCTTCAAATACTTCCATACTTTAGATCAATCAAATCTTGTTTGAATTTATATACTGTACACTCGTTTAAGCATTATGACATAACTACAAATATAGCGTTCACGAAAAACCAGCTATCTCCTGACAACAGTTGAATTTCTCTTTGCCCAATCTCTTCAAAGAATCATGCAACATTCACTTGTTCGGTCTTACACCAGGACTGGGCAAGATCGTCAGGTTTCGGGTCTTATGTTAATAACTAATTCCCATATCTGAACAATTGGAATAGTTGTTTTATCTACGAACTATTATTAGTTCTTGCTACTAACATAAACTTGCTAACCCATTATACAAAAGGTACGCAGTCCTTTTTAACCTAAAAAACTTCTGCTGCTTTTAGAATTACTTTTTGACCATTTTCCCTCACGGTACTTTTTCACTATCGCTTATTATATTATATTTAGTCTTAGAGGAAGGTTCCCCTATTTATTAAAAATAATATATTTATTATTTTTTTTTCAAACAGTTTTTTAACCATTTTACTTTATTTATAATTTTTTTTAAGACTTTTTATTTTAACCAATATGGATAATAATAAAATATATTTTATTATTAATTAATCTATTAATTTTTTAAAGAAATTAATTTCTCTTTTTTATTACTAGATTTTTTTATCTTCTTTTATGTTCGCTTTATATAATTATTAAATATATATTTTATTTACCTTCCTTTTATTATTATTATTTAATATTTTTTATATAATTACGATTTTTTACCTAATTAAAAATAATTTAGACTAATCTATTTTCGCTCACCACTACTCCATAGAATCTCGGTTGATTTTTTTTTCCTTGAGTTACTTAGATGATTCAGTTCACTCAGTTTTCCTGTGAATTAGTTTTTACTTTGGATACACATATATTTATTAATATTATTACACTTATTATATAAAAAAATTTTTTTTTTATAATTAACAAAAAGGGGACATTAATTTTTTTTAATGTCCCCTTTTTGTTAAATAAGTCTATATATAATATTTTATATTATCTCTATTATAATTATATTATATATTAAAAATAATATTTATTTATGATTTTGTTTTATCTCCTTATATAATAGCTTAAGTTCTTAAAATAATCCTTTTCTTCATCTAAAACTAAAAACAAATAATATTTGTTTTTAGTTTATATTACGTTCCATATCATTAAGTATATTTAACACATTGATTAATAATTAAATTATAAAGATAATAAATTATTATCTTAAATTAATTACTTTTTTATTTTTCTTAATATACTTTTTAATTTCTATATTGTTTTCAAGAAGCGGAAAAGAAGGGATTCGAACCCTTAAGAATTTAAATCCTAATGCGTAGCAGGCATCTTGCCCTACCAATAGCTACTTTCCCACTTAATAAAAATATGAAAAAAGTTAGTCTTATTCTTTTTATAAAAAATAATTTACATTCTTTTATATTTTTAAAATTATTATAACTATTTAGTAAAAAAATTTTTTTATAAATATAGGATAGGATAGGATAGGATAGGATAGGATAGGGTAGGATAAAATTTCATAGGAAGTGAAAGATTCGAACCTTCACACACGCCGTGTAAAAACGTAGTTCTACCATTAAACTAACTTCCTTAGAATAAAAAAGTACTTTTTTATTCTATATTTTTAGTTGTTTTTTTCGAGTTTGACCCGCTACGAACGGGCATCCTTCTCTGCGACAAAGAGAAACTTTACTTTAAGCTACAAACCCTAAAAAAAATAAGGAATAAAAAATATTTAAATATTTTTTATTTAACCTATGCTCGTGAAAGAAAATAAATTTTTATTTTTCTTTAGTCAAACATATTCCATATGTTACACTAATAATTAATAAATAACAATTTATTTTCTTCAGTATAACTTATAATAGAGGAGATATTAATATAAAGAGTATATACATATTTCCTCTTCTAATATATTTTATTATATATTAATTATTAGTGTACCCAAAATATAATGGGTATTATATGGTCGGAGGGAATCGAACCCTCAACGATTTCTCGATAAGGCCTAAACTTACCACGGCTACCAATTACGTCACAACCATAAAAAAGGGTAAATTAAATAAATACTATTACAAATTATTATCTTATCTTATATTATGCATCTTTAGCTTAATGGTAAAGTATCGGTTTTCGGCACCGTAAGATATGGGTTCAAATCCTATAAGATGTTATAAAGATAAAAAATTTATATAAATAAATGAAGTATTAACTTTACTATTATTATGAGAAAAAAAAATATTACAAAAAACTGTCCAGAAAAGGAATTGAACCTTTATCTCAGAAACTTCAAGCCTACGCTTTACCGTTAAGCTATCTGGACTTTATTAAAAAGATAATAATAAATTAAATTTTAATCGCTAATTTATACATTAAGATAACATACTTAGTTGGAGACTATGGAACTCGAATCCATATAGCTGAGTTGCAAACTCAGAATTCTAACCAATTAAATTAAATCCCCTAATTTATTTATAACTTATAGATATTAATATAGAATCTAATATTTTATTTATATTTAAAATACTTTTTTACGGATGGAGCGAGATTCGAACTCGCGGCACATTACATGCTTAATATTTCAAATATCACGCCATAAACCAGACTCGGCCATCACATCCTTTCTTAAAGTAAATAATATAGTATTTTATAGAATATAAATAAAATACTATATTATAAATTAATATTATTCAGGAGTAGAAAGACTTGAACTTATCAATTCAGAGGTTGAAGCTCCGTGTTTTACCAATTAAACTATACTCCCTCTTCTTTTATTAAAATTGTTATATATATAACAATATCTCTATTATTGTTATAATAGCATCTTTATAATTAATCTTATTTTATATATCTCTATTAATAATTTAATTACATATTCTTTTTAAGGGTAAAGCTGCAGACTGGTACTGCATTTAGACTGCAAATCTGGAATACAGGGTTCGAATCCCTCTTTACCCTTGATTAATAAATTAATAAAATTTAATTTATTAATCAAATTGATATACATTTAATTATTAATATTAGGACATACATAATAATATAATGTATATTTTATATATAATATACTTATCTCAAATATTTAATAATTTATTGTTAAAATCAAATAAGTCTCTTTAGCTTAACTGGTAGAGCATGATACTTCTAATATCAGGAATTGGGTTCAAGTCCTAAAAGAGATTATTAATTTTCTTCAAAAATCATAATATAAAAATGTATAGTAATTATATTATTTTCATTAGTATATAAAAATCTCTCAACTTAATAAAAAAAATATAAATATAAATTTATATTAATAATACCATAATATAAATTTATATTTATTATCATAGTAAAATATTACAAATATCTCTTTTTTTATTAAGGTATTATAATAATATTTAAATATTAAAAGTAATAGAAATACTTTTAATTATAATTAGATGCTTGTAATATTTAAATATAATTAAATATAAAATCTATTTATTACTAAAAATATTTCCAAATTGAATATTTATTTAAATTAATAAATATTCATTAAAAAAAAAATATATATATCATTATTATGAATTCATTTTATCAACTAATGTATATCTTCCTAAATATATAGAAAGTATATTAGGTAATATATATTTTGAGAACAATGATAATAATAAAGCTAAAGCAAAAAATACCAATATTATTTGGTGAGCAAAAAAAAAAGGAACTAATTGTGGCATAATATATATATATATATACCTAGTTATCTCATAATAATATTAAAAATTTATTGAGTCATTAAAATTATATTATTAAATAAATTAATAATATAATTTTAATTATTATAAATTATAATTAATAAGAGTTATTTTTTATAAATATTATTAATTTTATTAGAAGAGATAAAATCATCATAACTGTAATATTATTATAGAATAATACAAACTTATATAATAAAAAAAATAATTAAATTATTTTTCAACACTATCCTATCAATTATTATTTTATTCTTATTCTTTATATTATTTTCTATTTTATTATATTCAAAAATCTAGGCCTATATTTTTACACCTTAAAAATTTTAATTATTTATGCAATATATTAGAATTTATTTATTGATTTTTAATTTCAGTGTATTTTTCCACTTATTTTTATTAAATAATAAACAAAATTCAATTCATGATATCTCATATAGTTACTTATTCATTTTAGGTATATTTTACCAAATAAGACTATTAAGATGATTAGACTTATTATTAAATTTATGTTTTCTCCTGAAAATAAGAAATTAGATAGACCAAATTCAATATCACTGCTTATAAAGTAAGGATAAATACCTAAAATAATAGTTAATAATAATAAAGGAGCTAAAGCATAATATTCTTTTCTGAAAATATCAGGGATAGTGTGTATATAAGGAGAAAAAGAACCACTTGTAACTCTATTAAACATAAAAACACTATAAATAGCACTCAGAATAATGGAAAGAGCACCAATGCTAGCAATAAATATATTTTGTTGATAAGCACCTAATAAAGAAAGAAATTCACCAACAAAATTACCAGTTAAAGGAACACCCATGTTACCAAAAACTAATAATAAGAACAATAAAGCTAAGAAAGGTAACAAGGTATTTAAACCTCTATAATAATTAATAATTCTTGAACCACATCTATCATAAAGAACAGCACCTACTACAATAAATAAACCTGGACTTACAAAACCATGAGCTAATCCAAAAATAACACTACCTACTAAACCATAAATAGTATCAGAAAATGTACCTAATAGTGAAGAAGCCATATGAGCAATACTAGAATATGCTACCAAAACTTTTAAATCAAATTGTCGAATAGTAGTCAAACTAGAATAAATAACACTTATAGAACATAAACCAAGAAAAAAAGGTGTTAGACGCATAGTAGCTAAAAAGAAAATAGCTATTAATATTCTTAAGAAACCATAAAGAGCTAATTTTAAAACTATACTAGCCAATACTATACTTCCTGATACATTAGCATCAGAATGAGCTAATGGTAATCAAATATGAACAGGTATTAAAGGTGTTTTAACTGAAAAAGAAACGAATAAGACAATTCAAATAATTTCTTGTAGAGTATTAAATGTACTATGATTTGTATAAGCTTCAAAGAAAGTAGATCCACTATCTCCTCCCATTTTTAGAAATGTTAATAACATAAATAAAGATCCAAACAATGTATATAAAAATAAATAATAACCTGCTCTAAATTTTTGAGCTGCTCCATATAAACCTATTAATACAAATAATAAAGGTAATATACTTTCAAAGAAAACATAAAAAAGTATTAAATCAATAACTAAAAATACTATTATTAAACATAATTCTAAAGAGATAATTATAATTATATAATTAATATCTAATTTATCTATAGTCGATCAATTACTTATATATACTATTGGGAATATAAATCCAATTAAAACTATAAAAGGTAATGATATACCATCTAATCCTAGTGTTATATTTAAATTTCATGATCCTTTTGTTGATCCTGTATTAGTTAATAACTGATAACCTAATGTTGTTCTTCTATATTTTAATCAGAATAATATTATTACAATATATAATACTATTGATAATAATAAACCTATTCTTTTCAATAATTTACTAATTAATTCTTTTTGATCTTTCAATCCTTTTTCTTTAATATATTCCATATTTTCATGCCAAAAAGAAGTTGTTATTAAAGAAGGAATTAAATTTGATCTTATATTCATTATATAAGAATAATATTTTCGTAAAACATAAGGTATCATATAATTCACTTCTTCTAATAAGGAAATTTGTTTAAGATTATTCGTTTTAAATCAATTAATATTTCAATACATATTATTAGAAACAACTAAAACACAGCCTATAAATACTAAAGGTATTATTAATAATGATATTAAATTTAACATATATTTTTCTATATCCATTTGGACTGCAACGCCAATATTTCTGCATTCATACAGTTATATATTACCTGTATATGTATAAAATTTTTTACATATACAATTAGATAGATTATATTAAAAAAATTATAAATTATATTGATCTATATTCTTTATAAATCCAGCTAGCTAACTGGAACTATCCATTATTTTAATAACCAAGTATAAAAATATATTTGATTAATTTTAATATAGCTAACATATCGTTTCGCTTTTTTTTCTAATTATATTTCAAATTTTATTTATCATTTTGCAAAACAATTTATTTTTTTTTATCAGAAAGACATTTTTTATCCCACTTTCCCTCCCTACCAAAAATTATATAATACCTAAATTAATCACTTCAATTTATCTAAATAATATATAATATCAGGTTTACACGCTAAATGTTAAAAACAACATTTACCCATTAAGAAAACATAAATATTATTCTATAAAATTATAATAGAACTTTATATGAATGAAAAAAAAACTAAAATAAAGATTACAATCTTTATTTTAGTTTTTTTATTTAATTTACATGAATATTTTTAATCTAAAATACACTAAATATACCTAATCAAACATATTTATATTCTAATTATTAAATTAATATTTATTCAATTCATATTATATTTAATATAACTATTATATTAAATATGTTTCAGGGTTTGAAAACATAATTCATATTATTAAAAAAAAGATTAAACCAGAAAACATCACAAAACCGTATCGTGCTATTGAACCTGAATCAAATGAAGCAAAATAATTACTTATTTTATATAGACTAGCGACAGCACCTCTTGGTCCTATTAATTCTAATGCTCCTCTGTCCAAAATTGTATTAGTTATATACCCCAAGTGTAAAGTACCTTTTACTATAGATTTATTATATATTAATTCAAACCAATATCTCTGATTAAAAAATCTATATATATTTTGACCTCCTTTAGATTTTTTAAAAGATAATAATTGTAATGGTTTCTTTTCAAACAAATATAAAGTAATAATAGCTAAAATTATACTTAATATTAAAGGTAATAATTTATTAATAATTGGAACACCAAATTCTGTATCACTCATTATAATATGATTTGGATGAGTAAAAACACTATTTCCAAAACCTTGACTACCTAAACCAATAAAAAAATCTTTAGATATATTTCCTAAATAAACACTTAATATTCCTAATATAAATAATGGTACACTCATAGTTCAAGGGGATTCATGTGCTTTTTCATAATTATTTTTTGGAGCACTAGCGTATGTTAAAAAAGTTAAATATATTAATTTAACAGAGTACAACATAGTAAAACAAGCTACTATTATTGTCAATATATATACTAAGTAACCTAAAGTTGAATAAGATCCATAAGCTAATTCAATAATTAAATCCTTAGAATAATATCCACTTAATCAAGGTAGTGCTGCTAAACTTAATGAAGCAATTAATATTACAGTGTAAGTCAGTGGTAATAATTTCACTAAACCACCAAATCGTCTAAAATCTTGTTGATCTCCCATTGAATGTAATACTGATCCTGCAGCCAAAAATAACCCCGCTTTATACATGGCATGTAATACTAAATGCATTAAAGCAACATTAAATTGACTAAGACCCACGGCAATCACCATCATTCCAAGTTGAGATAAAGTTGAGTAAGCTATAACTTTTTTAATATCATTTTGGAATAATCCTACAGAAGCGCCAAAAAAAGATGTCAACGCACCTAATATCATTATAATGGCTAAAGCTAATTCTGATTGTTCTATTAGTGGAGAACATCTAATTAATAAGTAAACACCCGCTGTCACCATAGTGGCAGCATGAATTAAAGCACTTACTGGTGTCGGTCCCTCCATCGCGTAAGGCAATCAAATATGAAGACCTAATTGTGCAGATTTAGCTGCTGCACCTAATAATAATAAGATAGATATAAAGGTTATAACATTAGTGTTAATATAAGGTGCTAAAGAGAATATAATGCCATAATCTAATGTGCCAAATGTAAAGAATATAGCAAAAAAGCCAATAGTTAAAAAGAAATCTCCTACTCTATTAGTAAACATTGCATTCATAGCGCTCTTAACAGCTGCAATTCTAGTATATCAAAAATGTACTAAAAGATACGAACAAATTCCAACACCTTCTCAACCTATAAACATAACTAAAAAATTGTTACCTGTCACTAGTATCAACATCAACCCTGTAAATAAAGATATATAAGAAAAGAAACGTTGTTGATGTGGATCCTCTCCCATATATCCTATAGAATAAAGATGAACTAATACTGATACTATTAAGACAGGTATTAACATACTTACTGTTAATTCATCAAAATAAAAGGATCAACCTATATTCAAATGTTCTGATTTAATTCATGAGAAAAGTTCAACACTTACAGGTGAATTACATATAACTACCTCATAAAAAATAAAAAAAGATAAAAGAGTTGTTATTATTAAACATGTTATATTTATAATATATACACCTTTTACCCCTAAGCCTCTTCCAAATAATCCACTTAATATTGCAGCTAAAAATGGTAAAAATACGATACTTATGTACATATTTTTAAAATAGTTTAAATATTTTATAAATTAACGTGATAAATCCTATCATTATAATCTATATATACTATTCATAAATTATAATATTAAAATTTAAATTATCACCTTAATATATTATATTTAACCCTTATATAATATAAATATATTTTATTTTATAAAAAAATATTATTAGGAAACAATTAAATAATGTAAATAATTTACTATCTCATCTTTTATCTAAAATAAGAATAGTATTATAAAGAAATAATATACGTTATATATATATATATATATATATATATAGAATATATAGAAATTAAATTAATAAAGAATTAAAGATATTATTTTTTTTAATTAGAAATATTTCTAATTAAAAAAAATACTAATTAATTTCGTCTATACAAAATATTTTTATTATTAATAACTTTTTTACTAATAATAACTCATATACACCCCTTCCCCCTCCACCCTCTTATAAGCTCTTCTCTACAAGATTAAAAATATAAATAAATTAAAAGAATTAAACTTTTCTTATTTTAAAATAAGCTATTATAATAGCTAAACCAATAGCAGATTCTGCACCTGCCACAGCTATGATATACAAACCGAATACTTCAGCCAATATATCATTAAATTGCCAAGAAAAAAACAGTGTCATTACTGAGACTGCTAACAAAATAATCTCTATCGAAATTATCATTAATATTAAATTATTTCGGTTAAATATGAACCCTATTGCTCCTAAACTAAATAATATTAAAGCTAAATCCAAAAAATTAATTTTATTATTTAACTCTCTATTCTAAGGATACCACTACCTAAGTTTAATTAAAATAAAAACAGAATATGAATATATTAATCAAAATCAGTAAAAAAAGAATATAAATATATTCTTTTTTTACTACGATTCTCTATAGTAAGATAAAATTATAAAATAATTAATATTATAATTATAATATTAATTATTTTATAAATTGTGTTAATAAAGTAATATATCTAATTACTTATTTCTATTTTAAAACAAAAATGTCACTAATCAATCAAATTAATTAGTGACATTTTAATCTCTTAATTCTTGGGAAAAAGAAATTAAGAAACCAAAATTTTCTTTTTACATAAATAAAAATAAAAAAAGTAAAAATTAATTTATTCTTCTTTTTTTGTTTAATTCATTATTATCTCCTTTAATTAAAACACTTTTACCAGTATCAACATTATTTTCATTAATAGAAACATTATTGTTACTAACTATAGCATCATCCTTTAAATTAGATTGAGATTTATCTGTATTAGTTTTTACTTCACTATTTATATCACCAGATGTAGAAGAATCAAGATTAAGTTTTTTAAAATCATTAATCACAGATACAACACTTTGATTCATTATTTCAAATATAGATAATCGACCTAAAGAAGGTATAATACGTTTAACTTCTATTCCTCTTTTCATAGCTCTGAGTTCTTGTTGTTGAAGACTTGCTTCTGCATCTATTTTTTTATCTTCATAAATAGCTATCAAACCACCTTTTTTAAATTTACGACCTCCTATTTCAAGAGACTTCTTTTTTTTTTCTCCTATCATGATACCTTCTTCTTCACCTTTTATATAAAGACTTAATGTTTCTTTTCTTAATTTATCTAATACATCATTTTTATCTTTAGTTGGTTCTTTTACAAAGGATTTCATTCTAGTTCAAAATTTCTGCTTTTCACTCTTATTAGACATAGTTTCATTAAAAGCTGCATTAGTCATATCCACAAGTTGATCTTGAGGTACAAATGGCATATTCCGTTTACGTACAAATTTTAGTAAGGCATTATCTTGTTCTCATTTTAAGCGTCATTTCATTAATTGAAAAACTTTTTCATCAGGTAAATCTATAATTTTATCGATTAATTCTTTTTTTTCCTTAGCTTCTTCACCTAATATTTTACCTTCATTTCATTGTTTAGTAAATAACTCAGCAGCTCCTACCATTTGTTTTGTACCTTCTAAAATAGAAATATGTGCATTACTAATAGTAGAATCATGACTCATAACACTAGCAGATCCAATACTATCTGGTGTACCCGGTCTAGTGTTAATTTCATTCTTACTATTTGAAGATAAATTCTTAATTGCTTTATTCTTTAAATTTTGATCATCACTACCATTATTTGAATCTTCTTTATTTAGAAGATCTTCAATTTTCATCATATCAGATTTATTAGTTAAATCCAATTCTGAAAATTTATATAATTTTACTTTTAAATTATTTGGAATGTCAATACTTGACATATACAAATATTCATGTGAAAAGAAAGAAATAAATAAACAAATTCAAATACTACATGCAACAATATAAGAATTTAATTTCTCATAAATAAAATTTTTTCATTGCTCATCAAACAATAAACTTGCATAAAATAACAAAAGACAAAAGGAAAAAAGACTAAATAATGTTCTTCAAGATTTAAAACCTTTTTCTTTAATAGTTATAAATAAAGTTAAAATAGAAATAAAAAAACCTAATGTTAATTTAATTATTTTGTATTCATTATTACTAATATTAGTAATATTATAACTTAGATTTGAATTATAATAAAAATAAAGAACAAAAGATATAAAAACAAAAAAAAATCAAAATTTGGTAGATCATTTATCGCTATTCAATATAATAGGAAATTTAATTATTAAATATAAATCTCTCCCTTTTTTATATAAAATATATATAGAATAGAATAGCGATAAATAAAATAAAAATTCATAATTTGAACGTAACAAGTTAATAATCATAATATATATATATTTTTTTTGCTATTTTCCCACCACCTTTACCCTAATTAGTTGTTCTATTGCCTAACTTTTCTAATTCAGAGAGCCATTGTACTTTCGATACGATTAAAAGCACGACTCTACACTATCTAACCATCAAATTATTTAAGTTATTTGAGGCTTTTATTTATAATAAAATAATTATTTTATTATAAATAAAGGATGAATAAGATACATAAAAATAAATATTGACTCTAGTAAGAATAGATAATAAATATATCAATGTATACGATATTTAAGAAATAAGTAAATTTAAATATTTTATAATCTAAATGTAAAAATTAATACATATTTAAGAAACTATTATAAGTGATACTTATAATAACAAAAGATAATTCCTTTAATATCTTTTTAATATCTATTAATTTTCCCATTATAAAAATTAAATTTCTCTGCTTGAATACTCTATTATTCCTTCCTTTTTTCATTTTTTAGGCCTTTTTAACAATAAGATGTGAAGTTATTTAAAGATAACATATAGGACAATCTAATTATATTATCATTAGATTACTTCGATCTAAAAAAATGAAAGCGCTAAAACATAAAGAAAAAGCGCAAAAAAATAAAATAAGATTATTTTAGTTTCTTAATTAATTTAAACTATAAAAATTAAGTCGTATTTAAAAATTTAACTACTAATTTAAGTACAATATCTATATATATATATATATATATATATATATATATTAAATTTAATTATAATCTCTTTTAATTTATTTTATATACAAATTAAAAATTAAGTTAATTATTATAATTTAATTTAACTTAATTTTTAAGCTGAATATAATAATAAGAAAGCCATCATTAAACAGAAAAGCGTATATATTTAATTATATATTAATTACATACTTATTTTTTTTATTAGTTTTTTATAAAATTTTTAAGGAATATTATTTTCCTCCTTTTTTTTAAGGAAAAAGGAGAACTAGTTATTAAAGTAATTTTATATTTATTTATAAATAATATAGATTTAATATGATTACGTGGTTTTATCATGTCTCCCTTATAATTTGGAACTCTCGATCTTATAGAGATAGTAGCCGCTTTTAAGCCTACAGCAGCTTGTCTAATTGATTTATAAATTTTTACTTTACCTGTCGATACATCTTCAACAGATATAAACAACCCTTTATGCGGATCAAATTTTCTACTTCTTGCTATTTTACTTAATTTCAACTTGGTTTCCAATGTATGTTTATGTCCCACTAATTCTGACATTTTCAAACTCGTAGACATTCTATTTCTGATCTCTAAATTTAATTTTTTGCCTAATTTAGCCTTAGATATATTTAGTTTATTTTCTTTAGTATGCTTAAAACCAAGTGAATTACCTGCTATTTTTAAAATATTATATTCAGGCTTTATAAAATCTATTCAATACTGTTCTCGTTTTATTAATTCAAATGATGAAGTATTAATATATTCAAGAATAGATATATAAAAATTTTCAATTCCATATTTTTTTATGGCTCTGATTATTAAAATATTTTTACTTTTATCCCTATTTAAATATCATTTCTGGAAATACCTAGATATTCTTCTATTTAAATCCGTTGCACTTCCAACATATCGTTTATTATTTACTTTATTTGTAAACATATATACTCCTCCTTTTTTATTATTATACTTAAATATTACTTTATTATTTCTGTCAATTATAGGATTTAAATAATCTTTAATTGTCTTTATAATATAAAATAAAACAAAGAATAATTCTAAATAAAATTTTAATAAAATTTTATTTAATAATTTTACTAAACTAAACAAAAAAATTAGCATTAATTATTTCTTATTTTATATAATAAATATTTTCGACTATACCTTATTAGTATACAATATATATATATATATATATATATATATACTAATTATCATTGTAGTCTGTGTGAATCATAGATAATAAATAATATAATATGATTCTACGGATCAATCCACTTTAATAAATAAGTCTTAGAACTTATATATATATATATATTTTTTTTTCTATGTTTAGAACTTTCCCGTATATTATGATATAAATACTCTGTATTTTTAACAAAGCAAGGCCTTTTCTATTAACCTGTTGCTTCTGCTAAAGCAAATCCTAAAATTGCATAACTAAATAATTGAGGTCGTAATGAAGGATTTCGAGCTGTTGCTTCGATTAAACTACCAAAAACTAACCCAATTCCAATTCCGGCTCCCGTTAAACCAATTGTTGCTAATCCTGATCCAATAATTTTTGCTGCTTGTACTATCATGATAATAATTATTTTTAACTCTTTTTTTGTTTTTTTCTTAAAATATTTCCCCCCTTTCCTTTTTTATCTATATAAAATAATAATTTATTATAATATATATATAAATGCAATACTATCACATATTTATTTATATATGACATTTTTTATATTTTTATCTTTTATTTTATTTTGATCTCTAAATATTAATTTCGCATAAAAATCAAAATAAAAAGTAAGTAAGTAAAATTTTACTTACTTACTTTTTATTTATATTTTTCTTTATAAATTATTGCTATTCTTTCCAAATTAAAAATTTTCTATATAAATATTTATTAATTTATAATTATACTAAGAAAATTAATACCATATTATAATTGGGAAACATTATATTTCTCAAAAAAAAATATATATTTATAACATAAAATTATATTTTTTAGATAAATAACCTCTATAATATTCCTTTCGATTTACCTCTGCAGTCATTACTCTAGCTATATAATTCGCATTATTCTTATTAATATGAGAACAATTTTAATAAATCTAAAAAATAAAAAAAGGTAAAAAAATTTCTTTATTCCTAAATATTAAGATAATAAATAATTTTATCATACAAAATTATAAATTTTTTTATCTTAAGCTAATTGTTATATATAAATATATAATAGTAAAAATTGTTAAAAATGATCAAAATTAAATATATCCCTTAAAAGATATTCATAATTAAAGAAATGAAAATTATTATATCAAAACTAAAAAAAAAAGAATTTTTATTTTAGTAAAATATGTAGATAATATTAAATAATACTAAATTAAAATAGTTAATATTCTGAACATAATGCAAACAAATATTCAGGTTGAATACCTGGAATCGAACCAGGTCCTATTATGCCACAAATAATTATTCTACCTTTAAATTATATTCAACGAAGGGTTAAATTAAAAAAATTAATAAAAAAAAATTAATAAATAAGAATAGGATTAATTAATAATCTAAAACATGTGGATAATATTTAAATAATTTTTTTATTCTTAAAATTATTTAACCCTCCCCCTTTATTTTTATAAAATAAATATAAAAAATAAGAAGATATTATGAATTAAATAAACGAATAAAAAAAGAGAAATAAGTAAATAAAATAAAATAGTATAACAAAAAATATATTTACCAAAAACAAAAAACTTTTCTATATTTATAATTTATTATAATATATCTTAAATAATATTAAATATTAAATATAATTAATAAAGATAGGAATATAGTATTCTAAGATTAAAAATAAGTATCATCATCTCCTTTTTTCTCTCTTTCTTCACGTCGTTTTCATGCTCTTTCCTTTGACAATCTATCTTCTTCATCTAATCTACGTTGTTCTTCTTTAAATGCACTATACTCTTCTTGAGTTTCTCTAAGTAATTTTTCATACTCTTTTCTAACTTCCGTAGAGTTTTCTCGTCTTCATCTTTCTCTTTCTATATTCTCCTGTTCTTTTTTCAAATCTAATTCCAATAAATCATAATCCTGTTTAAGGAAACGATCAATCATATCTATTGTAAACTTATCAGGATTTTCTGGATCAAAAAGGTTAAAATTAAGAGTACCAGGTTTTTGTCTACTTAAATAATATTCAGCCCATTCTATATGAAGTGGTGCTGCAGTCCTACATCACCGTGCATTTTCATTATTATTTATTCTTTTTATATAATCCAAAGCATGATTATAAACTTCAGTTTGTTTTTTTTGATCTTTTACTAATCCTTCTATTCAATCTATTCTAGAATCTTCCATACTATCTGCTGCTTTTTGTGAAGGATTCTTAATTTCTCTTAAAAGCTGATGTCTAAAAATTTCCAATTTATATTTTTGTACTCTAGCTTTTAAATCTAATAACAATATTCGTTCTTCTTTTATAGCCTCCATTCTGGCTATCTCCTTATAATAATCATCACCTAATTTATCTTCAGTTTTACCACCATAAAATACACGTTCCCAAGCTGAAGCAATTTCATAACGATTAACTGTATTATGACGAAGAAATTTTTCTTCATCTTCAAGCAAATCAACTTTATAATCTATACCATTTCTAACTTTATCCATTATAACTGAACAAATGTTTTCAATCACTAAATCATTTCGTCAATAATCATAATGATCAGGATTAATACCATGTCTCATAAATTCTGTTCGTTGTTTTTTTATAGCTTCTCGTTCTTTTTCTGCTTCTTTATATAGAGAAGCTAATTCAAGATCTTTCCGTTTTTTCATCTCAGCATTACTATCTCTTACAATTTCAAACATTCAATCAGGTGTATGTAAACCAGCATAATACTTACTAGATGGTTGTGGAGTAGGTTTATATAAATCTCTATTCTCATAATAAAATTGTCTTATTATTAAATTTCATTTATAATTATGACGTCTTTCTCATAACGGCACTTCACCACTACTATTACTATTTGATTCATTTCCTTCAGGTGTTATCGATATATTAGATGTTGTGCTTTCTCCAAGTACAGACAATGTATCCATATCATCTATTGGATCTGGGTAAAGAGGATTATAATTACTTCGAACTAGTTTACTTGCATTTATCTCATAATATTTACGAAATTCTTCCTCCTTTTCCGCTAGTGTTAATCTAGATGCCCACCTTTGTTGTCAATTATAATCTTCAGGTCGTTTCGGTGGGAACATTTCATCATATTCTTTATTAAATATATCAAAATTAAGTCCTTCCTTTTTTTTTGACTCTTTTTTTACTTCTATTTCTGATTCTTTACCTTTAGATTTATCTATCTGAACTAAACTTTCATCTATCGATTTTTCAGTTTGAATTATATCTTCTTTTATCGGCTCTTCTACTTGAATTACATCTTCCTTTATAATTTTTTCATCTACTTGATTTATCTCTCCGGATTCTTCTTTTACATTTTCATTTACATATTCTTCAATCTTAATTATTTTTTTAATCTTGGACCTATAAGGTTGAACTGGTAAATCTTCATCCTTTAATTCTTCACTACTATTATCTTCTATTATAGGAAGCCCATTCATTCAACGTATTACTTTTAAATCTTCCTCTATAAGTTGATTAATAGGTAATGGCACTTTTTTACCTGTTAAATCAGTTAAACCTATAATAAGTTTTGGATATTTTAATTTTTCTTCCTCTGGAGGTAAAAGAGGTAAAGGAGGTAAAGATTTATTTTTATCTTTCTCTTCAAGTAAGGGTAAAGGTGGCAATGGTTTATTTTTACTTTGTTCATCAAATACTGGTTTATTTTTACTTTTATCTTCAATTATTGATTTATTTATATCTTTATACTCAAAAAAAGAAAAAGGAGGTAAATTCTTTTTCTTTTTTTTTAATTCTACTAGTTTATCATCTCAATATACTCGGTATGAATGTGATTTGGAATCAGAATCGGATTCGGAATCTGATTCCAAATCCGATTCTGATTCTCTCAAAAGAGGAGGGGTCATTCGTTCCTCTTCATTAACTTTTAACTGAAAAATTTTTTTTTGAGATAATTGTTCTAATTCTTTCTTTCCTAATTCAACTTTAAATTTATCTTTTTGTTTTCCAGTTAAATCAGTTACTTGTCCTTTTTGTTCTTTATTTTCAAGAACTTCTTTTATATTATCAGATTTTCCTTTAAATAACCCAACTGTATGTTTTTTTAAGAAAGATTTTATTTTATCTTTTGTATTTTGTTTATTATGTAAATAACGATCTTCTACCATTAAAATAGGCTTATTTTTTTTCAAGTTTTTCTTAATCTGCTTAGGTGTATTCTCATCATTTTTCAAATTAGCATCTATTATATATTTTAAAGAACGAACACCATTATTCTCAGTTAATCCCTCTTTCATTTTTATACCAGCTTCTATTTTTTCTTGTTTAGTTTTATAATTAAAACGATCAGGGTCAAAAATAGTTAAAGTACCATCTTCAGATAATGGTAAATCTATATACTCAGGTCTTCCTTGACCTTCATATCCTATTCTAAAAAATTTATTTAATCAAAGCGCTCTTTTATCCTTATATCAAGGCATTTGTATATCCTCATAATTAACCTTAAGACGACATATATTACCATTAATTTTTTTAAATTTTATTAATCTTTCTAAATTATACTCTCTTTTATCTAACTCAAGTTTCCTTTTATTATAATCTATTGGCATTTCTTTGATAAAAACTCTACCTGTCTTTACATCGACGTCGACATAAACACTTTTAAAATTAGATTCAATTTCCATCCGATCTAAATATACAATTTCTTTTGATCGTTTTTTTATCTTTTCAAAATCATTTTTATTTTGATATTTATTATTATTTTTACTTTCATTTTTATTTTTATTTTCAAAATATGTGTTTAGACTATTTCTTCTTTTAATATATTTCGTACTTCTTTCTCATTGATAACTTATTTTTTTATCTTCTATACTTTTTCCAGTTGATTGAATTTTAAAATACAAATCATTCTTTATTTTCATTTTTGTATATTTATTTCATTTATTCAAAGGATGATTATGAATTAATGTTCCTTTATTTCTAATAAATATTACCTTAGGACGAGATGTTTTTTTTAGAATAACTTTACGTTTATATTTTGGTTTTTCGTTTTCTCGTAAATAAGTTTCATCTACAATATCTTTAGGTATAGTACGATAATATTTATCTCCTCATCTTGTTTTATATCATTGTTTATAATTAGCTGTATTTTGTTGTCAATCAGGATGAGTTGGTTTATAATCTATGTGTTTCTTTCTAATAACAGGCTCTGGTGTATCTTCTGCAAATTGTGCAGAATTTTTTTCTATATGTGGTAGAAACTTTTTCTCATGAATGTCGTAATATGTTTCTGAATATTTGATATGAGCAAGAGGACCTCTTATATATTTATATCTATCCCTTCATAGTCCCTCATAATCAGTATGTCTGTATAAAAGATGATAAGGATGATAAGGACTACGAGGATTGTTTGGATCATAAGGTTTAGTTGGTGGATACCAACTCAATTGTTTTCTTCTAAATGGTTTTTCATCCCCTTCACCAATATCTTTTCTATATGGACTTTTCTGACGCTTATAATTTCTGTATAATTCCTCCTCAGAATCATAATCAACAACTTTAAGAGGACCAAACTGGTCCTTAACCTCCTTAATTACATTATCAGTCTTAATTATTGGACCACCTAATTTCATACTAAGATATGATTTATGTTCTAATATAAAGAGAATAAGTAATCATAAAAAAGCAACTAATTCTAATGTTTTTAGAAAAAAAAGTTTAACGTAATTAGAAAATTTATCACTATAAAAAAGACCAGCTATAAATATAGTAGATATCATTGAAATAATACATAAATAAGTCCTTCAAGATTTTAGACCATAAGATTTAAAATTAATATAAAAATTAGATATATTTAGAATCATAGCTAAAAAAAACTTTAAGGTTCTTCTAGAAAAATAACTAGTACTTTTTAATAAATCAGCATTAATTTCAGGATATAAATAATCATAACAAAAGAAAGATAATAAAAATAAAAAAAAGAATCAAAAAAATTTTTTATGATTTTTTTTCCATCTCTCTATTCTTTCTTCTTTATTGGGTTTATCTCCCAATATTAATGATATAACTTTAGGTATATTAATATATACTAAAACACAAGATAAAAGAATAGATAAATTTAAGATTGTATCTGCATTATTTCTAAGAAATTCAGACATTATTTTTAAAAATCATATAATTTCTTCCTTATTTAAAGGCATAATTCCACAAAAGGATAGTGCTTTTCCTTTTAAGAATATTTCTACTCTCCTTTTCCTTGCCCGCCCCAAAAATATACAGCACCGAAAAGAAACAATCAGACAACATCTACAAAATGTCAATATAGAATTCCTGATTCTACACCAACATGGTGAGTATTTGTAACCTGATAAGCATAAATTCGGGCGGCCCCTACACACAAAAAAAAACTTCCTATGATCACATGTAACCCATGGAAGCCAGTCCCCATAAAAAAAGCAGAACCAAAAACACTGTCCGTTATTGTATAGGAAACACCGAAATATTCTAAGACTTGCAAACCCGTAAAAAAAAAAGCCATACATATAGTAGCTATAGAACCATAATTAGCTCAGCTTATTAATCGATCTACTAAGGAATGATGTGATACAGTTACAGATGATCCTGATGATAATAAAATTGTAGTATTTGCTGTAGGTACCTCTGATGCATTTACAGCTTCTATCCCTTTTGGTGGTCATTCCGATCCTATTTCAACAGCTGGTGCTAAAGATGAATGGAAATAAGCTCAAAAAATACTTAAGAAAAAAAATATCTCACTAATGATAAATAATACTACACCTAATGATATTCCTTTTTGTACCTTATCTGTATGCGCTCCTAAATAACTTGCCTCTGTTATTATATCTTTAAATCAAAGTGACATACCTCAAATTAATAATATAAAAGAACATAATAAAAATAATTCTCCCATAACATAACCTTGAAATGATAATACAGCACTTACTGTAAGTGATAATAATACTCCTGATAATGTTATAGGTCAAGGCGATTGGTCCACAATATGATAAGGATGACTAGGTAATGCCACATTAGCATTATTCATTAATATCATTTTATCTGTTCTATAAAATTTTATTTCTTTATTACTATATATCTCTTTATTTAATTTATATCTCATTACATTTTTATACCTTAATTGATACAAATATATTAATTTATATACATAATTTTTAATTAAATTTAACATTAAAAATATTAAATTTTTAATATTGATATTTTCATATATATATTTTACCTGAAGAGTTAGATTACGCTATCTTTTAAGATAATAATCTTTATTATAGTATTAATAATTTAACATATAAATCACATTTTTATTTTTGATATAAAGATATATTATATATATCTTTCCATATAACATTTATTATACGTAAAAATATATGATTAAAATAACTCTGATTAATATATATTTAAAAGAATCCTTAAAAAACGATTAAACAATTTATTAACAAGAATATATAAAACGAAATATTTAAAATAAGGAAAAATTTAAAAAGATAATATAAAACTTAATACCTATTAAAAAATATAATTCATCTATTAATATAAAATAATATAAAAACATTATACTAACTCATTAAGCGGCTCTCCCGTCGGATAAATTGGATTCGAACCAACAACCTCCTACTCCCAAAGCAGACGCACTACCAATTTGTGCTGCTATCCGTATTAATATTAAATTATATATATATATATATAATTTAATATTAAAATAATAATATCTTATAAAATTAAATAAAGACTATTTTTATTCTTACTTATTATAAATTACATATATACATAAAAACTAATATACCTACAATAGGATTCGAACCTACACATTAAAAATAGTACGACTTAAATGTACCCTGTCTACCAATTCCAGCATGTAGATAATATAATTAATTGTCAATTTTAACCCTAAATAATTAATATTTTACTTTTTCATTACAAATAATATACTTGATACTTAAGCTAAATTATATTATTTATTATAATTAACTATATGTACTTTATCATTTAATAGTAATACCCTATTTAACGAAAAATTTTTTATTTATTTTTTTCATTTATATCTGACTTAATTAGTTTTAATATTTACCCTTTAATACTAATATAATATTAAAACTAATTAAGGCTAAAAGGAATCGAACCTTTATTGTGCCATTATGAGTGGCAAGCTTTAACCGTTAAGCTATAGCCCTCTTACTTATTATAAAAAAAAATAAATAAAACATTAATACTAAAAATAATTTAAAAAAGGACTTAATCATAAAAAAAAAAAAATTAATAAATATTTATAATTTATATATATATAATAAAATTATCTATATTGAATAAACTACAAAAAAATCTAACCTAGAAAATATGCCCACTGAGGGACTCGAACCCCCATGACCTGATTACAAAACAGGAACTTTACCAATTAAGTGAAATAGGCTAAATATTAAGAACTCAAATAAAATAATATTATTAAAGTTTATTTTCTTTCTTAAAAAATACTATAATTTTAAATATAACAAAATCTAAATTAAGAAAAAAATATATAACATAATAATATGTTATATATTTAGAAATTAAAAGCATAAATGTTTTAATTTATTAGCCCTAACAGGGTTCGAACCCGTATAACAGCATTGAAGGCGCTGTGTCTTAACCATTAGACGATAGGGCCACAATCTTTTTTACTTCTTCCTAATAAAAAAAAGAACATTATTTTAATTATTAATAAAATTTAGATCCTTTTTTAATAAAAGCAAACTCTCTTACTAGAAATAGATTAGCTTAGGTAAAAGAGATTATTTTCGTTATTAATAAAAAAACTTTATTAATAATTAAATTTAAGAAAAAGGGATATAAATTTAAAAAATAAAAATATTATAATTATAATATAAATATTTTTATACTCTATGTCTATAACAATTCTATCGATAAAAGGAATTGAACCTTTAGCTATTATATATGAGACAACCGTTTTAACCACTTAAACTATATCGATATGGGAATAATTATAATGAATAGTAAATAAACTAAACTTAAAACTAAAAATGTAATATGTATATAGTATTATGATATCAAAATCTAATATATAATATAGGATATAACTAATTAGTAAATTAAAAATAATATTTTATATTAATTAAAATATTATTTTTTAATTATTGTAGGATTAGAAGAATATAAAATATATCCTTCTTTTTCTTTATAATTATATTTTAGTTTATATTGAATTGTATAATAATCCTTTCATGACGTTCCAATTATACTTAATACATTATGAATAATACCAAATATCGGTGTTATTATTAAGAAATGCGCAAAGTAATAAGCAGTTGCTATTTGGCCAGCTAGAATAAAAGGAGGCTCAACATGACAACTACCTAATCACATTAAAACTAAGAAATTTAATACAAATAATCAAAAAGCTAATATATATAATGGTTTATATGAATTTCCTTTTATATTACTAGTATCAGTAAATGGTAATGCTAATAATATTAATATAGCAACAAACATACTTATTACTCCTAACAATTTATTTGGTATAGATCTTAAAATAGCATAAAAAGGTAATAAATCTATTTAAGATTGATATTTTATTTTTGTATTTTATACTGCATAGATGGTATTATATATGGAGATACAAGTATTCTAAGTTTAGTCCTTGATTTTTCTCATATATAAATACGTGGTTTATTACCTATAGTAGAGTGTTTATGTATAGAACATTTAAGATCAAATTTAGTTTCTAAAACGTTTATTAATAATTTTACATCTTCAATTGTAAAAGCATAAACACTTAAATGTAATCCTTTATTTTGACGAGAACCATCTCCCATTATTCAATGTGCTAATACTAATGGTGTTAACAATTCTTTAATATTCATAGGTACTTTTTTTAAACCAATTAAATACCATAAAGAATGAATTTTTGTAAAACAAGGTAATTACATAGTTGCAAAAGAAATTGATGAATATTCCTGATTACTTTTTTTATCTAACCATATTCTTATAGAATATTCATAATCCTTATGACAACAAAATTTAAATAAAGAATAAACTAACTCAAAATAAGGACGTTTATCTACTTTACCACTTTGATTAAACATAAACCTAGCATTAGCAGAAACTGACCGACGTTGTATGTGGCCATCACTAAGCATTATACCTGTTAAGTTTTCTATTATTTTTTCAGGTAATAATACAGCAATTATTTCTTTTTGACTTAATCGCTTTATTCCTTTAGTAGATCTTACATAAAGTAAAATAAAAAAGAAAATTAACAAAAATAAAAAATCAATTTTAAAGGACTATATATTCATTTACTAATAATATATAAATCAAAATATATTAATTAATTTATATATATAATTAAATTATTTATTTATATATAATGTAATAATATGCTCTAATTTTAGTCTCTGAAGTATTTTTAATTTAAAAATACTTGCTGGTTGTTTTATAATTTAACTTTATTCATTAAATAATTAAGTTTTCCAGCAATTAATAGAGTATGTTCCTATTAACATATATTAATATTGACATTTTTATCATTCCGGTACTATTGATGCCGGAGTTTGCATTGAATTTGCTTCTATATAATTATCAGAATGACCTAATTTATCAGGACTATAGAATACAATAGCTGTAAATATAATAAAAAATAAATAAATAGTTACTAAATCCTTAAAAGAAAAATAAGGATGAAAGGCTGTTCTATCAGCATTTGATGTTGTACCTATAGGATTTGATGATCCACTTATATGTAAATATAATAAATGGCCAGCTACTAATGCCGCTAAAATAAAAGGTAGTGTGAAATGAAGCGAAAAAAATCTATTAATTGTAGCTGAACTAACTGAAAAGCCTCCTCATACGACATTTATATTATTAATATAAGATTTAATTATATTTTCATTATTTTACAATAATGATTAGACTATGTCTTCAACCTTTAAATATTATTGATTTAATAGACAATAAGTAATAAGGTTGGAGGGATTTCGTGGGAAGATTATTGCTGACATGGCTCACTTCCTAGTCGTTGAATGTTTTTATAATCACTATTACATGAAATATATAATATATATCGTTATAAACTTCATTGCAAATTATCTCATTAAGATTTCAATGCAATTTACCCTCTTTGCCTCTAAATCATTACTGATTTAAGGAGCCCGTAAAATATTATTTTATTTAAAACAAATTCAAACAAATATATATTATGATACATTATAAATTAATTATAGATAAATTTATTCTTTATTATAATATATATTAACAAAAGACAGTTAATTATTTATTAGTCGGATATATTAAATCGCCATATCGTTTAGAGATACGTAAATTCGATAATCAATTTTCATATCTCATTAATTGATAACCTAACAAAGGATGATGACCAGAATAAGAAAAAAAAGTAATTACCTTTTGTATATCAGCTTTAGAACTAACACTGAATTGATTATATAAACTTTTATCTAAACCAATTTTTCTATTAGTTTGAAATTTTAGATTAAATGCCTGAAATAATAATAAGTGCAGACGTTGTCGTAAATGAAAACAACCATCATTATTAAATTTTATAAAAAAAGAACCTTCAGCAATAGTAAAACCTACTATTCAATTATTAAAAAAAGGCAAATTAATATAATCTTCAGGACTATTTAATTTTTGATTCATTGATAGTATATTAATAGGTATTTCGGGATATAAATTTATATTATTTTTGAAAAGAAATATAGCTTTATCGTATTGTTTTCGACGAGTATCTGTTAAAAAAAATAACTTATGATGTACTAATAAAGGAAAGAAAATTTCCTTTAAATCTGTAGAATTTATAATTAATTTACATGTCTTTTTTTCTTTAACTTTTGGGTACGTATTAATATTACCTATTTCTAATATAGATTTAATATACTCTAATAAAGGCAAATCCCTAATATCTAATGATATAATTAAATTTACTCTAATATATCCTTTGGGTGTTTTAGTAGCAGATATATAACCGTCACCATCTATTAATCCTATAAGCATAGCTAAAAAAGAATATGGTATATTTAAAAATTTATTTTTATTAAGCATTATCTTTCGCCCTTTTTTATGTGCATGAGGACTAACTATACCTATATTATCCAATAAATTTAAATTGTTAGAATATTCTAACAATTTAAAAAATAATAAATATATTCATTTTATCAAATTAAATATCTTTAAATTTGTCCTTTTTTTTAAATATATATTAATAATAAATATGATTATTAATATTAAAAATAATTCTTTTTTATATATTGACTCAACTAATGATTTTCCTAACCATGGAATAGCACTTAAAAGATTTGTAATCACTGTTGCACCTCACAATGACATTTGACCATATGGCAATACGTAACCAAGGAAAGCTGTAGCCATCATTAAGAAAAATATAATAGTTCCTATCACTCATACTCCTATTCTAGGTGATCGATAACTACCATAATATAATCCTCTACTTATATGAAGATAAACTGCTATAAAAAAGAATGAAGCCATATTTGCATGTGACATTCGTAATAACCATCCATCATTAACATCTCGCATAATATGCTCGACAGAATTAAACGCTAATTCAGCAGTACCTGCATAATGCATTGCTAATAATATTCCTGTAACTATTTGAGCTATCAATGATAACCCAAGTAAACTACCGAAATTTCACAAATAGGATATAGTAGAAGGTTGTGGACTATCTATTAAATAACTATTTAATATAGTTAAAATCGGATTAGTTTTAAGAATACGCATTCAGTTTATATTAATTCTTTTGTCCTGACAACAGATCAAGATAAGATCAATAGAAAAAGCATTTTCATTAAATAAAAAATATATACTCTTTTATTTTAAAAATAAAATACAACAAAAGAAAAATTATATTATAATTTAATAATATAATGATTAATAATATAATCCAATTAATAATTTTATATTTATTTATATTGTTAATCTCTTTCTTATTTTTATAATATAACAGAAATAATATTCTCTTTTATTTTATTTATACGTTAATGACATTAAGAAATATATAAGCTGCTTCCTGTTAGTTATTGATTTAACTTAAAAATATTAATTTCATCTTTATATTATAATCTAGAAAGGTTTATTTTTATCCTACTTAGTATATAATTTAAGACATATAATATTAAAGATTAAAGTTTTAAAATCTCATTTATATAAACCTATAATCTAGGTTCTAAAAACCAAAAAATAAATTAATATTTTTAATTATATAACTTAATTTCTTCCTTTTCAACTTTAAAATCTATTTCTTCTAAAATTGTTTATAATAATTTATAAACTTTATTTACATATAATTTTTCATATACAGACTTTCCAATTAGACAAATAATTACTTTAAATATCTATTCAATATAATATTTCTTAGATTAATTAACTCAATTAAATAAAAGAGAATAAATTATATAATTATATAAATTATATAATTTTTATTCTAGTATTTTAATGTAAACTTACTGAATCTTTTATATAAGAAGAAGTTAAAATACTATAAACATAACTTTGTATACCAGCAATAGCTAATTCTAAACCAGAAATTGCCGTAATTAAAGCAATAGCAACAGATCCTCCTGTTAACCGTAGACCAAGAGTAGCAGTTAGACCTAAAAACCCAAAACCAGCTAATATTAAAAGTAAAAGGTGTCCTGATATTAAGTTAGCTCCTAATCTAATACCTAAACTTAAACCTTTTGCTATATATGATATTAATTCAATTAAAGCTAATAATGGTACTAATAATAAGGGAGTACCTTCTGGGGAAAAAAGAGTAAAAAATCTTAAACCATGTAAAATTAAACCAATAATAGTTACACCAAATCAAATACTGGAACTCATAGATAAAGTACTCACTAAATGAGCTGTAGTAGCAAAATTATAAGGAATTAAACCCATTAAATTACTAAATAATACATATACAAATAAAACAAATATTAAAACAAAAAAGAATAATCCAACTAATGAACCTATTTGTCCTAATACCATATTATATATTGTAAAATATATAGCTTCTGCACTTAATGATCACCCATTTATTCTTATAGTCTCTTTAAAAGTAGCATATACAAAAAATAAAGAAGTAAATATAACAACTAATTGAATATAAACTAATATATTTGTAATTAATCCAATGGGTGTAAAATTTAAACCTAAAAATTCACCTAAAAAAGGCTTTATTTCAAATTGATCCATAGGTGAATTTAAATTACTAAACGTCGCATACACTTTTTCTAAATCCTCTGTCTTTAAATTTAGGTAATCTTGCATAATATTATTATATTTTTATATACTTGTCTTTTTCACAGTCTCTCCTAGAAGTTTAACTTGATAATTACGCAATTCTTTTTATTTCCTTATTTGATATTTTATTTTATACATATCAATTAACTACTCCTTAATAAATAAAAAACATAAAAGAAGTTAATATAAGGAAATTATAATATATTTACTTTGTGTAAAGATTCGAACTTACAACTTATTTAATAATCGCCCCTCTTTTTTATTGACTTTTTTATTGACTTTTTTATTGGAATTAAAAATAACCAATTTATTATTAGGTAAACTTATACTAAATTGCTTTTCCTTTTAAGGCTAACAAAGTTGAGAGAAAGAGACAATAAAAATAAGTAAATATATTATATAATTCAATATTTAATAAAAAATAAAAATATCAATATATAAAAATTTATTTCTTTTTTTATTAATTTCATTAATAAACACACATAATCATTTTAATTTTTCCTTCCCTTTATTTAAATTAATATATCTCATATCTTGATAATTTAAATCTTAAAGGCACTATTTAAATAAAAAGATTAAATTATTTTTATTTAGAAACTAAAACCAAAAGGCATCATATCAAAAGTATAAAATAAACAAATAGTAAATAAAATATATGCAAATACTAAAGGCAATAATTCTTTTCAACATAAAGACATTAACTGATCATATCTTAATCTGGGGAAAGAAGCTCTAACTCAAATGTAAAAAAATACAACTATTATTATTTTGAAACCTAAGATATACGATCCATATATTTTATCAATCAATAAACTAATTGATTCAAAAACAGTATCTTTACTACTAAATAAAGTTTTTAAATCAGAATTTAAATTACATATTTCAGGATAAAGAATTTCAAAATTTTCGGTCAAATTATAATTATCTAAAGAATAATTAGATAAATTAGAAAGTAAGTAAGGATTAAAAAAAACATCTGTTGATCAATAATAATTACAAATATATAAAATAGGATCTAATATTAACTTATGTATATCAGGGCAATGATGTCCACCTAAAAAGAAAACAGACATAAAAGCAGACATTAATATAAGTGAAGAATATTCACCTAAAAAAAAGAAAACAAATACACTAGCCGAATGCTCAGTCATAAAACCAGCTACTAACTCTGATTCCAACAAAACTCTTTATTTTTAATACTAAAATTTTAATAATATATAAATTTATAAATCAATACTAATAGGGGATCTTTTTAATATACATCTCTCAGATTTTCATATAATAATCTTACCCCTTTTTATGTATTTACCTATCGTTGATTTATGTAAATTTAATAACTCTGCTAATTTCACACTACTTGGAAAAATATCTTTTAATTCTAATTGATCATCTACAATTTTATACATGTAAACTGGCTTACTCAAAGCTTTTGATATTAAAATTTTCCCTCTATCTGTATGTTTTTTGCCAAACATAGGATTTTTATAACCTCGAGTAGATAAAGATATTTTTTCTTTTGTTATGATAGTATGATGTTTACCTAATAAGGAATGTTTATATAATATATATCTATTTAACATTTTTTGTATTGCTTCAGGACTATGCTTATATCCTAACATAGATTGACCTATATATTTAAAATTATATAAACTCTAAAAATTGAAATAAGATATATAAGTAGTTTCAAAATCAGTTAATAATGCTTTATCATTTAAATTATAAAATTCAAATATTATAAAACAAAAATTATTTAAACCATATTTCTTTATAGCTCGTTGTAATCTAATATTTGACTTTCGACCTTTTATATCTTATTTAAATCGTTTTATTAAATTTTCGCTACTACCAATATATAACTTATTATCTATTTTACATAAAAACCCATAAATTCCTTTACCATCTTTTAAGTCAATCATAATCTTATCAGTAATTATCTTTAAGTGAATATTATCATAAATTTTACGGGGAGTTATGTTTTTAATATTAGGTTTTAAACATTTGTTTATTAATTTATTTTTATTATTAAACTCATCCTCCCTATTTAAGGATCTCTTAGTAGCAAAAAGTAAAGAATAGGATTTTATCATTAATAAATAAATATTATCAATTAAATACAGACTTATATTTTTTTGATAAAATATATAAATTACTATGTTCATGTTAAATCTCTGAAGATCTTTTATTAACAATTTCATCTTTATACATGCATGAAACAAAGAGAATATAAATTGTCAATATAAAATCTTGCTGATAGCTTTATTTAATAATATATTAAATCTATAACATATAAAATAAAAAGGTTTTCAGCATTTTATGAACTTTAAATTAAAAAATAAGGATAAATATATATTTTTTAATTGGCCAAATCTAGCCTCAGGTAAATCAAAAGGAGGTCTATTCGTTTCTGCTAATATAGCAATAAAAAACATCAAAGTAATAGGTAATAAAGGAAAAATATTTCACACAGCTTGTTGGCACTCAACAATATATGTCAAACTAAAAGAACCTGAAAATATAATTAATATTAAGATAATTGAAGAAAATACTAATTCATATGAAAGTAATTGAGCTGTTGATCTAATAGCACCCATAAAGGCATATTTAGAATTAGCAGCTCAACCACTTATTAATATACCGTAAGATCCAATAGAAGAAACTGCTAATGCGAAAAATACACCTAACTCATAATCAAAAATAGCTAATCCCTCACCAAAAGGAATAATTGATCAACCTAATAATGCAAACATTAATGTAATACAAGGACCAATTATAAATAATAAACTATTAGATTGTCTGGGTATAATAATTTCCTTTACTAATAATTTTAAAGCATCAGCGACTTTTGAATAAAATTAAAAATAATCTTTAATCACTTATAACAACTTATTCTTTTTTTAATGGTACAGAATAATAATAATAACCCTTAAATGGTATACTCGTATATAATTTTCTCATTAAAGTTACAGAGCTTATAGGTAAATGCTTTACAGTATTTCTTATACTAATAAAAGGCAAATTATTAACTAAAGATTTATCCTCTTCTGAATAAACATATATCAATTTACCCCTTATTTTTTGAGCTGCAAATAATGTAGAAGAATGCAATTTTTTACCAAAATAATAATTTTTCTTTCCTATTTTAGATTCACTCATTTTCATCCTTGTTTCTATACTATGTATTTTCCCTTTTAAAGAATCACTAATTTTTTTTTCTAGTTAATAAGGACACTTTATTCCTATTTCTAGCGTCTACATAAGAACTAGTCATAAAATTTAACAAAGGTTTAAACTTCGATAAGTATCAATCTTCTTTACACTTTAATTTTTGAATAGAACATTTTTCTATTAAAGTTACAGAAAAAGAGGATCATTTAAAAACTTTAATAAAAAGACCTAAAAAATTTTTTTTATATTTAGCACTATAATAATGATATTTTAATCTTCTACCTATGTTGTTAGAGGAACCATAATATGCAAACAAATGACAGGGTAAATATGTAATTTTATATATACCAGAAATATTATTCCTTTTCTGATATATATATTATGATATTCATCAAAATTCTTACAATGTTCTACACACACATGTTTTTTAAATTTTTCTAAATAAGGTCAAGAATGATTTCGTAAAACAAAATCGATTAATTGTTTTCTATCTTTAGATAAATTTATATTATTCTCAAATACTTTTACATAATTATAAATTTATCTATATTTAGTCAAATTATCATTATCTCTAATCAAAAAAATATTATCATTTTTAATAATATTAGACTCAATATAAATCACTCTTGTTATAAGGACATTATATATTTAATTTTTAGGCCATAACATCATATTAAATAAAAAGACTTAATATGTAAGACATTTGGTCGTTGAGAAAAATTAATATTAATAAATTTATTAATATTAATTTTTCTGCTGATTAATTCTTAAAAGAATAAAAATAATTTATCTAACAATAATCTTTTCAGCATTAGATCTTATTTAAATTTAAAGAAAAATTTTTTTCTATAAACCACTCGCTATAAATGGCTGTAATAAACCTCATACACCAACTGCATTAGGACCACATCTACGTTGCATTGCTCCCATTATCTTACGTTCTGCAATTGTTACAAATGCAACTGCCATTAAAATAGGAATTAATACAATTAAGACTTCTAATATATTAAAAAAGACTACCATAATTATTATTATTTATATTATATAACTTTATTATAAAATTACTATGCTCATCACGATATATAATTTATCATAATTTCAAATATAATTAATAAATATTAATTAACTTTTAAGCATGTATTAATATAATCAATAAATAAAAGAAAGATTTAATTTCTTTTAAAAAATTCATTTAATTGACATTATTTAAAGACAAAAAAGAGTAAAAAATAAATCTATCTTTAAAGACATCGAAAATTAATATAATATAATTAATACTCATATATCATAAAATATTAATTAGGGATTATATTAATACAGTGTATAATTTTCTTCTTTATATATATATAATGTAATAATAGTAAATACATATATATATATTATATTAATTGTTAATAATTACAGTAAGAAAGTAAAAAAAAATTAAAACTGTATGGATATAAAATTAAGAATTATTATTAATATTAATTTCAGTTGAATGTGCTTTTTTCACTATATTAAGAGCACCTTCTTTTAATTCATAAATAAATCCAATAATTAGAATATATAAGAAAGCTAGTACATTATTTTTACTAATATTTTGATTTTTTTGATAAATAGCTGTATAAGGGAAAGCTAATATTATTTCTAAATCAAAAACTAAAAATAAAAGAGAAACCCTATAAAAAATTACATTAAATCGTTCTCGAGTTTGAACAAAACTAGTAAAACCACATTCAAAACCTCCTCCTTTTTCTAAATATTTTACACTTAATGAAAAATAAGAATTAATACTTAATAATAATAGAGCTATAATAACATTAGCTATTATAAAATAATTTAGATTACCTAATATATCTTCTGAGTGTAAATAATCACTATCAAATGTATGAAAAAAAGATGGAATAGCTATACTTTTTTTACACTTTCAATTAAAACTAATAGAATTTCTTAAATCTTTAAAATGAATATAAGTAAATTTATACATATTTCTAATTTCTTTTTTATTTAAAGAAGAACTATTATTAATAACAAAAAGCATTATATTACTAATCTTATAACACTTAATAAAATTAAATTTATTTTTTATTTTATTATAATATAATAAATATGATTTTCAAATATTTATTATAGAATAAAGTGAAAAAATACTACTTTTTTTATTTTTCGATATATTTATTACTCTTATTTCTTGATAATTATCTGCCGTTAATATAATTGCTCCTACCATTCCTAATAACAATATTATACTTAAAATATAAATATAGGAATGATATACTGTATATAATATATCACCTATAGCTGTTATTTGTGTTATTCTACTTGCAGCAGTATTTCAATTAGGTGTAATTAATAAATAATTAGTTTTTAATTCTCTAGGATAATTACTTGATTCAGATGAATTATTAAAAAAAAAGATTTTCTTTTTAATAAAATCATTATTATTTACAAGTTTATTACATTCATTTTCTATAAATACATTATTATCATTTATTTCTTCGTCTTTATTAGATCTTCTTGTCCTTCTTATTCGTCTTTTATCAGAGGGAATTTTAGATGATAAATCTTCATAATACTTAGAAACATTTTGTTCTACTGGTCAAGGTAAATAATCATCAAAATGTTTAGCTGAATAATCGATTATATTCTGAAAAAAGATATTATTATTTTTTCCCTGTAATGACTGTTCATAATTAACTATATCTTTTTTTATACTTATTAATTCTTCTATATTATGATCTCTTAAGTAATTAAGATATAAATTATAATACCCTTCAATCTTTGTATCCTTAAAAAAAGAATCAAATTTAAATTTATCGAAATTTCCTTCTTCATTTTGATATTTTTCATTCATATTCATTAATAAAAGATTATTTTTATAATGAAGATCATCATCTAAAGAAAGAGGATTATCTTTTATCTCACTATCAAATTTTACACTTTTTTTGTCATTCCCATGATTATATTTAGAATTATTAATATTAAATAATTTTCCATATCTATGATCTACAAGAATTAATTCTTCTTTATATGTAAGACTTTTCATTTTAATTAAGCCTATATTATAAAGAATTTTTTTTATCGTAAAAAAAAACCCACTTAATAAAAGAAATAATAAAGGAAGGTAATTATTACTTCTTTTTTCAACAACCTCGATATCTATCATCATTATTATAAATAAAAACAAGATTGCAATAGCTCCGATATATATAATAATATAGGATATACCTAAATATGTCACTCCTATATAAATCAAATAAAAAGCTACCAATATATATAAAACTATTAAATTAAATACAGATATTATTGCATTTTTAGTCGATATAACTAGTATACCTGCTATAATTGCAAGAAGAGGTAATAAACCCTTCAAAGTAGCCATTGGAATTAATAATTCCATAATAGTACTTGAAGTAAAAAAAGAAAAAAAAAAAGAAAAAGTTAATGATTATTCCTTACTGAATATAATATAATTTATTAATTATACATTAATAATATCAAAAAGGTTATAATCACTTATTTTTTATTTTCTGTTGTTACTTTAAATAAATACAGAATTGTTTTTTTTTACCTAAAAAATGAAATTTAATTTAATTTTCAAATTAAGAAAATAATTCCATGGTACTTATAACAATATAATATATAAATAAAGAATCTTATCTCTATATTAGAAATTCATATAATACTTATAGAATAAATAATTAATATATTAATTAGATAAAGTACAAAAAAAAGGAATAAAAACAAAATTTAATAATTAAATCAAAAATATTTCGGTTTTTTACCGAAATTGAGAACGGACGGAATTGAACCGCCTATGGTAAAACCAATGAGTTTACAGCCCATCTCTCAAACCAAATGAGAATCATTCCCTAGGGGGATTAATTATGTAATATATTTTCCAGCTGCAGGTTCCCCTACAACTACCTTATTTCGACTTAACAGACATTAAAGTCACACATTAAAATCTTCACAAAAAAACTAAAAATCAACTTCTTTTGATTTTTGGCCTACTTAAATATTCGAAAGAAATAAATAAATAAAAATTATATTTCTAAAATGAATAAAAAAAATCTTAAGTTTTTTATCTAGGTTAAGATTACCACACTCTTTACATAGCAAGGAGATAATAAGTAAATTTTAAAATAAGAAGAAAAAAAATATTTATTTTTGGTTAAAAAAATAAACAGATCCAATTAACAAAAGTAAAATACAAAATATTAGATAAAAGGTCCAATCTAATAAAGAGAAAAATACAAATTAAATGTAAGCGTAAGTTTCTAAGCATAAAACCCTTCCTGCATATACTTCTTTCTCCGCCTGACGAGTAGTTAGTACACCCCAGATATTCAATTCACCGTAACGTCCTGATTTACGATTACTAGCAATTCCTTCTTCATGTAGCCGAGTTTCAGGCTACAATTCGCACAAAATTTTTCTTATTTTATAGGATTAGCTTTGATTTTTCTTTCATTGCATCCCTTTGTTAAGAAATTTGCGGCACGTCTATAGCCCACTTCATCAGGGCCATAACGACTTGTCTTGATCCCCATTTAAACACTCAAAGCATTTATCCTTCGTATCATCACATTACTATTACTCTTTAACTAATTTATTAAAAGCATACCATGTTAAATAATTAGCCGGATAGGTACTCTATATCCATTGTTTGGATGTTCTTCTTTTATATCAAAAAATCAATTTAGCATATTTAAAATAAATATGCTAAATTAGTCTATTTTTTGTTTATTGACTGAAGGGGGTTTGCGCCCGTTTTAATAGGAATTAACCATACGTCTCGCGACACGGACTAAAGACAGCCATGCAACACCTGTAACTATATTCATTCGAACATTATTCTTTCGAATTCTATTCAAGAAGTGGTAAGGTTTTACGCGGGTTATCGTATTAAACAACATGCTTCACTGCTGGTTTCTGTGGGCCGTCTAATGATTTGGGTTTCCGCCTTGCGACCATACTCCCCAGGTGGTATGCTTAATACCTTCGTTTATACGTGTATGAAATTATTTATTAATTAAAATTAATTATACCTATGTTTAACATTACATAATAACTCTTTTCATTTTAATTATTGTTCTTACCCCTAATATTTAAAATGTCTAGAATTATTGACATAGATTCTATATCCTATATTTACACAATATAACGTTTCTTTTACCACATTATATAAATTGCATATAGTATTTCTATTTATTGATAAAACTTATATTATTACAAATTAATTCTATATATTTATAGTGAAGATAATAATATCTTTCACATAAATATAAATAATTACACATAAGAATAATATATATATAATAGAATAAATAATTTTTTATACACAACAGCATACATAGTTTTCTGCATGGACTACTGGGGTCTCTAATCCCGATCGATACCCATGCCTTCGTACCTCAGCGTCAGTCTTCAATAGTAACATGCTTTCGCCGCTTCGCAACCCTTCAAGTATCTAAGTATTGTTACACTCCACTTGTTGTATTTATTACTCCTTTTGACTCTAGTCCAGTATTATCAGATCCACTTTCAAGTGTCATTTAAGAAAAGATTTACTATACCGCCTACGTACCCTTTAGACCCATTAATGACGAATAACGCTTGCCTCTCACGTATTACCGCGGCTGCTGGCACGTGATTTAGCCAAGACTCACTAGGTCTTTTTATAATTATAACTTATTCTTCTGAATATTTCCCTATACTCATTTAAATAATTATAAATTTTCGACATCTATTATAATAATATTATTCTTATATTATATAGGTATATTATATATAATAAATAAAATCTGCAAAATAATAATTTAATATACTCTTTTGAAGAGAGAACTATTAACAATTCTCATTAATATAACGATATCCTTTCAATCAGATTTAATAATAAACGTGATTAAAAGCGACATATATATTTACAAAAATAAAATTACAATAAAACAATTTTAATATTTTGTAAATATATATAAGATACCGTCATAATCCTCTCGTTCCTTAGGGTTTTACCTTTGATATTTAGCACACATTAAGTGTTTTTTTTCACCCTTTTAGATAGCTGGTTCGGCCTTGCGGCCATTGACCAAGATTCCCTACTGCAGGCAACATTATATCGCTAGGCTGTTATTTCATCGCCAATGTGGCCGTCCATCTTCCAGAAATTCGACTACGGTTCACAGGCTAGTTGAGCCATTACCTCTCCTACTACCTCCCCGATCCAGGCCTATCCCAAAGCGAAAACATTTCTTTAGTCATATGTTTTTTACTATTCTTTTTTATATATAATAACCTTTATTATTTTATTCACAATAATTTTATTAAATAATATTGATTATTATTGATACTAAATAATTTGTATATTAAATTATTTTTCACTTATTTCAAATTTCTCTACTTTTCAATTTATTTCCACTCTTTTTGAAAATTTAATACTTTCTTAATTAAATTATATTAAGAATATTTACAATATGCACATTTATAAGGTATTTAACCTTACTCCGGGGTAACATTCCTGATTTTACTCACCAGTTCACCACTTCCTTTTTTTCATTACAAATAATTTCAATATTTTATCTTTTAAATAATATATAAATAAATATATTTTCATTCTTATAACTCAAAATTTTATAAGCTTTAAAATATAAACCTTTTTCCACAATAATATAAGTAATAAAAAAAAAAGACACTTTTTTTTCTTATAATATTCATATTATATACTTTAATTTAAAAATCAACATCTCTTCATTAATTAACCTTTTTATTTAAACAAGAATATATTACTTATTTTTTACCTATATAAAATATTTTATATGCTAAATTAATTACTAATAATAATTAATTATTATTATTAGTAATTAGTTGTTAACAGGAATCGAACCTATATACAAGCATTAACAGTGCTCTGCTTTACCATTAAGCAATAACAACATAATCTCGAATAAATTACTAATTAATTTTTTTTTTCTTTTTTTTTTATCATTTCTATTATAATAGAAATAACAATATATTTTTATTCATATATATAACTATTTCCTTTCATTATGTATAAAACATATATAAACATAAGAAATATTAAATTTAATGTATATAATACATATATTATATATATTTTCTCATATACTTATGAAGTATAAGTTTTTTCTTATACACTATTATAACTATAATAACATTTCATATTATATAAATTGTCATTATACTCTCAACTATATACCATAATATGATATTTATAAAATAAGTATTATATATATATTAAAAAGATATTATTAAAAGAAATATATAATTTAATTCTAATTAATACTATTATAATTTAATTTATTAATTAATTAATTAATTGGAAATGCCTTTTTTTTCACTTAAATATAATAAAAACTATATTATTTTATTATACATATAAAAATTAATATTTAGTGAAAGATTTATACTTTCATATATTTATTTTCAGTTAAATAAAATAAATCATTTTTTATTAAATTAACTAAATAAGGGGAGTATTACATTTATATTCATAATTAATAACCAAAACAGTTTAGTTTTGTTTTGGTCATAAATAATTTCAATAATATTAATATATTAATATAGGTTTCTTAATATAATATTAATAAATCTTAATATTAAAAAGAATAAAAATTTAAAATTATATAAATAACAAATAATAATTTTTTAAAAAACTATTTTTGTATAGCCTATTATTAATAAGATTTAAATTTATACTATATTAATTATAAATAAAAAGAGGGAAAAATAAGAGTTAAAAAAAATATTTTCTTTTAATTAATATACTAAATAATTTACTTCACTACTGTTCTAATAACCAAGAAAAAAATTTTTCTACTTCAACTGCTTCAATTTTAATAGGCATTGAAGAATGAAGTACTCCACATATTTCAGAACATTGACCATAAAAATATCCAGTTCTTTCTATAATTACTGAAGCTTGATTTAATCGCAATTGTAATATATCAGAATATATATATATATATATATAATAAATTTGTTTATAGACATATTAAAATCAATAAGAAAAAATCTTTTATTCTTTTCTATAAATAAATTTAATAAGAAATAACATAATTAAGTTATATAATACAATATTATCAAAAGTTACTGGACTTTGTCTTCATTATAATATTATTATAATTATATTATGTAAAGTCTCTGAGGTAATAATTATTAATCTTTATATTTTATATTAATAAAAAGTATCAAAAATTTACCTGCAAGTTATAAGATAGAAAGATATTTATCTCTTAAAATATTATATTCTTTCCTCATTTTCTTGCATTTTACAATAAACAGGCCAATAAAAGTATAACCTGGAGTAGCATCTACTTTAAGTGCTAAAGCAGGTACAGCTCAATCATGTAAAACATCAGCTCCAGTAATTATAAATCTAATATGAGTATCAACAGGTAAAACGACAGGGTTATCAACTTCTAACATACGTAGTTCACCTTTTTCCAAGCTTGCTTCATCTTTCATATACGAATCGAAATTAATTATTTCATTCTCTTCATTTAAAAAATCAGCATATTCATACTCTCAATATCATTGATGCATTATTTTATAATGCTTGACTGTACATTAAACATTAGATTTCTAATGTCCACAAGTGACCCAGTCGATTGCAACCTATGATAAATATCTTTAATCATAAACTGACAGTCTTGTATTATTTAATCTATATCAATATAAATAAATTAAAATTAAAATAATGTTTTGACTGTTTTCACTTATGTCGCCTAAAAAAATAATTTAGTTGAATTATTTTCTTAAAGGACCCTGTCGGATCCTTAAAAATAAATTAGAATTTATTTTTCGACTATCAATATATATTATGTATAATTTAATTTATTTACTTGAATAAGATTTTCATTATAATCCTAATTTATACAACATTGAATTATGTAGAAAAGGAGAAACAATTTCCCTTAATTTAGGTATAGATCTACTCTGAATGTAAATAGAATATTTGTTTAAAATACCTATATTCTGAACATTACAAATTAAACCGAAATTTTTACTTAATATATTGATTAATAATTTTACTTCTTTTAAAGTAAAAGCGTTACAAGATATTCGTACTTCACTTTTAGCTCAACATCCATCATCAGAAATTCAAACAGCTAAAGCTAAAGGAGTTAGAAAGTTTCCTAAATTAGAATGAATTCTCTTTTTTCCATTTTTATAAAACATTTTATATATTCAATCAAGACTTCTAAATGTATAAATGTTAAATTCATAACCATAATATTTTTTTTCAATACCATTAATATTCAGTGATCGAGTATAAACCCTAGGTTCTAAGTTAGAACAATACCTTCGACTATTAAAAAATTGGTATAATCAAAATAAATATTCTTTATGAACAATGCTTTGTCTAAAACAAATTCTAGTTCCTTCTACAAATCTTTTATTTCCATATGCATCACCTAATAAAGAACCTATGATAACAGAAATAATATCTTTATTATGAGGTCCTATTCTATTTTTAGCTTTTACTAAAGTATGAAAACTATTTAATTTGAAAAGAGAACTTTTCTTAATTGATTTATAATAAAAACTAAATTTAATCATACATAATATATACAATTTCAGGCCACCATTTTTCAAATACTTATAAGAAGACATATAAGTATTTGAAAAATTAATAAAAAGACCTGTTACTTTTACAGTCATAGCTGGATCAATAACTTCCAAATATATTTAATCCACATTATTATAATGATTAAAATTTAAATTAACACTAATCAAAATTCTTTTTTCTATATATTTATTTTGTGCTATAAATAGGACTATTTTACATTATTGTTAATTTAATAATAATTTTTAATACTAGTCTCTGGGGATACTTAACTTAAAAAAGAATAAGGAGGCGAAGAATCCTGCTGATTATATAAAATATTTTAATTCAATATCTTTTATATCTCAACATATATTAAAATTTATATATTTATATAAATATATTTATATAAATAAGGACAAAGTTATTTATCCATCAAATAAAGTAATTTAAAACTTGGGAAAGCTATAGCAACTAATACCAGTGCTGGTCCTACAGTTCAAATAAGTTCAATTAATGTCAGCTCATGTAATTTCTCATATTACAAAAATAGACTATATTTTACCGATATTTTGGCTTTCACATGTAGCCTCTGAGGATCCTACTAAGATACAAATAAGTATTTTTTGGTTTCCTGCTGATCATCCATTGTTACATCCTTTAGTATTTTCACTCATAATATTATAATACCTAAGGCTTTAGCAGTTTCCAGCATATAGTGAAATTTTATTCATAGTTTTTCTAAGTTTATTTAGATGAAAATTTATATCTTTCTTTAAATATTTTACCAGAATTCATATATCTTATTACAGTACTACCACTTATATCCAAAAATTTACCAGCTCTTCTAGCTGAAACAAAACTACCTATTAATTTAAATCCTTCTGAAGCTGAAGAACATTTTTCATAAATATTAACAGGATTACCACGAACAGCACTCATTTTTAATTTAGTTTCCTCAGAGTGTATTCTACCTAAAGCTTTTTGTCTTATTAACTCTATAGTATCTTTACTCTGAGTTTTTCCAAATAAAGGATTATTATTTCTTGCTTTTTTTAAACTCATCAATTTTCTAGTTTCTTTTGTATGAGTACGACCAAATAAAGCAGATTTTTCTTTTTTATAAATTCCTTTCAAAGATTTACTAATTTTTGTTTTAGTCTCTTCTGAATGCTTAAAATCCCGAGAACTACCTGATATTTTTAATATATTATACTGTGGATTTAATTTATTAAAGTAATATTGTTCTCTTATAATTAAATCATATTTATCACAATATTCTAATATCGTAACAGAAAAATTATAATATCCGTACTTTATTAATGCTCTACTTATTATAAAACTACCTTTGCTCTTTATATAACTAAGATTAAAGTAATTTCTAAATCTTTTCGATATATCAACAGACTGTCCAATATATATATCATTTGTTAATTTATTAGTTAACATATAAATACCTGATTTACCTTTATTTTCTTTTAAGATGTCTTTTCTCATATCATAAGCATCTTCATATACTTTAACTTGATTAATATCATTATTGTCTAAAGAATTACCAGATAAAGTAGTATAGGGACGTCAAGGAATATACCTTTTACTTTTTAAAATAGTATTATCAAACTTAGAACACTTTTGAATAGGCACATATTTACCATGATTCAAATATCTATATACTAATTTGTTTTGTGATTTATTGAAATTTCATATAATAGAAAGCATAACTCATGTTACACCAAATAATATAACAATAAGATAAAACATTATTCTATTATGTAAATCTACAATACCTTCAAAAGAAGGACTAGCACCATCTTGAAAATATAATCCTCAAGCCAATGGTATATCTGCTTTTATTTTATTTATTTTTAATCTTCAATTATAATTATTCTTTTTTATTAAATTTAATGTGGTAAATTTTTCACTAAATCAATAATAGAATAAAGAAACAATCATTTAATTATTTATATTTATACTCTTCGAGTTATTACTATAATCTCATATGAATAATTATAATTATTCATATATATTCAGACTCATAAAAAAATTTTTTATCTGTTTTAATTTACTTAAACTAAATTTTATATTCCTATAAAAAACAATTTTAATATTCACTTATATATATTACCGCTAAATTTTTTAATTTACTTACTTACTTACTTACTTACTTACTTACTTACTTACTTACTTACTTACTTACTAACTTACTAAAGCTAAAAAGAATAAAACTTTATTATTTAACATTAAGCTTGAAATAAAGGAATAGTAATCGTATATATAGTATTTATTAATATATAAGGCTTTATTATATAAAATAATGATATATTAGTTAATAAAGCAATAATTAAACTTAGATTATTACTTGGTAACATAGGTAATGGACTATCATGACTCAAAGAGTCTAATGTAAATTCAGGTTTTCTTGTAAAATTTAATATATTATTATTTATATTAATATTATTAATATAATAAGGCATAAACACATCATCATAAAAGTAAATAAATTTAATAATTCTTAAATAATAGGCTGCACCTATAACACTTGTAAATATTGCTATTATAGATATAAAATAATAATCTAATTGCATACTAGCCAATAAAACTTGCTGCTTAGCAAAAAATCCTATTAAGGGAGGAATACCAGCTAAAGAAAAAATTGTAACAGATAAACAGAAAGCTAAAAAAGGGTCAGTATAATGCATACCTTTAAAATTAGTTAAAAAAGGTACTGGTGTATATAATCATTCATTATTTTCAGCTTTAAAATCATAATGATGAAGATTATTATGAACCAAGAAATAGTTATATATAGTGTTAACTTTTATATTTTTATCAGGATGAAATATATTAATATATCTATCTGATTCATCATATTTATATTTAACTGAATCAAAAAAATCATATAATGTAGGTTCAACATAAATATCCTTTCAAGAATAAGGATTTATGTTTATATAACGTACAGGTATAAAATCTTTTTCAAGATAATATCTAGAATATAGATAACCTCATGCTACTAATATAAAAAATAAATTCAAATTAGTGATAGTGTATTGTATTAAATAAAATATAAATGCATCTAAACTAGTCACAGAATTTATAGATAATGCTAATAACAAAAACCCAACATGTGTAATAGTACTATAAGCAAATAATCTTTTAATTCTAGATTGACTTAAACCAAGTACAGTACCTATTACTAAAGAAAAAAGAGCAGATAATGTTAAAACATTAGTTCATAAACCTAAACTAGAATACGAAGGATTTCAAAAAGAAAATGGTATATTACTATTAAAATATAAAAGACTAATACTTTTTATATTTTTAAGATTCGTATCACTATTTTTAATATTAGATTCAATATTACTTGAATCTCCTATATTATTTATATATAAAGAATAATATTGTTCTAAAGTACTTAAATTATTAAGATTTAAGCCAATATGTACATTATGTATTAAGAACAACATTAATATTAAAATTGAAAGTTTGGCAATAATTATTAATCATGTTGTACTATAAGTGGGTACATCAGAATAAACATCAGGTGCTCAATTATGAAAAGGAGCAGCCGATACTTTAAATAATAAACCTGCAAATAAGATTAATAAACAAGGGTCAATAAAATAATTACTGAGACTGTCTGAATATATCATAAAAATATGTTCTAAATTTAATGTTCCAGTGTAAGCATATAATAAACTACATCCTAGTAATATAAAACCACTTGAAAGACCCCCTAATAAAAAATATTTTAGTCCACCACTAGTACCTTTAAAAGATCTTATTTGAGATGTCGATAATATATATAATGTAAAACTTTGCAACTCTAAAGATAAATATAAAGATATTAGATTTTGTGAAGATATTAATAAAGATCCCCCTAAAACAGTATATAGTAAAAGTAAACTGTACTCCTTTACTTCTAATCTAGTATAATTTATCTTATTTTCTACTATATAAGGAGTACTTATTTTTATATTTGGCAATCACTCAGTAAACTTTTGAATACTATTAATAAATATAATATAAATACCAGATTTATTAATATAATCATTATAAGAATAATATTTTAATAAATTTTTATAATAATAATCTTTAAAATTCGACTTAAAAAATAAATAATGTGTACCTCGTTTTATAATGTTTTCTTTATTATTTTCCAATATAAATTTCATTGATTTAGAATCATCATAATTTTTAAAATTATATGGTATAAAACAAATAAGTATTGTTACTATTCCTCCTGTTATAAATAAAAATATGTCAAAAACCTGTGACAATATAGTAATTTTGAAAACGCCTCCATATATTCCAACACCGCTACCTATTGCATCAACATCTAATGTATTATACGCAAGATAAGCACCTAAAATAAATATGATAATGACGATTCTATTAAATTTTACATAATCTGTTAAGTAATTATAATTATGTTCTATGCTTGAAGTTGCCGCTAATAATAATATAAGAATTGCTATTATTAGCATCTGAGAAATAAAGGATTCGAACCTTTATTTTAAAATAAAAATAATTTCGACTTATCACTATTATTTTAATATTTTTTTTAATAAAATAATTTTATATATAAATATATAATAACCCTAAAAAACTAAACCATTTTATGCTAAAATGATTATATTCATTTAGTTATTAAAATATAAACATATTATGAACCATATTTATATTATATATATATATTATTTTTATATTTTATATTTTACCTTTTAAATGAATTTCCCATCTTCTTAGCTTGCTTATTAAAACTTAATAATTATAAATATAAAAACCTCTAGTTTTTTCAACATAATGATTGAAAAATTATTATCCTCATTTATATTTAATTTATACTTATTTTTATTCTTTAAATAATGAAATAAGAAAACAGATATTTTATAATAATTTTTCGCTATTCTTTGGGTAAGATAAAATAGAATTTAAAATTTATACCTCCCTAAATTATATTATAATTCTAATATTATATATTTACGTTATTTAATTAAAAATAACAAATAATTAAGATATCTATTTCTAAAAAAATAGGTGTTCATACAAATTAATAAAAAACTATATAATAATAAAAAGAACAATTTATTTAAGACTGTATTGGTAATTTATTAAAAGTATGAAAATGAGGTGGAGAATCAACACTTCATTCAATATTTTTACTTAACTTAGCATTATCTGTTCATGCTAAGACATCTTCAAGGTATTCATCTTTTACCCAACCATCTCTAGGTACTTCTTTACCTTCTTCAAATTTATCACAAACTAATGATATAAAATAAGCAGTCATTACTACTGATAATATTGAACCAGCACTAGCTACTAAATTTCATCCTGCAAAAGCATCAGGATAATCCGCTATTCTTCGTGGCATCTTGAATATCCAATTTTTTTTATGAAAATTGTATATTTATTTCTATTTATTTCTACAATTCTTTAAGTAAATAGGATAATATGGACTATTTAAAAATCAAAAACAATAAAATATATTATATTATTCTTGATTATTCATGCATAGTCTCTAAGTTAATAATATAATATATTTTATTTCTATTAATACTTTAATATTTTTTATTAACTGTAGATTAAATATTTATACTATTTTTCCTACATATTATGAATTTTATAATCAATATTATACAATATTGATAGGCATGCTATAAATAAGTATAAATATTTAATCTTTAATATATAATACTATATTTCAAACCTTGTAAACCTAAGAAATGCATAGGTAAAAAAGTTAAGTTTACTCCAATAAATAACCCTCAAAAATGTAATCTACCTTTTCTATCATTATATGTTAAACCTTCTGCTTTTGGAGATCAAAAATATCAAGCTGCAAACAATGCAAATACAGCTCCCATTGATAATACATAATGGAAATGAGCAACTACATAATATGTCTACATAATAATATATAATTTAATCAAACCGTTTGATTAAATTATATATTTTTGGACTATATCTTATTTATTCCTTTAACTTAATAAAGTTTCAACTGCCACGTCTAGTCTCTACAAAACTTATACAAAAATAGTATAAAGTTTCACGGTATTATAATAACTAACTGTAGTTATGGTCTAGCTTTAAACCTTAATTACTCTTTCACCGTTAATTATATTTAAGTAAATATAACCGAAATATGAATACCATATTTCAAAGTGGCAAGACTACATGACACTTTATTTTAAGATCTCTTTTTTGAATTTTTCAAGGGATAGAAGTTTCTCTCCTAATAAAGGATAATTACTACAATGATTAATAATGTTAATTAATGTAGATTTTCTATATGTATGTATAGATCATACATCTCCTTTAATTTTACGCACTTTACTTTGTATATCAAAAAAAATTCTTATAAACTCTATAAGTTTCATTTCGTTTTTTTGTACTATACTAAAAGAGTGACTATTATTTTTTCTTAAAGAAAAACAACCTTCAGCTTCAATAAATCCAGATAACCATTCTTTAAAATAGTTATTGTTTATAGTTAAATCAGATAATTTGTATATTGAATATTTATTCTGTCTTTCTAAAAAATATTTCTCAATATCTTTATGTAATAAACAACTCTTCAAAAATAATAATTGAGCATGTAATCTCGAAGTTAAAGGAGGATATTTATCAAAAATCTTTATTATATCCACTATTAATTTTTTATCATCAACTACTCAAAGAACAAATTCTTCATTTTGTTTCACAACCCTACCATTTAAGTTATTTTTAATTAAATTAAGCATATCTATGTTTTTAAAGTGATGTTTTAATTTAATAATTAACCTAAATTGCAAATTCTTTTTTCGTCAATGATTTACTTGTATACTTCCATCACCATCCATTAAGCCGACTCAAAATTTTTTTATATAATCTGGATCTTTTTTTAGTTTATCATGAAATGCTATATCTATACTTGCATTAGCTAAAACAACACCTGTTAATCCACCAACTGTAAATAAAAAAACAAATCCAAGTGCATAAATCATAGGTGTATTAAAAGCAAAGCTTCCTCCGTAAGCTGTAGCTCAAGGTTCAGCCTTTAACCATTTCAGGTCTAGATAACGATCACTTTATTATAGTGATCGGGATCATATTCGATTTTCATCCAATCTAAAACTGAATGAAAAACTAGTTAGCTTATTTTCTAAAAAATAATCAATATATAAAATAAATAATTAATAAAATTTTATTAATTATTTATTTATGGATTGTATTTCTTATTAGAGTTTTGCTCTAAATCGTTACCGATGAATTTGGACAATACCTTATAATTCCATATAAAAAAAAGTACGTTACGTAGGAATCATGGAGCATCTTGTCTCTACGCTTTTACACAATAGTTTCCTGATTGTGATTTAGTTCGACGATTATCCTTCAATTATTACTTATTCTAATTAAAGGATTTTTCCCGAGTTTGCCCCTAATTCGTATTCTTCTTGTTCAAAGTTCATTATTAATTTATAATGAAATTTATAACGCATACTAGTAATAATATAAGGACTAATATAAGGATATAACTCCTTTATAGATTTAACAGTAATATATATTACAGGTAGATTTCTTTGTTTATGTATACTAGTATGTAGTCTAAATTTAATATATAAAACATTCATTATAAATACACACTCTTTCAAAGAAAATGATTGAGTTTGCAAATATAATCCTCCACCTTTAACAAAAGAACCATCTCCCATTATTCAATGTGCTAATCCTTCATATGTTAAAATATCATATAAATCACATGGTATAATTTTTTTCCCCTTTAAATAAAATTTATTATACAATTCTAAATAACAAGGTAAAGACCGAGACACTATTTCTATACCGTAAAAATTTTTCCTATTTATTCTAGTTTTAACAAAACGAGGATAGGAAGAACAATAATGAGATAATATAGAAAAGACATTAATTAGGTATTCAATTCTAGTTATAGACTGCTTAAACCTAAATCGTCCACCTACTTTATACTTACTTGTTTTAGAAACAGATATATTTCCATCTGATAACAAAATACCAACTAAAGGGTATAATATATTATTTGGAATACTTATCATATATCTTATTATTTTTGTATAATAAGGATAATTTACTGTACATAATAAATTTGTACCAAATACAACTAATTCCTTACAATCTAAATTAGGAGGTAAATAATTAAAAGAAGATCTAGGAAATCTCATTAATAAATTATCATAATTTAATTCTATATTCAGAACTTTATTAATAACAAAAAAATACGAATTATTGGTCATTTTATTCTTACTAAAGGAATATAACAACCATGAAAAAATTTTAATACCTGTTGGAACAGCGATTATCATTGTAGCTGCTGTAAAATATGCTCTTGTATCTGCATCTAATCCAACGGTATACATATGATGACTTCATACAATAAAACCTAATACACCAATTGATAACATAGCGTAGACCATACCTATGTAACCAAATACTGACTTATCGGACATTGTCCCTATAACATGACTAATTATACCAAAACCTGGAATAATTAATATATAGCAATATATAATAATGTCCATAATATTATTAATTCCTAATATATATTAATATACATTATTCAAAAGAAAAATACTTTTTTTCTTTTTTTTTAGGACTATACCTTAAATAGTAGCATCTTTACCTATTTTATTCATAGATAATTTTAATTTTTTAATTTTGTTTATACCTGATTCTGTTAAATGATCTCTATGTTGTATTAACAAATAAGCCTTTCTTCATTTTAAGTAATTAATAAATTTACTTGATAAAAGAGTATATTCATCAAAATAATTTATTACTTTTTTGGCCGAACCAAAACTAGTAGAACCATAATAATAAGTATCTTGTGATAATCTGTAGCCTATATTTCCACCTAAATAATTTTTAATGAGAACTAATATATCTTTATTTTTCTGATCAATTTGAAAATTTAATCTAATCTCTGGTTTAATTCTATTTATCCTTTCTATTATTTTTATTTGAAAACTAGCATCAGCATCAGCAAATCCTGACAATCAATAATTATTTAGATTTTGATTATTATTATTAGAAAAATTTAAACTTTTTCTAATTTCCTTAAATTTATCCTTTTCTAATATTTTATTAACTTGAATTATTTTATTGATATGTCTTAATTTTCCGGTAATAAGGTTAAAAACAACTTCTAACCCTTTTTTAGAACTTATTACAAATATAACAGCTTTTTTGTTTTTAACTTTTTTAACTGAACCATAACCCAATCTTTTTTTTATGTAGTAAGCTAAAGATACGTCTAAAATATGAAATACAATAACTAATTGTTCTGCACTAGAAAAATGACCGTCTCCATCAATTAACCCAGCTAAATAATATTCAAAATCTTCATTATTAATTAGTTTTATTTGTTTTGGTTTATTATTAGGTATATTTTTTATTTTTTCAATGCTACTTATTTTGTTACGTGTAGTCTCTGAGGTCTTAAAATATAAATATTTACTGTTTATTTTAAGACCTGCTGATTGAAATATCAATTTTAATATTGTCACTGTGGTATTTAAACTGGAGTAATTAAAATCTTTTAAAAAGAACTTAAAAATTGTTCCAGCATATAATAACATTAAGAAGCCTATGTTTCTCACTTCTGGGTGACCAAAAAATCAGAAAAGATGTTGATAGAGTATAGGATCTCCTCCTCCAGCTGGCTCAAAAAAACTTGTATTAAAATTTCTATCCGTAAGGAGCATAGTAATTCCCTTTACTTCTTGATCTACTGGACTAGGTCCCATAACATCAAATTATATTATAATTTGGTTTCAAAAATATATTATATATTTAAGGTAGATACTCAATATGTCACCATATTGTTGGGACTATATCTTATTTATGTAAGTCGTAAAATTTTTGTAAATGATCCCAGTTATATTCCGTTCTTCTATCATTCATTTTTAATTTAATTTCAATAATTTCTTTTATAGATTCAGGTTTTGTATGTTCTTTAACTTTAAAATAACTTAATACCTTAATTCAATCATTATAATTTAATCTTTTACTAGAAAACAAAGGAAATTTATCTAAGTACGATATTAGAATTAAATTTCCTTTTAAATTAGTGGTTCTAACTCTATACTCAGGTTTAGGTTTAGTTATTCTTATAGATTTAACAACTGTATTTAAATAATTAGCTATTATATTTAAAAATGAATAATTACTTTGTTTATTATGATCAACTTGTCTTTGACTTAATTCAAATTTACATTCTATTTTCGGATAAATAGAACTAATTGTAGTACGAACTGAAAAATGTCCATCTGCGTCTATAAACCCAGATAACCAACTATTTGAATCGATAAAATTGTTATCAATACTTAACTTTTCTATATTTAGCTTAAATCGATAATTTAATCAGTCAATTAATCTATGAAAAGATATAATTTTAGGTGTTCTCATATATCCATTAATAATATTAACAATCAAAATTATTCCTTCAAAATTATTAATTGTTAATATATATGCATTAACTCCTTTTTTTCTTTGTAAAGACCCATGTCCTAATTTTTGTTGGATAATTATAGCTAAAGGTAAATCTCTTAAATCGAAAGTTATTTGAATAGAAGGATAATTTAATTTTCCTTTAAGAGATCTTTCTGTTTTTGGTACTATAATACTACCATCTCCTTCAATTAGACCAGCTAAATAAGAAGAAAAGTTAGGTTTTATATTATTATGAGATTTTAATTTATCTAAAATATTTAAATTATTACTCCTTAAAAATGGAGACGATACTAATAATTGAGGTTTACTTAAAAAATATAATATACGACACATAAATTCCGGCGTGTTGTCTCTGAGGATCCAAAGAAAACTCAAGCTTTCTTCGTTTCCGGCTGATTGAGTTATATTTAACTGTTTCCAGAAAATAGCCGAATTTATAGCTGGCAGAATTATTATAAAAATACCAGCTAATACAGGAAGAGATAACAGTAATAGTACTGCTGTAACAAATATTGCTCAGCCAAATAGTGGTACTTTGTGTAACACTTGTCCTGGCATTCGCATATTTATAATTGTTGTTATGA
>WNGD01000186.1_pt1 | contig 64986 bp, 73 predicted proteins | sample 5400671 | NCBI WGS metagenome assembly WNGD01 (sample SAMN13153369, study PRJNA577476) | soil metagenome | isolation source: 40 cm soil or saprolite under grassland replicate 2 | place: USA:California | collected 2016-06-15
TTTGTATACTTGGCGTATTCCAGTATGGGCCCTAGGTAGTGGCTCACAAAAAAGAAGGGAGAGGCATTCGCGGGTCGACTATGTTTTTGGACTGTTTTATGCGCCGGATATGACGGTTACTTGTGAATTAGCAGAATTCGAGGTGTACACTAGGTTTCGACGCTGATCCACAGTCACGCCGAGGGGGCCATAGACATTCCCTGTTGTGGGCGGACCCGTCGCGACGTTGGGTGTGGTGGCTATGACGGTGTTAGTTGAGGCGTCGATCACAGAAACGCTGTTGTCGCCTTGGTTTGCCACGTAAAGCAGATCTGTGTCATCCCCCAAACGTATCTGAGGAGTGCTTGCTAAATCTTGTTTGAAGCGCGTTTGACTATGACTATTCCTGTTCTTCTTGAGTGGGATCCGTCATTCTTTCAATAGTGACGGGAGAGAAAGTAAGCCCGTCACCGCGAGACAATCCCTCGGCCTGTGTCTTCGTCCCCTCTCAACCAACACAGGCGTGATTCCAGCGTTTCGGGCGCCTACAACATCTTCGTGATATCTATTGCCAACGTACCATAATTCCGTATTCTTCAGCTTGATCATCTTACATCCGATTTCGAAAAATCGTGGATCTGGCTTGTCGTATCCAGCATCTTCCGAAGTAAGGACAACTGAGAAGAATGTTGCGATAAGGCGGGTCTTGAGGTCTTCGTTGAGCTGGCGTCCAGTCATTGGATTCTGGCTTAGGACGCCTAGCTTAAGCCCCATCTTCTCCAGAATCTCCAACGTTGGTTTCACGTCCTCATAGGGTCCCTGCCTCTCGCACAGATCCCATCGCTGAGCGACTTCTCTCGCAAGCGCATCTTGGTCTCTGCCTAGTCCAATCGCCTGCAGGATGGCCTTGTCGCAATCAAGCCTGATCTTCTCGGTCCACCGCTCGCCCCTTGGAAGCCCTGAGTAGTGCTTGTGCCAATGCTGGGTAAATGCTTCCATTCCCTTCAACGCATCGCCGGCGTCTATTTCGTGGCCAAGGTCTGCTAGCACCTCTTTCAGGACGGTCGCCCCATCTCTGACACGAACGAGAGTGTTTCCGTAGTCGAAAAGAATTCCGCGGATCAAGTTTGCCCCTTAGGCAGGTCTTTGGGCTCCTCCTTAAGAGAATGGACAGCAACGGTCGTTGGTCAAGCGGATCCAATAGTATGATGGCAGCGCGGCTCTTTCGAGACGCAGAACAGTTGTCCATCATGTTGCAAGGACACTGTCGATATTCCAAAATCGCCTTTCATGAAAACGCTGAGAAACCCGCGTTCAACCGTCCTCGCATAGCCCGTCTTCCTTCGTGGAAGGAATTTCCCGACAGCAAAATCGCCCATTGTCAGCCCTGATTCCAGATCCAAGCATATGATTTCTAGAACAGGATATTCCACGCCGATCCCAATGGGGAACGCACGGGGGATCGAAGACTGCAAGACTCGCCGATAACAAGCCCGTCTCAAGAAAACAAACCCAAAACAGGGTTCGGACAGAAAGAGGATCTCGAAAATAAGTTCGTATAACTTTTGCAAGACCCCCATGTGCGAGAGCGGCGCTCGTCAGACCCAGATGAAAGCACCTTTAACTCGATCTTTCTATTGGCTGGAGCCTTGTTCTTCCCGGGAGTATTGCGAGTCTCTACGTCTAAGCATAGGCATCGGGCCACCCGTCCCAGAGTTCATAATCGGCGTAGTTTTCCGGATCATCTCGATGAGATGCTCTTCCGCCCGCGCATCCCCGGCTTGACCACGACGCGTTCCACCAGATCCGATCGTTCCAGTTGAAAGAACACCCTCAAGCTCTTTCCTAGTACTCCGCAGTTTCAGAAACAACCCGATAGCGACGATTGTGAACAGGCCTATGGAGATGAAGACCAGGGTGGTGAAGGAGCTTGCTTGAAGGTTCCCGTTAACATACGCTTGGAGGTAGGTGTTGTTCTGGTATTCCTGATAGATCCAGAAGGACATGAACAGTATGATCAGGGTTTGAACGAGGAGGAGGATCTTTGCAAACCCGGGAATGCTCTCCCCATCAGACAAATTGTTCTCTTCGCGGCTCGTAATCCCTACATATTCCCGAGGAGTCCCATTTGCCCCTCATCCTGATCTAGAGCAGAATCAGTCATAAGGGCAACATGTGCCCAGCGAAAGAGATGACAAGATACTCTTCAGCAGCCCCTGATTTTGGAACAGTTACTCGCCTAGGACTTCGCCTGTCATGTTTTCGAACTCTTCAAAGGTTATCTTTGCAATTTTCTTGCGGGAGAAGGCTTCGCGGAGTCCAGATATCTTGACTACTTCGATGCGACCGTGGTCTGCCTTGTACACCACATGGTCGCCCGGCTTCAGTCCCGCTTCTTCTCTAGGAGTACTCTGCACGAACCCTGGGAAAGGGATCTCCCCCAAAGGCCAAGTTCTGCGCGGGATCTTTCTCATCCCCTCAGGCATCAATTTGTCTTGAACTTCCCCTGCGCGTCGCCAAAAAAAAAGACACACACGCAATCACATTTTCACTTTTCCTGGAGAATTTCGTCCACGTCTATCAAATATGTTCAACACCCGCATCAAATGCTTGAGCACGACGCGATGATGCAAAAATAGCGAGGTTGAAAAACAGAAAATGAACCTAGACAAACCAAAAGCACTCTCCCGACGAAGATGGAGAGTGGTAGCTTTGATCGCAGTCTCCGCCATGCTAGCTCTCACACCCTTGACCGCAACCCATTTCCTTACACTGGCACACGCACTTCCGACAAGGAACCGCACCATTGGATTAAGAGCCGATGCCACTGGCTGGCATGATCTACCTACCAGTACTAACCCCACGATTTCAATCTATGATGATACAAACGTGACCGCCTTTCTCAACAGCGGCGATGGAGCCGCACATCAACTTGTCATATTCACCCCGACACTCATCCAATCACCCGTCTTCTCCGGGACCCCAACGATCAAGTTCAGTTTCACCCTTGACACAGCCGGCGTGTACGGCTACTGCGACCAGAATACAGGACAGTGTGGTACACTTCGAGTGAACGTGATCGGTGATGTCAATGGAGACTTTGTCGTAAATTCGGCAGACGGGAACATTATCAGTCAATACTACGGCTCTAGACTCAACTCAAGCTGGAATCCCCAGGACAAGCCCTACCTAGATGGCCGCGTTGATTTCACCGACCTCCTGATCGTGGGCTACTTCTTCGGAGTCCCACCTCCGTGGCCTACCCCCTACAATCCGGATGTCAACGGCGACGGAAAAGTAGACATTAGCGACCTTTCCGCTGTATCGGCACACCTCGGTAACACTGCTCCTGCACCCTTCAACAATCCCAACCAGGGCCCTGATATCAACTACGACAACACGATCGATATCCTAGACGCATCTGCCTACGCAGCGCATAACGGGTGTACAATCACTACCTGCCGGTAGAGCTGAATCACACCAGCACACAGTGAAATTTTCCCTCCCCCATTTTTCGTTCCGGACTATTTTTACACGCACAATGGAGCTATTTTAGGCGCTATCAGAGAGGTTGGACCAGTACCGAGGCTGTTCCGTTTCCCCAGGGGCATTCTCGATGTACACTTATACTGTCGCCTCGTGAGTTTTTTTCCGTCGACAGCCGCTGGACTGGAACCTGGAACACTCTTCTTGTCATAGTAGGAGTCGCGCTCTGGGTCTTTCTCTTTCTGGGCATCTTCGCAGCCTTCCAGCTCCCGGGTGCAGGCCTCTATCTTGGAGCAACGTTGCTCTGTCTCTACCTAGTCCACCCCTGGCGCAGAAAGAAGGAAGAACTCGACGATAAGCTACCGCAAGAACGATGGGATGAAGCTCTCGAAAACTACTTCAACGAAGTGATGACACGAGAAGAGGAGGAACCCCAGGACTGACGACCGCACCGAGTAGCATAAGACTCATTTTCTCATCAGAGAAATTGTCTCAAAACGCGAGCTGAGCTAGGATTCCCGACCCGTCAGTAGCTATTTTCGTAGGTGGATCCCCCGGGTTCCCCCGTCCACGAAAGCTGCAATGACGCCCGAGGATTGCCGGTTATCCGCCCTATGTTACGTTTCAGGGGATGATGTAGCCTAATCCTAATCCAGCCAAGAACGCTGCTATAGCTGCTATCGGAACCAGTTTTATGACCTTGTCTTTGATCTTTCCAGCGCCTCCCTGGGACTCTGATACCGTTCGATTTGGGCCAAGGTTGTTCTTCGGGCGGTCCAGCTGGTTGTTGGAGAGTTCCCACAATAGCTGGGTCATGGCGGTGAGGTTGAACATCACTACGTACCTGAACTCGTCGTCAGAGACGGTCTTTCGGGTCAGAATTCTTCTCGCTATCTCATCGGCTTCGTTAAATTCTGCGACTGGATCCAAGGGCGATAATATGGACAGAGCCGATCAGGCTTAAGATTGTTGCGGATAGAACCTAGCATTCGGGCTAATACTCCGGTTTCACGAAGGCTCCTAGACTACGCATGGAAGCAACCTTTCAATCCCTCGTTCGTATCATTTGATGATTCCACGCGGTGTTCCATAGGAAACGTGCCCATAATGGGTTTTCTCGGGCGGTTTATGCCCGAAAGAGGCGTGATCTGAGGGATAATCCCCCAAAACATCTATAACCAGCGAAACCACGTCTCACTTACAGGTGAATGACAAGTTGCGTAACCCGTTCCGAAGAAAACCGAAAAAGACAGAAGAAGCACCAAAACAGGCCTAACCTGATCCCTGGCCAGAATTTCGGGGAAACAGACAATTCCCCGAGAAGAACATTCGAAAATCACATTTGAACCGGTTTCCTAAGCCACACTCTGAAAACCAGTTTTTGAACCGGTTCTTGAAACCGGTTTTGAAATCGAAAAACAAATTTTCGTAGGGCTCCAGGGCATACCTGAGTCTCGCGCCGTCCACGTCTAGTTTAGGCTCTTCTTTTTGAGCGACTCCAGTATCTTTTCCTCCTCCGACCTTCTTCCCGCATACTTTGCCACCGAGTATCCTAGTAGTGCTCCCGCGTACCATCCTGCCAGTGTCCCGTTGAGCAGGAAGCCTAGGGGTCCAACATTCGATTTCGCCCAGGACTGGAGGAAGAGATTGTTCTCGTACTCCAGGGAAACCCAGATGAGAAGACCGAGAATCACAAGCGATTCTGCCCATACCAGCAACCGCGTCCTCTTCACCAACTGCTCCTGCCTCAACTGGTCCATATCCATCCTGTCACCCATAACCCGACTCCCCCGCTATTCCGGTTATAATGCTGAAGCCCAAACCGAGTCCCGTGTTCTGGTGCACAATGTCGCGGCGCGCCTAAGGTCTCGAGCATATAAACGCCTATTCTTATAGTAGGCTCAGAGCCCTGTTCGGCGAGTAACTATGCAATCTCAACAACAAAGCAAAGGCGAGGTAATCGCCGAGCTGCGCGGTAAGACCGACAGCTTCAGCATCAAAGACATCAGCTCTAGCGGCGTCAAGATGGAGAACAACGACGTAGGCCAGATCACCGGCAAGTATCAAGGTAACTTCATGGAGACAGTCAGTATCCACATGAAGACTGACGGTACGAGCGAGTGGGAAGGCAAAGGCATCCAGATGGTCGGCAAGGACATGGTCGTGGTCACAGGCCACGGCAAGGGTCACAGAGGCCCAGACGGAAACGTCATGTTCGAAGGCGAGCAGAAGTACATGACACAGTCGCCGAACCTATCCTGGCTTAACACCACCAAGGCATGGATCGAAGGCGCAGCCAACCTGGCTGACCAGACATTCACCGCCAAGGTCTACGCCAGAAAATAGAGCAACGACAGCTTAACATCTGAATCTTCTCCTTTTTTCGCGAACCCAAGGCTCGACCACTACGCACAGTCAAGTATACCATGTCCGGAGATCTCGCTCTCATTCAACCTGACACAAGGAACGATCCAGACCACGTTACAAGGTCCACAGGCTGAAGAGATCATCTCCTATCCTCGCCCCTAGCCTGCGGGAGGAATTTTTCCGAAACAATTCTTTCTTCTCTGACTCTTCTTTTGACGCAACTATTTTTTTTTCGCTAACTACTCTACGAGCCCCCTAGGTGGCCGTTTTTCTCGCGCCCCGCCCTTCACGGAACCGCGATTCCCAGGCTCAACGCTGCCAAGGTCCCATTAAACAGGAACCCGAAGCCGCCCAGGTGCACACTAGCCCATGCTTGCAAGTACTCGTTGTGATCGTACTCCTCAGCTGCGAAGACCAGGAGTAGAAAGATGACCACAGACTGGACCCCGGCCAGGACCCTTGCCTCCCTCGCTGCCTTCCTCGCCCGAAGCCCGGCGATACTAACCTCCTCAACCATAACCTACAACATACCACAAACTAAGCTATATCCGTAGAGGAATAGAAAGATCGCCCATTATCACCCCTGATCCCGAATCCAAGCCCGCGATTTCCAGAACATGACCCTCCACGCATATTCCAAGGGGAATCCGCGGGGATCGAAAAAAGCAAAACAAGCAGATAACACGTCTATTTCAAAGAAACACGCTCAGAATTATGCCCGGACAGAAACGGGTTGTGGAAAAGAAAGACTCAGATTCTGATAATGGTCCCGCGATGCAAGAGCGTCTTCCTTTGGGAATCTCTCCAGCTTCAAGCCCGCCCTAGCAAAGGGTGTGTTATGAATGAACACATTGTACACGTGGCGCCCAAATAGTTCGACAGCCTAATTCGGTTTGGCGCAACACGGCGTTGAAAAGGAAAAGCGTATCCGCCCGGAACATCGCTCCAATTTCTTCGGGCTCGCACTCAACCTGTTGACCCCCTTCTCAACTGCCGTGTCCCAATAATTTTCGAAAAGATGAGAATTTAGACAAAAGGAAAAATCGGGCAAAACGAGCCGTCGATTGTTGCTCGCTCATTTCTGGAAAAAAAGTACGAAGATAGAACAATGGAGCTGTGAATCGCTACTTGCTCCATTTCTTCCGGTTCTCGCTCAACCACTCGGGGATGATCACGGCCCGTAACAGCTCCTGGACAGTCGCGCCACGCTGCGAAGCTTCCTTCGAAATCGTATGATACGTCTCGGTCTCGAGAGTCTGCATGAACTTTTTGTTATTCCGCGGCACTTTCTTTCGACTACTCCCAGCCTCGAAACATTGTCGAGGGTTCTTGTAAGAGTTTGGGCCAAACGCCACCCGCACTACAGGAACGACCATCTTCGTAACAAGAACCGCAACGGTGTGAAACCAACGTGAAGACCGCTCCTCCCAATCCCGCGACGTTCGGATTAACACGTTTCAGGCAACCAGCAGACGTATCGATAATCGCCATATGCAAAGATTTGACGCATCACTGTAACTTCCTCGCAATATTCTAGGTTTCAGCGCATTCTTTATCAGCGCTGTCCGGAAGCACACGCCATGCAAAGAAGAAAAATCGTAATCGCGACTCTAAGCCTACTACTCGTAGGACTAGCACTACCTGGGGCTAACATCAACAAGGCACACGCTTTCACGACCGGAAATAACTCGCTCATTATTGGCAACACCTACAGCGGCCCATCCTTACCGCCTGGAATAGCGAGCGGAACAATCGTTCAAGGTGGAAGCAGCATTACGGTCAACGCGGCGATAGCGGGTAGCCTCTTTAACAATCCGGCCTACCAGCGAAACGTGACGGTTGGATTCAAGGGCGATTGGCAGCTCTACTACCAGAACTCCAGTATCACCACCATAACGACTGGCCAAATCGCTTCCATATCCTTCTCCGTTCCAATCCCCTCAGCAAGCGCTCCGAACACAGCTCACACCTATGCTGTTGAAGTCTGGGACGGCCCTTCGAGCGGCTTCGTTTCTGGTTGCAATGTGGGTGACGCTGAGAACAACTTTGGAGCAAGCTTTACCAAATCGTGCTTCCCACTCGGAGTCGGCTCGTTCTCAATCCTTTCGGCCGACCAGTATTCAGCGGCTCAGGCTAGGAACGCAGCTTCCCTTGCCATAACTGCTGGCGGAGCACTTAGCGATGAGACGGCGTTAGCGCAACGGGCTCAGGCAACAGCCGAACGCACCCTCGGAGACACAAGCTGGAGTACCGGAGACTATAGCGGTGCCAAATCACACTACCAGAACTCCCAGAACGACGCAAACGCAGCACTCACAACCCAGGTTAACATCGGAGGGGGCTCGAGCAACGCTGGAATCGTCGGCGTAATCGAGTCCGGAACCGGAATTCTACTGTTCGGTCTCGGTGGACTGTTAGCAGGATTCGGCGGGTTCATGTACCTGCGACGCAAACCTAAAGCCTAAACTCCCAAATCGCCCGTTTTTCACACCGGGCAACCATTTTCTTTTCTGCAACAACTGGAATGGGTCTTCGAGTGAGTCTTCCACGCTAGACAATGCCAAGACTCGCGTGGAGCGTCTACAGTTCAAAGGACTTTGTCGAAACCAAAACAGTAACGCGAGACCTATGCGCGCCGAGCTGGGAATACAGCCAACAGGACCACGACTGTACCATGGTTCTGGCCGATCAAGACTAGGGAAAGACAACGGAGACCGCAATTCAGAACTCAGACCAGAAGCTTCTCCAGAGAATCGATCTACCCAGTTTTGTCGCGGGCCTAGTCGCAGGCTTTCTAGGACTCAGCAATGAACCCTGGTGGACACTAACAAGCCCAACAAACAGCCACGTGTTGTCAATCCAAGTCTCCCCGTTCTATCTTCAGATCGACGCCACGGGTATTCCCGCAACCATTCCACTCGCGTCCATTCTAGGCGCTCTCTCCCGTGTTCTGCTCATCCTATGTTCCGGCGCATTGCTCGCATCGTCCTTCCGGCCCACAGCCTGGTGGCGTCCCCTCGCTGCGTGGCTTAGCCTCGCAAGTCTCACAGAGCTCTTCTTCAGCCTCTTCCTCCTCGTTCACGCAGGTCAGGCCGCACTAGTCGCGGCTTACGGCGCGAATCCTCCTACAAGCGGGACAGTGTCGTATCCCGGGAGAGTCCTCGGAACCGATCTCAACACATACCTGAATCCATCCCTCACAGCCTCGCTCAACCTTGACTTCTATCTCGGACTATTGAGCCTCACAGTCATTGGAGTCAGCATAATCCTCAGGATGCTCCAGGACCGAGGGCTACTAGCCACGACCGCGATTCCCGGCGTCAAAGAGTTCTTCCTGATACCTCCTTACCGGCACGCGTGGCTCTCCACAGCCGACCGAGATCTAAACCCTCTAAGTCGAGACCCTGAAAACACGACAGACGACCAGTTGCTCGATTCTTTCGGAAAAATCTATCACACAGTCCAGCCAGGCGGGATAATCAGCATCATCTTGCCATCATGGGCCTCCACTTTAAGCGACCGGTTCCAGAAGCTCCTCACATGGACAGGCTTTTCCATCGAGGACACGGGAACCATATATCGGGCTCCAGGCAAGCCTGAGACACAACTGCGATTCAAGAAACCCCTTTCTCCTTCGGAATCGGGTGTCCAAGGTCCTGAACCAACGCCTGTCCTTGAACAGGCCATTGAGAGTGAATCTTCATTCCCGGACAATCCTCCGCAGCTCACCGTCAGCACCCAGCCTGACTGGGGTCTGACCAAGATGACGAAACAGGAGAGAGCCATGCTAAGATCAGCCCTCTCAATCCTTTCAAAGAGCCGAGAACCGCTGCCCTATCACGAGCTCTTAAACCAGGTCTACATGGAACTCGTTGAGAGAAAGGTAGAGTTTGACTCGGCCAGACAAATAGAATCGACTCTCCTCAAACATTCAGGGCAAGAACTAGCGCTAACCGAAGAAGCAGATGAGCAAGGTCTCAAGTCCGTCAAGCGGTGGAGTCTGGGCGCAGAAGATCTAGCCCCCGATCACGATGGAAAAGTGTCCATCTTCAGGAAACTATCTGGTCATCATCCTAGAACCCCGCCCGTTATGCGGTTGTTGAGGAAGTGGCAGAGAAAGCCGAAGTACCGGCCTAGAGCAAAGAGAGAAGAGGAATAGTTTCGCACACGGGTCATCTGGAGGCTACCGTGGAGTGTCCACGCTAGTAACGTGTGGCTTATCGTTCGCGATATTCTCCTCGTCGAAATAAGGATTGAAGAATGAGCAATCTAAGAGCCAAGATAAGCAAAGCAACTACCAAGAAAGTGCCCGTACTCGCACTGGTCGTCGTAGCCATGTTAGGAATGGTGGCTGGTGTTCTCGCAGCAAACCTTACAGTAACGCCTACCGCGAATACAGGAGAGATCGGAACCTATCACACAAGCACAGGCTCCATGACGGTGACGGACAACGGTCTGGGCGTTGTAGCCAACACCGCAGGTGCCGTCGCCTCTGCAACATTTCCGACCTCCGGGAACAATAACAACGTTAACAACGCGCTTACTGCGGGCCACTGGTTTGACCAGATCACCTTCACCGACACTCTAACAGATAGCGCAGCCCATACGGCGACGATCACAATCCGGAACGGGACAGGTCCTTCGGGAACCCTTTTGGTCGCTGCGACCTTCACCCTTACAGGGCCTGGTGTTTCAAGCACTGGCACCATCACTGCATACGTCGACACCAGCGCAACATCGTTAACTTCCCCGATCACAGTCTACGTAGCCATCACATAGACCAGCCTCTGGCATCTAAGCCGGATTTCCGGGGAAGACCCCGGAAGCCCGTTCTTTTCTCATCGAGCAAGCAGTATCGCTGCAAGTTCCATTCAAAGTCCGAAGGTAGGACTCGTCTAGGAACCCCGTCAGATGGCAACCCCTCGCCACGAGGGGCGGCGTTTCAAGCAATTTGCGTCCTGGGAGCGGGAGTTCCGGCCAGCGCACTCCACTGCGAACCGCGCATCGCCTCGGATCCGCTGATCAGAACTGTTACCCTCATCTGCTAGTCGGAGGAACTCAACAGTCAAACAGGCTCAGAAATAGCCACGCAGAAGGGTAAAGATGGACAGGGCGTCGAAGATCGGCAAACGGCTGCGAGGAACGTTCACCTGGTACGTTTTAGCAAAAATCATACTCGTTCTTTGCATCGTCGCCGTTTCTGCCACTACAATCGTCGTTACCCCAACCACATATCAGGCCGAGGTGGGTGGCGCTGTGAATGTAACAAACAATCTCGTCGCCGTTGACAAGGGTTTTTTCGTCGCTAGCTCAGGTTTCGCGTCCGCGGGAACATCTTGCTTTGCCCCAGTTTTTTTTGGAGTCGGGTCCGTTGCAAACACCGCGATCACAGCACAGCATATCGTTTATGACATCGCCGTGAACGAGACTGGCAGTACAAACGTCAATACCTGCTACCAAGCGACTCTACTGGTGACGCCGAATGGTGGCTCAGCGACAACCTATGGTCCTGTCTTCTTGAAAAGTACGGTTTCGATTTTCACTACGTTTCGGATAGATTGTGAGTTTGACATTGGAGCTAGCGCTCCATCTTCTCCTTACTCCTTCCAACTCACTATCCAGTGACTCGCTAGCCTCCTTTCTGACTAATTCTCGAAGATCTCGGCTTTTTATCCTCGAGTTTTCGTAAGCCTTGCGAGTAGGGCAGGTGAGTCGATGTACCCAGTTTTCTCTGTCTTCAGCCAGAGTTTTCTTCCCAGGACTAGCACGGAGATGAGGCCTACGAAGTTTGCGACCGAGAGCAAGGTCGCGTACGGATAGGTTGCCAGGATCAGGGTGAGATAAGATAGAAGGCCGGTTTTGGCCTGGGCAACGACAACAGTCAGCATTGTTCCGAAGTAAAAGATGTTCAGTGCCCCCATCACGACGAGAAGAGGCACGAGCTCCGCAACCGGAATCCCCACATGGCCGACGCCCAGAGCCAGGAGCGCCCAGCCTACGAAGGCGAGGATGGCCATTATCGGGCTCATCATGAGCACCTCCATGTCGAAGGCCTTCACGGGCGACATGGATCTCCAGGCGTCCCAGTGCTTCAAGCCTGTCTGAATGTTCCCTCCACTCCACCTAATACGCTGCTTCAACAGGCTCTTGACTTTTGCCGGCATTTCTTGCCAGCTCTCAACGGGAGCCAGCTTGGTCGGAATACCCGCTCGCGCGAACCTGACCGCCAGTTCCGCGTCTTCAACGATAGAGTTCGGGTCCCAGAGTCCCACCTGTTCCAGAGCGGTCCGTCGGAAGAAGGTGTTGGAGCCTGAGAAGGCCACGAAAAGTTTCAGAGCGTATTTCCCATCATTCGCCAATCGATACAGAAACGTCTCGTACGCCGCCAGCCTCGCGACAATGCTTTCCTGCAGGTTAAGCGTCCGATGGTAGCCGTGCACCGCTCCGACCTTCGCATCGCTGAAGTAACGCAGAGCCTTGGTGATCGCCAATGGTTCCGGAATATCATCCGCGTCAAATGTGGCGATAATCTCTCCGGTTGACTTGGAGAATCCAAAGTTCAGAGCGTCTCCCTTGCCAACGCTCGTCGCCCTGTGGAAGACTTTGATCCATGGATACTGCCTAGCAAAATCCTCACAGATCCCTAGAGTTCTGTCCTTTGATTGATCCTCCACGACAATCACTTCAAGATTTTCCCTGGGATAGTCCAGTCTTGTAATTGCATCGAGTAATCTTCCAACAACTTTTTCCTCGTTCTTCACTGGTACGAGTATCGAAACGTTAGGTGGATCCCAATCTTCTCCGGGCTCTTCGGAAGCAAATCCGTGTCTTTTGTAGCGCCAGATGCCAACCATGATTATTGGAGTCGCATAGGCGAAATAGGCTAGAAAAATTATTGTTAGCGCGAGAACGAAACCGTCGGAGAAATTCATTGTGAATGCCCTGGACTCATCTCAACGCTCTGGATTGAAAGGCTATTTAGCATCTTAGAACGCGCTCGACTAGGCAAGATGCTGGAGTCCATAAGACTACGTTGGCACTCGAGCCGCGCCACGCTTGACATTCTGGTCGACAAGCACTGGCCGTTGATCCTAGGCGGGCTGATCGCGCTAACCACGTTCCAAAAGCTCACACTGATCCTTCGCACGGATGGCGGAGGCGACTTGTTGGGTGCTGACATCCCGAAGAGCATGATGCTGATAGCGGGACAGAATCCTTACAATTCGAATCCTTGGGCCTCTCCATATCCGCCGTTTCTGCTGGCTGTCTTAGGAGGTATTATCAGGCTAACATCGGGCAACGCAGGTCTCGTGCCAGACGCAATGGGTATTATTTCCCGAAATGTTAGGATGACTGGTCTTGTCGCGGACGTTCTTGTTGCGCTCCTGGTATTCGTCACCTTGCGCGCGAGAAGGGTCTCGGGTCTCTCTGCCCTTGTCCCTCCAGTCTTGTTTCTTGCTCTACCTTCGATAAGCCTATCTCCCTACTACTGGTTTAACAGCGATGTTCTTGGCTATCCGATCCTCGCCGCGTCCGTTCTCGCACTGGTCGTAAAGCGCTACTTTTTGGGCTCTGTATTACTCGCGACGGCAACGATCTTCAAGATTCACCCTATTCTCGCCATCCCCTTGGTACTCGTTTGGCTGGTCAAACGGCGGGGAATCGCGAAGACGCTTCCCATTATCATCACAACGGTATCAATTCTCTCATTCGGCTTGGCGTTGCCCGCCATCTTGCCAGGTTATCTCGAGTCTGTTCTAGGCTTCAATCTATCTTCTGGGTTTGGCGCTGGAACGTCGAGCTTCACAATGATGAACTTACTCTATGCAGTATTTCCCTCGGTCCTTCATTTTTCCCTTCCTACCACTGTGGAGAATCAGGTCTGGTTGGCTGCTACAGCGGCTTTATTCGCGGCCGCGTTGGGTATCGTGTGGTCTCGAGCCCGAGAACTGAATCCGGTTGACACTGTGGCAATTGGACTATTAGTCTGGCTTATTCCACTTCGTCAGATCTACACGCACTATCTCGTGTGGGCTATGGTCCCACTTCTGATGCGAGGTCGTCTGCGTCAGACTCTAGTGCTAGGTTCTCTTCTAGAGCTCGCGAACACTATGTCTTCGTGGTCGTGGGATCTTCCACCGGATCCTTTTCCGGTTTTGGCCACCGCGTATGGCTTCTTTGTCACGAGTCTGGTCTACTTTGCTGTGAGCGCTACTTCTCTGGTTTTCATATTGACAGAGCTCGTCGCTAGGCGACAAGCTGAGGTTAAGCTCCTTGATACCTCGGTGTTTCTCGCGAGACATCAGATCCCGGCGATACACATCAGTCTGAGCGTGAGAAATGACACGTCTGAACTTCTCCGCTGCCGGTGGATTTGCAGTGTTTGTCGCGGTGGAAAGGAGGAATTTTGGCGTGCGTGAGTGCATGCGTGAATCGTTTTTGACTATTTATATGCAATTTACACGTTCTCGCCCTGAAAAATTGAGCCGGACGAGGTAAACCTGATGGTTAGCCGCAAGTTGCTGTAGATATCCATAGTCGCCCCTGTATAGGATTTAGCGATTTCAGTCAAGAATTGTCAATCTTGCATTCGCTTTTGAGGTATTCCGATCGAAAATGGGTAAAATGATGATCTCCCTGAGCGATCAGGCAGAGGATCTAGTGCGCCACGAAGTCGAAAAGGTCTATCACGGACGCGTCGGAGGGCTCTCGATATTCTTCGAGCAGATCCTTCGAAACTACTTCCAAGGAAATGGCAAGCCTTCGAAGGGCGTCCGGACAAAGAACGGTAGAGCCTAGCCGCAGCGTGGACGCTTAAGAGTCCGAGACGGACCTCACTGGACCTCAGAACTATTGTAAATGCGCCTGTTTCAACGAAAAGCAGACGGGCCTTTGTCGGCCCAGACTAGGGTCGTAATCCTCGAGATCGTATTTCCAGGGCTCTCATGAAACTTGGGAGTTCTTCTACGCTGCGGACTTCAGTTCGGGCGAGGCCACGAATCTTCCACCACGACTGATTGTCTGCAAGGATTCCGCGGTATGATAGTTCTTGGTACAACCATTTTCCCAGCTCTCCTCCTTCTCGATCGAAATCGGTAAGCACGATTGCCCTTTTGGACCCATCTAGCCGTTCTATGAATCTGAATCTCGGTTCGCCTGTGGCTTTGAGGCAAAGGATGGTTCCCTTTATTCCGAGTTTCCTCAGGGCTGCTTCGTCTCTTCTTCCTTCGACTATTATCGGTACTCCGGCCTCAGACTGTACTTGCAGATCTTCGAAGATTCTTGTGGCGCTCTCCATTTTTCTAAGATAGAGATCGATTCGCGGGCTCCGAACATGTGCGGGATATCTCCGTCTTATCGGAGCTACCATGTTCGTATGACTACCTCGCTTCTATCTTGCGCATCTGTTCCAAGGGTTCGGGATGCTTGTTGAAGTAGTCTCTCACTTCTCTAAGAACGTCTGCTAGTATTCTCGCCATGTTTGCTTTGAGGTCTTGCGGGTGGATTTTTTCGGTCTTGTATGCTTCTTCGAATTCTTTAAAGCTGGAGAATTTCAGGTCTCCTCCGTATTTCTGTTCGCGTCTCAGAATGACTGTTTCGTTTTCTCGGAACGCCAGGACTCGGTAGTATTCGATCACAGGGTTCCCCTCGATTATCTTGGGCGGACAGTATGCCTTGCGGAGTTTCTCTTCAATGAGTTCAGGAGAGTCATGGAGTAGTATGGTGTTTTCGGGCTTGCTCTTCGACATCTTCGCCGCAATAACACTGCTCAGTTTGGGATCGTCATCGTAGCTTCCCTGGTCGGATCCTTGTATACCCGCAAGGCCCATCAGCATCGGGGTATGGAGTGCGACTGGTTTTCCCCATCTCAGTTTTTCGCCAGCTTCTCGTGCGAGTACGTGGGCTTTTCTCTGGTCTATTCCTGCGCAGGCCACGTCTAGGTTCATCTCGAAAATGTCCGCTGCTTGCATGCACGGGTAGAAGAGGCTGGCGGCCTCGACGTCTTGCGCTTTCATGTCTCGGCCCATTATTGGTAGCGCTCGCATGGCTCTTTGTGCCGTGATAGTTTTGGCGATTCTGATGACTCGTTCCCAGTAGTTTGGCTTACCGGCAAGTTCTGAGGCCCAAATGTATTCGACTTTATCCTCTGCTAGTCCGAGGGCTGTAAAGCAGTGTTTGAAGTATTCTCCTGCTGTCTCGATCTTTTCCATGTCTCCTCCGAACTTGTTGTTTATCATGCTGTGCCAGTCTGCGAGGAATATGATGAAGTGGAACCCGGCTTTGACCATGTCTTTGATCTTTGTGCCGCAGACGAGTCCTGTGCCGATATGCATCAATCCAGGCAGCCGTTCTGGCATAGCTGCTTTCCGGAACACTCGAAGCCCCAATATGCGCGAGGCTTCTTCTTCTCCGCAAGAACGCGTTCTAGTTCTGCAGGCTGGATAATCTCCACTGTTCCCCTGGTGACTAGTTCGAGGCGCTCTTCCTGGTTCATCATTCCTCCGAGTTTGCGACTTGGCTGGTTTGGTACTAAAAGCCTCTACTGCTGCGGGTTTTGGAGCGGGGTTTTTGCCTTCAGCCCCTGTATGGAGGGTGTCTGTCGCCCGCGTCACTAACACCCAAGCCTCACAGTGAAGATCTCTGTCTTCCCTCAGCCCGGCTCTCTCGAGGCAGGCGTCTGGCAACCCGCTCCAAGGCGTAGTCCGAAGTGTTTTGCTCTTAATTGTTCCAGCTCGGGCACTTGTGCGTCGCGAGGTCGAGTCGCTAAGATCCCACATTTTTTCCCGGAACATTTCCTGTCTGGCCCGGATAATGGGTGAGACAGGCTAATCAGGGCACAGTCTGGGCTTGGATCGAGCGGCGATTATCCGCGCTTCCACCGTGGATTATCCCCTGTTCTAGATGTGCCTGTTCAGATCGCGAATCAGGGCTGACTATGGGCGAATTCCTATACAGCTGTATTCACGTGTTGGTTCCAGCTCGCTCTGGCTGGTACGAAGAGCAGGCTTACTTGAGAGGCACATACATGCTTGAACGGGATGCGCCAATGCCCGGCGTTCCATGGACAACCTTCTGGTTTGTGATTGCGAACTCGCCTAGGAAGTGTCCGATCATCTCCGGTTTGATCTCAATTGCGACGAACTCTTTGCCCGAGTGCAAATGCAATGTCAGCCCCAGCATCTCGGGTATGATTATCATATCTCTCGCGTGAGTCTTGACAGGCTGCGGCTTTCCTCCACCATTACCGTTTTCTCTTCGGGATTGGCGGATGTGCTCCAGCAACGTCCGCTGATCGTTGGTCAGACCTTTGAGAAGTGATCTTCGCTGGCGAGAGGGAAGTAGTTTGATGAACTCGTCCATCGACATCTGTTTTACCTCCTCCAGATTGTGTCCGCGATAGGTGAACTGTCTAGGCAATGTCCGTCCTCCGTAGTGTCCGAGGCGTTCCGGTAATGAACATTGGCACAGTCAACATCTATCGCGCGCTCCGTCTCTTCGCTCGTCCAGTCTGGCGCGCAGCAATGTTCCCAACCTTCCGTCCGGGCGAGGTCCAACGCCCGACCGTAGTAGGCTTGCCGGCGTGCTTGTGTCTTCCGCCACCGTGAGGATGAGACGCTGCGATCATCGCCTGCCCCTTCACGACAGGCCACTTTCGTCCCCTAGCCCGTTGCAAGAACCAGCGAGGCCCCGCTTTCATGAATGGTTTCTCAGTGCGTCCCGCACCGGCAACGACACCAATCATCGCTCTACAATTATCATTCACGTGAATTGACTTTCCAGAGGGCATACGCAATTCCGTGCCAATAGGCGTATGCGAGACAACTGTTGCAAAGGAACCGGATGAGCGAGCCATAGTTCCGCCATCACCGTTGCGCAGCTCGATATTGCAGATCATCGTTCCTTCAGGCATTTTTCCAAGGGTCTTGATGTTACCGATCTCAGCTGGAACCTCAGACCCGAAGAGCAGTTTCTGTCCAACCGCGATCCCCTCTGGGGCTGGAACATAGATTTCTCCCGCACCCTCCACCTTCAACAGAGCAAGTGGTGCTCCGCGAGCCATCTCGTGAAGTAGATCCTTGACGTATCCTGACGAGTGCCCGTTGACGCTGTTGTATCCTACTGGGTGGATTCTCCGGTGTGTTGGAGCCTTGAATATGAAATAGCCGCGACCCCGTCTCTGAACCAGAATATTCTTGCCCAACTAACTCCGACTCCTATAGTATTCCCAGTTTCACGGCCAGATCTGACGCTTTCGACTCCGGGTTGAGTCGGACATATGCCTTCTTCTTCCCCTCAGGCGTCACAAGCGTGTGAACCTGGTTCACTTTAACCTCGTAGAGCTCCTCAACAGCCCGCCAAATATCTCGCTTCGACGCGTTACCATGAACGATGAATACGATCTTGTTCTCTGTCTCAATCAGCTTGACAGTGTCCTCAGACATCATCGGATAAGTAATGACTAGTTCAGTGGAGATTCGTCCCATCTATCGTAGCCAGCTCCTATCGGACAAAGTCTTGATCGCAGATTCGGTCCAGATCGTCAACCGTCCTGGAAGAGTTCCAGGAGCCAACGCTTCAACGCTCAAGTCCTTGACCCGGACAACATCTACGCCCTCAAAGTTCTTGAAAGCTCTCTGAGCACCCTGATACTCACCAACAACCAACAGTGGTCCTACAGAATGCTTCCGGTTCTTCCCCCGTATTCTCTTGCTCTTCTTCACGCGGTCAATATCATCCCATACTCCGATCGCGGATAGGAAGGTTTTCGCAGCGGACGATTTTGCAAATTTTTCCACCTCATCCGTGACCACCAACGGAAGCTCGGTTTCCGCACCGAACTTGTGCCCTCTACCGCGGACAAGCTCCTTCGAACTCGTAGCTGCGACAGCCGAGTCGAGTGCGACCCGTCGCTCCTTCCTGTTCATCAGCTTCGCCGTCCGTTTGAACGTGACAGGTGGAAAAGTCTGCCGTCCTCCCATCGTACCTGGGGCGAAGGCGGCTGTGCCGGAGAGCGGCCCGTGTCCGCCGACTCTAGGAACTCTTGAGATTCCCCTCCCCACCCCGAAGGATTCAGCGGTGGTTCGTTTCCCAGCCATAGGATTGCGTCCCTGCGGCTGAAACCGATGAGACTGTTGCGCGACCACAGCCTTGGTGATGATGTCTCTTCTGAGAGCCGCGGAGAATACTGATGGCAGTGAGAGTTCGCTGACTGCTTTTCCGTCTGCATCGAAAATCTTGACGCTGCGCTGGCTCAATGCTCTAAGCTCCTTGCTTTGAGGCCAGGCTAATCATTTCCATCTTCGGCGGCTCTCCTGAGACTCGTCCTCTGGCTGGCGTTCTAAGGGCGACAAGCCTGTTTGCTGGTCCTGGAATCGTTCCCCTCAAGAGTGTGAATTCTGTCTTGATTGGTCCATAGTGGAGAAATCCTCCTTTCGGTGTGACGTCTGCTCCGTTGTCTCCGATTTTCAGAATCTGTTTGTTATACTCGGTCCGTTGGGCAAACCCCATCTGGCCTGCTCGAGGTACGGAGTACATGACGTAGTGAGGATGCCAGGGACCGATCGAGCCTACTCCTCGAACGGTCTTTCTCGACTTGTGTTTGAGCTTCTTTATTCCCCATCGTTTTACTGGACCCTGAATGCCCTTTCCTTTTGTAATCCCGATGACGTCCACGTCCATTCCTTCTTTGAATACATCAGCAACCTTCACTTCCTTGCCGAGGAGTTTCTTGGCGAATTCCAGCTGATCCTTTACGGTTCCTCCATCGATCTTTACTTCCATCAGATCGGGCTTCTTCTTTCCGATCTTGGCCAGACGAGGTTGGCTAGCGGCGATAGCCCGCACCTCCACAACCCTTTCCTTCGTGGACTCGAGTTTCTCCCAGCCCTTGTTATCGTCGAACTTCTCGGGAACCTTAATTCTGCGACCGAGATCCTTTGACGGCTCAGGCGCCCATACTTCGCTTGAAGTTCTGAGGTTGCCGTTAAATCTCTCGTAGAACCTTAACCCTGTCACCAACAAAGGCGGAGTCTCCACCACAGTGACCGGCAGAGTGACTTCCTTTCCATAGTTTAGAGATCCTTGTCGATTATCAACTATGGTAACATGGCTTGTTCCAGCTTTGAAACCTGCGAATGCCAAGAGTTTCGGTGCTCCCTTGTATTCAGGCCAGAAACGGATTCTGGGAGCCCAGTGCGAAGATCTCCCGCGAGGCAGATAAGCGAGCGATCCTCTTCTTGGCGCACTGTACTTCCTATGACCCATCTACTTCTCCTCCAAAACATTGATGACAGCTAGCGAGCCCCACAGCGCTTCCTCCGTTCTAACCGTCTCGACTCCTTGGTCTGGAATGGTGTTTAGGTCGAAGTCCATCGCATCCGACACGTTCATGCCAGACCGGGCGAGAATTTCTGGCACTCCCTCATTTGGGGAGCCGAAAACTATCAAGGGACGCTTAGATGACTTCCACTTCTCCCTTAGCTCCGGTGTGATCTCTCGTACATCCGTGCCCTTCCGGGAAGTGGAGATGGTCAAGTCGAATTTCCTGTTCCTTACTATTTCTGATAGTGAAACGTTCCCACGAGCCACCCTGAACCCCCAATATATGGTTAACCCGCTCGGTTCCACGATTTCCCCCTCAAGTTCAGCAGAGATCCTTGTCAACCGAATAGTGATTCTGTCTGAGGTTGGCAACTTCGACTTTACACGAACCACGTTGCGGAATCCAGCCTCGACCATCGATGGCGTTCCCGATTGAACGACTACTCCCTCACGCAACTGGCCTGGGGTTGGGTTCTGCTTGTCAGGGTGGTTAGGGGTTCGCAGGGGGGGCAGAGTACCGGCGTACTGTAGATCAGGGTCCATCTTGAAGACCAGTCTTCGAAGGTATTGTGGCGTCTCAATGTAGGTCAGCATCTTCTCGATCAGTTTTGCTTCCCTATCAATCTCGGCCCCAGGTCTGTCGCGGTAGATGATCGCCTCTTCCACCCGAAAGGTTGCCAATGCCCTCGAGACAAATCCTAGACGCGCTGTTTTCTCTCGCAGATGAGGTATGTCTAATGTCAAGCTTGCTGGCAGAGCAACAGAGATGATTTGGGGTCGCCGTGCCGGTTGAGTCATGATTATTCACAGGAGGGGGGCCGAAAGATAAGATGGGTGGAGATTTTCGATAAGACTGCGAACATTTAGAAATCTAAGATCTAATCATTGAGCATGCCAAGTGTCCTTGACGTCCAGAGGGTGATCTCTCGCTACGATGCGAAGGACATGCTAGGAGCGGTCGAAAAGTTCCCAGAATTCATGAGTAGCCAGCTGCATGTACGGCCTCCGACTGAAAAAAATCCCCGACGCTCGGACTTCCGTAACATTGTGTTCATGGGCATGGGCGGGTCCGCATCAGCTGGAGACTTGGTTCTGGACTGGCTCCAGGACAGGATCTCCGTCCCCGCGATCGTGCACCGGGATCCAATACTTCCCCGGTTCGTTGGACCCAACACTCTCTTTCTTACTCTCAGCTACTCAGGAGATACCCGTGAGAGCCTCGCTGGGTTCCGTGCCGCCAGAAAACGCGGCTCTAATCTAATTGCAATCGGAACCGGTGGCAATTTGCAAAAGCTATCCGCAGAACTAGATGTGCCCTTTCTAGAAGCTCAGCCGGCTCCAGCTCCTCGAGCCGCACTGGGTCAGATGGTTGTTGCAACTATTATGGCGTTGCACGGCTGTGGAATCATTCATGACCCTAGAACTGAGGTCGATTTGGCAACTCGAGAACTTGGTCGGCTTAGCAAGCGTATCCAGAGACAGGTTCCCTTCTCTGAAAACCCAGCGAAACGCCTCGCTTCATCATTGAAAGGTCGTCTGCCTATGATCTACACGTTTCGAAGAATGGCCAGTGTGGCGAGGCGATTTAAGAATCAGCTCGCGGAGAACAGTAAGATGGTTGCAAAGTATGGTCTGTTGCCTGAGGCTGGGCATAACGAGGTGGAAGCTTGGTCCAATCAACGCCTGCCTCTGGCGCCGATTTTCATTCGGGACTATTCGGAATCTGAGTTTGAACGGACAACGTTGCAGTCCTTCAGATCGACAATAGCTAAGGCAAGCAGTATCGCGGGAACACAGGTGCGCTTGAAGGCGCGGACGCGTCTTGGGGAGCTACTACTGCCCGTTCTCTACTTGGATTTCGTCTCTGTGTACCTTGCCTTCCTGAAAGAAGTTGATCCTACCGATACTCCTTGGATCCGGTTTTTCAGAAGGGATTAGGCAGATTTTGTCCGATTTCATCGGGTAGGAGAACAAGGTCCGGGAATTGGATGTCTCGGGGTCCGCTAGCCCTTTGCGACTCCTATCGGAGTCATACGTACAACCTTTTGGCCTATTCCCAGTTGATGACTTACCTCGACCACTCTGTCAACATCCTTGTATGCGCCCGGAGCCTCTTCAGCCAACACTTCCATACTGGCAGCTCGAATAACTATACCCTGACTTTCTAGACTCTTCTTGAGATCTCCTCCAAACCATTTGCGTTTGGCACCGGATCTGCTCATGAATCGGCCTGCACCGTGCGCGGTTGTTCCGAAACTAAGCTCCATCGCTCGGGGAGTCCCGATTAAGACCCAGCTACTCGTGCCCATGCTCCCAGGAATCAGGACGGGTTGTCCCACGTCTCGGTATTCCGCTGGAATGTCGTGGTGTCCGGGTGGAAACGAGCGGGTTGCACCTTTCCGGTGAACAGTAACCTTCTTTGTTTCCCCGTCGATCTTGTGGGATTCGACCTTAGCTACGTTGTGGGCGACATCATAGACGATCTTCATGTCGAGTGAATCGGCTGGGCGCTGGAATACCTTCGAGAACGCTTCTCTGGACCAGTGGGTTATCATTTGCCGGTTGACGAAAGCGAAGTTGCAAGCGGCTGACATAGCAGGGATGTAGTCCTCTGCTTCCGGACTCTTGCTCGGGCATGCTGCCAGTTCCCGGTCGGGGAGTTTGATATTGTACTTGCTGATCGCTCTCTCCATCACCCGTAGGTAGTCACTGCAAGTCTGGTGACCATACCCTCTGCTTCCAGTATGAATAAGAACAAGAATCTGGCCCTCTTTGTGAATTCCGAGGCGTTCTGCTACGCGCTTGTCGATGATCTTGTCGGCTCGCTCGATCTCGATGAAATGGTTCCCGCTGCCTAGGCTGCCGAGTTGCGGAGCCCCGCGGGATTTTGCACTGTTCGAAACCTTGGAAGGGTCAGCAGCTTCCATACATCCCTCTTCCTCAATCGTCTTCGGATCTTCTGGCCAAGCATATCCATGGTCCACAGCCCAATCAAGCCCATCAGTAACAGCACGATCCAGCTCAGTGACGCTGAGTTTGACTTGACCACGGCTTCCAAGTCCGGAAGGTATGAAGTTGAAAATTGTGTCAACAAGTTTCGGGAGAACCGGGCGTACCTCCTCCTCGGTAAGGTTCGTCCGGATCAATCTAACCCCACAATTCGAGACGACGAAGCCATTGGCAATGAAGTTGTGAGCATCAGACGCCGTGGTGAAATCGTAGACCTCCTCATTGAAACCCTCTACTTCTTCGACGCTTACGACCTCGTCCCAAACTGCGCCAGACCGTCCCAGTCCCTCAGTGGCAGGTCCCAGGAATTGTTCGAAGGTGGGGAAGCTGCTCGGGATCCTCGGAATGGTCTTGATCTCTCCCCTCATCGATCTCCTGAGGAATTGTGTGCTGACGTATTCGGACCCTAAACTATCGATGACTTCAGTCTCTGATCTTCCCGAGTTTCTAAGGGAGACTGCTATCCTAGCAGCTTCTGTCTTTTCTTGGAAGATTCTCGATTTGAGCTTGAGATAGTGAACAGCTGCGTTCGCCAATAGCGACTTGACATTGTTGTACTCGTAGCCAATCCTCGACCAGAATCGGATGAGGTTCGAGGGTTCCGCTAATACAAGAAGACGGATCCTGGCCGACTCTCCCTTGACACCCACGTACGCCGCGTCCTCGGTGGAGCATATACTCGTCTTAACATCGAACTCGCCAATCAGATCTGAGATCTGTCCAAGAAGCCTCTGCCCGGACTCCGCGAGTTCGCTCTTCTTATTTTGACCGAGAGCCGGCCCATAGAAGTTGTGCCCGTGTCCGGTGTATGTCTTTGGTTTCGACATGTCCGCGCCGAACAGGGAAGCAAGGAAAAGTCTCTTCTGCCACTTGGCAAGTCTGAAAAGCCAGGGTGGTAGAGTGAAGTCGTTGCTTGCCTTGTTCCCAAGAGGACTGCCCATAGCATGGAGTAGCAACACTAAACTCCGGGCCCGAACCGCAAACGAATGCTCTTGGAACTCGAAATCATAGGTCGAGTATTTCGTGGATATGTGAGATTGGCGAACCCTAGTGTAGATCCTTGAAGGTTTGAAGCCAATTTTTTCTATATCCTTCCGAATCGTCTTCAAGTCTCCCTTCTTGCCGTAGAACCAAACACCATGAGTTCGAGGCGTGAGGGTTAGCGATCCATCACCCAGAGTGAAGCCGAGGATTTTGAGAAGGTATGGAAGCTTCGGGTTCTTGGAAGTCAAGGGCAGAAGTTTTCTCCTTTCAAGCTCGCGGAGAATAACCTGGTTATTGACAGGGGCCCGCCGCGAAAGGATCGTTTCCTGATTTACAATCGTGAATTCTTCCGGTTCCCTGAATTCAACACCGATGAAGGGGAGAATTGCAACCTTTCTTCCAGCGAGTTCTGCAGCGGGTACCATTCCCTCTGAGGCAAGGAACGGATGATCCTCGGTGGCGTCGATTTCATATCCAAGGAATGTTCTAACCTTTAGCACCTTTCGCCTGGGCTTTTGCTGTAGAAATCGAACGAGTCCAGTTTTCGACATCTCGAAGTTTTTCTTAAGGCATGCAATTTTCGAGTCTCGCCAGCAGGTGTCAAAGTTCGCGATCTGTCTTGTGCATCCGAACTCGTCGATTACCCGTGACGGCCCGCTAAGGCAATTTATATCGTATCCGACTCCTCCGGGGCTGATTAGTCCTTCGTCGTAGTCTGTGGCTGCTACGCCGCCTATTGGGAAGCCGTATCCTTCGTGTCCGTCTGGCATGGTGATTGCGTATTTGCAAATCCCATCTAGGTGCGCGACGTTTACGCATTGTTGGATGGTTCGATCGGTTCTCATTTTAGATAGGAGATCTTCGTCGGCGTAGATTCTTGCTGGGACCTTCATTCCCGACTGGAAGTCTTTTGGGACTTCCCATATGTTTGGCTCAATTTGGGTTAGAGGAATCTCTGAGCTTGAACGGTTGATGAGTCCGGACCCTTGGTGGCTCATTGTTTCTCTTCGCTCGGGGTTCATCCTGAACGGCTACCTATAAGTATGGCCGGTTGAACCGTGAAAATAGCTGAAAAGACGTTGCGGGAGATCTCCCGCAGTCTAGATTGAGTTGATTGCAGTTCCTACAGGTCCAATAGAAATCTGACGGTCACTTTCGCTGGATGTTTTTCGATTTCCATCAAGTGATATGTTATTCCTTTGACCTCAACTTTCCCATTATGCCTCGCGGGATCGTAAGGCTCTCCACTTGTCTTGCCCTTGAGTCTGATTTCGCCCTGAGTGGGGGTGATCGAGCTTACGGTGAAGTCTCCCAGGGCGAGCTGCTTGACTTCAAACAGAAGTAAGAGTTCTTCAAGATAGTTGTATAGGAGTTCCTTTTCGTCGTGGCCAGAGGTTTGGATTTCCTCGCTGGTTTTTGGGTGCACGTTCTTTGTGTCCAACATTATCTCGAATAAGGCTAGACCCGCTTGCGAGAAAGCTTCCTCCATCGTCTGTCCCCAGGCCTCCACTAGCGCGTCTGTTACATGCTCGAGAAACCTGTAACCTCCATACGCCCCCAAAGGATTTTTCGACTCGATCGTTTCGTCACTCCATCAGAACTGCTTATTAGGTGACTTCTGTGTCCTCGTTCTTTGACCTGAAGGCAGGTTGACGCGCCGGGATAATGCAAGTATCCGAGAGGTGTCTTGCATCCCGTTGGCCGAGTGGATTAACCTGCTGATGTAGGGTCTAAAGGCGCAGATCTTCCAACGATGTGAGAGCGTAGGCCTTGAGAGCCTGTGGCCCGTTAGGGCCGCGTGGGTTCGAATCCCACTCCCGGCGCCATATTACCAGCTATAATCCCAATCTGGTAACACAACACCCGTAGCTTGAGCCGCCCGTTTTTTTCGTACCACGCGTCCTGCATTTGCTGTTGAGGGTTGAGCTTCTTAGCCTACTAGCCAAACAAGTGAATTGGTCCCCAGCCGAAGAGGAAATCGTAGGCCAAGTTTCCCGTGAACAAAACTATGTTCATGGTGAGGAGAAAGATCACGATTTTTCCTGATTCGAGCTGCTTCTTCAAGAGGAGTTCTCTGCCGGGTTTCTTCGATAGAACCTGAACTAATCCGTAACCGATGATCGCATAGATGACTACGTCCAAAGCGAAGAATGGCCAGGCGTAGTTGGTTCCGGTTTGTAGGCATGGTGGAGGGCATCCTCTGTCGTATCCTTTCCATGGAAATGGGAGGCCGAAGGCTTGCCATTCGCCTCCTGGCGAAGGAGTGTCGGTTAGCGGGAGGAAGCCTGTGGCTAGGGCTATGATTGAGGCTAGGCCGAAGAGGGCGAGAAGGGTCCGGAGACCAAGTATGTTTTTCCTTTCCACGATTCAGCTAAGTGTCAGAAGTTTCGCAAAAATGCTCTGTAACCTAGGATGTTCGGGTTTCTCTCTTACGAATATACCATCTAACGATCTCAATGCGTGCGAGTCCCTGCTTGACAGGTCCCAGCCCCGAATCTGAAGAGGAGTACTTGGCGATATCACGTTGGCGTGAGACCGAGAGGACTCTCATAATAAGTGCGATTCATGAGATGATAGAAGAGGCGAGGAAAAAGGCAAAGTCCAACCGCGCTCCAGCGAACCAGAGAATAAGATGGACTCGTCTCGCAGGTCAGCTAATTTAGTATAAGGATTCTATTCTGACGAGCATGACCCAAGAAGCGATGGAGAGGGAGATGAGCTTGAAAGAGTTCATCGAACACGTTGACGGCACTCGCGTAATTCCCTCCGACCGATAACCAAAGTGGAGCGTTCTTCTACGTCTAAGTCGAGATACCCAAGGTTCTCACGCTTGGGCCGGACACTTTTGGGATTAGAGCTGAGAGCCGAATCCCACTCCCGGCGCCAAGAAAATATGTCTAGGCCGCACTACTTGCAACGGCTGGCTGGGGACAAGAGGCGATATGAACTGTGTACTTGTCCAGTCGCACGTGGTCGTGGCATCGAGGGCATTCTAAGGTCTTCATTTCGGTTCGAACGTTCCTGCCCTTCCAATTTCCTCCTCGCATTTGTTATTCTTACACCTCTATTTTGCCATTGTACTGGCTTGCTGGCTCTGACTGGAGCCTGCATTTTCCAGCCTACCTGAACAGGTCGCTGGACCCGATATAAGGACTCTTTCACCGAGGGTCTCATCAATCAGTGATATTGAAATCTCTTCCTGTTCCAGAGATTCGGAATAGGTGAGCCCGCACTAGCGATAGTACTCAGGTGCTCGCTTGGCTACGAAAGCGCTGGACCCTTCTCGAAAGTCCTCGCTGGTGATCGTTCTGAGAAGTTCCCTGTACGCAGTCTCTAGTCTTGTCTTTGATAGATCCGTTCGTCTGATCCGTTTGAAGCTTGAATTGGAAACCGGGGATACGTGCATTATGTCTCGAATGATTTTCTCCAATGTCGAAGCGAGTTCCTCTCTCGGAACTGAATGACTTACCAGCCCATAGTGCGATGCTTCATCGGCCGTAAGAGGGGTCCCTGCTAAGTTCATCTCGACAAGCTTTCTTCCATTCATAAGGGAAGATCCGATCACTCCGGACATGCAGCATAGCGCCCCGATTCGCCCGCCTGAGAAGGCAAAAGTTGATTCTGTCGAGGCGACGACTATGTCGGAGGCGAGTGCAATTTCCGCACCTGCACCGTAGGCCGGCCCGTCAACTAATGCTATGACCGGTTTTTCGCACTTGAAGAGTTGGTCCCAGAATGGCTTAACGAGTCCGTAAACGAATTGTTTTGCTTCGGTTCTAGACTTGAACCCCCCGACTTCTCTAATGTCGAGACCTGCGGAGAACGCTTTTCCAGCGCCTGTTATCTCTACAACTCGTGCATCATCATCTTGAGTGGCCAGACCGAACGCCTTCTTCAGGTCGCGAAACATCCCCTTGGAAAGGGCGTTGAGGACTTCGGGACGTTTCATCTCTATACGAGCGATATGATTCGCGATGCCGTATTCGACATTTTCAAGGTTCATGTCGGCAACTCACAATAAGAGTCGATGTTGACGATTGGAGAGTAATTTGGCTTTGGGTCGTTGGTTCGAGAACCTTTTTGAAGCGCTACAGGAAGAAATCGTCCATCGGTGCGCATTATCACGATTAATCTGCCTTACAATTCGAACCAGAAACTCAAGACAGTTCTTGACCGGGTCAACAGTGACGAGTATCTGCAAAGTCTTTGGGATTGCATAAACACTAATGCGGTCCGGAGGCTCGGACTATCAGATCACGGGAGAGTCCATTTCGCAATTGTGTCTAATATTGGCCTGAAGATTCTCCGAAACCTGATCGAGGCCGGTGTGGAACCGAGTATAGTCACGGATCATAAATTGACCAATGATGATGCTGAGGTTGTTGTTTTTCTGGGGTCGGTGTTGCACGACTTGGGAATGGTTGCCCATAGAGAGAACCATCAGATCTTCAGCGTCTCTCTAGCGGCTCAGATCATACCAGGGCTTCTGATGGGCGTATATGGGGATAAGGAGAGGGCTATTGTAACGGCAGAAGCTCTTCATACAATTTACGCTCACGAATCTGAGATCCCGCAATTCACAATCGAGGCTGGAGTTGTGAGAGTAGCGGATGCGTTGGATATGAAAGAGGGCCGCGCTAGGATTCCGTTTACTGCCGGGAAGAAGGACATTCACGCTCTTTCAGCAATGTCGATCAGGGACGTGAAAATCCGAAAGAGTAAGCAGAAACCGGTCATCGTCGAGATTAGCATGTACAACGAGTCAGGGATTTTCCAGGTCGACCAGCTACTGAAGAAGAAGATACTTGGAACGAAGATCGAGGGCTTCATTGAAGTCGTTGCTCAAGTCGAAAACCAGCAGAGAAAAACTGTGCTCACAAGATACACGCTGGGCGCGACGGACTCGTCGCCTCCCAAAGTTAGTATCGAATGACAGTGAGGCTCTAGTAAACTGTCTGTCCGGGAATTCGATCGTCCCGGAATTCGTGTCTAGGCAGACTCGACTTTTGCGAGCTTTCCGTATCTTCCGACGTTTAGTTGAAGCTCTCCCCTAAACGAGTCAACATATCCGTTTTCGATTTGGACAGTATCGTTGACGGCGACTTTTGTTATGTTTTCGTTCCACAAAGTGACCTTGACAGTTCCAGACTCGTCTTGGAGTGTCGCACTAGCTACTTGTCCGGGTCCGAACTTTGTCTGCACATCTCGGGGGGTTTCCATCTCGACGATCTTTCCGGCGACGTCAACTCTTCTCATTCCAGGTTTGAGTTCTGCGATCTTCAATGGTGTTATTCTCCCGTTACGACTTCTCCGGTTGCAAAGTTGCCTCTCACCGATGTTATTCTGACTTTTACTTGGTCGCCTTGGTTCGTGCCGGGTACGAAGACAACGAAGTTGTTGATTCGGGCTATTCCGTCCCCTCGCTTACCGACAGAGTCTATTGTGACGTCAACTTCTTGACCTTCTTCCACTGGTGCCGGTCCGCGGTTTCTGTCCTGTCCGCGGTCGCGGTCGTATCCACGATCATAGCCTCGGCCGCCACCCCCGCCTCCGCCGCTGCCGTAGCTTCCCCCTCCGCCGCCTCTGCCATAGCCTCCTCCTCCACTGCTTCCTCCGCCGCTCCTAGAGTAGCCTCCTTTTCTGCCGTAACTTCTTCTCGGTCTCTCTTCTCCCATTTCTTCTTGTAATTCCTTTGTGCTTTGTTGAGGGGTCTGAACCATTTTAAGGTCAATATGAAAAGATTGCTGCAAGCGGTAACTTGCGGGAAACCATTCTCATTCTGACCGGTCGGCCCAATGACGCCTTCTGGAAGGGTTTTTCGGGGTGGTTATGATATAAGACTTGACCTAGGCGACGATTGCGACCTTGAATCTCGGGCTTGGTTCTTTTCCCTCGCTGGAACTTGAAGGCGAGCGCTCCAAATCTATCGCGTCGGCTTTCAGCGTTCGGAGGATGGTCTCCTCGTTCTCCTTCAAAAGGTGGAGATAATCTAGCTCCGTTGTGATGACGATCCTCTTGATGTTTGAGCCCAGCGAAAGACCTTTTGAGGATTTTTCGCGACGAGCATGAGCGATTAGCTCCAGCAGGAGCTTACCGTTGCGAATCGAGGCGTCATCGACGGTTCTATCATGCTCTGGCCAGCTCTCTTTATGGACGCTCTTAGTCGTCTTTGCTGAGAGTTGATGGTAGATTGCCTCTGACACATGGGGGCATATGGGTGCGAGGAGCTTACAAATGGTCAGAAGGGCTTCCCGCAGGCAATACTGGGCTGCCTTGAGATCAGCCGGATCCCTTTCAGGTTGGAGTCTGTGCTTAACCGCCTCCAAGTAATCGTCGGCTAGAACGTGCCAGGTGAAGTTCCTTATCGCTTCTAAGGCTGAGTTGAATTGGAAGGTTTCGAAGGCCTCTGATACTTCTTGTGTCAACTTCTGGAGGGAAGCTAGAAGCCAACGATCAATGAGCGGGAGTTTACCGGGTTTTTTCAGAGAGAGGGTTTCGGTTGTGTTAGCGAGAATGAACCTGTTTACGTTCCAGAGCTTGGTCAGAAACTTCTTCCCGTATTCGAGTTCGTTCCAGCGGAATGGTATGTCGTAACCGGTCGATCCGCCCGCTGCTGCCCATTGGCGAAACGCGTCGGCGCCGACCTTCTTGATCGCTTCGTCTGCTACAACGTAGTTTCCGTAGGACTTGTGCATCATACGGCCGTCGGTTCCTTTCACCATACCGTTGATGAGGAGGGTCTTGTAAGGCGCTATGTCGAACAAGGCGAGACTCCTGACGAGCAAGTAGTAGTCCCACGTTCGGACAATATCGAGCCCATTGGGTTGAAGGTCTGCTGGAAAGAGTCGGTTGAATAGGTCTGATTTGTTAGGCCACCCTGCGTGAACTGCAGCGGTTATCGATGAGTCCATCCATGTGTCTAGCACATCCGATTCGCCACGAAGCTCTCGATTGCCACACTTAGGACATTTTTCTTCTGGTGGTATGTCCTTGCGAGGATCTACAGGGAGGTTGTTTTCATCGGGGACGATCGTCGACTCGCATTTCATGCAGTACCACACGGGTATGGGCGTTGCAAAAATTCTCTGTCGGGAGATGACCCAGTCCCAGTCGAGAGATTCGGCCCAGTCTATGAGTCGTTGTTTCGAGAAGGGTGGGATCCATTCTAGCTTGCCCGCCCACTCTACGACCTTTTGTGTCAGGTCGCGGGTCTTCATGAACCATTGAGGTCTTGCGATAATCTCAACAGGGGTTTGACATCGCCAACACGTTCCGATATTCTGTTGTGTCGTTTCCGTCTTGCTGAGCAGTCCCTTCGCTTGAAGTTCTGCGACTATTTTCTTTCTCGCTTCCTCGGCTTTGAGGCCCTTGAACCGTGGGTCGTCAACGGATAATCTGCCGTTTTCTGCTAACGCCTTGATGATTGGGAGGTGGTATTTCTTCTGCCATCTCACATCGGTCTTATCCCCGAAGGTGCAAATCATTACCGCCCCCGTACCGTACCGGGGATCCACTTCGTCGTCGGAAATTACGCGGGCTTGCTGGCCGAAGATGGGCACAGTAACGGTCTTTCCTACCATTGTCTGGTACTTCTCATCCTTTGGATGAACGGCAATTCCCACGCAGGCGGCCAGAAGCTCGGGGCGCGTCGACGCGATCTCGATTCCCTTGTTGCCGTCTCCGAATCTCATGTAGTGCAGCGTCCCTCTGCGTTCTTGGTACACGACCTCTGCTTCTGCTATCGCGGTCTCATCACGGGGACACCAGTTTACGGGGTGCTCACCACGGTAGAGGTGTCCCGATTTGAAAAGTTCGAGGAAGGAGAGTTGAGTGAGCTTGTAGTACGAAGGATCCATTGTCTTGTATTCTAGTGCCCAGTCGGAGGATATTCCCAGCAGGTTCATCGATTGTTTCATTTTGGCGATGTATTCGCTCGTGAGCTTGCGGCACATCTCGACGAACTGTTCAGGCGGTAGATCGTTCTTGCGGATCTTGAACGTCTGTTCTACTCTAACCTCTGTCGGTAGCCCGTGACAGTCCCAGCCTTGGGGAAAGTGAACGTTGAACCCTTTCATCCTCTTGTAGCGCGCTACGAAATCAATGTAGCACCAGTTTAGCGCGTTTCCGACGTGAAAGTCACCGCTTGGATATGGTGGCGGGGTGTCGATACTGAACGTCTTGCGCGTTTTGTCATGAGGGTCAAAATGGTAGGTGTCGTGCAGTCGCCAATGCTCCCGCCAATTGGCTTCTTCGGCGGCAGGGTCGTAGCTCTTGCTTAGAGCATAGTTAATGCTAGATTGAGGCTGGTTCTCGGAAGAATCTTCGGGTCCCTTGCGCTCCGAGCGGCTCAAATTCGGTTCTTTCGAACTTGGCGGTGATGCAAGCTCCTCACTGAACAGAATAGGGGACCGATTCAGGTGGCTTATAAGTCGTTGGAATCTCACCGCGGGTCAATCTTCTTACTAGCCAAGCAAACGCAATCAAGATCGACAAGATTCCAACAATTAGAGAAACCAGTGAGACGAGGCCAGGAAGCGCCGCAACGGCGCCGCCGAACACGTCTGCCCCTACGCTAAAAGTCTCAAAATAGAAATCAAAGAACCAGTGAAGCAGTACCGCGGCATAGGCTCCATATCCCAAGTAAACCAAACCCAGCGCGAACCCCGAGATCGCGGCAGTGAACGCCTTGCCGACCCCCCAATCTGTTCCTCCCGAAACAACATGGGCGATCCCAAAGAGAGACGATGTTAGGAATAGCAGAATCCATTCGCTCCAATGGATTCCATTCCACCTGTTCGCAGCGATGGTTCGAAGGCCAACCATAGCCTTCGCCGATTCAGGAGACAGAAATGCGGTTACAACCAAGGAAAGGGTTTTTGGCTTTGAAGATCCCGGCTCAATTGAGCGATTCTTCCAGAGTGTTACTATTGCGACCAACAGTCCTAGGGTCGTAATCCTGAACGCAACTTCTTCACTGATTGGTGAGTATGTGAGCGCTGCATAGAGTTCAGCTTCAGGAGGACAAGGATTGCACAGCGTTCCAGAAGAGATACCTGACTGGTTTAGGAGAATTGTTGCCGCTAAGACAGCGAGGAGTAGGGCGCAAGAGACCAAAGGCATTGCGACGAGCCAGCTAGATTTCAAACTAATTTGACCCGATTGTCGAAGTCGCTGCAATCCGGTCAGAAAACCGTCTCTGGATCTGAAGGCAGCGATGAAACACGCCACGTAAATGATTATGCAAGTGTCAGTGAGGAGAAGCAGGTCGACAGTTATTGGTGTAATTATAGGGTAAATGAAAAAGACACCCGTGAAAAAATGCACCCTAATGTTCTCTAGTTGTACTGCGAATTGGCCGTAAGTGACTAGACCGAGCGCTAGTCCGATAGCGATGAGGTAGGTAAGGACAGTGAAGGAAACTGCGCCCGCAGCGATCCTTCCAAGGAGTCCCTGAGGGACTTGACTCATGCGCTTTGTTAGCCTAGCAGACTGGTATTTTGCCTTCGGTCAGGCGTTTGGTGAAGTCGTTAATGTTGTTGAGGTCTGCCTTCGCGATTTCCGAAGCGGCTTTGGAGACTTGTTTCAGTTCTACTCCTTTGTCGAGGATGAGTTCAACTCCGGCCACTTTCGGTTCGTTGATGGGCTTTCCGATTTGGCTGAGGAGCCAGACGTAGACTTCTCTTACGCCTGAGATTTTCTGATGAACGTGTTCGGCGATTTCGTAGGTTAGAAGGTTGTATATCTTCCCGACGTGGCTGACGGGGTTCTTCCCAGCCGCGGCCTCTGAGCAGGTTGGGCGGTTCAGTGGTATGACGCCATTGACACGGTTTCCTCGACCTACTTGGCCTCCGTCACCATCGTCAGCTGAGGTTCCAAGGACGGTGAGGTATATTCCTCCCATGCCTCGACCCCTCTTGTCTAGAGTATTGATGTCGACATTTACACCGTCGAATTTCACCCTCGATTTGACGAAACGTGTTACGTCCTCGACGACCTCGGCCTTTCGTTGGAAGTATTGATTTTCGTTCTCGATCAAACGGTCAACAAAGGCCATTGCGATTGTAAGGTTGAGATCCTTTCCTTCCCTTGAGCCCATGATCTTGACGTCTTCGCCTGTTTCTGGGAATTCTTTCTTGAAGCTGGGAGAGTTGATGTAGCGTTCTGTGTGGAGGACGATTCTCTCTGTATCAGTGAGGGGGGCGTAACCTACTGCTGCTGATGTGTCGTTTGCTCCGTAGAATCTTCCCTTTCGGCTGAATATGTCTCGAAGAGCCTCTGAGCCTCGTGCCAGTTCGACTTGGTATCGAACGTGTCTTTCCGGGTCGACGAATCTGAGGTTCTTCTTGAACCATTTTTTCGCTGTCGAGACAGCGATCTCGTCGATTGGGATGGGGTCACCGTCAACCTCGTAGGTTGCTCGGTCTCCGAATACCATTAGCATTGGACGTTTGACTTCGCCGCCTCCAAAGTTTCTTCGGACTGCTCCCGCTGCTAGGAGTGCCTTGTCGATGTTGTGGTGCATGACCACACCGTATCGTTTGATATATTCTCTGCTTAGGGAGATGGAGACTTCGTTCATGACGGCGTCGCATATGTGGTCGGGGTGTCCGAGCCCTTTTCGCTCGACGATTTCAAGTGCTTGCTCGCCCACAGGGGTCTGTCTTAGCTCGCTGACAACTAGGCCCATTATCTCAAACTCAAGAGTTGAACGTGGCGCTGAGAAGTTCCGTTATTAACGTTTGTTGGGTTATTCTCAAAGGAATATTTTCGGCGAGATTACTTCTTGCGAGCAGCTGTGACGATCGAGATCACATCTCGGTCCCGGAGAAGATAGTCATTCGGCAGTCTCAGACCGTCGCGGGTGTCAATTGCATAGAGCATTTTCTCGGCTAGTTCTGAGTGTATCTCCTTGGCCAAGTCTTTCGGAGTGTATTCCCGGGGAACGAGGAAGGTATCAGGTAGGACGTTTCCTTTCTTGTCAGAGAACGTCTTCGGATTTTCAACTGGGTAGACCGCGTTCATTCCTAGCAGCTTGAAGACGGCGGAGTTGAGCGCGAACTCCACTCCGGTCCTCATGAGTTTAGTCATTACTTTATGTTGTACGTAGGCGAGGGCCCATGCTTGGTCTTTGGATATTCGCGATTCGTCGAGAACCTTGAATGTCTCCTCCCCGGGAACGTATTGTATCAGGCCTTTCTCTTGGGCACGTTTCAGTGCGAGTTCTGCTTCGCTCGATGCTGGGATAACGAGTTGGGAGTTGAATTCTTCGCGTAGCTTTTCGAAGTTCTTCTCTGAATAGGCGAGGTCCATCTTGTTGGCGATGATCAAGGTTGGTTTAGAAGCGAGTCGTATGTTTTCCGAGAACTTTCTAGAGTCCTCGTCCTTCCATTCCTTCGGGTGTTTTGTGGACAGGTTTGCGTTTTCGAGAGCTGCGGTTACATGGTCCCGCCTCACTCCTATTCCAGCGAGTTCCTTGGCGAGAGCCTTGTCGTAGGCTCCTGATTTGAGAGGGCGTTTGCGGAGCCGCTGTAACGATCTGTCGACGGATACTTTGAACCAGAGAACTAGCTCTTCTTCGATGTCGTAGACGTCTAGTATCGGGTTTCCCATTCCGGCATGGGCGATCCTGCCGTCGGGGTCGATGCTGCCTGAGGCGTCGACGACGTGGAGTAGAGCATCAGCCTGAGCGACGACGTTTAGGAACTGTGTTCCAAGTCCCTTCCCTTTCCATGCTCCTTTGATTAGCCCGGGAAGGTCGAGTATCTCGACGGGTATGAATCGCCAGCCGTCTACGCATGTTGAGTTTCGGGGTTTGTCTTGGAGTCCGAGTTCTCTGCATACGCAGAGCGTTTGTACTTGGCCGGTGGCGACGTTAGGCCTCTTTGTTGTGAACGGGTAGGTTGAGACTTCGGCCGTGCTGGAGGTGGCCGCGTTAAAGAAGGTGGTTTTGCCCGTGTTTGTCTTCCCGATGATGCCTATCCGAATCAACGAAGAATCCCGGCTAGATCGGTTTGGCCGACGTGGTATTATAGCTCATGGATTCTCCAGCGGGCTCGGTCAAAGGCCGCAGTTTTCGTGAAAGGATTGGGATGCGAGAATCGATCCCCCTTTGGGGGGGGGTGCCATGAAAAGATTCTTTTGGAAAAGGGTTGACGCACGGGCGGCCAGGGTTAGGGTTGAGCCAGTGGAGGCGAACCGTTTATAGAGAGAGCCCACCGCGGGGACTATCAAGGCCTAAGCGATGCCGTCTGAAATCACAAGCACAGATCAATTTGTCAGTCTATCAGAGGGCGCCTTGGAATGCCGAGTAAAACGCGCGAAAGACTTAGTTAAGCTGAAGCTCCGGACCCCCCGACAACTCTACACGCACAAAGTGAAAGTGGAACGGGCGGACGATGTCATCAAGCGGCTAAAATGTGAGATAGTCGAAGTCTAGCCACCGTGCGCTACAGGGATAATCGTGACCCTCGTTCCTGGTTCGATCTGAGTTTTTAGGCCATCGAAAATGTTGCAGTCCTGGTCATTCAGGAGAATGATCACATTGGATCTCGGATCTTCCGTCCCTGCATCGACCAAAAGATCTCTGAAAAACTTGTTGCCCACCGTTTTCAATAACATAGAGATTAGTTCCTGGACTGCTAGGGCGTTGGGGGTGGGCAGCACGATTACCCTGTTTCCTGCTGCCGAGCCGAGAACTCCGATTAGCTTCACCGGCACTACCTGAGACGGCGTGGTCACCGTTTCATTCAAACAAGAAAACCTCTTCCAGGTAACGCCTGCTACCGACTCGTGATCCTTCAGGCAGCCGTTTAACCTTCCTAGATTGGATGAATTCTTGATATCGAGATTGTGCTTCTGAAAAATCAGAGCCTTGCAGCCAATCGATAGGGACGCCTCCTCCTAACGGCCTTGATGGAACGAGGTGGCGGGTAGATTTCGGAGGGAACAATTTTCCTTTCTTAACGGTCTCTACAATCTCTTTTTTCTCTAGCTTGATCGTTGACATGACAAGACTCTCCGAGTCTCCAGTTTCCAGGTCCTTGTTGTCCTGATAGGTGATCCTGGCGCCCTGTTTTCGAGCAGTGACTTCTATCCGGTGAGAATCTTGGACCATCTGGTAAGGGTCTGGGCTACGGACCGGGAATGCCAGATAGGACTTGGGTTTCTCGATCGTCGCGTACCATCGCCTCTTTGATAGTCCGTCCTCGCATTCGTCAAGGCTCACTTTCCTTGGGTCCAGTTGCATAAGGTCTTTCTCAAGATTCTGAAGGTTTGATCCTGAAAATTGTCTAAACCATCTTTCGATTGTGATTTGAGGGTCGTTATAGTCCACAAGGGCGGACGGGATGAAATTGCACTTCAACTGCTTGACTGCCGCTAATCGGTGTGTCCCGTCTAGAACGGTCCCCGTGATCCTGTCTGCAATGATTGGGTGTCGCAAGACCGGGTTTTCTCTGAGGGCGTTAACGAGTTTCTTCAGGTCTTCGGCAACGGTCTCTTCATGGGGTCTTAGATCTGATGTTTTCCTGAGCGTGATAAGAATCCGAATTCTGCCGCCGGCTATCGAATAGCCTTTCAGGGAAGAGTGGGCTTCCAAGAGGCTGCTAGGCCAACTGAACTAGGCTTGGTCGTCTGCTCCTTCGGGTCCAATCTCGCCTGGGGCGGCGGCGCGTTTCGCCTCAACTATTTTTAGTCGGGTAACGTAGCCGACGATCCTGTTTCTAAGTCGTTTGGTTCTCGCATCAACAAGTACGGCTAGCGCTACTTTGTTTTCTTCGTAATTCTTGCTGAACTTGTCCGGATACCGGGCGACGAGTTCTCTCGACACTTTCTTAACCGCGGCTATCCGAACTTTTCCCACGCTAGCACATCCGAGAAGACCGCGGACCCTCTGGTGGACTTTTAAATATTTGGCGCGAAAACGCCGGCGGGTTCGACTAACTCTTTTATACTCTGGTTTGGGAACCGAAATCGGTCCCATCCTTGGGAGAGAGCGAGATATCAACCGCTGCGGTCCATCGGCTGATAAAACGGGGCGGGGCCGGGCGAATAGGGGACGATGCGGCGGAGGAATTGAGAAAGGTGGTTGAAGAGTTTGCCATACGGGTGGGGAAGGAAGCTCTGGAACTAGCAACGCACGCAGGGCGAAAAACAGTCAGATCAGAGGATATCCGTCTCGCTGTTAAGCGGATACAGAAGGAATAGCCCCAAAATCCGCCACACTTGAGATAAGGTTTTTATTCGCAACTCCGCCGGTGCCTCTTTCCGAGTGCTAAGAGCAAATGTCGTATCTTGCTAACCAACAAGTTTTGATTCTGAAAGAAGGCTCTAATCGTAACCGTGGGAAGGACGCCCAGAGGAGCAATATTAGTGCCGCTAGGATCGTTTCTGAAGTAGTCAAGACAACACTTGGGCCGCGGGGTATGGACAAGATGCTTGTCGACAGCCTCGGCGATGTTACAGTCACAAGCGATGGCGCCACGGTGCTTGACGAGTTAGATGTTCAGCATCCTGCCGCGAAGATGCTTGTTGAGATAGCTAAGACCCAAGATGATGAGGTAGGTGATGGAACCACATCGGTCGTCGTCCTCGCTGGTGAGCTGTTGAAACGGGCTGAACTCTTGTTAGACAAGGGTTTGCACCCGACCGTGATCAACGCTGGTTTCAAGAAGGCCGCTGAAAAGGCGCGTGAAATTCTGAACGAGATCGGGAAACCCGTTGATCTGAAGGACGCAGAGACCCTTCGTAAGATTGCTGTTACCGCGATGCGCGGAAAGTCCCTTGGAGGAGCGACTGAACACTTTGCGAAGATTGCCGTCGACGCGGTTAACTATGTTATTGAAAAGAGGGGCGACGCTTTCACTGCCGACATCGAGAACATTCAGCTGGTGAAGAAGGAGGGCAAGAGCCTCTTAGACACTGAACTGATCAAAGGGGTTATCGTGGACAAGGAAGTTGTCCACCCTGGAATGCCCAAGAGGATCGAGAAGGCCAAGATTGCGCTCTTGGACACCCCGTTAGAAATTGAGAAGACAGAGTTTAGCGCTGAGATAAAGATCAGCAACCCGCAACAGATGCAGTCCTTCCTCGACGAAGAGACAAAGCTGATGAAGGACATGGTCGAGAAGATCAAGAAATCCGGTGCAAACGTTGTCCTCTGCCAGAAAGGCATTGACGAAGTAGCTCAATCATTCATGGCCAAGAACGGAATCTTGGCTGCGAGAAGAATCAAGAAATCTGACATCGAGAAGCTGTCAAGAGCAACAGGCGCGCGAATAATTACCAACTTAGAAGACATCCGTAGTACGGATCTCGGACTCGCGGGTCTCGTCGAAGAGAGAAAAGTCGGCGACGACAAAATGGTCTTCATTGAAGACGCGAAGGATCCGAAGTCTGTTAGCATCCTGATCAGAGCTGGCCTCGAAAGACTTGTTGACGAGGCGGAGAGAGCCCTCAAAGACGCGCTCTCAGTAGTCATCGATGTTGTCAAGAAGAACAAGATAGTTGCAGGTGGTGGTGCAGTTGAGATCGAGTTGGCCAAGCGAATCCGCGACCTAGCCCCGAAAATCGGGGGAAGAGAACAGCTCGCCGTTGAAGCGTTCGCCGACTCACTGGAATCGATTCCACGCACTCTCTCTGACAACGCGGGCCTCGAACAGATCGACATCCTCGTAGCCCTACGAGCAGCTCACGACAACAAGGGCCTGTGGAGTGGAATCAACGTTAACACCGGAGAGGTCTCCGACATGTGGAAAGAAGGCGTACTAGAGCCCGTCAAGGTCAAGGAACATGCAATCGGATCTGCAGTCGAAGTCGCATCCATGATCCTGAGAATCGACGATGTCATCGCCGCGGCTAAACCGCCTCCTCCACCAAAAGGCGGACCGCCGCCCGAGTAGGCATCTGATTACAGAGAACGAAGCAGAGTTCAGACCAGTCAACCACAAGATTCCCTCAATAGGAATTTGGGAGACGGACGGAGCAATCTAAGCGACTTTGGGCAAATGGAGATGACGGGATCGCAGACTCCAGAAAGTAGGGGCCTGTCCGTCGCCCATTGAGAGAGCAGAAGCATGCGGGTCGTGGCCGTCGAGGCATGCTGATTAGGATCCACGTGATTCCCAACGCAAAAGAAGCACGCGTGGTCAAAGTTGGCGACGACAGTCTTGAAGTGAGACTTGATGAAAGAGCGGTCAATGGTCGTGCCCAACAAGAGACTTCTGGAAGACTCTATCCAAACATCTCCTTGTTCCAGAATCTAGAATTTTCATTACGAAAGAAATGAGATCAAGAGACAAAATAGTCCAAGTGAATCTTGAACCTGCTGCAGATGAGCATTTTGGAAATCCTTAACTGAAACTTATTTTGTGGGAGCCTCTGCTCCGGTAGTATAGCCCGGTCCACAATTTTGGCCGAGAGTATGCCGGACTCTCGATCCGGCGACCCGGGTTCAAAAGGCTCTAAAGAGCCTGAATGTCCCGGCCGGAGCACTAGATCACAAACTTGGGCAATATCATACTCATAACAGGCACACCTGGGGTCGGGAAGACCGCCTTGGCCAAGAGCCTCTCCCATAAGTCCGGCTTCAAGCTAATCGAACCTAACCGCCTAGTTAGAAAGGAAAAACTCTACACTCGCTTCGACAGAGCTCGAAAAACCTACGTTGTCAATGAAGGAAAGCTTCGAAGGAGACTGGAAGCGTTGGCGCGATCATCAGAGAGAATCGTTTTGCCTACTCATTTGGTCGGAAGATTTCTCCCCAAAGCTTCGGTGGAATTGGCCTTGGTCCTTCGTCTAGACCCAGTTGTCCTCTACAAGCGCCTGCGAGCGAGACAGTGGACCAAATCGAAGGCTTGGGAAAATACGGAGGCAGAGATATTAGACGTGTGCCTACAAGAATCCCTCTCGCTTCTCGGGCCAAGGAAAGTGCATGAGATCGACACTACTCGAAAGTCGGCCGCGGAAGTCTGCAGGGAAGCATCGAAGGTTTTGTCAAGAGGTAATACTGGCAGGTCAGGCATAGTAAATTGGCTGGCTCGCTACGATCCGTTAGAACTGGAGAGAACAATATGACTGAGAGAAAGAAGTTCTGGATCCTCAAATGCCCACGTTGCCAGATCCATCAAATTGTTGACTCCAGGAACAAGAGCAAGACTTGCTCCCAGTGCTCGCGACGGTTTGACATTCTAGATCTTCCAATCCTCGCTCATGCTAAGGACGCGAGGGAAGCGAGAGCCATCGTGGCAGAGCTGAAAATGCCGAGAACAGCGGCGTCGGAACCAAAGGTGATATAGCGGTCTCCGGGTCCGCACGCTCCGAGGGTACTGGAAAACTGTCTTCGACGGCTGGCCGGAAATTCATGGAGGAACTCTCGAATCTCCTCCAGAAACACGTCAGTGTCTTGACGACCCAGGGAAAGACTTTCATCGGCACTCTGACTGGCGTTGACACAGAAACCCTAAGCGTTTGCCTGACGAACGCGAAATCCGACGCGGGTGACATCCACAAGGTCTTTCTGAACGGCGATACCATTCTCCAAATATCCAGTTTCGAGAAACCGTTTGACCTGCAGAGTCTTGGCGAAAGGCTTGAACGGGTCTTCCCCAGAATGGTCCGCGTAATGGACGATGCCGGAGTAATCGTCGTGATGGATAGGATCAGGGTCAACGAAAAAGGCATTATCGAGGGCGCTGGTCCAGCCGCTGAGCGGGTTCAGAGAGTCTACGACGAGTTCATGAGGGAAAAAGGCGTCAAGGCCTAAATCCCGTTTTGTCTTTTCAGGTACACGGCAAAGATCTTCTCGGCAGAATTGGAACACTGACTACCAAGAGCGGTAGCTTTCAAACACCCCACATGTTTCCGGTCGTGGACCCGAACCGTCCAGTTCTAGATCCAAAATTCTATCGCGACAGCGGCATTAGAGCGGTAATGACCAATGCTTACCTCTTGAAGAGAGGTAGACCGGGCCAGCCCCCGACGGATGTTCACGGAACCCTGGGTTTCAAAGAAACGGTTGCAACGGATTCTGGGGCATACCAGATTCTCGAGTACGGACACGTGGGTGTGAAGCCGTCAGAGATTGTCTCTTACCAGGAGAAGATTGATACTGACATTGGCGTGATTCTTGATTTTCCAACGGGATTTCACAGCGACGCGAAGCGAGCCGGATGGACCGTTGACGAGACGGTTCGCAGAGCAGACGAAGCTCTCAAAAGAATCAAACGGAAGGATATCCTCTGGGTGGGTCCAGTCCAGGGAGGGGTCCACATCAAAGAGGTCTCCCGGTCCGCGGTGGAGATGGGCAAGCGACCATTCTCGATCTATGCGCTCGGCAGCCCTACGGAATTAATGGAGGCTCAGCGCTTCGACGTTCTGGTGGACATGATTGTTGCTGCAAAGAAGGGTCTCCCTCACTCTCGCCCCTTGCACTTATTCGGTGCGGGCCATCCTGCAATGTTCCCATTCATTGTAGCTCTCGGCTGTGACATGTTCGACTCAGCCGCCTACGCGCTCTACGCCAGAACCGGCAGATACCTCACCTCTGACGGGACGCAGGAATTGGCCGAAATCGAAGAATTCTCCTGCATGTGCAGGATCTGTGACAGCACCACCCCTGAGGAGATGAGACGTCTCGACACATCTGAGAGAGAGCAACTCCTCTCAAAGCACAACCTTCTCGCGTGTTTCTCCGAGCTGCGCAGGATACGAGAAGCGATCAGAACCGGACATCTGTGGGATCTCCTCGAACATCGGGCCTATGCAAACCCAGCTTTCAAGAAGTTCCTTTCAAAGTTCGTTCAACATTCTTCTTTTCTGGAGCAGTTTACTCCAACCGTCAAACCGCGCGGAATCTCTCATTTTGGCGAGGCTAGCGATTACCGGCCTGAGATGATCCGTTACAGTGTGAGGAGATCGCGGGTTCCGATGCAACGGGGAAGGGCTGTCGTTCTATTGCCCGGCCGGTGGAGGAGACCCTATCACGAGGACCCCCGCAACCTGCCAATCGTCAGCAAGCTCGCTAACAGGTCGAACGTGTCTCTCTGCTTCTACACAATTCCCTTCGGACCGGTACCGATGGAACTCGACGAGACTTTTCCTTTGGCGCAGACCGAGAGCGTCGACAGTCGGGACCCGATAATGTACCAACAGAGAGCGGGACAAGTGGCCGCCTGGGTCAAGCGACTACTACCTGAGCAAGTATTCCTTGTCTCCGAGGGAGAATATGGTGTGACACTTGGAAAGGAACTCTCAGGAGCGGTTCCAAGGCTCAAAGTCCTTAGAATCGAGGCGAAGGGGTCGAAGCCAGATCGCACTGTAAATTCGATCATTCAACGGATAGGTTAGGCGTACAATCTCTCGTGGGATTTCGTAAGCCTGGATTTGTGATCGTATTCTCGCTCGATAAGCTGTGCGTCTTTCAACAGTTCCTTGAGGTTGACCTTGAAATTGTAAGCCTTAGAAATCTGCCGGATCGCTAGCGCGGCCGCTGCAGGGTCAGCCCGAGCTGGCTCAGCATAGGGAAGAACTGCGACTGCAGGAAAGTCGTGTATTTCAAACTCGCTCAACATCACCGCCAGCGGCCCATAGACAAGCAGGCCGGGTTCGAGAATTGGCGCTTTGAACACCTTAGCCCGATCAAGATAGGCGCCAGTTGGAACGACGCAGAATTCGTCGTTGTTGTTTCTAAAAGACGAATCTAACCCTCCGATCAGAATCGCGTCCTTGAACTTGGCCTTGACGGCCCAGTTTGCCAGGACCTTCGCAAACTCTGCCTCTTCGGATCTGTGGGGCGAGAATTCCAGCTTGACCAGGACAGTCTTACCTCTCCGGTATACCTCAAAGGGTGTGACCAGGCCTCCGTCCGCTGTTCCGACCCAAGGTGGAGGATTTGCGACTTGAATGAAGCCCACTCTTTCGGCTTTCAGCGCGTGAATCATGTAAGAGGTGGCGATGTAGCCAGTCTGTCCGACACCATGGAATCCAGTGACGAGGGTCGAGCCTTTGAGATTTTTTGAATCGACGAGGAGCTGAACTGGCACTCTAACAACCACTGAGCGAAGCGGATTCGTATAGCTTAACCGTGCCTAAAAATCTCTCCGGAGACACAATTGTAGGCTTTTATTGTAGTCTCTCAAACCCGTCCACTCGTAGAGTGAACAAGAATTCCTCGCAATAATCCATTACATGCTGTAACGGTGAACGGATGAAAATCAGGTTCTTGGGCGCCTGCCAGGAAGTCGGCAGGTCCGCATTTGCAGTAAGCGTCGGCAGCAAATACCTCGTCCTCGATTACGGCGTAATGGTAAATCATCACGTTGGATTCCCGATGCACATCCCTCCGAAGGAAGTGGAGGCGATTGTACTTACACACGCGCACCTGGACCACGTTGGGTCTGCTCCGATATTCTATATTCACGGCGGCGTCCCGCTTTATGGCGTACAGCCAACTTTCACGCTTACCAGTTTGATCATCAAAGACTTCCTCAAGCTCAGCGGATACTACGCCCCATACGAGTTCATGGACCTCCAGACGATGCTAAAGCACACTCGGGAACTTCAGTATCACCAGTCGATCGACGTCGGTGACGCATCTCTGACTCTGGTTAATGCCGGCCACATACCAGGCAGTGCTCAGGCGATAATCACTTCTGAAGGCAAACGGTTACTGTACACTGGCGATTTCAATCGTCAACCAACAAGACTTGTCGACGGCGCAGACCCGAGTAACTACAAGGACTTGGACGCGATCATCATCGAAGGAACCTACGCCACGGAAGACCACCCGATACGCGACGGATTGGAAAAAGAGTTCGTGGAAAAGGTAACAGAAGTCGTTGAGGGTGGTGGAACAGTCCTCGTTCCGGCATTCGGCGTCGGCAGATCCCAGGAACTTCTTTCAGTTCTCTCAGCATACCACTTCGAGCATCCTGTATTCGTTGATGGTATGGCTCTCGACGCAATGGAGATGCTGCTGAAATATCCGTCATCGCTACGGGACTCGTCGGTGTTCGAGCGGGCGAGTAAGATGGCTCACTGGGTGGACGGCTGGAACGATCGGAGGAGAGCTGCAAAGACCGCGGGCGTGATAATATCGCCAGCCGGTATGTTGAAGGGCGGCGCATCTGTTTTCTACATGGAGAATGTGGCTGCGAAGAAGCAGAATGCGGTGTTCATGGTTAGCTTCCAAGTTCCCGGCAGCCCGGGCAGAATCCTCTTGGAGAGGAAGAAGTTCGTTATTCACGGCAAAGCCCGACCGGTGGACGCGAGAGTAGAGCGGTTCGACTTCTCATCCCATGGGGGAAGACGGGAACTGGAACTGACACTGTCGGATCTGGATAAGAAGACGAAAGTGTTCATTGTGCACGGCGCTGAAGGGAACTGTAAGAAGCTAGCAGAATGGGCCTCCAAGGAGCAGGGACTGGATGCGAAGGCCCCCAAGACCGGGGACATTGTCGAGATCTAATGCTCCATGGCAGAGGAAGAACATAGGGCCTTCAAGCCCCGCCCGCGTCACCTCTACCCGGTAATTCTCAGCCTAGCCGTCACCGGTCTTCTAGGTTACCCTATTTCAAATCAGCTTGTTCCCCAAGCCCAAGTAACGCCGTTCCAGGGCGACAGTTTGAGCTCGGCAAGCCTCAACGCCGTGATCTTCGTAGTTGCTCTTGGAGCAAGCGCGACCGCAATGCTCCTGCTGGTTAGGAGAGGAAGGATGAAGTTCATCCGGTCACTGATCAAAACTGCCGTCCTCGTCGTGTCTTTCGCCGTAGCGTTCTGGTATGCGTCTTCGATCTTCTTACTCATTCCCAACTCTCCAGCGGACCCTCTAGCCACCATTATCCTCCTTGGAGTCTCTCTGGGAACAGCGGTGGCGATTGCCCTTACAATATTTGGGAGAGGGAAAAAGTACCAGTTGATCGGAGTAACACTCATCGGTGCACTGACAGGGATTTTCTTAGGCTACTCTATCGGCCCACTGACAGCATTGGTTCTGATCGGAGCGCTTGTGATCTACGATATTGTCGCTGTGTTTCGTGGTCCTGTAGGAGCCCTCGCCAAGACTATTGAAGAGGGCGATTTGCCGGGAGCGGTCTTCACGTATGGGGATTTAACGATCGGAATGGGAGACATGGTCTTCTATTCACTGGTAGCGACGACAGCACTCGTATATTTTGGAGGAGTTCTCTCTTTCTTTGGCGCCGCTATCGGGATACTTGCCGGAACCTATCTGGGATTCAAAGCGCTATCGAAATATGAGATGTTTCCTGGCCTCCCATTTTCTCTCTTGCTGGGAGTTGCGGGTATGTTGCTCGCCAGCTACCTATAGAGACGCTATGGTAGCAGATGCCTCACCAAGACTCGAAAAGCAAAAATTGGCTAGGCTGTCGGTGACAGGTCTCTTCGAGACTAGAACCGTCTTCATGCCCGTGATCGTTCCTCCCCATACGTCATGTCTTTCCGAATCGCCAACAATTACTGCGTCCCGCGGCTGTAGATTGAACTGCAGTAGAGCGTAGAGGAATATTCCAGGGTCAGGTTTTCGGATCCCGACAAAGGCAGAAGTTACGACAGTCTCAAAATAGTCTAGGAGCCCGACTTTGCGAAGGATTTCCACGGCGACATCGTGAGACGACACGTTCGAAATTATTCCAAGTTTTGTCCTTTGTCTCGAAAGTTTGTCGAGGAGGGGTTTCGAGTCTGGGAACGCTACCGCGTTTTCGGCTCGAGCGGATACGACGATCCTGATCGCTTCCTCGACCAAGCCATCCTCGGGCTCTCGACCGAGCGCCCGTCTAAGGAATTGTACCATCCATGCCTGAATTGGAATCTCGACATGATGCTTGGTGCGGAAGGCCTCGTTCACTCTGTATCCTTGCTTGTAGATCGTGAATAGGTTAGATGGGGACTTGGGACGGGGTATGATCTTGCTGATCTTTTCCAGTGCCTTCATCGTAACCAGGTTGTCTTCGATGTTTTGTGTTACGAGGGTCTCTCCAAGATCGAAGAATATCGCTTTGACCCGTGCCGTCGAGGATCCCCTGGATCAGTTGGCGGGGTAGCGTAGGACCGCCGCGATTTTTCCGAACGCGTCGCGGAGCATTCGTCCTTCTTCGGTTTCCTCTGAAATAACCTCGACCTTGCTTCCGCCCTTTTCTGCAAAGTCTAGGAAACTGTCGATGATGTCATTATCCTCGACAATCTCGAGGTTTGGTTTGCCGCAGTTCTTGCATGGTCGTGTGGCGAGTTCGTTCTTGAGCGCGTGCGCTTCGTATCTTGTCCCGCGAAATTCTTCTAGATTGCCACAGTTTTTGCATTTGAGGACAAGTCTCTGACCCTCCAGTTTCTCCGATATCAGCAAAGTATCGACAACCCCTTTTTCCAGATACTTCTGGACCTGTAACTCACCGAAGACGCCCTTGCCGGTTTCATGGCCTAGCTCGTAGAGGAATTTCTGGACCATCTGCTTCTCCTCCTTGTACCGGACTCCTTTCAGGATCTCACTGCTCTTCTCAACAACCTCCTCAACACCTGCCTCGCTCGTGTAGCTGGTATCGACGATCGAGAGCACCTTCTTCTTCAGCGTATACTGCAAGTATTCTCCTTCAGACCAGACGTACTTTGTCGGTCCGGGCCCGCCAACGATAATTCCCTTGAGGTCGGGTATTGCAAGCATCATTTCGTTGAAGTGTTGACCGACTCGTTTGTAGTAGTCGTGAGTGACTCCTTCTCGGATCCGTTCGAAACGTCTAGCCGACTGTCCGCCAGCGCGGCTCTTGCCGGGTATTCCCGAGGTGAAGCTCTTGATGATCTCGACCCTGCGACCTTTGAGAGTTGCAACCACTGCCTCAGTCCCATCAATCACGATTATTCCATAGGTATCCTTCTCGACAACGAGAGCCAGGAGAGGCTCAACATGGAAACGGGCATCGCACCTGTAAAACCCAACTGTAATCGGCTCTGGAGGAGTGAGCACGTAAATCTCCATCCGCTCACTGCCGAAACCATTCTGCGGGATCATACCTGCAAAGATCACTAGTCCGGTGGGAGGTGGTTCCTTGAACAATCGTAATCGCTGCATCACCCGCTCTATCGAGTCTTGGACCGCTTGCCGCGTCGTGCGTGATTTGATGTTGGAAGCCGTCCCAGCTTCCTCCCGGAGCTGACTGAGAACCTCGTGTATTCGACGGTCTGGTGGCACATAGAGGCTGATTAGTTCAGTGCCTCGACCTTCCTTCCGGGCGAGTTGCTCCAGGGTTCGTCTGAACTTGAACTGGGCGACCGAGTCTGAGGCGGATACGACTGAACTCGCCAATTTCTACTCGACCTCCAGCCAGAAAAAGTAAGGACAGCGGCCTACGTCTCTAGGCCAGCTCGTTCACATCTTGGATTTTTTCTTCTTTCCCGGATTGTGCTTCGCGCACGTGCTACACATTTGCCTGTTAGTCCTCGCAGGAATAAGTGGTTTTTTGCGTATAAAATGCTTTTTCCAGTACCGGAGCTAGCCGATTACTCCTTGTCTCTGGAGTTCATCCTGTAATCCCGCCTTGACCTGTCGCAGCCGGACCCGCTGGTCAGCATATTCGTCCCCTGAGACCTTACCTGTTTTGAAATCATCGTCCAGCTGTTTCATTTGCTTCTCAAGCTCCGACATTCGGTGGCGGAGCTGATCTAGGTAAGAGCTTGACGTGTCCTGAGACGCGATCTGGCTAGGCGTGAGCGATGACTTGATGACTCCATCCTCTATCCTCATGATATTGTTCGCTGTCTTCGCAACGTTCTGGTCGTGTGTCACCATTATCAGCGTTTTTCCGAGTTCGCGGTTTATCTTGACAAGAAAGTCAGTGACCATCTTCGCGTTCACGCTGTCAAGCTCGCCGGTGGGCTCATCGGCGAGGAGAAGAGGCGGGTCATTCGCAAGGGCAGCGGCTATGGCCACTCGTTGTTGTTCTCCGCCGCTAAGTTCATCCGGCTTGTGGTCGTGTCTGTCCGCGAGGCCGACGATACCCAAGAGTTCTTTGGTTCTGGCTGAGCGAGTTCTCCCTGGTGTCCCAGCGGCCATCATTGGAAGCTCGACGTTTTCCGCAGCGGTCAGGGTGGGAATAAGGTTGAGCGTCTGGAATACGTGACCCACGATCTGGCGACGGTAGTAGACGAGTTTCGCTGGATCTAGGTCCGTTAGAACAGTGTTGCCGATGTGAACGTTTCCTGCAGTGGCTCTGTCAAGTCCTCCCAGAATGTTGAGCAGCGTTGTCTTTCCGCTCCCGCTTGGACCTATGATTGAGACCATGCCGCCTGCTTCGACCTTGAGATTGATTCCGCGTAGCGCTTGCACCTCTACCCTGCCGAGCTTGTATGCTTTGACGAGAGAATCCACCGTAACCGGGACGGCGGTCATGCGAATCTCACTGTTCGGCTCATCTTTGAGAGGTCTTTTCGTGCGGCGGTTATCGCTGGTAGGAAAACGCCGAGGAATAGGAGACCGATTATAGCGAAAATGTTTTCCGACGCCCACAGTGGAAAGACGACTCTGCGAGGGGCGAGTAGGGTTGCATAGTTCGGAGTCAGGGAATTCTGGGCAAGGCTATCTCCACGTACCGTGATTAGTCCTACTGCCGTCGCAAGTATCAGTGCAAAGATCACCAAGGGGAGGACTTCAGTAACTAGGAGTCCAAGCATCTGCTTGTAGGACAGTCCTCTCACAGCCAGCATCGTAGTTTCCTTCTCGCGCTCCTTGAAACCGGTATAGGCCACTGCTCCGATTCCGATAGAGGCAGCTAGCCCGGCGAAAACTGTTCCCAGCCGAAGGACGTTCTGGGTCCCATTGGCGATCACCGCTGCTCCGCTTTGAGTGCTCGCCTGAATTCCGTTGGAAACAACAACTCCGGTTCCTTGCGCGTTATACTGTGCCGTGCGAACTGCGAGGGACGGATAAGCCCTCCGTATCGAGTTCGCGAGGTCCGTAAACGAGACTCCAGGTCCCGCCTTTACCAGGACAGAGTTTGTCCCTCCAGGAAGCAGAGACGGGTTCTGCATGATTAGGCTCAAAGGGATGAATGACCATCCCTCGGGTTGAAAATAGGAAAACCCGAAAGGTTGTCCTGTGGACTGTTGGGAGTAGTCTGGTCCAAAGAAGCTAATCACAGTGAGACTTAGGGTCTGGTTTACGCTCACTGTCCCGCCTCGTAGAATATTGTAGTACGAGGCAACCCCCCTATCGAGTACAATAGACTGGCTAGTACTCTGCAGGTTCTGAAAAATTGTATCAATGTTTCCGGTGAACCAATCAGGTTCGTAGTAGGCCCCCTGCCTCCAGGTCGCAGGGTCTATGGCTTTGATCGTCAGCGATGCGCGAGAGGAGAGGCTGAGCGTAGTGTCAGACTCCGGTGTAGCCCCGGTAATGTTGTTCCATCCACGCAACTGGCTGGCCACCAAAGTTGCATAGCTGAGGTTGAGATTGCCTGACAGCTGTGAAACATGCAAGTCAGAACCCACTTGGACCTCCGCTTGTCGAATATTGTAGTCTTGCTGGCTGGCAAGGTCTCCAATCACCCAGATGGAGTATCCCGCTATCAGCGCGACGAGAAAGACAAGGGCGGTGACGCGACGTGGGTTTCGGAAGACGCTCTTGGATGCTAGAGATGCGATATCTCCAACTAGGCGTTTGGACAGTGATGCAAATCTCTTGTGAAAACGGATCGCCAGCCCCGTAGACAATTGTGTGGCTCCGTAGAGGAACAGGAATGGGCCTATGATGTTTAGCCCGTAGTCGAGGACTGCCATGATTATCAGAACAATAGCGAGAAGGAAGTTTACCCCAAACAGATAGCGGCCGATGTTCTGGAAGTTTATCCCGAGTACTAGGAGGATTATCTTGTAGAGGCCGAGTGAGAAGGCTACAATCGCGCCCCGTTTCTTCGATGGACGTGTATCTTCTAGGTAGACGTATTCTCTCAAAGCTTTCGCGGGATCCATAGTTGCAGCCGCACGGGCGGGCGAGTAGATTGCCAGAAGGGTAAGAACGACAGTGAAGATCATCGTGGCAATGGCGGTGTCTTGGGTGAGGACCACTCCGTTTTCATAGCTACCGCTGAGGACTTGGACAAAGTACGGGTTCAGCAGTACGGCCGCGGCGAGCCCCAGACCTCCCCCGATGAGTCCGACTAGGAGGGCTTCAACTAGGAAGTGTCTGAACAACTGGCTCTGGGAGAAGCCTTTCGTCATGAGCAGCCCGATTTCTCTTCGGCGGAGGTTGAAGGATGCTTGGGAAACTGTTCTGCCGACGAACCATGCTACGAAGAAGACTGGGATCGAGAAGATGGCGAACTGAAGTCTCAGATAGAAGATACTTGACGAAAAGCTCTGAAGTGGGTAGATCAGGTTGGGCTGCGAGTTGAACCCGTTTAGCGATGCAACGTTTGAGACTTGATCATCGATCTGCTGGACTTGGGCGATGCTGCCTTCGATGTTGAATGCACTGATGAGTCTCGTTCTATCAAGGTAAACGTTTACTGTTGCCATGCTGGAATAGTCCGCGTTCCCGTGCGTGGTTTGATTGTATTCCCAATCGAGGATCGGGAGGAATGTTTGTTCCCAGCTTACGATGAGGGCGCTAATCTTGGTCGAGGTCCCTGTGCCTGGTATGTAGGCGTAGGCGTAGGTCACTCCGAGAGTGTTGACGGCTGCATCGTCAAGTTGCACTGCGCCAACTATTTTCAATGTGACGTTGTACTCGGGGCGTCCGAAATATCCAAGAGTATACTTGATAGTGTCGCCGGGCTTATGTGTCTGGGCGAGTTGCGAGTCTGAATTGATCAGGGATTCATTCGTGTGGAGAGTCTCTTGGCCACTCACCGTTGTGAAGTGTTGGTAAAGAAGGGAACCATCTTGTACGGCTTTGATGGTGAGGAACGATCCGTTGTAGCTGAATTGTCCTCCTGCGCTTCCTATTCGCTCGGCCGCGACTACCCCATTTACTTGTTTGACGCTTTGAACAACGCTTTGGAAGGAAGAACGGGGCGCTGAGATCCCGGGAGAGAAGGGTCTGAGCTGGATGTCAACAGGTGTGTTTGCCAACTCTGCGTCGAGGGCTTGTTTTCCGATGGTGTCCGCGCCCACGTTGATCCCACCGAAGAAAGTGGCGGCGAGCATCATGCCGAGTATCAATGATGCGTAGAGTTTCCAGGACCTTATGATTCTCTTGAGCGCGTAGGAAAGCATCGGGAAGGGGTCGCCTTTGCTCGATCGAACGCCTATTCAGCTTTTCCGAGGAGTTTTTTTGAGAGAATCTTAGAACATCAGGGCGACTTCCGTTCCACTCTAATATAGCGAACTTACGTCCACAAGATGGTTGAGAGAGAATGCGCGCAGTCGTGAAGCTCGGAGGAGCATTATTCCTCCGCGAGCCAAACGTGGCAGCCCTCAAGGACATGGGCAAGGTTCTCAGCGGGTTTGTTAGGGAGGGTAACCAGCTCGTACTTGTTGCTGGGGGCGGAGAGAACGCTAGAACTTACATTGGGGCTGCAAGGAAGCTTGGCGCGGAAGAATCCACATGTGATCTTCTCGGAATCCAGATCACACGAGCGAACGCGGAGCTCTTGCGTCTAGCGATGGGCTCCATAGCATCCTCTAAGATTCCCACAATGCTGTCCGATTTGCCTCATTGTGTTGGATCAGGGAAGGCGGTGGTCATGGGCGGACTACAACCCGGCCAGTCGACTAACGCTGTTGCTGCCCTTGCCGCTGAGATAACTCGCGCGGAGATACTTGTTAACGGTACGGATGTGGACGGCATCTATACTGATGATCCGAAGAAGAATCCGAAGGCGAAGATCATACGCTCGGTCAACGTGGACAAGTTGTTGAGCTGGGCTATGGGAGGAGAGGTTTTCGCCGGCCGCTACGAGCTACTCGACCCCCTAGCGATCAAGATCATGCAAAGAGCCAAGATGCCCACTCGTTTCGTATCTCTCGCAGACCCGGGCAACATCCTCGCTGCTCTCCAGGGCAAGGACATCGGGACCAGAGTGGTCTACTCCTAGGACGGGCGGCGGTGTTGAGATTGGTTGATCTGTTTCAGTCGAAGGCTCAGGTCCGGCTAGTCGAGCATCTGTTACAGAATCGTCAGAAGGTCTTCAACCAGGCTGGGCTCGCTCGGGTGCTTGACGTGTCACCCTCGACTGTTGCCAGGATAGCTGAGCCATTGGTGAAATCGAAGATATTGCTCTTTGAGAGGTATGAGAAGGGGATGAAGATTTTCGCGTTCAATCAGGAAGAACCGGCTGCTCGTAGCCTCGTCGAGTTCTACGAGAAGATCAGCGGGCTCTGATTAGCTGTACCTTACGACAGAGAATGAGAACTGAGTGCCCAGCGAGGAAATCAGGGTTATCGTATAGGACTGTCCTGTCTGGAACGTGAACGCGGTCCCAGTATACGGGCAGCCGCAGATCGAAGAGATCAGTATCTGAGACCAACCACCCGTTGTGGGTGCCAACGTGGGCTGGTTTGCCCACGGGGTTCGAGCGTACTGGTTTCCACTGGCGTCCTTTACAAAGTAGCTTGCTAGGGTGACCGGTACCGTTCCCGTGTTTCTGAGATAAAGAGTAACGTTACTGTTAGCATTAATTGGCCCGAAACCTGAGAATTCGAGGCCGAGGGCCTCCTTCTGATAGCTTGGGGCCCGTGTTAGAGCGCCGAATAGTCCTGTCGCATATACGAAGACCATGACCGAGGCAGCTACCACAATGACAACCATTAGTAGAGTGGCCATTATGGTGTCTATTGCTTTCTTGTTCCTAACTAGCTTCCGAAACGTACGCTTTCACTCTCCCAAATGAAGGCTGGCAGGAATGATCGAGTCCGGGTATCCTCAAATGCTCCTATCGTAACCATACCCCAATACAACAGGGTAACACTCGTCGGGTGATTCTCTCAACAAGGGAAGTGTCTCTTTCACGGCTGGGATGTGTGCTGGTTCGGTCTGTAGGAGGGTTCCGTGGCCGGTTTCATGAAGGAAGGAGGCACTGGTAGGAGCCGGTGAACGTAGGAAACTCGCCGTTTCACGAAGGAAGCGGTGCGGGAAAATCGACCACCCTGGGGGGTCTCATAATAGTTAGCAGAAAAAAATAGTTACAAAATAGGAAAAGTTACGAAAAGAGAAATGTTTGAGAAAGAACGGGTTTCGAAGGGGCCTTGCTGGTGTATTGGTGAACGGGTTCAAATGGGCACAGGATTGAATTTCACAACGTTCATGAAGAATACCGTCCCAGTGAACGGAGTTGGATCCCGGTAAGTCGTGCTGATCCTTAGGGACATCCGAACTGGGCACACGAAATAGGCGTTTGGGAGAAGAAATAGAACATGAAGCCGAAAGATAGGAGGGCTACGACAATCCAGATGACGATTTTCAGCTTGTCTTTGCGCGTTCTTGGTTTCTCGGGAGGAATCGCCTCTTCGTAGAGATGGTATGCGTTTTTGTAGAGGCGGTAGTCAACTCGTGGGTCCTTGATTCGTCGTCGAAGTTGAGAAGCTAATTTCCTCGGCGGGGTATTCGCCGGGAGCAGTTTTTTCACTCGAGATTCAAGCTGGGTCTTGAACTTGCGAATCGCCATTGTGAGAAGGAAATCCCCCTCATAGCTAGAAAGAGGGAAAACCGGGACATAGGCGTTTCGTAAACTCCTCTGACATCTCTAGGTTATGCCGGGTTCAGACTGGATTGACTCTTCTTGGATAGTCTAGGAAGATGCGGTAATTGTCGAAGCTAAGCGGCGGGTTGGGTTACTTGTTTTCTCGAAGTCTTTTCAGGACTTGAGGCTTCTTCAGCTCGTGCAGAGCGTTTGAAGCAACCCACTTTGCAGGTCCCGATTCCATCTTCTGGATCTTTAGAGCGGTGGTGACTGCAGCCTTGTTGAGGCTCAGGTTGCGTTTGCCTATCTGTCTAAGAGACCAGTTGACTGCTTTCTTAACGAAGTTTCTATTATCTGATGCTCCCCCGATTATGAGAGGGAGGAAGTCGAGGAATACCTTGTCTTTCGCTTTTTTGTCGTGAACAGCAAGCTCGGCTATGAGGACGAAGCCGGCTCTCTTCACGAACTCCTCTTCGCGCTTACACCATTCCTTCGCCTTCGCCAAGGCAAAAGGTGTCTTGTCAAACAGGTTCCCGCAAGACCCGTCAACGACATCCCATGAATCAAAGTCTCGAACCCACTTGTCCATTTGATCGACAGTCACCTGGCGAGGATCGTCAATCATCGTCGCGAGGAGCCTTGCGTCGTGCAACCCAGTTTCCCAGAGCTGCAATGCCAAGGGATGATCGCATCCAACCTCGCGTGCAAGGGTCCGGAGCTTTGGAACAGAGACCCCGAATGAGTTGCTTGACTGGATTCCGAAACGTCCCATACCTTCGACAGCCTTCGGATCTCCGAGAGACTTCAACCGATCGACAACTTGTTTGACTTCCAAGGCGACGTCTACTCCCGCTCGGGCAGAGCCGGTCCGCTTCTCTTGTAAAGGTAGACAAGCCAGAAACGAGACTTGGCCTTGTCAGACTGCTGGAAACCGCTCTCGGAGAGAAGCCGGTCGATAGAACGCAATGGATGAAGGTACAGCCGGAACCCCGTTTTTCTCAACTTCTCAACCAGATTGATCAGCGCCGCTCCAATCTTCATCGGCGGTTTCATCAGCCCTTCGTCCCGCGGAACAACAAAACCCAGTAAGTCCTTTGAGGATTCGGAAGCGGTTTTCAGAAGGGCGTCCGCGTCAGGATAGCAGCAGAGGACCTTGTCCATCACGACAACATCGGAGGCGGGCTGACGAGTCGAGGCCGCGTTTGCAACCTCGAATCTTGCCCGATCTTCCAAGCCGGACTCTTTGGCGAACGCGTTAGCTTCCTTGATCGCAGCTGACGAGAGATCGACGCCAACGCAAGAAGAAGCTCCATTTCTAAGGGTCTCCAACGCGAAGAACCCTGTTCCACACCCGATCTCCATGACGGTCTTCCCGATTAGCCCCTTTTTGGAGATGAAATCCAGCAGAACCTGGCTGCTGGCGGTGAGGCCGTTCGATTTGTATTTGCAGCACCGGTCATGGGCCAGATCGTCAAAGGTCTCAGCGATTCCTTTCTCCTGAGCATGCGCCGAGGACATGTGTCAGTCGGGATCCTGCTTGGAGAATTTTCCGGTGACCAGAAAGACAACATCTGCTTCCGGAGAGGCTGTTTTCAGGACCTCTCGTACTCGTTCTCTAATGTCATCGGAATCCGCTTCTAGGTAAACTGTAAGTCGCCCCTTCGGAACGCCTATCCCGCTGACTCCGGGAAGCTGTAATATCTGCGCGGATACTTTTCGCTTCAGAGCCCGAGGATCAGAAGGAGTCTTCGGCGGAGCCAATTCTCTCAGATATAGAGGTTCTGGCGATCTTTCACTTGAACCTATCCTGCAAGCTGGATCTGAAGCGCCGTCAGAACATCCGAGATGTGGTTGGCGATGGTCGACTTCGGTGAACCGCCGAAGAGCAGACCGGTCGCTCTGCCCAACCCTCTATCTACAATCAGCGAGCCAGAATCTCCAGCGTCCGAGAACATCTGACCCTGATCCGGAGCGATCAGAATCTGCCCCTGAAACGTCAGAGTCCCGATATCATACTGTATGTTGACATCTGCACTGATGTCGAGCACGGACCCGGTGGTATAGCCGGTTGTCCGGCCGACCTTGTGGACCTTCATCCCGTCGGTAGCATCGATGGGAGATGTGGTTGCGAGCTTGCCCACCTTCGGCAGTATAGTTGGGTCCGCAGGGATGGTCTTGTCTATAGCCGCTATTGCACAGTCGACACTATTGCTTCCTCGAGGCGAAAGAGGGACGGTTTTGGAGAGTGATGCGACTCCGTCGGTTGCCTGAATGCCCTTGTCAAGAAGGGCAGGCTGAAATATCGCAGTTCCAACTCGGAGCTTGTCTTCGTTGGCGAGCACGTGGTTGTTGCTCAGTATGTATTGAGCGCCTCCGCTCTTCACGATCGCGCCTAGGGTCCCGGCCTCAACCATGTTTCCTATGGGTGGAGGGCCAATAGAGGTTCCAGGTCGGATAGGCCGCCAGCGGTCTCTGGGGGTGATTGGTGCCGGTGCCATGGTGAAGGCCTTGAACCGGCCGGTTTCAACCACATCCGTCGGGACGCCCCGTATCGTCGGAGGCACGAGTTGAGGCTGGGGAATCTGGGCCTTTGGGAATTTCCTGTTAACGTATACTCGAACCGCGTCTGTTCCTGTGGGTTGGCCGCCTTTGATCTTCTTACCGATTCCCACTCCAACGATGTTAAGGTCGAGCTGGTAACTTACGGCTCTGGTCGAGTAGGCCGCCCGAGCGCTGTCAGTCAAAAAGCGAGTAGCAGCTTCCTTTTTGGCAGTGGATAGTTGGAGAGGAATGCTTTCGCGGTTCATAAAATCGGAAAATGAGCCGTCTGCTGATTAAGACTTCGTTTACATCCGATAACTTTTCGTGGGAAGCAAAGCCAGGATTTCAGGCCGAAAAAAATATCGAAATTGTTAGCGGACTTGTCTTCTCAGAGACTATTTGCGATTTACACGAAAGTGTGAATCTTGCATGTCAGGGCCCCTGTTTCTTGCGCCGAAACATTGAAGATTAGACAGCCGATGCAGTAATCACTCCTCCACTATCTAACAACGTGCTCGCTCGCTTTGGGGTACCAGTAATATACTGTCAGACGCGAATCTTCGAAAGTCCCGAACAACCGATCATTTTCTTGCCTAATTACGACACGAGGATGATGGTCGGTTCAACTCGATCTGCGCATGAATTTCATACCAAACCCTCGGGCTACGAACACTTCCCGACCATGATCCTAAGCTTCGCAAACAACAAGGGAGGAACCGGGAAGACCACAACAGCCGTCAACCTCGCCACCGCGCTGGCACAACTAGGGCGAAAAGTACTCCTCGTGGACCTCGACCCACAAGGAAGCACCACTGTAAGTCTCGGATTCCAAAAATCCAAACTACTCTATACGGTCTATGACGCGCTGGCGCAGTCGAGAAAGCTCGAAGAGGTAATGCTTGGGACCAAAGTCGAGAACCTCACCCTAGTGCCTAGTAACCTGGACCTCGCCGGAGCAGAGGTCGAACTCTCCTCGATTCCCGGTCGCGAATTCGTCCTGAGAGAAGCTCTCGCCGTCGCCAGGCGCAAGTACGACGCGATCCTGATCGATTGCCCGCCTAACATCGGAATTTTAACGGTAAACGCGATCGTCGCATGCGACCTCATGATCGTGCCAGTGCAATCCGAATTCTTGTCGATGGACGGGCTGCCGACACTTCTGAAGTTCATGCGAATCGTAAAATCGCGCGCGAAAACAGATTTCGACTATCGAATACTGCTCACTCTATTTGACAAGAGAACAGGACTGTCGAAGAAAGTTGTCCAGCAACTCAGGACCTCGTTCGGTGACCACATCCTCAAGATCGTCATCCCGAGATCAATCCGTATGGCAGAAGCCCCGAGCAAAGGAATACCTGGAATAATCTACAGCCCGAGGAACATTGCCTCGGAGGAATATAGGCGGCTCACGAAGGAGTTGCTCGAGGGATCCCTTGCCGACACGGTACTTACCAAGCTTGGGTCCACCACGGACTGATCCCATTTTGTCGACTGGCGTCAAGAGAAAGCGAAGGCCAGCGCAGAAAGGAGTACAGGCAGTTTTCACGCCGAGCACCAACTGGAAAGGAAGAGCCCAGCTCACCCTGGGTCTGATTGCGATAGGAGCAGGCACTGCATCATGGACGTACACGACTCGAGCGCTTGGAGGATTTGGACTTGGCAACCTAATCCCATGGAACGAAAAGGCTTCCGCCATTATCCTTCCCATCTCCATTCCATTATTGATCGGGGGAGTAGGCCTCTGCACGTACTTTCTCGCGATGAGAAGAACCTGGCGAGCAAGCAACCGGATCGAATCCGCCCTCTACGAACTTGAGGCGCTTGTGGGTCAAAAGAACGGAGCGCCGGGATCATCGCCCGACCAGGGAAGCCTTCCAGATATGAAGGGGGCCAGAAAATCAAGATTCGGCTTCGTGTCAAAAACCCTCGCCGTTGCACTCGTTGAGGCAGTACTACTGATTTTGATCTATGGCGGACTCGTGCAAGAGTACGCTTCGAACGTCAACATGCAGAACTGGGTCCACGCCAACTTCGCACCAGGAAGCTATCTTCTCAACTATGACGCAGTGCTGGTTCTGGCCGGTCTCTTAGGGGTTCTGATATTCCAGCTGCTGCCAAGGAAGTTTGAATCAAAGAAGCTTAAGGCCGGTCCTGGTCTCTAGACAGGGCCCCCTCGATCGAGTCTGGAATTGCCCGGCGACGCGGACTCTGTCTCGCGCCGGTCACAGCCCTATGAGGATACGATCCCAGCAGGAAGGACCTTTTGAAACATCTCAAGAGCTTCTATCGCGTATTCTCGGAGGATTGTTTCCCTGCTTTTGGTCTGTCTTTCAGGCTTAAAATACGCGCCTAAGGGCACCATGTAGAATCTGATCGAGGGCTCAGCGTTTGGGCTCTGTCGGTATTTCATCTCGAAGTTGTATACTTGGAATCTGTGTCCTTGTCTTCTCATTGTTAGCCAGACAAAAAATTCGCGTGCCCGGAATTCGGGCTCCTCTTTTCCCATCACTAACGAGACAACCGCTTCATGGGGGACTGTGATGTTGGCGGGATCGGTGGTCAATGATCCGAGGCTGGTCTGTTCATAGTCTTCGAGAGTCTTTGGTATCACGTCAGTCACAAGTGCGGTTCCAAACTTCATCTCGCCACGAAGCCAGTAGCTGCTTCTCGTCTTCTTCTGACGAATGAAGATTGACCGAGTATCAGTTACTAGAATTGCATATTCCGTTGGATACTTCTCGTCCGGAACGATGACCCTGTGGATCAGCGCCAATCTAGTTTCAGGTGGTAGGCTATTCATCGCTTTCTCAAACAAGGCATAGATGGTTTGTCAAAAAAACAACCGCTAATTGTCATGTTTTGCAAAGGCGAAAGGCTTTGCACATGAAGATTGGCTCGATAGTTATCGATTGCAACGAATTCGACAAGATGTGGGCATTCTGGCAGGACACTCTCCGCTATGTCCCCAAGTATCCACTGAAGGACGGATGGGTGATCCTTCGAGATCCTGACGGGAAAAATCCGAACGTATCTCTGAACAAGATTCCGAAAAGCGTCGAGGGCAGGATTAGATTGCGCTTGGACGTCTATACTACGGATCAAGAAGGAGGGCTAGAGCGGTTGCTGAAGATGGGAGCGACTCTCTATCCACGAGACTACAGACCGTATGAGGACTTCAAGATACTAGTGGACCCCGAGGGAAACCACTTCTGCGTAGTCCAAGTCCCCAAGGACGAAAAGACATAGTCAACAGAGCACAAAATCCTGTCTTCTTCACTCTTTCCGATGCCGGATTATTATTTGCTCACAGGTTGTCTGGAATATCGCTGATACCTTCTTGCATCGCGCAGAACGAAGAAAGTGTAAAGGAGCCAAGCGCCTAGCGCGACTACCCCTACGACCGCGAGTCCAATCGTGAACAATATCAAAGCAGGCTCCAACACCACGAGGAGCGTGCCGATGATCCAGAGTAGGGCGCCCGTTTGCATGCTTGCGCGTCTCTCGGTCATGGTCATTCTAAATGCGCCAATCCGGTAGCAGAAGAGTGCACACAAGCTGAAGGAAAGAATGGTAAGAACGATGATTGTTAGAGTGATTTGGAAGAGAACAGGGTCGATCTGGCCAGAGGAAAAGCGAGGATAGAGAAAGAAGAGGAGGAAGGTAAAGACCGCGATTGTTGACCCGAGGAGCGTCCCTGCCCGACTAACATTCGCAGCTGCAAGGTCAAGGTCCAGCCACAGATCTTCCTTTTGATCCGACATTAGTTGTCGTCTCTGCCCTGAATCCGGTCGGAGTATGCTGAGTATTTAGGTGATTGAAAATACTGCTTTGTGAAATCTTATTCTGTTTCGGTGCACAATGGATGCGAAACTAGGCCAGTTTGTTGCCGCAGTTCTTGCAGTACCTAGCTTCGGTCGGGTTCAATGTTCCGCATGATACGCAGGAGGCGGAGGTCAGCAATGCTCCGCACTTGATGCAGTGTTTTGCTCCGGCGATGAGTGGGGCGCTGCATCTCGAGCATTTGCCGATGTTCGGGGATTCCTCTGGTGGTTTGGGTGGTGCGAGTGCGCTCGGTGAGAATACGTCGGATAGGATTACGACGTCTCCGACGGTTGCGATCTTCTCGTGTCCCAGTTCGAACTCGCGTGGCAGGTCTCTCTCATCAAGTAAAGTCTTGAACTGCTCCTTGTCAACGGATAGGACGAGAGATCTAACATCACCGGTATCGGTCGAGATAGCCTTTCGGACTCGGCCGACGATCATTCCGTGGGAATCTATTACTTGGAGGCCGTTGAGAGCCTCTATCCTAGCATGCGCGTCTTTGATGAGTGTCGGTTCGGTCGGGCGGTCGATGTACTTCTCGCACGCGTAGCAGTACCATCTTTTCTGGTGTGATTTTGTCCGGATGAATGTGAGGGACTGACTGCAATCTGGGCATCGTGCCTTGGGTTCTTCCTCGAACATGGTGGGCATACCGGATTTCAAGAAATAGTCTTGCCGGAAATTGCCATTATGACCATTTTACATAGTTAACATCTTCGCCACAGCCGCGGATTCTTCCTCGCACGTGTCAAAAACTTCTGGCCGGCTTCTCTTCGATTGGCGAATGAGGTTTGATCCGTTCGAGTCAATTCCATACCTTTTCGATCCATGCATTTTCAAGTCAGGTTCAGGATTGCTGGGCTACTAAATTTACGCAAAAAAGTAGTCTCAAGAGTCGCAGCAAAACGAAGTCAGGTGACAAGATCCGGGTAACAGTATGAACTAGTTCCAACAGATTTCTGTCTTCTGCGTTCGGTCTTCAACGAGAACAGCTATTACAAGAAGTATCATTGATTGAATGGGTAACAGGCGTTGGTGGAGAGGGTCCAGGTTAGAATAGTTTCCGCTAGCTGACCAGTCTAAGTTCTTGTTTGCGATGCGTTGATGATCAGATGGTCTTGGGTCTGGAATATATCATGTTGGCTCCTGGATTCGTCAGGGAAGTACTCGATGCATGCGAGGGTTGGGAGGGTAAGGATGCTATGCCTATGAAACTGCAAGAACTCATGATGGTTCTCCAGATAGAAGCGGATACTCGACGCTACAAGAACACGTACAATAGCACTGCTGAGAATGACGAGGATACAAGACCAGCGACATAGTCCTGATAGGCTCGGGGAGAGTGAAGGGGGGTGTGCTGACTGACGCGTTCAGAATCGTTGGCTTATCTGTTCGACCGCCTGTTTGATGCAGGAATTGCCTCGGAGGTGAAGAACTCGAAGAAGATTGCCCTTATCCTACTAGTCGCGGCCGCAGTTCTGATTCCAACGGTCGCCGTCCTCCACGCTGTAGACGCCTCCACCAGCAATTCCACTACTACGAATCATGATGATGATCGTCATGATCAAGACCAGAATCATCAGGAACATGACGATGACGAGACCTCAGACGACAGTTCAGTAACTTACGCCGCCCTGAAGGACGCCAACGTGAACGCGACAGACACCGACTAAACCAGGCAACGAGATTGAACTGCCGACTCAGCCGAATAACTCTTCCATTTTTGTGAGCGGGGGTCCTACCCCTTCTGATCCTTCAGCAGGAACTCCAGAATCGCACCGGTAGTTGCTTTCGGCTTCTCGGAAAGGAGGAAGTGCGTCGCTCCAGGAATGATGCATAATTGAGAGTTCTTGATTGTCCTGAAAAGCTCCAGCGTATGTTCGGCGGAGACACCGTCCCTGTCTGCGGTCATCACTAAAGTAGGTGCTGTGATTCTTGACAGTTCTTCCTTCTCAATGTTAGGTTCACTGAGCCACATCTTCATGGTCTTCTTGAACACGACTGGGAAGTGGGCCGGACCGTCGGGGGTGATCTCGTCGTAGCGCTTTACCATCGCCGCCTGATTTTTCCTGAAAGATTCCGGCGTAGCTGAAGCAATCCATTCCCTGTCTCTTGGGGGCTGGGCGTTTGTGTCGAAGAGTCCACTTACACAGATAAGACGTTTGACCAAGTCCGGTCGAGAAATGGCGACGAGTAGAGAGATGGTCGCTCCGTCACTCCACCCAACCAGATTCGTTGGGCCTAATCCCAACGCTTCGATGAAGCCGACGGTGTACTCTGCCATGACGGAGAAGCTAAACGGCTCGTTGGTGTCAGCGGTGTGTCCGTGCCCGGGCCGCTCGAAGGCGACAACCTTGAAGTGCTTAGCCAGTTCGGGCGTCTGAGAAGCGAAGTCCTGAACGGTCCCTAAGCCTCCATGCAGCAATAGCAAGAGTTCGCCTACTCCCGAAGTCTCGTAGAAAATCTGTGAGCCTCCAACCGGGAGATAGGCTGTGGCGGGTTTCGTGGAATCAGCACGCCCTAGTCGGGGACACCGGCTATGAATTCCTGATGTAATCCGAGGTAATATTGGTGAGTCGGGCCGTGCCGGCAAGGCGCATGACGTTTACCAGTTCTGTTTTCAAATGTTCCAAGACCGCCGCAACTCCGTCTGCGCCGTACAGTGCGAGACCCCAAAGTACTGGTCGTCCGACGCCAACCGCTTCAGCACCTAACGCTAGGGCTTTGAACAAGTCAGTTCCCCTCCTGATTCCGCTGTCGAATAACACTCTAGTTCTTCCTTTGACTCTTTCGGCTATTGGTCCTAGCGCCTCGATCGCGCCGAACCCGGTGTCGAGTTGTCTCCCTCCGTGGTTCGAGACAATTATCGCGGGGACCTTTCGGCTGGCAGCCTCCTCAGCGTCATCAGGCGAGAGGATGCCCTTGATCAAGACAGGTAGAGCAGTGTGCTTTCGGGTCCACTCGTAGTCGTCCCAGCTGAGGTCATCCTTGATCCCGGCTGTGAGAGTCTGAAGGCTTCGCGTTGCGGCAATGTATCTTTCTGAGGGAACGTTTGGTCGGTTGAGTTCTTTTGGTAAAGTGAAGTTGTTCCGGACGTTGCGATCTCTAATGCCCAGGACTGGTAGGTCGACCGTGAGAACGATTGCGGAGTAACCTGCCCTCTCGGCTCGCTGAAGCAGGTCTCCATTGACCTCCGGGTCTTTGTTGAAGTATAGTTGAAACCATCGTGGACTGTCCTTGATTGATTCTGCTACTTCCTCCATGGTCTTGGTTGAGCCTGTCGGCGCGACAAAGAGCGTGCCTGCTTTTTTCGCGCCCTGCGCGCTTCCAATCTCCGCCGATGAGTGGACGACGCCATGGTTCGCCATTGGCGTAACATAGATCGGCATGGACAGCCGCTGCCCGAGAAGATCTATCGAGGTATCGACGTGCTTGACTCCGGTTAGGACGTGGGGCATGATTGTTATTTTCTGAAAAGCCTCTCGGTTTGCCCTCAGGGTCAGCTCGGAACCGGCGCCCCCGGCCACAAAATCGTAGGTAGCCTGGTCGAGCTGTTGCCTCGCTTGTTGCTCTAATTCATCCAAATTGACAATGTCAAACTTGGTCGCGGCCCTCGCGTGGGTCAATTTGACTCGTCGACAAATTCAGGGCGACGGGTGTATGTATGTTCTGCGACCCATAATTCGTAGGTCGAATTAGTATCCTTCGATTTCGCGTTTCATACGAGCTAGCAAATCGACTGCGCTATCCGCATAGCTGCCGATCCAGCGGTCATGTAACTCTTTGATGGGGAGCGGGTTGATGTAGTTCCAGCGAAGACGCCCATCACGTTTCACGATGACGAGATCTGCCTTTT
>WNGD01000366.1_pt1 | contig 64909 bp, 65 predicted proteins | sample 5400671 | NCBI WGS metagenome assembly WNGD01 (sample SAMN13153369, study PRJNA577476) | soil metagenome | isolation source: 40 cm soil or saprolite under grassland replicate 2 | place: USA:California | collected 2016-06-15
CCTCCGGCCCAAATCTTACTAGTTGACGATATCATCACGCGCGGCGCGACCGCGCTAGGGGCTGCAAACAAGCTAGCTGAAGCATTTCCACTTGCACAAATACGAGCCTTCGCCGCGATGAGAACAATCAGCGACCCGTCTGATTTTCAATCATGGTTTAATCCCATCATAGACACAGTTCAATATAGCCCCAATACAGAAGGCACCGTGAGAAGACCACCGTAGACCAAGAACCGAAATTTGCACCATCGCCTTCCGAAAGAACAATTAACATGTTAACCTAGCCTCAAACGTGAAGCCCTTTGGCGTCTCAAGCCGTTGTTAGACAAGTTAATCGTTGGATTGATGCTCACAAGAAGGATCTAGTTGATCTTACCTGCCGCCTCGTCAGTGTTGATACAACTGTTCCTCCGGGTCTGAACTATCCGAAGATCTCGCAGGTTCTAGCTCGGGAGCTCAAGGAACTGGGTGTTACGCCTTCTGTAAGCTATATTCCCGAAGCCACGATTAAGAGAAGGGTTAGCCCTGAGGTCGGACTGAAGGGTCCCCGGCCGAATACCTACGCGACTCTCAAAGGCGAAGGTGATGGGCCGAAGATTCTTCTCAACGGGCATGTGGATGTTGTCCCAGCGGACCCGTCAGGATGGACGAATGACCCGTTCGAGCCTACTATCAGGAACAACCAGATCTACGGGCGGGGAGCGGCGGACATGAAAGGGTCGGACGCTTGTACGATTTTCTCTCTGAAAGCGTTGGTGGAGACCGGTGCAAAATTCTCTGGGTCGATTATTCCGACTTTTACAACCGATGAAGAAGTAGGCGGGTACACTGGCGTCAACTATCTTGTCGATAAACATGTGATCACGAAAGACATCGATTATTGCATTTCCAGTGATAGCGGGATAGAAGTTCTCCATGTCGCAGCCCTAGGAGATTCCGAGTTTGTCATCACCGTCAAGGGCGTGGCGGCTCATTCGGGTCGGGGTTGGACTGGGGTCAATGCTATTGAGGAGGCAGCTGGTTTGATCGAGAAATTGAAGGTTCTTGGTCAGGAGATCGGAAAGAGAAGATCGAAGATTCCGGCGGAGCCGATGTACGGGACAAAGAAGATGCGGCCAGGGCTCTACGTGAACATGATCAAAGGCGGCCTGAAAGGCAACATCATACCAGACACATGTGAGATACTAGTCGACAGACGATTCATACCAGAAGAAAAAGCCGGAATTGTCGAGAAAGAGATCAATAGGGTTGTAAGAGAGTTCGCTAAGAATAGTCCTGCAAAGGTGTCGATGAAGAAGATTCTTGGATATGATCCGATGCTCACGGATCCCAACCATAAGCTTGTCAAAGTTGTCAGGAAACAAGCGAGAAAGGTTCTGGGACGGGACACACCGCTGGCGGGAAGTCAAGGGTCTACCGATATGGCAGTTGTCACCAACCTAGGCATACCCGTAGCCGTGCTAGGCGCCACACGACAAGACAGCAACATCCACGGAATAGACGAACACGTACGCATAACCGACCTCGTAAGCGTTACAAAAATTCTAGCTCACTCATATCTCGAATTGCTACCAAAGCGTGGGTAATCGGCCATAACCCACTAGCCGATCAATTGCCTAACTCCCCTCGAAGAATTCCTGAACCCTTGTGGTGACAACGAACCCTACGAGGTTTGGATTTCTATGGTTATGGGTCCGTAGTAGTCGTAGTCTGGAGCTTGAAGCCGCATCGATAAGGCAACCCCTCCGAGAGCTGGCACAGAAAGGGGAAGGGAAGGTGAATAGAGGACAAAGCCCTGTGTCTTGAGAGAGATCGAATCTATGAAATGCCCTTGCCAGAGGTCATAATTGACCAATGAGAAGCTGAATCCCATCAGACCATGTCCCCAAGTGAACATAGAGGTATTGACCGTGCGTCGAGAGCCAAACCACGGATTGTCAGGGTTTCCAGGATAAATGTTGAGAGTTACGCCGGTCACCGACACTGTGTGCACAGAGAGTGCGACAGCAGGGACGACAGATACGATCGCCAGCATTAGAACTCCGGTGAGAATTTTATTTGCGAGGCTACCAATGTGCAGACGGTTTCTCTCGCGACCAGCGATCGGCTGAGAGCCAATAGAGGGAGTAATCTCTGTCTCAGCCGCTCCAAGGGCGAGCCCGGGAGAGCGGAAGAAGTAGGTCCGCACGCTGGGTACCAATAAATAGACGAGGATTATTGGTTCGATGAATATTCCCCAGACAAGTATACGAAGGAATGCTTCGCCAACACTGGCTGCCAAAGCCCCTCCGTACACCAGAAAGGAACCTGCCCAAGCCCAACGCTTTCCCTGAAAGTAACCGATTCCACATATGACCCATCCGATGCTGGTGAGAGCTACCAAAGGATACCAAGGATCAGCCTGTGTAACGTTGGTGATTGCGGCAAGGGCTAGTACTGCAAAAGTTCCGACCCCGCCAAAGACTGTGCTGAAAAGGCCGAATAGTACTACGTGTACCGGCTTGGCAGGACGTCGCGGGGTGCCCGCCTCGGGGATACTCAACGTCTACTGAACTGGAACGTTACGCGAATAAAAACCTAGATCTTTTCTCCGTTTTATTTAGCGAACTTCTACTTCGTGATCTTCGCTGTCATGTGTGTCCTCATTCAAGGACAGCTGTCTCCGGGCGATTGGAACGACTGCCAGAGATTATCTATGGGTCCAAGGCGGCTCCCCGGGTTGTTGGAAGGGAGTTCGGCTGGGAACCGGTGGAAAGTGGGCGCTCGGGACTGCTCGGGGACGGTGAGGACGATGGTAGTGTTGGTGGTATTGAGCGGGTGGGACGGTTTCGCCTCACCTCTACAGTGTAGAGTGCTGCAAGCGTGACAACTGTTGCCAGGAGCATGACGGTGATGGCGAACCCCCAGGTTTGCCAGATACTTGGAGGGGCGGCCGGGAAGAAGCCAGCAGCTTGCAATAACTGCCGGGATTTTGTGAGGTTGAAACTGTACGGGGTAAGAGCCGAGTTGAATCCGTCGGTGACAGCGAAACCTGTCCGGTAGTTGCCGACGACCGGAGTCGTTATCCCAGGATTACCGTATCCGGCAAGAAGCTGCTGTATTATCAGGTCTCTCGGGATCGCGTAGCTGATAGCCTGACGAACATATTTGGCGGCAAGAGAGGCCCTCGAAGGATCACTAAGGCCTAGCGGGGTATTGACGCCTGTTCCGAATATTGGGTGCTTCATGTTGAAGCCTAGCTCCTGGACCCCGAACCCGTCGTAAGATGTCCACTGGTTCGACGGCCAGGTGGCGAGAAAACTTGTCTCGCTCTCCAGAGCGTATTGTGCGTCGAGAGCGTTTACCGAGCCTGCCTTGAGGGCAGAAACAGCATCATCGGAACTCTGTATGTGTTTCACATAATAGTCCTTAACCTCGAAAGCTCCCCTGCTCTGAAGAGCCGTTTTCCCGTTCTCAGGGAAATCAAAGTAGTTATCATTTCTTGTCAGATGGTTCGTCTCGGTTGTAGAATTGTAGCTGACAAACTTGTAGGGTCCCGTTCCAATAGGTCCGCCACCGATCCCGGTGTTGAACGGATTCGTCCTCCAGTTAGCATATGGAACACTCGCCAGCACGTGGGCGGGAATGATTGATTGAGTAAGGATATTCTCCACGAAGTAGGCGTAGGGATTCGGGAGGGTAAACTTGACAGTGTATGGGTCCACAATTGTCACGTCGGTTTTTCCGCCGACTATTCCCTTGATGAACGCCTCATTGTCCGCTGCCAGAGCATCATCCTGGAGTGCATCAAATGTGAATTTCACATCTGTCGCATTGAACGAAACACCGTCGTGCCATGTTATCCCGGGACGAAGCGATACAGTCCAAGTCTTCTGATCCGACGCAACAGACCAGCCAGTCGCCAGTTGCGGGATCATGTTCTTGAAGATGGTATCATTTCTCTGCGCTAACGCGCTGAACATTGCTCCGTACACGGTCTGGTCGTAGTAGGAGCTGCTCGTTGCCGGGTTGAAACCCTCCGACGGAGCCGGTCCCGTCTGCGCCAGCGTGATCGAGCCTGTTGTGGACCCGCCCAGCATCGACAATTGCTCGATCGGCGGCCAGTACGGTGAGTGGTAGGTGCTGAACACGTGCTGGGCATTCGGCATCGTATAATCAAAGGCGACAATCTCCTTCGTGTAGAGTATCGTGGCGGTGGGTTGCTGGTCATAGGCGAGTGCCTGCCACTGCTTCACCAGATCCAACCGTTGCGTTTTGTCGAGTGTTTGCTTGATCTGTGCGGTCAGTTGGTCATTCTGGCTGTTATTCCAGAGATAGTAGTTTGAACCAATCGGAGCATACTGTGAACTGTGATAGTACGAATAGGGGTCAGCATCTATCCCGAGAGCGTAGCCGAGGAATAACGCGTCAAAGCCACCATTGTCATAGCTTCTCCCGAGAACATCGGAGGCAGGCGTTAGCGCCCTATCGTATATTGTGGGCCAGTCGAGAACAACTCTCTGCGCGTCGATACCCAAGGCCTGGAGGTTGCTCTGGATGAGCAGGGACCAGCTCTGTCGGGCCTGATTCGGCAAGGGAACCATCAGCGTTATTTTGAATATTCCGGTAGGCGCATTGTCTGCATGGACCCATATTGGACTGGTCGAGGTTAGAGAGAGCCCGAGAAACAACAATGCCAGCGACGTACGTAGGGCGCGAGATCGGCCAGTCATCTGCGAGAACACTGAGCCGAGCAGGCGATGGGGCGTTATGGCTACTGTGTTCCTCTCTTCATCAGACTATGAGTACTAGACCGTTTTTTGTCAGAACCAGCAGGCTGCCGTGGCCTGAGCTAACACACACACTCTTCCAGTGTGGCTTCATCAGCGGACCTTGACCTCGTGCGTTTTGGCCATGAACCCGTTTCTTTTGTGTGTCCCGTCGCAGAAAGGCATCAGCGTGGACGCGCCGCACCGGCACCAGGCTTGAACAACTTTCCCTTTGACAATGACTAGGTTGGGACCGTTCTCGGTTGATTTTATCACAACTTCAGACATGCTATCGCTATCACCTCTCCCAGATTCTATTCTAGGACCTTGGCCACACGGGTCAAAACGACCAATTGCTCTCCATGGACCAGATAGTTCCCACCGTATTTCCCAACGACACGCAACAGAGCACCCACGACCAAGTCGGTTGCTCCGCCCATGATCAGTTTACTCGTTGGACCCCATTCAACCTCGATTCGTTGCAATGTTCGAGGGAATGTCTGGTTGGTCCCGGTCTCATCGGGCTCAAGGAATACTCCTCCGAGAACCTGCTCTCGCGGAAGATCGGTCACCGAGAAAAACAGGTCCACCATCGTCCCAGGAACAATTTCTCCAAGCTGCTTCACAGAGACTGCCTGGACCCTCGGAATCCTCGGAGGCTCCGGCGGCGCTGACGCCGCAGCTTGCGCTCCTTCTCCCGTTTGTTTGACCGGAGACTCGCGTGGTCTCAAAGGCCTATCCTGATCGTACCGCAAACCAAACTGCAACGCACTCTGTGCCTTCGCCAATTCCTCGCCCAAGTATCCAGCATGACTTAGCTGAGTGACAAGTCCATCCCGCAAGAGACCGAGTAGCATCGAGGTTGCTCCGCGTCCCCGCATCTCATGAGCCGGCGTATGATTGGGCGAGTAGTTTCGTAGCAGGATCTCTCCTTGCTCAGGCTCGATGGTGATGACGAAGTATCCCTTCGGATCATAAATTAACGGCTCACGCTGTCCACCCGGCCGAATAGACAAAAACTCCTCTTGAAGCCTAGCCATGTTCGCTTCTTTTTGTTCCATTACGAAAACACCAGGATTTCGATCAGAGAGACTCTTCACGCGATCCTGTAAGACCTCAAGATCTTCCTCGCCAGTCCAGTCAAGAACTTCCACCTGTTTCCTGAACCGTGCCACCTGTGCAGGATCAATTGATGGTAGAACTGGATCATAGCCTGCCGCGTCGATGATACGTCGCTTCTCATCAACGCCCTTCTCAGAGAGAGCAACAAGAGATTGTCCCGGCTTGAATAGCGCAGAGTCTTTCCCGCAGATGAGCAGGAAGCGAATCGCAGGATTAGAGGTGATGTTGACAATAATCCGGGTAATGCCAAGATTGGCCGTATAGACCATGCCCGCAATGGCCACTCCCGGAAGAGCTACGAGCGGACCGATCAGACGCTCCGACGTAAGCGCACAAACCGCGACGGGACCATTTGGATCGCCTACCTGATAGGTTCCTGGCATAGGAGGCCATGAAGCGCTCTTCTTCGTGCTACTCGCTACTCCCAACTAGAATCTCCGTGAGCATTCTACAAGGGCGTCGAGCAGGCTTTGCAGAGTCTTCAAAGAAGCCGAATCAACGAGTTTGAGGTTGGCGTCGAATTTCTCCCCCGCTCTTGCCAAGAGCAGCTGAGGCTGATTGATCGGATGTATGTTCAAGTCCACCATTATCTGTCTGAGATGCCCCTGCGCCCTCGCACCACCCCGTAGAGAACTAGAAGCGCTGATGATCGCTGCAGGCTTGCCTCCCACGAGTTGTCTGGCTGATTTCCCCACTCGATCGCGTTCTTCAAAACAGCAGAGATCGAGTAGTTGTACTCGGGCGTCGCGAAAAGCATCGCGTCCGACTGTTTCACCTTCTCCTTGAACTCCCGTATCTCCGCAGGCATTTCAGCGAGCAGGTCTTCATTGAACAACTGGAAACCGGACACATCAAAAATCTCAAGCAGGGAACCTTCAGGGACGAGAGTTTTTGCCACCTCAAGCAGGGAGGTGTTGTACGACTTCTTTCGTCCACTCCCAGATATTCCTAGAATCCGAACTGCCGCTCTCTTCTTTTCGGAGTCTGAAATTTGGAGTCGGGCCATAAATCGTCTGCTTCGTTTCCCTGTCTGAACGACGTGCCTGAGGCGCTAATAATTCTGAGCGGAAACCCAAGTCCACAGCGGACCCGAATGTTATCTTCGATACTACGGCCCTGGGAAAGATCACTTTGATCGAGCAGCCCCCAGGCGGGGCTTGGTCATTCGTGGTCTGGCCGGCACCTCCTCTTGGAGCGACGCGATTCCACCACACGCTGATCACGGAGACCACTACTGCAGCTGTTCCCAGCCAAAAAAGATAGTCTAGAACGATCATCACTGGATCGTAGTAATAGCCGCATCCGTTGAATGGATTGGGCAAACAAGTGATTGGGTTTGGATAACTGTACGCGAAGGGAAAGCCCTGATACACTCCCCAAGGCTCGCGAGTTGAAGACGCGGCCAGCCCAACCAGACCGAACACTGCGGAAACAAAGAGAATTACAACAATCTTCCGCATTTCTTCAAAGCGATTACGGCAGGATGGCGCCGCAGTGGTAGCATGAGAGCGCTGCGATCGGGACCTCCTGTCCGCAGCGAGGGCATTGTTTCAGAAAACTCTTCGGCGTATAATCGTACGCACTATCTCCCGCTCGCATGTATGATGGAGTGGAACTTGTCTGGTAGGTAACTTGCGTTTGTGGAATGGAGATGCCCATTGCACCGAGGGCAAGCATTACGATTCCGACTAGTATGGGAATAACTGCGATGAGACCGAACGGTGGGGCGGCGGGAGTTGGAGCGCCGGGAAAGGGTGGTGTAGGTGATGGAATGGATGCGCTGGCCGCAAAGATCACTATCCCAATTATTATGAAAAAGACGCCCCCAATAATCTCGGCTGTTGGACTGCTACCGATGATGGCCTTTTGGGTTCCAGGTGGAGGCGGAGGCAGGACGATGACTGGGTTAACCGGGTGGGGCGCAAAAGCAAAGCCACAATTGGAACAGAACTGCGCGCTTGGAAGGTATGCTGTGCCGCACTGGGTACAAACCGACAAATGTGGCAGGTCCTAGGAGCTATGTCTCTCGATTAAAGATATTGGACGCAACACGCCTTCCCTGCTACGGAATGAAGCGTTCAGCATGGCTAGTCATAGCGATAAACGTCTACGGCATAACCGCCGCTGTGCTCGCCATTTTGTGCAATGGACGGACCCGAATGTTATCGTCGAATGTTATGGCTAGTTTTCACTTGGAGGGTTTGAGAACGGAGGTTGATAGGACCAGTTTGTGGTATGCCCGGAAGGCTGCCTTGCCTCCCTCTGTCTCGTAGTAAGGCCAGAACTCTTTCTGGAATTTTTCAAAGAGACCTTTCGACTGGAAGAGTACGATCAAGTAACCGCTACGGATGCTCGACGACCGATCCCTCAAGCCTCTCAGATCATATTTGAAACGATTCTTCCTGATCGCTTCTGCTTCTTTTCCGAGACCGTTCGAGGCCGCGAACTCCCAAGCATCTTTGATTGGAAAATCCCGTTGTTTGAACTCTGTGAAAGCCGATCCCTCCATTGCTTTTCTCATCCTCGTCTAAGCTTTCCTGTGCTCTATGCTTATTTGACTGCTCTCCAGTCGAGAATGGAAGGAGAAGGATACGATTGAGCCTCAAACGAGATATGGACAAGGCTCGAGCCGAACTGGAGCGAGCCGATGAGGCGTGGTGCGCAGCGGCCGCAGCTGCTCGTGATGTAGAACAAATTGTTTCCTTTTGGGCCGACGATGCGATCGTTATTCCACCAGGACAGACGCCTATTATTGGCAAGAATGCAATTCGGAATTATGTGACTGACAGTTTGAAGATCCCGGGTTTCGGTATCGAATGGAAGACAACTCGGTTCGCGATCGCCCGAGATTGCGACCTCGCCTATGGTGTAGGTACGAACCAGGTCTCGTTCAACGACGAGAAGGGCAATCGCGTCACATTGCGCGGCAAAGCCGTGACGATTTGGCGAATGGAGAACAGAGCATGGAAGTGCGTTGTCGACATCTGGAACGACGACCCCGCCCCGAGTGAGCACGCGTAAGGTAGACCCGCACGTCAAAATCTTACATACGCCATTCAATACCCAGCCGGCGTTTTCTTTGCTGAAGGGTATCCCTCCTCAAAGACTAGCGGGTATGATGCTATTCACCGGGAACACCGTATTCGTGCTCGGTCTCGCGGTGGCGGAATCCGTCTTTCCGGGCTATAGCGTCTCCAGGGATTTCATCAGCGACCTTGGCGCTCCAATAGCCATTCCGCTAAACCCGCCGGGCATACTGACAATTCACCAACCAGCATCGATTATCTACGTTATCTCTCTCAGCATCTTGACCGTCCTCTCTCTCGAGGCAGCCTGGCAATTTCGGCAGACGTTCCCTGCCAAAAAGTTCTGGAAGGTTTTCTTTGTCTTCGCAGCCGGACTAGTCGCTCTCCCGCTGTCGTACATTCCATATTACGTCTACGCGGATCAACAAATCATGCAACCGATCTCGAACGTTCCAGCCCTTCTTATCGCGGGGGCAATAGTGCACGACGCGCTCTCCGGCCTGGTATTTTTCTTCGGCGGCCTGTCGGCCGTAGAGTCTCGAAAACTCGTGATGAAACCGTTAGACAGACTTTTCCCTATAGCTGGCATTATCACCATCAGTGCGGCAGTCTTGTCAGGCGTCGGAGTCAACCTTGGCTTGGGCCCCGGAGGCATTGAGCGGATCGTCGCCTACCCTATCCTAGTATGGGCTCTTGCATTTGGTGGCTACCTAATCGGAACTAATGTCGGGTCTGTTCCTCCACTCACCACGGGTCATTCAACATCCCAAAATTCAGAGAAATGAATCAGAGAAAAACGAGTGCAACTAACGTTTGTGTCCCTTTGTTGCTTATATCTGGGGCTAACCTTGTTGCATTAGATAACATTGAGTAAGCTTGCGTCTAGCTGCCAACCCGATATTTCCAGTATTATCTCAGGAAAGAGCGAGCTTTGCAGGAGAGACATCTGCGCGATAATCAAAGCGGTAAGAAAGCTAGGCTCAGAGTGGAGAATCCTCATCTCATACTACCTCCTCGACAACCCCCTCAGATTCAACGATCTATTGAGAAAGGGAAAGCCCGACGATCTAAACGCGAGAACCCTCTCCAGGACTCTGAAGTATTTGCAAAATATGGGAATCGTTGAGAGAAGAGTAACCGGCACAGAACCCTTCTCAGTAGTCTACAGCCTAACGGAGAAAGGACGGGACCTAAGCGATATCTTGTCCGCTTACAGGAGATGGGGGGAGAAGTGGACCCCGAGCATCGTCCACCCTCTACCATAAGTGAAGGTAAAGAGGACCTCCATTAACTAGGAGCCGGTTCGGCAATCCTCGCTCACAGTCAAAACAGGGTTGTGCAGCTCTCATAGGTACGCTGGTGTTCTTGGGCTAGTATGCGGTGGGGTGGAGACTATCAATTCGGATTCTGGTTGACCGGATTCATTCTCGCAGTAATCTTCTATCTGGCCCTGCAGAGGTGGCACAAGAATCTCAAGTGGAACCTAGAGCCTCGCTAGAAACCATTCTAATTCGTTACATAGATTGAGTCTGCCAAGTTTCGCCTAGAATAAACCGTTTCAACTAGGGCCCTTCCGATTCTGCTAAGCCTACCGTCTCGGCGTAAGGGAGTCAACTAGATCGTGAAACAAGGTAAGAACGCTGCAGATGTCGAGAAGGCTCTCCAACACTGGACGAGTTCGGTGATCGACCCTCAGCTGAAGCCTCTTCAAGCCAAGGCAAGACAGCTAGGCCAAGCCGCAAGTTCGCTAGCCTCATCTCTGGAAAGCCGCTGCCACGAATTCATTCGAAACACCAAGCATGACATGTCTGGACTAGGCGACTCCCGCCGCCTTCGAGCAGCCATGGCACTAAGCCGAGTCTCAGGAGATATCGTCAATGCGTGCAGTGAGTTCCTAAAATCAAGCTCGGACACATCGGTATCGAATCTGGAGACCAACATAACGAGGCTGTTGCGGGTGGCTAGTTCTAGCTACAACGAATCGGCAAGAGCGATGGCCTCACACTACGCCACAGAGAGAGGTTGGCTTAGAGCAGAGATAGAAGGGCTGTTGCGGCTCAATAGCCAAACATCCCAGTTCCGGACAAGAACCCGAGACATCACGTCGATCCACGACCAAATACAAGAACATTCCACGACACTCGTTGAGCAACTCGCTACGATACAGGACCTTGAGAATGCCCGCACCAGTCTAGAAAAGGAGATTCACCAACTGGTCCTCAACCAAGGATCTCTTCTAGAGGCAATCGAGCGAATTGATTCTGATTCTGAGATTCGAGCTCTCGATGCCAAAGAAGCGGAGCTCAAAGTTCTGAGAAAGCGGCTCCTGGACGAAGAAATGTCTAGACTCGGCGGAGTATTCGCAAGACTTCTAGCGCTGAATCAAAGGGGAGAAGTGCATACCCATCGACAAGCAATAGGAGTACTGACGAGGTACGTGAAAACCCCGCTGACGGCCTTGGCCAAGGAACCTGATGGCTATCCGGAACTGACGGACTTGCTTGAGGGAGTTTGCGAATCCATTGAATCAAATCGGATACCGCTCGGCGAGAAAAAGGCGAAAAAGACACTCGAGCGAGCGAAACAGATCATCAACGGGTCACTCAAACCAATTCAGAAAGAGGCTAGGTCAGCCTTTTCCGCCAGGAGTCAGATTCTGCGCTCCCCCAACCCGAGAAATCTCAGATCCCGCCGGTCCGACCTACGAGCGGAATACGCAAGATCCAGAGCTTCGAAGGAGTCGCTAGAATCAAAGATCAAGAGCACTCTCGAGGAAGCCTCGCTGCTGGGGGTCCAAGCAAAAACCCACCTCGACACAATAGACGAACTCGCCACGAAGAGCTTCCACAAAAGCATTCCACGAGAACTTCGTGAAGAGATCCTATCCCTGACTCGCGAGACTTCTCATCAACCTTGACCTGACCCTTCGGCCATGCGGCCAAGCTCTCCTCCAGCGCCTGACTCGATTGAAAAACAGTCGTAACAGAACTATTCCATCAGGATTCGCGAGCCTTCATTCGCTTCTCCAGCTCTTCCTGGGACACGTCTTCCACGTGGGTGGCGATCCACCACTGGTTACCGTGAGCGTCTTTGACGCCTCCGGTTCGGTCTCCGTAGAACTGGTTAGAGGGCTCTCTTAGCGAGATTGCGCCTGCCTTGAGCGCTCGCGTGTAGGCCGCATCCACATCCTCAGTGTAGACGTTGACCATGGCGGGAAGTGCTGGGAATTGCGGGTTCGCATCGCTCAGCATTATGATCGAATCGCCGATTCTAAGCTCGGCATGGATTACTCGACCATCAGGACCTTTGTATACTTCCTCTTCTTGGGCGTTAAACACCTGTTTGAGAAAGTCGATTAGCCTGGGTGCTCCCTCGACAACCACGACGGGAGTAAGGGAATGATAGCCATCAGGAATAGGCTTCACTTTGCTAGTAACAGATTGCATTGGCGAAAGATGATTTGGTCGAGGCTCGATAAAAGGGTGTAGGGAAGCGCCATAGAAGATGTTGGCTTGAGAACTCTGTCTAATGCCCAGTGAGTCCTTAGAACGGTCTATACAGAGATCTTGATAGCTCGTCCATTCCGTCTCTCTCGTGTGATTTCTCCTAGGCCTCTTTTATCGGAGATATCGCTGTCAAATCCAAATTGTGCATGACTTTGATCAACCATTTTCCTTCCTCTTTCGTCATGATCCAGCTGAGGATGCCTCGCCTCGAAGGTCGAGGCTGGCCGGAACCATCCAGGGCGCCTGTCATATTCCACAAGATGTCTACTGAGGCCACGTCCGCTTTAATAAGCCGGACTTTGACGTTCTCGGCCATCTGATGACTGGTCTTGAACCTAGTGGCAAAGGAAAGTTCGTGGACTCTCTCGATTTCATCCCTGCCAGTCGCCCCCTGACCCCTCCAATTCGTGAGGTCGGCGTCTTTCGCGAAGAGTGATGCAAATGCTTTCGCATCATGTCTATTCCAAGCGTCCATGCGGTTTTTGACGACTTCTTGAATCGACTCTTCAGGTGGAAGCGACAAGTCTCTAGACGAGCAAAAGACTTGAGATAAAACTATTCACGTCCTCCCTCTGACTGGAACCGCCTGGTTGAGTCTCGCGCAGGGCGGGTTGCTATATCATTGGTGCGGTGCTGATGTCTATTCCTTTCGCTGTCATTTCGTAGTAGTAGCCTCTCGGAGGAGTAGGCGCTTTGCCCATCTTGACAAGTCTCAGGGTCCCTCCATGACTGATACCCTGCGGATTCTTCCGTGCCGTCATGTTTATGACGATGTCGGCGAAATTTGTCATCGCGTTCTCTATTGTCTCGTTCAAGACACTGGTGTGAAGTGTAGCAATGCCGATGGATTTCGCGAAACGAGTGGCATACTTGAGAACCTGTCCATACTGGAAGACCTTTTTCGCCTCGACCATCAAAAAGAAGGGTGTCAGCGAGTCCATGATCCCCATCGTCTTCTTGCCCAGATGTTTTAGCGTAAAGCTTCGGCCCTGAGCGATGAGATCCGAGAACTTCATAGTGCTATTGACTATCTCTTCAGGCTGCTCTAGAGGAAACGAATCTGCAAGTCTCTCAACTCCGAGCGCAAACATGTCGACAAAAGAGAGCCTACCTTCGGACTCGTATCGGCTCACATCTACTCCCCAGGAAGCGATACTCTCCTTCACATCCTCAGCGGACTCGTCAACCGCATAATACACAACCCTGAAGTCACGCTCCAGCGCGGCAGCCGCTATCTGTTTTACAAGGGTCGACTTACCGCTACCAACCGGGCCTGTTATTCCGACAGCGGAAGGCCTAGGAAGTCCGCCTCCTAGAAGGTCATCAAGGACCTTGATCCCGGTCGGCTCCACACGCCGTCACTATAGAACGCGTTCAGTTTCGGCCAGTTAAGCGGATTGTACCCGGGTCCACTCTGGATTGGAGCGTAGGTACGTTGCGTTATCAGGTACACTCTTATTTCGGGGATACCAGACCAGAGAGTGTTTCTAATGCCTAGACATGTCGCTCCATATGGCTCCTGGAAATCACCCATAACCGCTGACCTCCTCGCTTCAACATATGTCGCACTTGACGAGCTTAGAGTTGATGGCGACGATGTTTACTGGAGTGAGCTTCGTCCCGCGGATAAGGGCAGAAACGTTATCGTCCAGAGAAAACCAGACGGCACCCTGACGGATATTACCCCTCCGGGTTTCAGCGCACGGACGCGAGCCCACGAATACGGCGGTGGATGCTACATTGTCCAGAATGGAACGGTCTATTTTTCCAACTATATTGACCAGCGTATCTACCGGCAAGACCCTGGTTCAGATCCGAGGCCTCTAACACCTCCAGTAGACATGAGATACGCAGACGGCATCATCGACTACCGCAGAAATCGCATTATCTCGGTACGCGAAGATCATACTCTCAAGACCCCGCAAGCCGTCACCACCGTCGTCAGCCTTGATATCGAGAAAGGAGGCGAAGGCAAGATTATCGTCTCCGGGAACGACTTCTACTCAACGCCACGTCTAAACCACGATGGGTCCAAGCTTGCCTGGCTGACATGGAATCATCCCAACATGCCCTGGGACGGGACAGAGCTCGCCAGCACAACAACCAGATCGAGCCGCTCTACCCGATGCAGGGTGAATTCGGCCTCCCCCAGTGGGGGTTCGGATCTCACACTTTCGTCTTCGATTCTTCAAATCAGATAATCTGCGCGTACACCAAAGATGGGATCTGGCACTTAGCCAGCCTCAACCCAACAAAGAAAACACTCAGACCAATAGAGACACGTATCAGCCAAATCCTCTGGGGAAATCTAGCCGAGAAAAACGGAACAGTCTTCCTCATCGGAGGATCAGCAACCGAACCCTCGTCCATAGTAAAGATAGACCTGTCAACCAAAGAGACAGAGATCCTACACCGATCAAGAGAAATCACCGTCGACAAAGAATACCTTTCCATCCCGAACTCGATCGAGTTTCCCACAGAGAACGGACGAACCGCGTTCGCCTTCTTCTATCCTCCAAAGAACCCCGAATACGAAGCACCCGAAGGCGAAAGACCACCTCTCCTCGTTGTAAGCCATGGCGGGCCCACCAGCTTCAGCCCATCCACTCTCCGATACGAGATACAATACTGGACGAGCCGTGGAATAGGAGTCGTAGACGTCAACTACGGTGGCAGCACCGGATATGGTAGAGAGTATCGTAAGAGACTCAACGACAACTGGGGAATCGTCGACGTCCAAGACTGCGTGAACGCCACCCGATACCTAGCCAGTCGTAGAGAAGCCGATGGAGACAGACTTGGAATCCGAGGAGGAAGCGCGGGAGGCTACACGACACTCTGTGCCCTCGCCTTCACGAGCACCTTCAAGGCGGGAGCAAGCTACTTCGGCGTCAGCGACCTAGAACTATTAGCAAAGGATACCCACAAGTTCGAATCCCGATACCTCGACAAGCTAGTCGGACCGTACCCCAAACGCCGAGACATCTATCGGGCGAGATCACCAATATACCACGTTGACGGAATATCCTCAGCCCTAATCCTGTTCCAAGGACTTGAGGACAAAGTTGTCTCTCCAGACCAGTCTGAGAAGATCTTCGAGGCAGTAAAGGCGAAGGGCCTCCCCGTCGCCTACATCGCCTACGAATGGGAGCAGCACGGCTTTCGAAGAGCAGAGAACATCAAACGATCCTACGAAGCTGAACTGTACTTCTACTCGAAAATATTCCAGTTCAACCTTGCCGAACAGATGGAACCAGTCACCATAGAGAACCTGGACGCGAAAGGAGCGAGGCCCGCTACCCCGCCTATGGAAATAACCGAAACACTCTAGGCTAGAAGAGCTTAGTGGACAATACGCTCGCAGCACCGCTTACGGGTGCTGGCAGGCTCATCTTTCCAGCCTCAAGGGTTCTTCTTCCTTCGATCAGAACTGTGAGGGGAAGCATCGATACGAAAGCGTAGCCTAGCGCAACATAGGGGCCAGAAGTGCTATGACGACCAGTGGAGCACCGACGAGGCTGCCGAGGAAGATCTCCCATAATACTCCAAAGATGCTGTAGACAAGTGTAACACGTAAGACATTCTTAACGTGTCACCCCAATAGTATTGCTCCAAGCGCTAACACTTCGATGAGGAGAGACGGAAGAGTGGGTGGTATCGCGACCATGCCGCACCAACCTGGCATGCAGTCGATCTGCTCCTCGAAAATGATCAACGGGACGGACAGTAGCAGGTAGAGTGCTAGAGGAGGCAGTTTCACTCTCAGTACCGTAAGTGCCCAAGTCTCTTCCTGTGTCGGAACATGAGGAGGAAACCTCTTACGATCAGCGGCACATCGATTAGAATACCGAATACCAATAGCGGTCGGCCCAGGCGACAAGGAAGAGTCAGAAAGTGATCTTAAGGCCGTTCTGTATCCCGTGCATCCCATTCTCCGGATAGTTCATGCTAGAACATTGTTCCAAGATAGGACACTACAATAGCGAGAATGCCTGCGGCGGGCAGGGTCACAAGCCAAGGCAAGAGCATCCTCCCCAAGGTGGACGTTATGGTTTTTCTGCGTCCGCCGATCCCCGCGCTCGATCCTTCGTGAACCTGGGTCGTGGACATGGGTGCTCCTAGAAAGGCTCCCGCCGACACTACAAGAGCCGTAGCGGCACCGGCTTTCGACTTCTGAACTTGGTCCAGTGGAGCATGCTTGCCAATGGCAGTAACCACTACGCGATGGCCCAGTGCAAGCGAGCCGAAGAACACTGCCACTGCAACGACCGAATAGGGAACCCAGGCCGCCTCGGAAGGATTCGCGAGGAGGAAGAATGATCCGAGAGCCGCCATCTTCGGGGCATCGTTGATCCCCCGCGCAAAAGCCGTCGCCGCCCCTGACCCCCAGTGTGCCACACGCATTAGCCGAGGCCTCTCCTTGCCTGGTGCGCCTGTCCGCCGTGTCACCCGATCGAGAAAATAGACTGCCACTAGCGCAGCTATGGGTCCCCCTGCCAAAGGCAACACGACTCTGTACAACAAGAAACCCCATTGCACCCCTGACGTTCCAAATGCATAGACCCCTAGCAACACCATTGAGCCCACAATAGCGTGTGTTGAAGAAACGGGCAACCGGACAACGGTCGCCACAAGAATCCACAATGTCGCACCGGCAAGTGCGGCGAGAACGAAAGAATACCCAGGGGTCGTTCGTAGAAGGCTTTGAGGTGTAAAGACGGAGAATAGTCTGCCTGAGATCAGAATCGCCGCGACGCTTCCGATACCAGTGAAGACACCTCCCCAGATCAGCGGCTTGCGCTTTGGAGGTGAACCCAACGGTCCTGGAATCATCAGCGATGCCACACTCTTCCCTGCATCGTTGGCCCCGTTAGCGAAGGCCAGAGCGAATAGAGCCGCGAGGCCTAATTCCTCATATGACAGTATCAAAGGTTCGAACTTCCGGACGTTTCTTAGCCGCCAACTCTTCCTAGTTCTTTGAGCCGGTTAAGCCTGTCTTGCTCGGTTGCGAGCCGGGGATCCTTTGAAAGTTCCTCGTAGGCTGCTGCAAACCATCCCTGAGCCTCTTGTTCTTCGCCCATTACCGTCAGGCATTCTGCAATCTCCTCGTAGACATATCCGCTCCTCTTGCCAGCCGACTGATACTGCTCATACAGGTCTCGCTGCATTTCCAGAGCCTCCTCGGTATGGTCCATCATCCGGAGAGTCTTGGCAACGCACCATTTTGCTATCATGATCTTGTTTGGATCGCCTTGTTGTCGCTGGAATTCTAGAGCTTTCTCGAACATGAGCAGGGCTTCTTCGAACTGTCGTTGCTCGAAATAGGTCCAGCCGAGATTGTTGTAGAGACTGCCTTTCCATTTCCTCGCCTTTTCATCCGCCGAATTCTCGGCAAGGTCCAACGCCTGGGCCGAGCCTCGTCCCGTTTTCCCGACGAATTGAAGACCCTTCCGCGCTCAAGCAGATATCGGACCTTCGTCTTATCGTCCGCTTCTGCCTTCAGCAAGGCCTTTTCGACCCGGTCCAGAGTCTTATGAGCGTCCTGGAATTTTCTTTGTAAGCCCTCTGCCCTTGCTATCTGGGTGAGAAGTTGTGTGAGATACGGGAAGTCTCTCGAGTCCAACGCCGCGGGGAGAAGTTCGCGAAACCTTCCCTCAGTCGCATCTGGATGGTCGTAATCCCAGAAGCTGTCAAGGTCTGGAAGCTTGGTTTTCGGCGCGCTTCCATCGGATACTGCGATCCCCAACCACCCTTGCAATGACCCGGGTTCTACCACTGTAAAGTGTTACTCTTGAGTGGAGCGTTCAGTTGCAAAGAGGGAGGACATGTATGATTTGAGCGAATTGCTACGCAGCACATGCTTAGAGAGACGACGCTTGGCTTTTTAGTCCGAATGATCAGGATTTTCTGTAATTGAGAGTCCTTGTACAGCACGTCTTAGCAGTAGTGATTCTGCTTCCGTTCTTGGTTTTTGCTTTCCCGGCATGGCTCCTAGGTAGGGATCCGATCGCAAAGCTGTTCACGCTTTTTCCCGCTTTTTGCTTCTCCAGGTTTGGCGCGATAGTTACCATAGCCGGATTGGCGGATTGGTCTTCGACCCCGATTTTCTGTGGAGCCAACGGGTGCCCTCCCTATGTCTTCGGACCGGGCTACTGGTTAGCTTGGGCTGGAACCATCGTATCACTTCTAGGTCGTTCATGGATTGCTCTGCCAAAGAGCGTCGAGCGCCGAAAGTTTCTAGGATCAATCATGTTCTCAATGGGGCTCATCCTCGCGATCATGGGAGTTCTGTTTCTCTACGCTGGGTTTGATCAATTTGGCGCGGCCCTAGTCATCAGATCAGTCCTTGTCGTTGCCGGACTCCTTATGGTCGGGGCAGGCTTGAACCTGTTCTTCCAGTTGGAGTCAACAATCATAACCCGGATTCGGAGAGCGCTTCAGAAACCCCTATGGTGAACGATGCCTATCCCCTTCAAAAAATAAGCATGCTTTTCTCGACCCCCCGGGGTGGTCAATCTTCCCGCGCCCACCCTTCAAGAAGACGCGAGCTCTAGCCTTGCCGTGGCTTAATTAAGAAACCATACGCCCGACCTTTGCCAAATGATTGTGATCCTATTCTTCCTCACATTGTTCCTCGCCTCAATAGCGGCCGGCGCTCTTGGATCAATTGTTGGAATAGGTGGAGGACTAATCGTCATACCGATTCTCACACTCTTCCTAGGGGTAGACATCCACTATGCAATCGGAGCAAGCATCGTCTCGATAATAGCAACCTCCAGCGGCGCCGCAGCCACCTACGTCAAGGATCGGATCACAAACCTGAGAATCGGCATGTTCCTCGAAACCGGAACAACCACAGGAGCCATAATCGGCGCGGCCGTAGCCGCATACCTCAGCGCGGTGGTACTCGAAGCTATCTTCGGAACCATACTGATCATCTCCCTCGTGCCCCTCGTGCGCAAGATCGGTGAAGAATATCCCCCCAAACAGCAGCTCCAAGGACTTGCAAAGAAACTGAGCCTGCGAGGCGACTACACAGAGCCCGATGGTAGGAAGATCGAGTACAATGCCACAAACCCCGGAAAAGGTCTGGCAGGCATGCTCGTAGCCGGATTAATCTCAGGGCTCCTCGGAATAGGAAGCGGAACTTTCAAGGTTCTCTCAATGGACCTCGCGATGAAGCTTCCGATGAAAGTCTCCACGACAACCTCCAACTTTATGATTGGAGTCACGGCGGCCGCGAGTGCTGGAATCTACTTTGCGCGGGGAGACGTCAACCCGCTGATAACTGCGCCAGTCGCTCTAGGCATCCTCATCGGTGCGTCCATTGGAACGCACTTTTTAGTGAGGGCGAAGAACACAGCCATCAGAAAGATCTTCGCACTCGTCCTAGCAGCATCAGCTATAGAACTGATCATCAGAGCACTAGGATTCTGATTTCAGATGCGGACACAGGTAAAACGGAGGGCAAGACGATAAATCTGAAGGACCCTAAATCGATGAACCGCATCCTCGGAATAGTGCTCAGGGTTGGCGTCCTACTCTCCGGCGGTGTAATCGCCATCGGAACAACACTGTTCGTAGCTGATCATTCCCTCGACGATACATCCTCATATCTCCAGTACAATCCAGGCTTTATCCCCCACGGCAACTTCCCAGTCAGCCTCGCCAGCATAGCCTCGGGACTCATATCTCTCGACCCCTTTTCAATAATAGCGCTTGGCTTCCTCGTCCTTCTCGCGACCCCCATCGCTAGAGTTGCGCTTTCCCTGTTCCTATTTGCGGCCGAGAAGAATCGGATGTTTGTCTATCTCACAGCAACTGTCCTAGCAATTCTTCTATTCAGCATGCTAGCGACGCCCCTGATCCCTCTCTTCAACGGCTGACCTCGGCAACCCCTGGCTCAAAGCCCTTCGTTTGTGTGACTGCGCCAGGAACATTTCTGTAGAAAACTTTCACGTAAGGTCTCGTAAGATAGATAATCGCGATGATCGATGTGGGAAACTCGATACCGTTCCCTGTGAGTAATCCGGAAAGCAATTCAGGACTTGCCCCCAGCGAGGATGCGTCTAGGAAAATCGAGGATATGCTTGTTGCTATTCCAAGACTCCAAGCCCAGCTCTTGCCCGTCCGGAGCACGAGCCCCGCCAGAATCTTGAGAGAGCCGAGAGCCAATGCGACGAAGGCAAGAAGCAAGAAGATTGTTGAGATTAATGCAACAGTTCCAGCCGGGAGGCCTATTCCTGCAAGGTCAGACGTATTGATGACTGGTGGGAAGAGAATGTTTCCGACTCCAGCAAGTATGAGGTTTGCTCCACCGAGAATGGACAAGGCCGCTATGAACGAGACACCTCTAGGCATTCTACCTTCAAGAACAGTGTCGTGCTTCACTAACACCTCTCTCAGAATAACGACGATTCCGACAAGTGCGAGAGGTGTTCCAAAACTCAACGATCCGAAAGCAAAGAGAATGAGAGAGAATCCTGTAACGAACACGCCCAAAAGGGCCAGCCCTTCACGGGTCATCAGATACGACACCTCTCTCTTCAGGACAATACGATACCTGATGATCAACAGAAGCAGTGTGGCAGACGAGATGGCTCCGATGAAGAAATCATAGGTTAGCTCAGACTGGTAGTTGCCGAGGGTGAGCAGGAGTCCGACCTCGTCGCCGATGAATCCGGCTCCGAGACCGTACATGACCGCGTAGGCCCGGTCGAGCCGCTCACTCTTCCAAGTAATAGCAAGCCATCCTGCAATCCCCATCAAAGCTATCCCATACCAGAAATGGTGGAAGTGGATTCCCTGTTGTTGGATCACAATCGTAGGGTTGAGTGTTGCGAAAAGCCGTGACCCGAAGAAGCTGGTTATGAATGATAATAGACCGATGAAGGACAAGGCTGGGCGGAATGTGCCGATGCGAAGCCTTCGCAGCATTATCGGAACCTGCGACAACTAGTTTGCGATAATAGGGTTTAGGAGAAGAACTATTTCCACTCTGGTCGGCTCGGAGCCCGCAACGGTCCTTATTTCCAGGTGTGCAGAAGTCTCTCTGCCTCGGACACCAGCTCGTCTATGATTGCTGCCGCGGGCTGGACCTTCTCGACGCTAGCAACTGACTCTCCAGCCCAGTGAGGCATTGCCTCAAGGGTCCCAGTAGTGTCCCGAGTCATCGTGATCGACTCGAAACGCTTCGCCGGCACCATCTCCCCGCTCGACGCCAGCCTTCGCTGTCCAACGACCTCTCCCTTGAACGCTTGAGCAGCCTCGACGCTCGACCTCAAAACCCGGTGCGGTGCGTTTGGCCAGTTTTCCGAGAAGACCTCAGTAACAACGGTATCCTCCGGCTCCGCATAGATCAAAGCTTTCTGGTACTGCGGATGAGCCTCCGCCTCTTCAGCAACGATGAACCGCGTCCCAACCCGGACCCCGGACGCGCCTGCGGCCAATGCGGCAGCCATTGCTCGGCCGCTACCAATACCTCCCGCCGCGAGTACGGGCACATGGACAGAATCCAACACTTGCTCGAGCAAAACAAGTAACCCGATCTTTCCACGAATATGTCCACCAGCTTCGATACCCTGGGCGACGATCAAATCACAGCCCGCTTCGGCCGCGGTCACTGCCTCAGCGTTCGAGCCAACCTGCCACGAGGCTAGCGCACCGTTCTTGTGCACGAGCTCGACAAGCGACGAATCCGGCTGGCGATAGAAAAACTCGACAACCCTTGCAACCTTTGAAGCGGTCTCTACAACCTCTCTAAGCTCTTCCAGATCAGGATACCAAGCCTCTGTAACGATGAAGTTAGCTCCAAACGCGTTCCGGGTGCGCTTACGAACTTCTTCCAAGGACCTGGTTGCTTGCGCTGGAGTGAACCCAGATAATTGGATCATGCCGAGACCACCAGCATTCGAAACCGCTGCAGCTAATGGCGGTCTTGCCAGCGACCCGATGGCCGCCATTTGTATCGGCACTTTGCAACCGGTTAACTCCGTGAACTTTGTCTTGAGCATAAGACGACAAGCAGTTCAACTTGAATTGATGACTTAGGTCTTTCTCGGGATTATCGGTTCGCTAGAACCAGTCAGCAGCGATGATGGGATATTTTCAGCTTGAAACTGCTGTCTCTGGGCCTTCGTCAAGCTCTGCAGCCAGGGTTAATTTCGTCACGTTCTTCGATAACGGTTCGCCAAGGTCTTGTTGTTCGCCTAGCTGGAAATTGTCAAGCTCGTCAAAGTTGAACGGGACCTGACCATGGATGTACATGTTCATCTGTTCGACACACTTCTGCACTTCAGTGTCTGGTGTTCGCGCCATTTCCTTCTTCAGCAAGACCACCATGGCATTCCAGTACACTCGCTCTTTCGCCGTTAACGCAGCATTCGTAAACGGGTTAACCTCACTTGATATGTAGTTCTCGATCGGTTGTATCTTGAACCGTTTCACCAACACCTTCCCTAAAACCCAACCTCCACCGACTAGGAAAATTCCTGAGCCCCCGAGAAATAGTGGAAACGGGATCAGATCGCGCAAACCGGGTATCAGATAGTAGATCGTCACGATCATCGTGAAGGTGCTGAGGAAGTATCCTATGACCCAACCCCATGCATAGTTGTAGTACCATCGGGCGAGTGTTAGTCGGTAGACCCATTTGCTGAAGCCTTTGGACAAAACGCGGTTAGACCCCGATTGAGTACGGATCCTCTTGTTTTCTGGTCTGCGCTACTTAAGCAAGTCAGAACTCGGATGGCAAACTAGGCAGAGCCGGGCCTATCGACTGACCATGGTGGTTTTCGTCCTGACGCTCCGCCGTATCAGAGAAAGGGAGACGAGAGCTGTTACAACCCCGTAGACCAAGTGAAAGATGAAACTGCCTCCGTCAAACATCAGGTTTGATAGGTCCGCGGGAGCGAGAAGATCTGTAATCGGTACGTATACAAGTATCCAGATAGCTATCCCTCCTAGCAGACCAACCCAGAAGCTCTTCCGGGTTGTATCAAGGGCGAACCGTTTGAACAAAGCAGTCGTTGCAATGAATATTCCCCCGGCAACTACACCAACAATGAAGTGTAGTGCCCAGCCAGTGAGGAAAGGAGAAGGAAAGCCTAGTTTCCCGGCTATGGTCACGTAGAAAACTTCCTGATCGAGAACGAACGCACTGAGGCCTGCCAGAATGCCAAGAACCAAGGCGCCTACGATGCCGCCTATCGCTCCAGCTTTCAAACCTCGGAATGCGGAATAACTAGGGAACTGCATAGAATCCTAGAGATCAGCTCTGCCCGATTTCAGCAACTCGCCACCTGCACCCGTGCGACCGAGTACCTCCTGATTGACCCGACGTTTCCGCAGAAAGAACTCAGAGACTCAGGTGTTCACGAAGCGGAAGAAGCCCAAGGTGCTGCTTGTGGTGATCGCTCCTGTGGAGAGTTTTGTTTCCTGCTCTACGCCGGAGGTCTCATGAAAATTGGTGCTCAGCTACCGGAGTTCCCTCGTCATGGGAACCGTCAACAGTCTAAGTTCCAGAGTCCTCTCCAAGGTCATAGTGCTCACTTGAACTGTGCATGTTCACCTGTAGCGCGAGAATGTTGGTCGCGTTCTGGAATGGCCAGCTGTTGATGACAACGTCGAATTTCAATTCCGCTGTGCCGACCGTAACAGCCTGTCCGTTGACGGTCATAGTGTGGGTTGTATTGTATGCCTTGACCATCAATACCACCGAGCCTGCGCGCAAGACTCTTCTCTACGAGAAGCTGAACAATCTGTCGACGGATGGGGTTGCCGAGGGCAGAGTAGAATTTAGAAATATTCTCGCCTGGTTTCTCTGACACTGGCTAGACCCCCTGCGAACCTTGAACCCGAAAGAAAGCCGGCTCCTTTCGCGGCTCATATGCGTGTTGAAACCCAGTCTTAGACCCGCGTAAACCCACCCTGAGTGAGTGAAGTGATGCTATCACTATGATTGCTCCATTAGAGAGGAGCAACATTTGCAACGGATGCCTTCATATGATAAGACCGCTTTGGTCCCGAGGGCTCAAGGAACTGATTCAAAAGTGGCGGGACCGAGGGACCCTTAGCTTTGACCACTGACATAACTGACCCGATAGTGTTCAGCACTATCGCACAAACCGCCGTTCTGACGCTCACGCTGGTTATTTTCATAATGTCGTTTCGAACCCAAAACAAAGCCACTAAAGAAGCTGCGTATCAGAAGATCCTGGATGATTATACAGACGCCATAAGATTGGTTTTGGAAAAGCCTGAACTGAGCAAGTTACAAATCGATATGGCGAGGGCCATCAATCCAAGCTCGACCATGGCATCACTCTCCGCAGACGATATGACAGTTCGAAACTACCTGGTTCTACTGTACGGACTTTTCGAGAGAACACATCTCCTCTATAGGAGAAAGTGGATTGACAGAGACACATGGAATCAATGGTCCGCTTTCCTAGAGGCCATCGCGAAACATCCAATGTTCAAGGATGTTCATCGAAGCTCGGAAGGAATGTACGACAAGCCGTTCATGGACTATGTCTCCAACATTCTGAACGGCAAAAGCTGACACAAGAAGTATGATCGAACTTTCCTAACAAAGCAGGAATATCGCCCTTTAGCTAAAGAGCGGTTGCTCGAGCCTCGCTCTCGGAGTCTTGACGCGCAGAGCGATCAACAGTCCTATTGCGCTTATGATGGTGGATGCCAGGAATGCGTACTGGAACCCGGTGACCACGCCTGTCAATGATCCTAGTTGGCTTGCGGCTCCAGCTGGCGGGGGGTCCGTGACAGTTGCTATGGTTAGCAGTATGGCAAGGCCGAGTGGGAAGCCGACCCGCTGAGATGTGCCGATTATCCCTGAGGCCAGTCCCTCTTCGCCGCGCTTTGTCCCGGCCAGTGCGGCAATGTTCAGTGCCGGAAAACCAATACTCGCGCCAAGCGACCAGAGGAGCATCCCAGGCAATATTCCGAAGTAGCCGCTAGTAACAGAGATCTGAGTGAGCAGAGCAGACCCCAACGTAATGAGCCCCATTGAGATCACCAAGACCTGTTTCAAGCCAAGACGGTTCACGAGCCACGATGAGCCCCAGCCTCCCACAAAGAAGAATATCAGTGCAGCCGGGACGAATTCAAGTCCTGCAGCCAAGGGCAAGTAGCCCGATACTCTCTGAAGATAGATCGTCAGTAGGAAGATTACTCCTCCAGCTGACGATGTTAGTATCAAAGCGAGAACGTTCGCGGTAAAGACTGTGCCGCGGCGCAAGAACGCTAGGGGCATCAATGGTGACTTTGATCGATATTCTATTGCCACGAACCCCGCCAGAACTAAAGCACCGAACCCAAGTGCTAGGATCGTCTGGATGGACGTGAAGCCAGCGTTTGCGGCGTTTGTCAGTGCGTACACGAGGAGTATTAGCCCGCTGGTCACGGACAGGGCCCCTGGTAGATCTAGGTGTTTGTCCATGGCTCGTCCGGGATTATTTGCTAGATATTTCTGGGAGAGTATGGCTGCAACTGTGCCTATGGGGACATTGACGAAGAGGACTGATCTCCAGCCGAAAGCGCTTGTGAGAATGCCTCCGGAGATGGACCCAGCGGCGAAGCCCGCGGACAGTACAGAGACGAAGATGCCGAGCGCGCGGTTTCTTTGTCTTCCTTCGGGGAAGGTCGTTACGAGGATTGCGAAGGCTGTGGCGGTTGAGATTGCTGCTCCTATACCCTGAATAGCCCTGGATATGATCAGCGAGAGAAGGGATGGGGCCAGTCCTCCGGTGAAGGACGCGACAGTGAACAGGACTATTCCAAACACGAACAGTTTCTTTTGACCGTAGATGTCTCCTGCTCTGCCGCTGAGGAGTAGGAAGCCTGCCAGAGTGAGTCCGTATGCTCCTATGATCCACTGACTTTCTGCTAGCGAGACGACTAGCTCCGTCTGTATGGTCGGTAGAGCCACTTGGACGATGGAGAAGTCTATGACGTCGAGAAACCCTGCGGTGATGATTAGCGCGAGAATTAGTCGAGTGCGAGTTTTGATAGGATCGGTTGTTTGAGCTGGAGCGTCTTCGCTCTTCTCAATGGCTCTTTGTTGCATCACGTTTCACTGAATAAGTTCTGTAGTCTTAGTTGAAACCTGCAGTGTCCGCTGGACGTGGACTCTGCTCAGCTGGATCCTCTTCAGTTAGAATTCTTCTGAGTTTGGATATGATTGACCTCTTCTCCGTTAGATCGTTTCTCTTGTGGAGAAAAGAGTGGTAGTTCTTGGCTGATTCCTGCACGACTGTCAGGTGTAATGATTCGTGAGGCTCTGAATGTTCAGACATACTGGCTATGGTATGCCGTAAACATATAAACGTATTGATGAACGTCTATGCACACTGTTACTTCACTCTTGGAGCGACCGCTATTGCTCCCACGCCTAAGCGTTTCTGCAGCTCTGTTACGTATGCGGACAAGACCTCCGCCTTCACCTGGTAGAAGCAGAATTGGCCTTGTTTCTCCTTATCCAAGATTCCTGCGATAGCGAGTTCTTTCAGATGGTGTGACACGGTGGGCTGTGAAACGTTGAACATTGCATGAACGTCTGAGCAGTTCATCCGCCTTGCGACAAGTTTCTGGAGAATCTCTCGGCGCTGAGGGTCCGCTAGGGCTTTGCTGATCCTGTCAAATTCTTCGGTTGCGAGCTTCATTAGCTATGCCTAGTGCCCTCCGTGCGTATTAACGTGTCGATATGCATCTATGCGCTCAGAATAGACGTTCTCGTTAGATGAACCTGTCCGCCCAATCATATAGATGTTCATCAATACGTTTATATCCAGACCAGCCTGATCATACGTGCATGAACAAACAAGCAGTAAGTAGCGAGAAAGTCATTCCGGTCAACGAGACCGATTTCGATTCAACGGTCCTCCAATCAGAAGTTCCAGTGTTCGTCGATTTCTACGCTGACTGGTGTGGACCCTGCAATATGATCGCGCCGACCATCGAAGCCCTGTCAGAAGAGTATGCGGGCAAGGTCAAGTTCGTCAAGATCAACGTCGACAATAACCAGCAACTAGCTATGAAATATGATATCATGAGCATACCAACGAGCATGCTGTTCGAGAATGGATCAGTCAAGGACAGCCTCATTGGCGCTTATCCCGCTTCCGCCTACAGGCAACGCATAGATCATGCAATAAGACCTAGACGCTCGGAAACAAGTATCCCAACAGTGAGGCAGTAGAAATGAGCCATACCTGTCCGGTTTGCGGAAGTATCAGCCCCTGCATCTTCCCAGGACCCGAATCTAACGCTGCTTTCAGGTACCACGACTGCCGCTACTGCGGATCCACCTGGAAAGAAGCAACCAGCTCGAACTAGAAGAGAATCAAGTCTCGAGATAGCTGCAAAATCTCCACGGGAAAATCGGCCACAATCAGCCCCGATCGCGAATCCAAGCTCGAGGTTTCTAGAACCCCGCTTTCCACGCTTGAATCAGCTATCAGAAACAGTTTCTGAAACCATCTTCTGAAACAACTTTCCGAAAACCGTAACCGTGAATTTTCATGGGCCCCGGGGCCTACTTGTGTCGCGCCACGCACTCTGCCCGAACCCTCTGGAAGCTGCCTTGGCCCTGCGCTTCCGAACGCCCAACCTCGGTATCAGAACCCCTTTCTTCGCCCCTCCAGGAAGTCGTTCTTCCCGAGATGAGGAGCGCGTGGCCCAGCCTCTGCCCTACATGGCCTTGAAGGATGCGCCGGTCGAGATCCGCCGTGCAGCCACGGTCGCTCAGATCTCCAGCTCGTCTACCCGTGGCCTCGGAATACTGTTCACAACCCTAATCATAGCCACTCTCCCCACGTGGGTCCCAGGAGTCCTCGCCTACCAGACCATACCACTAGCCCTACTCCTACTCGCAATCGGCTCCGTAATCATCTCACGCAAGGGCGGCCGGATAAGAGAAGAGATCGCTGAGAGACAGTTCAAGAAAGCCCGCAGCAGCACCTTCACCACCGCTATCCTCGGATTCATACTCGGCGGCATCCTCCCCGGCATCCTCTACCTCTACCTCTACACCCGTATCGGCGACGTAATGGTTAAACGGACACCAGACGATCCCAAAACAGTCTACCTGCTCCCACACCCAAGCGAGGGAATCTTCCTCGGCCGATATCTCGGATGGATAGCAGCATACCTCCTCGTCCTCTACATCGGCTACACACAGCTATCGCCGGGGCTCCGCGAGATAAGCGACTGGCTCTCACCAGTCCTAGGCGTCCACTTCAACACGATGATCGTCGCCCTCTTCCTCGTCTTCACCAACCCACTAACCTACCCACCACTACTCTACCTCTGGAGCTTCGCAGGCTTCCTAGGCGGCCTAATCGCCGGGGGAAAAATCCGGCGAGGCTTCCTAGTCGGCATGACAGTATTCCTCTCAACACTCGGCGCACTAGGACTCGCAGCCCTCGCAATCTACCAGAACATCAACCTCTCAGCCCTATCCAACCTTCCACCTCCACCACCGGGTTTCTCGATCATAAGCGCGACCACCGGACCCGTAGCGGGCGACATCATCCCCATCCTGTTACAAGGATCATCCCCGACAAGCCAGATGGTCATCCAAGACATCATCCTGACCATGATCAGAAACGCAGGCCTCGTCTTCGCCGTAGCCACAATCTCCGGCCGCGCCGCCAGCCTCTTCTGGCAAGGAGACGCCTTCGTCCTCAAAACATTCTGGAGAATGATCAAGACAAAGAAACCCACCCTTCCACAGAACAATATCCCGAAGAAGGGAATCCTCCTACTCACGCTCGCAATCCTCTTTTTCACTCCAAGCCTCCACATAGCCCAGCCCTCGACAATCATCCAAGCACCACCAAGCGGACGCTACCAGCAAAACCTGGCCATCGGGCTAGACATGCTCGGCGCCCCGAGCGCCAGCCTGAGAATGACAAACCTCGATCTCTCAAGCAAAGGCCTCGCTCTTGACAACAACTACGCCGGAAACAACCTCTCCATGTTCATAATCGACAACAACTACACTCAACCCCTCGGGGCCAATTCTTTTCTCGGCATCCCAAGTTTCATCCTCGGACTATTTTCACAACCTGCCCTGATCACATTCTACACAGGAGACCCAGCCACTACCCGTGGAGAATCCGATAACGTCGCAGCCCAGTTCTCTCAGGCACTAGGCGTTCAGTTCACCAAAGCCTTCGCCATTCCTTATGGAGGGAGTGCAATTATCATCTATGCGCCCAACCCCGAACTCACAAACAACGACGCCCTCACACGCGTAGTCGGTCTTCTACCCAGCTCCAGCTTCTCAACCTTGATCAACCCCGCCAACCTACAAAACGTACAATACTTCGCGGCGATAGGTCTCGCAACAATAAGCCTCCCGCCTCCACTCAACACAGCCCCCACTCGAGCCTTCGGCTTCCTCCTCAACACCCAGTTTCAGCGAGAATTCTACAAGGCCGGACAACATGAGCTCAGCCTGAAAACACTTCTCGGATTCCAAACCGGAATCGTAGGAGACACTAATTCTAACGCGTCTATCGTCTCCATCAGCTTTCAACGAGGAACAGTTCTCTACAGTCCACTGGGTCTAACTCCGCCCTACAACCCGCTCTACGACAACCTCACCGCGACATACATCTATAATGCCACAACCACACCAAGAGCGGATTTTGCTGCGAACTTCACCTATCCCTTCGCCCCAAACATAACCGTACAGAAAACCGTGACCCCGTCAAGCGGACCCCTTGGGACCAGCCACGACGTCGTCGTTATGATCCAGAACCTCGACAACGTCACTGTCACCAATCTCAACGTAACCGACGACCAGGCGCCGTCAGTGTATCAGAAGACGCTCCAGTTCTTGCCCGGCGGCGTACAAACCGGCCAACTCGCCAGCTTCCTTCCAAGCCAGACACAATCCCTCAGCTATACGGCGAGAACGGATAGTAGCGGGATCTACGTTCTATCGCCGGCTTCAGTAGATTTTGTCTGGCAGGCACCAAACGGGACAAAGATACGATACTCGATTACCACCGAGAAGCCTCTGATCTCGTCATCAAGCGGACCCTGGACACAGTTTACCAGAACCTTCACCGACCTCCAACCTTACTCCTATCTTCTCCTACTTCCCCTTCTCCTCACACCGGTCATTGAGACCCTAAGGCTTGTTGGTAGACATAGAAAGCAGAAGCCTGAGCCATGGGTCAACAAGCCGGCAGAACATCAAATCACTCCTCGGGCCTCACCTCCTCAGGCAGGACCTGACAAGGTCACTGATACCCCAAGCTTGGCAAATCCTTGAGCTGGCATCTTCACCACCCGTAGAACTCCTATTCCAACCGCTAAACGAAGGGCCATCGGCCACGTTGTTCCAATTTCAGTCCCAGAATGGCTTCACTACCTGTGAAATAGTCCGGAGACCCCTCTGTTTCCACTGGAACCTATGGAACGTGTCAAGACTAATCGCCCATAAGTTCACACCTTACGTGAAATCATGGTGCGTGAGCCTTTTCTACATGTGAACTGCGAACTGTGAAGCCCCCAGTTCTTCCCGAGGAAAGAATAGAGATGAGACCACGAAGATTGAAGATGGAATTCTACGACGCAGAAGGAGCAAGACATTCCATCGCTATCGACGGTCCCGTGACAAGGGAAAAGGTGAGCAAGATACTCGACATCGTTGAGTTGATATCGGGAACACCCCCGGCATCGGCGACTGCTCTCGGGCTCTCTCCCAGAAAATTCGACAGACTTGCGGGCACGATCATGTCCCAGCTAAGGGGTAGAAGCTTCACGTCACGCGAAGCGAGGAAGGCGTTCGAAACCACGTTTAAGGAGAAGATACCATTGAGCACAGTATCCACGTATCTAACGCGGTTAGCGGACCGGGGAGTTCTCGAGAGAGAACAGGAAAAGCTCAGCCTAGTATACCGTGTTAGGCTTGAGGAGCAGAAACCGTCTCTCGCTCCTGGTCCTTCCCTTCAGGCTTCATGAAGCTCTGCTTCACGCGCTCAACGGTCGAATACCGAAACGGGATCCGGGTCTGATCTCGCCGAACGTATCCTTCATCAAAGAGCTTCTTCATCAGGCGAGCCGTATGTTCCCTTGAACGCCCGACAGACTTTCCTATTTCCGGGGCCGACTTTGGTCCCTGGCTCACTAGAAGAGTTAGAACCTGAAGCTCAGTGGGAGTCGTGATCGAGTTCAAAGAACCCGGCTGGACAACTGAAGGGTCCGTACGGATTGAAGACTGACTCACAACCGTCTGCGCGACGGATCTTACCGGTTCAGGAACCTCTTCGACCACCCTGCTCGTCACAGCGGTTGCCTGCGGAGCCTGGAGAACTGTATCAGCGGTCTGCTTAATCCAGTTTAGAGACTCACCCAGGAGCCTCTCAGTTTTTTGGAGACGCTCAAGCAATACCAGATCGGATAACTTAGACTGATCCCCCGAAATCTTGAGCCTTCCAACCTCAACAGCCAAATCCTTCAAACTCGTCTCGAACGAGCCGAGCCTCTTTGAGAAGGTGTCGAAGAACAGCTTCGCAACATCATGGTTTTCAAATGAAAAATTCACAGTAGCATCGTTTGGCCGTTTCCTGATCCCCAGCATTTTCTGTGATATCACGCTCTCCGGAGCCGTGACGTCACGCTAAGCTCGACAAACGCATTTAACACTAACTGTTGTGACGCAGGTTTCCCCATAATCCCATCACGAGTGACGAAGGCGTGATTTTTGTGTTGCATCATGACGTCAAGGGGATGACGACCAGCCGTCTTACTCATTCTCGATTCAGCTGTGCTGCGCCCACCGGTCTTCGCGCACGCATGGCGCGTGATGCACGTGATGCGCAGTCATTCGCGTGACGTCACGTGTCACGGTTTCTACCGAACATTGCCCTAAATGCCTGATCTAGATCGTCAATTATCGACTCCACGGTTCTCAGATAGAATTCTGGATTATTTTGTGCTGCATCTCGAAGTTGGGAGGTTTGACCTTTGAGGCGCTCGGACGCTTCCAGGAACGGCGCGATGCTTGGGGACTCCGTCAGGCCGCTATAGCCTAGCAGTAGAACGGTGTGAATTGCCTCGACAACGTTTTCTCTTGCCTGTCTTAGGGTCCTATTGAACGATCCGCGGCTTATTCCTTTCTTATCTCTCCGTAAGAGAGCCATATCATTCCTTGTTAGCCGTTTGTTTGCCATATCATGACCAAATTGGTCTACCAGAAGCGTTTCGAACTGTGTTACGGTCAGATTGCTACGCTGTAACAGCGCTGAGAGTATTCGATCGCGAAGTGTTTCATCGATGGCCGAGCGCGTTCCCTCGTGCCAGCCTTTGAAGACGTCCGAATTCTCCATGGATACGGTTTTGTATCCATCGCTATTGAGTCTTGCTTACCCTCGACTAACTTCCGTGGTAGGTTACATCACGCTTATTCCGCAATTTTCACACTTCCGAATTGAACACACGCGGGTCTCACATGGCCACGAATGCAAGAGCAGAATCAGGCAACTTTGTAGTGGACATGGTATGTGACGTTTGTCGGGTCGAGGGTTTCGAAGTTGAGAAGAACGCACAGACTGGAGATTCGCCCGGCTATTTTGTAGACATTCTCGCCTCTAGGAAGAAGGGAAAGAAAGTGCAGAAGGTCGCCTTCGAGTGCTGGGAAGGAACCAGTCAAGTTGACGGTCGAGAAGTGGAGAAATTTGCTGCCCGCTTGAAGAGTCAAGGAATTCAAAGCGGAATCTACGTTTCTCCCAAAGGATTCGGGGGCAACGCGGAATTCATGGCCCGCAAACTTGGCGTTGAGCTCTGGGATCTGGCCAAGCTGAAAGAAAGAGTTGAAAGCATTAAGGCCCCAGAGAGACACAAAGTTCCTGGAACGCTACCGGTCGCCAGAGCAGCTGCCTCCCGAATCTTGGCTCATGGCCTGGTGAATGGCACCTTCCTCAAGCTGTCCTCCATGCCTAGGCTTGAATTTCGACCGTACTTCTTCTCCAGCTTCCGGATCGATGATGGACGAAAGAAACTGGCTCAGGGAGTTGTCGTGTTCGACGGAGTAGATGGGCGCGTCTGCGATGCCGCCCTTTTCGAAGGGCACGTTGAGGATTTCCCGTCAACGGGGTTTTTTGTCGATTGCCTCGAGATAGAATCATCAACGGGGTCCATGCCCAAGTTGCCACCGGAACTTGAGATGAAGAATACGGTCACAGTCGCGCCTGCTGGGGTTACCGAGGACATGGTCCGAGCCAAGACCAACGAGATTCTCAGTGGTCGCGACGAGCTGACGGTAACTGGCATTCTATTGCTGCACATTCCGATTGTTACTGTTGAGATGCTCGCCGCAGGCAAGTCCTACCGAAAGATCCTCCAAGCGGCTACTGGAAAAATGATCTGGGATGACACTCAGAAATGCTCGCTTTGTGATCATAAGCCCAGGGCGATCTGCGAAGTCTGCGGGGGGACTGTTTGTTCGGAACACGAACGAATGTGCAGTTCATGCCGCAAGCCCCTCTGCACCAACTGTGTTGTTACAAAGGGAATCGTGAACAAGATTCCGCTCTGCCCGACGTGCAAAAATGCATAGATGACTGACGGACGGCGAAGAGCGTAAGGGAACAGTCGCACTTGCTCGAGCCTATTCCGCAACAACTAGGAGCCCTAGTTTTAATCGGTCGTAATGGCGAGGGACGGGTAGCTATCTTGGAATGTGGTCCGCAGCCACTGCAGCCTTTGCCAGCCGCTGAATAGTCTCCTCGTGCCTGCTGATATGAGCCATCATGTCCAATCGTAGTCTTTGCATCGCCATTCGCGCGGCGTCTCGTGCGGCCTGCTCCATTAGAGGCGTAAGCCTTTCTTCCATCTTCTTCAGAAGCGCCTCCTCAAGACGAACGACTTGTTCTTCTCTCAAAGTCTCCATTCATTTCACCTCTTCCGAGTTGTCACAGTAGTCGACTCAATCTCATCCATTATCGGCTCAATCTTCACCGACTGGCGCGCGCACAACGCGCACTCCCAGATCCGGTCACACGTGAAGTTCTCATAATTGCAACATCGTCTACGGAAGTAGCCGTTAAGCTGGTTCTCGCGATTCGCCTTTTTCGCTGTCATACCAAACTCACCAACAGAATACCCATGAAATCTTCCGTTGACTGTCCACAGCAGCGTCAACGGGACGACTAAAGCATCCTGTAACCTAGAAGCCTAGAAGAGAGGTTTCGAGGAAAACAGACCTCTAGCAAGTATGCCTGCAACTCTCAACGGTTCAGGAACCCGTGAGACGAATGCCGAACCCTTCAAGATCAGGGCAGCGTCTTGTGTCGAACAGCCGAACCGTTCGAAGAACACTGGACCTTCATTGGCCATGGTGCGGACATGGTGCAAGGGTCCTAGTGACCTGATCAGATCCCATCTCTCTTTCCAATCGGGAAAGTGCCTGAACAGGGCACGCTTCACAGCCCTGTTATCGGGCCGGGATCCAATCACCACGATTACCGGTGCCTTGGTGTTCTTTTGGACCTTCCAAGGGTCGATGAGATTGAACCCGCCAAACGTCACTCCTGACAGCAAGACGGGAATATGCAGGGAGCCTTTGAGGAGAAGCTGGACTTTTCTAGTCGCGTCTAGTCCGTCAACTGTAATCCAATCGGTTCTTAGATGTTGTAGATGAGAGCCTTTCAACCAGACTGCTATGAGAGGAGCGTATCTGACCTCGTCATCTGTTTTCGGTGGAAACGGGCCGTCGTCTATTCCGATGAGTCTAGAGGTTGGTTTGATGTTTGAGGACGCTCCGTGGAGCATAGCCAAGCAGTCCTCGAACCATCTCGTCTTGGTTGAAGGATGCGGTTACTGATCGAGATTCTACGCCAAGCCGGATCTTCTTTGTGCGACCGTATCTTCCGAAGCTTACTACGCGGGCGTTTAGGACGCCCATGATGTCTAGCTCGTTGAGCAGTCCGCTGACTCTTCTCTGGGTTAGAGGTTCGACAGAGCCTGCGGCGCATAGTTCTCGATACACCTCGTAGACATCGCCCGTTACCGAGCTTTCTTTCCTAGCGTTTTCCAATTGCATTACAGAGATGAGGAGGATTCGTGAATGAAGAGGGAGGGATGACAGGGCTTCCGTGACGCGGTCATGTTCGACCTTCTGTTGTGCCTCCCGGACATGATTCTCCTCGACCTTTAGCTCACGGGATCTCTCAGCGATCTCAGCGGCGACTCGAAGTAGATCAAGGGCGCGTCGTGCATCACCGTGTTCTCCTGCCGCCAGGGCTGCACACAAGTGTAGAGCTCCTTGGTCGAGAACTCCGGATCGGAAGGCGAGCTGTGCTCGTTCTTTCAGAATGTCGTACAGTTCGTCTGATGAGTATGGTTTGAACACGACTTCTTCCTCTCCTAGCGAACTGAGGACTCGCGGGTCGAGGAAGTCTTTGAAGTGGAGGTCGTTGGATATTCCTATGAGCCCGATCCAGCCGTCGGTCAGCTTCTCGTTTATCCTCGTCAACTCGTAGAGTAGACTATCGTCCTCGCTTCTCTTAACGAGAGCGTCTATCTCGTCTAGGACGACGAGAAAGGCAGAGCCGCGAGATTGGAGGGCGTTTCTGAACCGGTCCAGGAGCTCACCGACTGCCAATCCAGTGAATGGGACTTCTCGACCGAGGGACCGGCAGAGGTCGGCGATGACTCTGTAGTTTGTTCCTGAGAGACGGCAGTTCACATAGCTCGTGTCAAGTGCTCGTCCGTGTTCACGAGCTTTTCGCTTTAGACGATCGAGGACAAACTTAGTCACGATTGTCTTTCCGGTTCCAGTCTTGCCATATGCGAAAAGGTTTGAGACTCGATCTTTCGTTAGGGCGGGAGCGAGCACTGATCCAAGGCGTTTGATTTGTTCTTCTCTATGTGGAAGGGTCGCGGGCATGTAGTCGTGTCTGAGGAGGTTTCTGTCGCGGAAGACTTCTCCTCCTGAAAGCACTCTTTCGAAGATTAGATCTAAACCCTGATGCGACAAGTCTGAAACGGTCCGGTTTTCTGTGAGCCGGCTTCCAGTGGAATTAAGGGTTCTCGTACAATGATTTCAACTGGACAAACCAAAAACTCGATCATAACTGGAACTGGAACAAATCCGGAAGAACCGCTCATGCGACGCAAAATGCCTGAACAATACCCCGCTTTCTTGTTAGGATGATTTCCTGTCAGTTGGTGATTCTGGGCGAGTCTCACGATTCAGGGCATGGTCTGTGCTTGAAAGCTCAAGGCGAAGCTTGCCCTTTTTTCGCCGTTTCCCGAATGATCTATGGGCGAGAGTTTGACGGGGTCCCAGATTCGAGATCAGGGCGCGTTTTGGGCGTTTTCGTGAATCAGAAACTTTCCCTTCAACCACTCACGGCGTCGCGAGATGCGGTCGCTAAGACCCCCTAATTTTGGAACATTTCCCGTCCGGCACTGATAATGAGTGACACAGGCTGATCAGGGTACAGTCTGGGTTTGGATGGTTCAGGGAGTTATCCCCGTTTTCCAGCGCGAATTATCCCCCGTTCTAGATGTCGTTGTTCGGATCTTGAATCAGGGCTAACTATGAGCGATTTTTCCTGATGCCCGCTATTGGACCCTGATCTCGACGCCCACAGTTCTCTTGATCAGATCGGCTAAGAGGTCAACCTGGGACTTGCCGCCGCGCCTTGTCGGAATGGATACAACTAGCGGGAGTTCGATCTCCTTCTTCCCTTGTCCGACCTTGTCTTTGATCCATTCGAAAACTGTGTCGGTAACAATGACTAGGGAGACGGTCTGTTTGCTCTTGATGTCTTCAAACGTCTTGACCGCTTCGTCCCCTGATTTTACAACCCAGCTGTTCTTGACCCCGCCGAGCTTGAAGTAGATCGCTGTCTCCTTGTCCGCCATAACACCAATCTTTCCCATGACTCGCTTACCTCCTTGAGCACTGTTAACTCTTCGTTGGATTAGGCGGTTGTAGACTCCTTTCCAGACGATATAGATTCTGAATGTTAGTCATGTTTGCAATCCTCTATGGCTATTTAACTGGGGGAACACATTAGGTTCTCTGAGCGTACCCCCGGTGCTAGCGGTGAAGACGATCAGACAGAATCATCAGGCTTCAATCGATCTCCTACTACTTTTGGATGAGTTCAGACGCATGGTGAACGTCTGCATCACTGTTGGAATAGAAGAAAACGCGTCCAGTCTAAAGACTCTATCGTTGAGATCGTATCATCGTCTAAGCCGTGACATCCTCAGCTACTACAGACTCGGGGCGAGCCGGTTCAAGAGGAACGACCTCAGACTAAGAACACGAGTCTTCTCCAAGCTTGGAGAGAAGCAGCGTAACCGTGTTCAACCACTGCTCCACTTGGTGTCCAAGAACATAGTTGCAGAGGCGAAGACAAAACAGTTTGAAATTGTCATGGAGAAGCTAACTGGGATGAGGAGACTCTATCGTAAAGGCAATTTCCAAGGCAGAAAGTATCGGGCTAGGATGAACAGCTGGAGCTATGGAGAGTTGCAACGACAGATAGAGTACAAGGCGCGATGGGAAGGAGTGAAGGTATTCTACGTTCCTGCTAGGAACACGTCCAAGCGGTGCTCGGTATGCGGGTACAAGACCCTAGAGAGCACCAAGCGACAACTATGGTGTCCCAGATGTGGGACCATACTAGACAGGGACGAGAACGCGGCTAGAAACATAGCCGCCGGAGGGCTGAGGTTTGGCCCCAACGGGCCTCCAGGTGAAGCAATGGTAGAGGAACGGGAACAGGAGAACGCGACCCCAATCCTCAAAGTCGATGGAGGCAAGCTAAGTCAATCCACCGACGACGAAGACTTAACAGAACCCCAGAACCCCTACTTGAATATCCAGCCTGTTTCGCGCGACCAGAACAAGAGGTCTAGATCCGCCAGTGGTATTCGTATCTCACGCGAGAATCGACGTAGCTTCTCCTCTATCTCCAGATAGCGCTTCTTCGTGATCGAGACCGGCACCTCAGAGATAACCTTCATCCTCTTGAGGTTTCGCAGAATATGCCTGTCAAGAATCGCAAATTCCTCCCCGAGCCCGATATTCCGGAGAAAATGGCTGGCCTCCTTGTACCCCAAGCCCTTGACGTTCTCGACCATCCACTCGCGAAGTTCGAACAGGTTAGTGAAGCTGTAAAGATGGGATTTGAGGTAGAGCTTGCCATCCTTGGTGAACAGGTCTCTAGCCTCGACAATATACTTGGCCTTGCTATCGCCGAACCGGACATCATTTAGTTGAGGTTGAATATCGTTAGCCGCTCCTTTCAACAGAAGACTTCGCTCCTTGAGCCGGGACACGGCTGCCCAGCAAGTTTTCGCAGACGACTGAGGCGTCAACAAGCAGAAGCACAGTTCAGCAAAGACATCATCGTCACTGCGATCGAGAATCTCTTTGAATTCTCGCAGACGCTGCTGAATAGCATCGCGTTTTTCATTGTATAGGGTCTGAAGCTCTTGAACCGCCTTCTCTGACTCCACTGGTGAGAGTTCCACACTAGAACTGTTTGAGAACATCGATCTTCTCCATTATCCGAACACAATAGTAGCAGCGGAGCCGAAGGGGGTCCTGTCTTTCCACGCTGAACTTTGGCTCAACAGGTTCAGAGTTCGACACGCACGCAGGATTTGAACAACTAACTATCCCCCTGATGGAATCAGGCAGCTTAACCCTCATCTTCTCAGCCACTTCATAGTCTCGGATAATGCTGATGGTTGCGCTAGGAGCGATCAATGCTATCTTGTCCACTTCACCGGGCTTGAGCTCTCTATTCTCGACCTTGACAATGTCCTTCTTGTTCTGCTTCTTCGAGACCACGTTCATCGCCACACTCACGATATGCCCTTCACGCCCATCTATTCCGAGAATCTTGAGCACGTCCAAGGCATGACCGGCCAAAATATGGTCGATAACCGTGCCGTTACGGATCTTCTTCACATAGAGCTCTTTTGGACCGGTTCCCTTGGACAAGACCTTGAACCTGCCCGGCGAGGGACAGGTTTCACTCTTAATTCCTTGCCTGAAACAGAGAGGGAAATCATGACCGTCGACTCACAAGAGCTGAGGTTTCGGACTCAACGCGAAGGAGAAATTCTTGACATTACTCGTAAGATCCAGAGAATAGTCGATTCCTCAAAGCTGAAAGATGGCGTGGCCACTTTGTTCGTGCCCGGATCAACGGGAGCCCTAACCACGATCGAATATGAGCCCGGACTTCTAACCGACTTTCCCCTAGCCCTCGAAAGACTTGCACCAAAAGATGCGCCCTACGGACACGAGAATCGGTGGCATGACGGGAATGGACACTCACACGTTAGAGCGTCCATGATAGGGCCAGACTTGTCTGTACCATTTCTAGACAAGAAACTAGCATTGGGAACCTGGCAACAAATTGTCTTTCTGGAACTGGACGTTCGACCGAGGGACAGAACTGTCGTTGTTCAACTAGTCGGCGACTAGTCGCTCCAGACCCGTACCCCTCGCTTTCCTATGGAGATCTGTAAGACCGACATTGAGATTCTTCAACCCTCACGCTTCATACAAACTTAGGCACAAATTAGTAGAGAAAAATGTACAGGTCTGCATAAATGGTTAGAAGCACAGTTAACCTTGCCAGTAAGTTTTACGAAACAAGAAATACGAATCCCAAAGTAAGTTGGGGAGTTGCAGTGGAAACGGTGGTGTGGGGGTTTGCGGTTGGTTGTCTTCCAGATAGTGGAGCGCGAAGTCACTCTTAGATCTCGTGAGGGTTTTGGTACGGTCACTGGAAGTTGATCATCTTGACATCGAGAGTCTTCAGGTTAACAACGGGAAGTATTCCAGGTTTCGGAATTAGGCCCATTCGTTTCTGATAGTCTGTTTGTCCTTGCCATGCGCCGCTGTTCACTATTGTTGTTCCCCTGTAAACGCCGGCGCCTGAGACGTGAATGTGTCCTGAGGTGAAAACGTCCGGGACCCGTTCCACTACTAGCAAATCCTCCTGTTCGGGACCAATAGGGGTCATTTTTCCATACTCTGGGGATAGGTGCCGGGCTCGAAGTTGATACTCCATGACCTCCACTGGACGTTGATAGTCGAGGCCGGGGACCCCGCTCAGAATATCCATCAGGCTGGTTCCGTGGTAGAGTAGAAAGTGGACTCCGTGCAGGCGAACCTCCGACGGATCTCCTAGAGAGGTAATCTTCCGTGAGTCGTAAACGGGTCCCGCGAAATCTTTCGGAATAGCGGGCTGCGGTAAGGCCTGGCGTACAGCATCGTGGTTTCCAGGTATCAAGACCACATCCATGTACTCTGGGATTTCGCTGACGAACTTGGCTGCCAGCCGGTACTGTTCGTAGATGTCCGGGACAGCTAGGTCCACCTCTTGGCGGGGGTAGACTCCGATCCCGTCGACAAGGTCGCCCCCGATCAGAACATACTTCACCCTCTCGGCAACTTCACGTTGATTCGGCGTTCCCATATCGCCTTTCAACCAGCTTAGAACCCGGCGGAACTCGTCCTCGAGAAACACCTTGCTCCCGACGTGAACGTCCGAAATTAGAGCCGCGTAGATCTCTTCGTTGGCGTGGGCCGGTTTTCTATCCGGAATCTCAGGGAGAACGATGCTTTCAGCGACAAGTAAAGGACCTGCGCTCTTCCGTGCTTGAATGTAGATGACTTGGTCTCTGACTATCTTTCTCGCCATCTCATACAATGTAGAGTTCTGCCTCCCGACGAGGACAGTGGCCTCATCTTCATAGTCGTCTACCGTGAGAAAGATCCGGTCGCCTCTCTCCCTCTTGTCGAGAACCATGCAGATGAAACGGCCTCGCCCATTTGACCCGCCTGATAGTGCGTCAGAAATTGTGCCAGCGTTTCGAGTGTCCATTCTCTGCCTGAAGAGCAAGCTCATCTTATCGAAACGGCTTCTGAAGTAGCGGAGAAAATCATCGAACGAGCCAGTCGTTCCGAGCTTGCCCGTTGGGTCTGAGACTACTTCCAGTCGAGATTCAAGGTCTTCAGCAAAACGACGCCCATGCCCTAGGCCAGAATGATCTGTCTCCAAAGTCTTCCCGGAAAGGTCCAAGTGCTCAGCGGCCCTGAGAACTAGGTCTCTACTAATCGACGCTGGCCGCGGCTCTACAGTTCCAGCGACTCGAAGGACCTCTTTAACAAGAGGGTCGAGATGGCCCACACTGCTGATTTCCATTAGAGCTTTGAAGGCGTCGCTTTCCATTTGGAAGCCAGCTTCCAGTATGGTGCCGATTGCTTTCCTTCTCTCCTCCGACATCTAGCGACCCTTCTGGAGCCTATCTAACGGGTGTTGGCGGCTTATCCGGTTATCGCGAACTGCCCTTCTATCTTGTGATGGTAAGGTCTGATATGTCAACGGAGACCTCGCACATTCTGTTCAAAGCTATCAGCGCAGCGACGAGATGGTTGACCATGGGACGCGGGGCTTTAGCGATGCTTGTCTCAGCCTCGGCAAGTATCTTCTTGGTCTCCTTGAACCTCGGACTTACCGATGAGGCTAGTTTGAGGTCCCGTGAGAGAACCGATCCGACGGCGTCTTTGTACATCGTATTCACTGAGGCTCCGATCTTCTGGAACAAGATCTGTTGCTCCTTTGGAACAGGAATCCTGTCCTGGGTGTTCTCGGCTACGGTTACTGCGTAGTCGGCGAAGGTTTCGATGTAGCTTGCGAGGAGGCGGAAGTCTAGGCAGTCGACTGAGGAGACTTTGATCTTCTCGAGTAGGTATGTATCGGCGATAGCCGCTCTGACGAGCCGGACCAAGAGAAAGTACCATCTGTCGACTTCCTCATCTCTCTCAACGACCCCGTTAGCTAGCTCAGTGTTGGACTCGACAAAGGCTTGGACTGCGTCAATCTGCATGGGCATAGACAGCATTTCGAGTCGTCGGAGGATGCGCTCGGGGTTGAGAAGGGAAGGTTCCATTAGACATTGTAGGACGATCTTCTTCGCATCCTCTTCCAACACCTCCAGACCCACGAGCCGTTTCGTGGTTTTCCGTACCTCATCCCTTGTCTCTGGGGAGAGGCTGTCTTTGGATTGGATGCGGATTATGTCGTATCCGAGAAGGTATCGTTCGATGATCTCTCGTCTCACAAAGGGAGATGCTTCCAGTATGACTTCGAGGGGCGGTCTCTCCTCATCGATTCTCGGGGATAAGAGGAGTCTTCCGTCTTGTCGTTCTTCATAGGAAACGACGGATCCTTGTTCCAGTCCCACTCGTTTTGCCCATGCCTTGGGTATGGTGACTAGGTAGGTGCCGTCCGGTGTTCGCTGAAGTTTCCTTAACTCCACTTAGAACATCCCATCTTCAACTGATGGCATTGAAGAATTTTAGGATTTCTCGGGATCTACTATGGGGAGGAGGGTAGCTCTAGAGAACTACTAGATGTAGGGGAGGAGGACCCGTTGAGGTGATGATAGGCCTCCTTCACAACCTCATCGGTGTTGATTCCTTTCAACGCACTCAGCTCAATGAGCGGAACACCTTCGAAGGTTCGGGAGATTAGTTTCTTCCCTTCGTCTAGTTGCTGGGCACTGGAACGGTCTATCTTGTTTGCGCATATGACCAGGGGTACCTTGGCTGCGATCTTCTTGAGAATCTCTTTTGACGCGTTGAGCTTTCTGAAGACTGATTCAAGGTCCTCGCTGACGTCGACGAATAGGAGGATTAAGTCCGCGTTAGATATCTCGCCGAGAGTCGTGTTGAATGCTTTGAGGATTGTTGGATGCATATCCTCGATGAAGCCGATGGAGTCGATGAGTATGAAGCTGAAATTATCGCCACCATTGTTCTGGTCGATTCTTCTCGCGAAAGTGGACAATGTGGTAAAGGGTCCTAGTCCCGTGTCTTTGTGTTCTGCAGACATGCGGTTGAAGAATGTGGTTTTTCCGCTCTGGGTGTAGCCTGCTAGTGCTACTATGGGGAAGCCTCGTTCGCGTCGGTGGTCTCGGAGCATGTTTTTTTTCGAGTAGACATCTCGGAGCTCCTTTTCCATGTTCGCGATCCGTTTCTTAGCTGTCCTTTCGTAATCGTGGTAGGGATAGTCTCCGGGTCCGCTCCAGCCTACTTGTCCGCCTAGGATGCCTTCGAGTCTGAGGAATTCTCTGCCCCAGGAGAAAGTGTACTTGAGCTTTGCAAGTGCGATCTGTAGTTTTGCTTCTTTCGTCATGGCACGCTTGTCGAAGACTTCGAGGATCAGAAGGTTGCGGTCGATTACTTTGATGTCTGTTCCGCCGAGGACTCGTTGTATCTTGAAGATCTGGGCGCTGGGGAGGGTGTTGGCGAAGACGACTGCCTCAATGTCGTTTTCGGCGACGAGCATCTTGATCTCTTCCAGCTTTCCAGGTCCGATGCAGTAGGTGTGGTGGAGGTTCTTACGATGCTGGACGATGGTGTCGATTACCTCGTAGCCTATGCTCTCGGCCATGGTCTCAACCTCCTCATACCGGGAGGGAGCCGAGGGAATCTGGCATTCTGCTACTAGGGTCCGCATCAGAGAAGACTTACCAAGAATAGTGGCTGGCGCTTATTTGAAGGCCCCGTGCCCTACGAGGGCGGCTACAAGCATCCGGCGAGGGAATTGTGGCCGCAGACGGCATGAAGGAAGAAGGAATAGGTGAGGGCCGTCGAACGTGGGATTCCATGCGTTTCACGAAGGGAGCGGCGCGGGAAAAACAGACCCCTAGGGGGGTCGCATAATAGTTAGCGAAAAAAGAATAGTTACCGGAAAGGAAACGTTACAAGAAAAAATAGTTACAGAAAAAGAGATACCCTAGAACTGAGCCGACAGTCATTCTATACTTATCGATTTTGGATTCAACTTGGTCTTCGGATAATGCAAGTCCATCTTCTCCATCGCTTTCACTATAATCCGTGAGACCACAAGGTCCCTGTACCATTTGTGGTTAGCGGGTATCAGATACCAGGGAGCCCATTCCGTGCTGGTCTTATTCAGAGCATCCTCGTACGCCTTCATGTATTCCTTCCAGAATTTTCGTTCAGGAAGGTCGTCGCCACTGAATTTCCACCGCTTGGAAGGATCATCTAAGCGCTGTTGCAATCGCTTCTTCTGCTCATCTTTGTCAATATGCAGGTAGAACTTCAGGATTGCAGTATCCTCTTCAGAGAGTAATTGCTCGAAATCGTTGATCTGTCGGTACCGATGACTCCAAACCTCCTCAGGAACGATCTTGTGAACTCTCTCAATGAGAACGCCCTCGTAATGGCTTCGATTGAAAATGGTGAGCTCGCCGTTTCCAGGCACTTGTCTGTGCTCTCGCCACAAGAAACCATGATCGAGCTCCTCAGGAGTAGGCTCCTTGAAGTGCGCGACGCGGACCCCTTGCGGGTTGACCCCCTGAAAGACCCGGTTAATGACGCCGTCTTTGCCCCCCGTATCCATGGCTTGCAAAACAACTAGAACTTTCTGCTCGTGCTCTGCATAGAGCATCTCCTGAAGCTGCCTAAGTCTCTCGTTGAGCTTCTTCGACTCTCTCTGCTCATCCTCATCCTTTCCCTCGAAGCCAGAAGTATCGTTCGGGTCGACATCGCTCAGGTGAACTTCGTGTCCTGACTCGATTCTGTAACGGCCTGTGTGAAGATCCTTTGGCAATCTGAGGCGCTTGTCTTGCGGAACGAGTTCTTAGATGTTTCATAGCTCATAGGTCACGAGCATCGCTCTGATGGGAATGTTTGATTACCCCGAACAAATGTGAGGCCGTTTCAATGTCAGGAGAGAGCCAAAGCAAGCCATCTGGCGCGACATCGGGAGGCGCAAGTCCGGCGTCGGCCCCAGGATCGGCCAAGATCGAACGAAAACAGCTTCTCATTCTACTCGTCCTCAGCCTCTCCCTCGCAATCATCGTGATTGACGCAACGATAGTGATCGTCGCTCAGTATCAAATCCAGAAAGACTTCGGGATCTCGCTAAAGGACCTAGAATGGATCACCTCACTCTACGCTCTGGTCTTCGGATCATTCCTCCTCACCTGGGGAAAACTAAGCGATGAGTTCGGCAGAAAACGAATCTTCATCACTGGAATCTCCCTGTTTATTGCCGGATCCATCATCGATGGATTCTCACAGGATCTAACCCAGATCCTCGTGGGCCGGGTAATCCAGGGATTCGGGGCAGCGATGGCGTCACCTTCCACCCTGTCAATTCTGACAACCACTTTCACCGGCAAAGCTCGCAGTGTCGCTTTCGGGATATGGGGCGCAACAGCGGGCGCAGCTGCGGTTCTGGGACCAGTCTTGGGAGGCTACTTCACGAGTGACCCGACCCTTACTTGGCGATGGGCATTCTTCATCAACATCCCCATAGGAATCACAGCTCTAGTCGGCGCTTTATTCGCGATCAAGGAGACCCGGTTCAAGGATCCAAAATACACCACAGACTATCTAGGGCTCGTCCTCATCACACTGGGACTATCGAGTCTATTGTTCGGGTTTATCGAAGCTCAAACCTACGGGTGGATCGTTCCTGCAAGTCAATTCGGCGTGGGAGGCTTGTCATGGTCGACCTCAAACCCCGTCTCCCTTCCTTTGGTCTCGATCATAACAGGGCTTGTTCTACTAGCCGTGTTTACTTTCTACGAGATCCGCCGACTAAGAAGCGGGAGGATTCCTCTCTTCGATTTCAGCCTGCTCAGATACAAGGGCTTCAGGTACGGCCTCTTCACCGTCACAATAGTCGCCATGGGCGAGTTCGGAGCAGTATTCATCATCTCAATATTCCTGCAGACCGTCAAGGGACTATCGGCGTTCAATGCCGGCCTCACATTCCTACCTATGGCCATCTCAGTCTTCATCTTCGCACCAGTAGCCGGTGTCCTGGCTACCAGGTTCGGACCCAAATGGATCGTCACAACCGGCATGACTCTTGAAGCCATTGCGCTGTTCAGCCTGTCCCAGATCATCAGCGTCGCCAATCCCGTCTACTACCTGTACCCGATCCTCGTCATCTACGGCGCAGGGGTTGGTCTAGCAATTAGCCAGCTCACGAGTACCGTGTTGCAGAGCATACCCTGGCAGAAGGCAGGAGTAGGATCCGGAGCCAACAACACTGTCAGACAGATTGGCTCAGCCTTCGGAATCGCCGTAATCGGCGCAGTACTCGTAGCCCAAATATCTGCGGTTGGACAGGCCGACCTTGCAGCGAGCACCATCAATTTCGGCCCGCTAAGATCGGCATTGGCAACCGCGCTCAATTCAGGACTATCTGGAGGAATAGACCCATCATTTATCGCCAGCTTCGGTCGGAATGCACCGGTCGTACTTTCAATCCTCTATGACGCGATTACGCAGGGAACGCGCTGGGCAGCTTTCACAGCCGGTATCTTCGTCTCGCTGGGAGCAATCAGCTCGCTACTAATCCCGAACCCGAAATCCGCCCAGACAGCGAAACCTATCGTTGCTCCGAAAACTAGCAGTCGCGAACCATCGCGAGCCGCGAGCACTATCATTATCGCTCAGTTCGCGATTACAATAGGCCTACTCGTCGCCATTTCAAACGAATACCAGTCCAATTATTGGATGCAACAATGGATAAGCCAGAACGCATCGCCCCTCGGCTTCTTCCTCGCAGGGTACGTTGGACCAGTGCTGGCCACGATTGTTGGAGGAGTACTCATTTTATGGAAACTTGTCCTCGCTCGAAGACAGTCCGAGGTCAACCCAACACCGAACGCCTGATTGTAATGTGCGAGAACAACGGTCCTTTCAACTCTCTTCCAAGCAAACATGGGTCTGCAACCCATAGCCAGACCCAGCCCCTCAATCCAATCAATCTACGCCCTGTTGACGAATTGGACGTCACTATTGTCGTTGATAACGCGATCGACATCCTTCTCCCAAGCGACGAGAGGACGAAACGCCCACCGCTCACGTGGGACTGGTCGGAAAAACAACAGCTAATCGCCGAACATGGCTATTCGGTACTGCTGACTTTCCATCGAAACGGCGAAGATAGATCGGTACTCTACGATGCCGGTTTGAGCCAGGAGACCGCGACCCACAATCTGAATGTTCTTGGGATAGATTTGAAAAATGTTGAGGCAATGGTTCTGTCACATGGTCACGCAGATCATCACGGTGGGTTGGAAGGAATGCTCCGTCGCGTTGGGAGGAAGAAGCTTCCATTTGTACTGCATCCTGACGCCTGGCGAGACAGGAAGATTGTCTTTCCATCCGGAACAGAGATTCACATGCCTCCACCTAGCAGGAAGCTCCTTGAAGATGAGGAGGTTCAGGTTCTAGAAGAACGTGGGCCAACGCTCCTACTTGACCGAGGTGTTCTAGTGTCAGGTCAGGTGGAGCGTGTGACAAGCTTTGAGAGGGGATTTCCCTTCCAGCAAGCAAGCCAAAACGGCTTGTGGGAACCGGACCCCTGGATATGGGACGACCAGGGAATCATATGCAATGTGAAGGGCCGAGGGCTTGTCGTGGTGTCAAGTTGTAGCCATTCCGGAGTTGTTAATGTCCTCCGGAATGCTAAACGAATCACTGGTGTAGAGAAGATTCATGCCTTCATCGGGGGGCTTCACCTGACCGGTGGAACTTTTGAGAAAATCATTCCTGAGACCATAGAGGATCTGAGGAAGGTCAGACCCGATGTTATCGTACCAGGCCATTGCACCGGCTGGAAGGCGGCCAACCAGATTTCCGGTGTCCTACCCGAGGCGTACGTTCAGACCAGTGTCGGGACCCACATGGTCTTTCATTAAGTGCAGTTCAGCCCCTATCGCCTCGTTCGTGCGGGATGGGTTCTTGTTTCGGGTGAGAGGGTGTCTGGGTTAAAGAACGCTTATGCCCGCGGGGAACCCCGTTTCTCGCGATCAAGGGTCCTAGAGCGGATATTCTATGGGAGATGGCGACAGGGGAGAAATGTTTGCCGAGCTGGAGAGGGCCAGCGACGAGCTCGATCGAGCGCTGGAACAGCTCAAGAAGGCAGGATACACCCTGCGCGAGTTCTCTAAGGTCCTCGAAACTGACCCTACAGGGATACTGCTAACGCACTATCCTAACGGTTACATGATCTATCCTGACGAGATTAACAAAACTCCTTGGGAGTATCCGGCCCTGCGCCCGATAGTCGACTTGGATTATCTTATCGAGCTGCTCAAGCGTGCTAGGCAGCTGAGAAGGGCGAAGATGGATATTGAGAGAAGACTGGGCAAGAAGCTCATGCCCGTCTCCTAAGCATGGGACGCAGGACTTAGCCCGTAACCATTTACGAATATCCAGTCGAGGAAATCCAGAACCTCGGGTGTTATATTGCACCAGAGATGGACCCCGCTTGGCAGACAGTCTATACGTCCGGTGGGTAGATTTGCCCTGAATCCTTCATGGCCGAAACGGGCCGCGTCAAAGGACTGGGGACTTAGCGGTTGAATCGCTCGCTTGGCATCGTCCTCTGTTATCATTTCGAAATTCTTCCTATTCTTGTCTACCAGAATGCTTACGTTTCTACGGCCGATACCGGCGGCTTCTGATCTTTCCTGGCCCGGTGGGAAGCTGATCTGTATGAGAATCCCCCAGCGTTCGCCAACTTCACTGGCAATCCAGTTGATGATTTCAAACGCCCTCAGAGTACGATCTTGCCAAAGACTCTCGTATTCTCCCCGACGTCTGTCCAGCGTGTCCCATAGGTCTTCGACGATCCAGCTCACTTGCCCTGGACCTCTTTCTCTAGGACACTTTTCAGGGTCTTGAGGAATCCTGAGTTGGGAACAATGTAATCGATCATTACCTCTTCAGCCTTCAGCCTAAGGTCCGCTCTAATGTGGGGGTACATAGCCAGTATTTTGGGTGGAGACGCCATAGTCTTCAGTTTCTGGGCACACGAGAATGGATCATAGTCGGATGCGGCTAGGTCTAGGATGGCCAGGTTCGGGTGGTTCGAGTTCGCTTCTCTCATCAGAGCCTCCTCGTTAGTTACTAGCTTGGCGTTTGCACCAGTGGATTTTGCGAGTTCTGCAATTCTCGATTGCAGGAATAGGTCTGACGTTATCGCAAGAACTCGAACAGTCATTGTTCCATCGCTTCTGAAGATAGTTATAGGACTCCTCGTTTCTGCTAGGAATCGGAATGCCGCCCACATCTAACTTTGTTGGCAGAGACGTCGTTTCCGTCCGCGACCTCTCCAGATCAGAGATCGACCAGATTCTAGATATGGCGCAAGTCATGGAGCCTCTGGCGAAGACTGGGTCGGATATGCTTCATGGGAAGATAATGGCTACCCTATTCTACGAACCGAGCACACGTACAAAGTTGAGCTTTGAGACCGCGATGACGAGGCTTGGTGGGACCGCTCTCGGATTTGCAGAGACGAAGGGAACGTCTGTCGAGAAGGGTGAGAACCTCGCAGATACCGTACGTGTTGTCGAGAACTATGCTGACCTGCTCGTGGTAAGGCACCCGCTAGAAGGGGCGGCGAGAATGGCTGCGGAGTTCTCTAGGGTCCCCGTGATTAATGCGGGCTCAGGAGCGGAGGAGCATCCTACCCAGGCATTGCTTGACTTGTACACCATCAAGAAGGAACTTGGGGCCATCGATGGCATTACGATAGGGCTAATCGGGGACCTCCGGTACGGACGGACAGTTCACTCGCTCGCGTACGCGCTCGCGAAATACAAGGTGAGACTAGTCCTCATCTCTCCTGAGATTCTGAAGATGAGGAAAGAGGTCTTGGAAGAAGTCTCCAAGAAAATAGATGTCGAAGAAACCATATCGTTGCAGCAGCATCTGAAAGAATTGGATGTGATCTACATGACGAGGGTCCAGAAGGAACGATTTGGGGATCTAGCTGAGTACGAGAAGGTCAAGGGGTCCTACCGACTGACATCGGATGAGTTGGCACGAGCGAAGAAGAGTTCGATTGTGATGCATCCGTTGCCGAGAATGGATGAAATAGACTCTAGTGTTGACTCGACGAGTCACGCGAAATATTTCCCTCAGGTCGGGAATGGTGTCGTGCTGAGAATGGGTTTGCTTGGCTTGGTCTTCGGAGCCCTCTAAGATTTGGACGGTTTTTTCTACCGACTCATTGAATGCTCAAGGCTGTGTAGGGGGTTGTGCTGGTGTCGGCTACAACCGTAATCGCGGCCCCAATGGCTTTGCTGTTTAAGTTATCAAAATCTGCCGTTGTCAGGACATCTGCTCGCGCGAGAATCTGGATCGTTTGTGTACCATTGTTTACTCCAAAGACCAAGCGAGTGTATCCTCCGAACACATACGATGTATGAACATACGCAAGAGTGCCGTCGACAGTAGCTCGTGTCCCAGTCGATATTCCGATGTTGGCAACTGCTCTTGCCGAAGCACTTCCTGCGCTGATGGGATCATTAGGGGCTATTGAGGCCGAGCCGACCTGTTTCGTTTGCGCGTTAACTACTGCCATCAACACCGGTACGGTTAGACCTCCTTGACCTCCTTGGGTACCATAGTACGGGATGAAGTAGAGCAGGCGACCGCTCACCGAATACAGGAGTATGTTTCCAGTGGTCCAGTCAGGATGAAGGGTTAGCTGGCCCTTCACAGTCGGGTCAGTCTTGACGGCCGAAATGGCGGAATTTGGCCCGATTATTGTCGTTCCCTCAGGGAACCTGATCAGGTAGATCTGGCCAGTATTGGCCCCGGCAGGGGCGATGTAGAGACCTGCGAGGTTCTGAGAAGGGCTATTGTAAATTTCAACAAGGCGAACAGCGGCCCACGTCAAAGTACCATTGATCGGGGTGATAATGAATCGTGTGTCCTCGGTTGATTGCAGGAAAACGTTTCTTTGCCACTGTAACGGGTCGGTTTGGAAGTAGAAATTGTAGACGTTCTGCTGCATGTTGAAGTATGTTTCAGGGTACCTGAGCTGGGGGACTAGCCATGAGGGTAGTTGCTGGTTCCATTGTGAATACATCGAGTCATAGAACGACCTGACATAATCTGTCTTGCCACTATTATACAGATATCCTGTAACTTCCCCGGTTTTCATGTTGGTGAGAGTTGTCGCGAAGAGTCGGAGGATCGATGTGTCTGTGTGGTCAGGATAATCTGCGAAGTCGCTGGGGCTTTGCCAGTTGATCCACACCCAGTGAAGAAGGTAGATGTTGCCTTGTTTGTCCACGACAGGGTACGGGTCTGGGTCAAGTTGCATGTCGGGCAGGAGAATGTTGGAGATTCTGGTGTCTGCGTCCCGATATTCGAGCGCCCTGATATTCCCGTAGGCGCCGTTGGCGAAGTCGAATCTTCCCTGCCAGAAAAACTTCCAGTATCGCCAGAATCCTTGGAACGTGTAGTCTACAGTCCCGTTGTATGATGGCGGTCCGATGTAGCCTGTTAGATGGGTTTCGTTGAAGCCCGGAATGTTCAGGTACACCTCATCAACTGATTGCCACAATCCTCCTTCGCCGTAGTAGATCTGCGGGGTCTGAGTGAGGTTCCAAATCTTCGCTATGCTTACATTTCCAGTGGTTGCAGCATCCACTGCAAGAACTTTCTCCGAATGTGTCAGCAACAAGTGTTGTGTGCGCCACACATCAGGGTCGTTTGCTATGCCGGCTTGCGCGAGCTGGAGAATGGAGACCCAGTACTCTTTCCCGTTGTAATAGACTATGTCCACGGGGGCGTTGTCAATCGACATCCAGTTTACCCCGACTAGTGGTTTCATGTTTAGCCGTGCGGACTCGTTTGTGAAAATCCTGATGTGGTCCAGAGTGTTGGACTGTGTTCCGGTCGCATTGATGAGTAACGGGCTGGCGTTGGGAACAGAGTCTAATCCGTAGGCCCAGCGCGTGTACTGGATTGTCGGGACGTATGCCGGGTTCCATTGGTAGTTGATGTATTGTCCGGACTGGGCTCGGAGATAGGTCCCGTATACAGGCAGTGTAATGGTGGAGATTAGGACGATTGCGAGAATCATTATGCCTTTGATTCGCGTGATCTTAACGTGAAGGATGCGCTGTGTTCGTGTGTATCCCGCGAGGAAAACGATGCCGGCTAGTACTATGGCCAAAGTGTCGAGAATGAATGATGTTCCGACGTCATAGACCCAGGCTCCGCCACTCAACACCGCGTACATAATCGGTAACGTGATGATGATGAACAGGTTGCTTAGGGCGACGCGGGACATTCCGAAGGCTCTCTTCGACAGTCCCACCATGGCATTTGCAAGAAGGGAGATTCCAAGTCTGATCCCGAGTACTGCGAACGCCAAACCAATTATTGATAGAACGAACTTGAAGACTTCAAATGTGAAAACATTGTCTATGCCGAAAGTCGAGGAAACCTGGTAAGTTCCTGACAGCCTCATCGCAAGTATTGAGAAGTAGGTCTGCACCTGCGCGAACCACGTGCTGTTCGTCTGGACAAGATAGTTCTGAATCGTGACAAATCTTAGCGCGATATCATTGGCGATGGTCGCCGCAATTCCTAGGCAGAGCAGAAACTTGATTGTTGTCCATGCTATGAATGGCGGAGAGGAGACCGGAAACTTGTCGTTCCATTGCAACTTGCCATTCTTCGAAAGAACTGCATGCTCCGGTGTCTCCCCAACGTCCCAGTCAAAGGATGGTGTGGGACTGGATGATTCATAGTAGCTTCTTCTTCTCGTCGTCTGCATAATCGCTCCCAGATTGGTCCTGGATAGCAGTCGAAGGATTCCGAGCAGCTTGCTGTGCATGTAGAAACGTCTCTTCCCATCGCTTCCCGTAACCGAGGAGATTCTAGGGTCGCTGAGCATGAAGAGAGCTGTTAGGATGAGGGTCGCCCAGATGACGGCGCCGTTTAGGTACTGGAGGTTGAGAAAATTGATTCCTGCTTTCGTTGCATACGTTGAATATTTTACGTCCAGTGTCAGACCGTTGTTCATCCCGAGAGTGAAGGCGGCGAAGGAGGCGAGACCGAGAAGAATGTAGTAGACCACCCAAGGGGTCCGAGAACCCGACTGGCGTTGAATCCTTGCGGAGAAAAATGAGCCGACGAATACCAATGACAACAAGAGAGCCGCGGTGGAAACGAACTCTATGGCGAGGACCCATAGCCCGAGTCCCGTGTTGAAGACCGAGAGCTCTCTGAGTAAGACGAACTGTATTCCGAGAACGACGATAATGGCGAGAATGCCCGTCAAGAGGCCTATTTTGAGGGGGCTCTTCGAACCAACCCGGATCTCTGTCAAAGCTGTGCTTCCTAAGCCAATCCGTCAAACGATCAATGAGATAAACTCAATTGAGTCTCATCCTAGCCACTCGACCCGCCCTTTGTCCTCTACGTGCATCTTCGAAGGGGTTGTCTATGTGAAATCATAGGCTGCGATTCTATCTAAGTCTCTTCTTCGTGACTCTGTCCACAGATCGAGGGGGATCAATCTGCCAGCATACTTTGCAATGACTGTCAGCTTATCGGAATTGCATCTCGAGCATTTTGACCGGACGCCGATATCGACGTGATAGCATGATTCGCATCGTGACAATATCTTGGAAAACGTGAAGTGTTTGACTCCTGATTCTCCGAGTTGTTGTGAAGCCTTCATCAAGCCTGCGGTCGAAGATTTTTCTCCAATCAGAAGTGGCAATATTGATCCCCCGTCGAGGAATCTTTGAACTTCTCCTTCGAGAGACGCGCGTGTAGAGAATGGAATCTTCTGTGTGAGCGGGATTACGGGGACGTCGGTGTAGTAGGGATATCGTTTGGACCCTTGATATACGATTGTGGAAAAGCCGTATTTTTCAGCATCGATACTCGCAAGCCTCGATGATGCCTCTGGAGAGGGATGAAGACCGACTCGAATTCTAAGCTTCCGAGAATCGGTTTCTGAAATCGCGCGTCTAGCAGCCTCTATGATCTTCTTGACAAAAACGAGAGAATCCTTGTTGTCTAATTCTTTCTTCATGTGATGCTTTACCGACTCGGTTAGTCCGAGGAGGCTTATCTCCGCCATCTGTTGAGACCCGTAATACGCGCTTCCATCGGTTTCCCAGGAAAGCAAGGGCAGAAGCCCTTCCCTCATTCGTTCCTGAATCGCTTGCCCGCGAATCTCCAGAGCCCTAACCGCCTCGTCCACAGCGGACGTCACGCCCTGGAGAAAACGCTCATCTTTACCTGTTGACTCATAAGCGATTCGTGGCAGATTGACTTGGACCGTTCCGACCAGCGCTCCCCTAGCCACATCACCCATGCTTTCGGTGACGAACATGCACCCGTCCGAAGATACAGTGTAAGATTCTCCAGGATTCTGTATGAGATAATTCATGAGAGAGTGTCTTAGCGAGTTCTCGTGGGTCAGTGAGAGAAGTCCGTCGGGCTCAGACAGTTTGTCGCGGTTAAGTCTCGGGGTGATCGAGGGATTGACAAGCGGATTGTACTGAGCAATTTCCTGGGCCCCATCGATTACAGTGCGGAACAACTCCTCAGCTTCAGGAGCATAGTCTCCGTACGTCCCCTCTTTCTTGCCGTTGGGACCAATCGCATCAGACTGCTCAAGGATGTTGGGAGCGATACGGTCGAGACCTATGGTTGATCGGAAAGGAAGAATGTTTGAGAAACCATCCCAGTTCAGCTGAGAGAGAAAGAGCCTGACAGCTTCTTGGACCCGTTGACTCGGGACGCCCTTGATGAAGGGCGCCAGAAGGATGTTGACGTGATCAAATATTTGTTCCCCGGATACTTGTCCTTCAGTCACCCTGGCTAATCGCAAGAGTGTCCCTAGAGCACTCTCAAATGAGACAGGTGGTTGTGATCCGGGTAATCCTGATCGGAAGAAAGGGCGTGGGTCGTGTGAGAAGACACTCGGTTTGAGGGTCCACGATTCAGCGCCTTCTAGGTGGATTTGTCCCGAGAAATGTGCGTCGACCAGTGGTCTTGGGAGGCTATTGAGCAGGACGTACTCTTCGGTTACCGCTGCCCCAGCGGATGACTGCACCCAAGCTGAGTCGAGGTGTTTCTGCCCCGCCTCTTTCATAAGAACAGTTACGTCGTTGACTGGGAGTCCAAGCCGGGTTAGCTTGTGTCGGTATTCTTCGAGTTTTCTCTCCACGAGGATAGTATTGACGAGTTCGCGGACTAGAGGTGCGGTGAGGTAGGCCGTCCCAAACCGCAGAAGTCTCTCTTCCGCTTCAGAAGCAATCTCATCAGCGAGGCTCTGAGGCATGCCCGCCTCGGTGACAAGCGATGAGGCAATTCGGGTCCTATCAAACTCCTCTATCGTCATTTTCGAGGTTCGGACGAAGAGGCGGCCCCTCTTGACAGCGATCCACTCCTCGAGATCGCGTGAGAATTCGACTAGAATTTTGCCGAGGTCTGTTATGCTGTACTTTTTCGTGCCTTTTTCGATCGCCACCAAACTGGCTTTCCGAAGGGTCTTGAGGTGATAGACGAACTTTCCAGCATCCCGCACAGGATCCAGTTTCGCCTCGTACATTATCTCAGTATATGGGAGAGGCCCCTTGGAAACCAAGAGCTTGAGAATGTGGAGCCTAACCGGAGCAGAGGCAGCGTCTAGAACGTCTGAGCTGAAGCGTTCGTAGGATCGCTGCAAGAAGGGTCAAGATCTGTCACCTCCCCACCCTGTTTAAAAAATTGTACTTGAATCACGCTGGGATCCTATGAATGCGCTCTGTCAGGATGTCAGAAAAGCGATTCCTTAGATTGGGCTCTGGCTTCTGTCTGGTGCAGTGCGACGGCAGACAGTGCACGTTTTCCAGCCTAGCGTGTCAACACTAAAGAGCTGATCTCTCCCGCAGCTTGAGCAGTACTGGTGAAATCCTGTTGGATGCCGTGGTTCTGACACCGCTTCCGTAGCTGTTTCCATTCGCCGGTTCGGGTCTTTCTTCGGAATAGGTTTCGTCAAGCGTTGGAGGTAGTCTTTGCTGAACTTGAGTTTTGGCACCGCTACTCGCCAATTAGACGTCATTCTCTAGGCTTTGAGGACTAGGGTCTACCGATTCACTATCATGTGGAGGGTCAACGCGACATGAAAGTCGCATTGGTTCCCCACCGAACGTCACAAAAGAGACAAATTCTTGAAATCTTTCACAGTCCCTACCGATATACGATGAAATAGTTTGATAGCCTCGGGGACAAAACCCGATCCGCAAGCTCTCGAATCCTCCGTAGTCCGTGCGACATCATCCCCTATGATGAACATGTTCTTGGAGTTTCTAGAAGTTCCGGGAAACGTCCTGCTCATACAAGGAGCCCCTGGAACTGGAAAGACAACTCTCGCGTTCGAGATACTGAACGCTATTGGGGACTCACGCAGAGTCTACGCGTCAAGTAGGGTCTCACCTGTTAAGCTGCGTATACAGTTTCCCTGGATCGATGAAGTTATCGATTCTATGTCTGGACGATCCTCAAAGGCAAGCTGGAATGACGAATTCCACGACCTCCGAGGCTCCGACACTGACAGTGTCTTCTCGAAGGTCGTACGACTGAAGCAGGCCAAACAGAAATCCGTCCTCGTCGTAGATAGCTGGGAAGGAGCGTTGAGAAACGCGACGCCTGAAGGACGCAAGATGCTTGAGTCGGCTGTCATGTCTGAACTGGATCAGACAAAGGTGAGCGTAATTCTGGTAAGTGAGGCAGAACGGGCAGACAGCCTCGGCTACTTAGTTGACGGAGTCGTAACGCTTGAACAGAACGAGCTAGACGGAAGGAGAATTAGGTCTCTCGGAATAGACAAGCTTCGAGGATTCAGAGTCCAGAGCCAACATTTTCCATTCTCCTTGGAAAAGGGAAGGTTCACGTTCTTGGACGAAGAATACGAAAACGGCGCACCAAACATAGTGAGAAGTCCAGAGAAAGTCCCACATACAGAAACACACTTCTCCACAGGAAGTAGGGAACTCGACCAGATGCTTGGAGGCGGAGTTCGGAAGGGCTCTTTCTTCATGATAGATACAGACAGCAATGTTTCCCCGCAGTCGCTGAGATTATTGATCAATTTGATCCGGTCTAATTTCGTCAATCAGGGCGGGGCGTGCTTCAGTGTTTCTACCGGAACCTTCAGCTCGGAATCCTCCGCCGAGGCGCTAAGACCTTACGTGGGCGACAAAGCGCTAACGGAAAGGGTCCGAATAGCGGAGTTCAACCCGCAGCTACCTTCGAAGACCTGGAGGCTAAAGCTGAGAGGCCAGCTGATGAGCGATTTGGCGGAGTTCTACAAAGCATGGAATGCGTTGAAAGAAGTGTCATCGGGCATGATGTTGACCATGAACTTCGATAAGCTCGTTCAGGTCTATGGGGAAGATCTGACTCTACCTGGTTTTACCGAGATGGGAGAGGGCTTGCGGGACGAAGGCGCCTTCAGCATCGGCATATCATCCCGGAACACCAAGGTTCGCGAGGAGTTTCTCAGGCAAGCCGACTATCACATAAAAATCCAAAGCTGGAACGGTCATTTACTGATCTACGGCGTGAAGCCTTTCACGCATATTCACGGGGCCACTTTCAACTTCGACAAGGGATATCCGTCCCTCGACCTCATTGAGATTGTCTGAGCCTTTCGAGAGGCTCACAATCGGTGGGCTAGAATTTCGATTTGGCATAATCCCATGTCGAAAAGTAGTGCGGGATTATTTCGACTAATACCTCCGAGCCCTGTCTCACCTGGTCTAACATGTTCTTCGCCATGGTGCTGGTGAGGTCCCCTAGATACTTCGCGATGATCTTCTCCGATAATGACAATGCCTTCCCTGTGTCCTTTACGATGATGGCGGTTCCTCTCCCTTTCACTCCCGTGTTGGGCATCGCGTCGGTATCGACCGAAAAGTAGACTGTTTTGTTCCGTTTCAGGTTCCGGACTTTCACCGCGTCATTGTAGCTCATGAGGTACAGCCTGTTGTTCGCGTAATGGTACCATACTGGATGTATGTTGGGTTCACCTTTCGAGTTAGTGGTTCCGAGTCGGAGTGGTATCTTGCTGCTGGCCAGAAACGTGTCAATCTCAGACTGGTCCATTCCCGGAGCATTCGGCATCGCTTTGTGGATTTTCAGAGTTGCCAAGACACACGAGGAAATGTTCTAGTCCGTACTTTTCTCTTTGCCCTTGCTCATCTTCAACGCTCGTTCCAGAGCCATCCCAAGTGGGATTGACACTTTTGTTACTGGACTGGAACGCAGTAGAAAAAGTCGGGTCGCCTTTTCTATCCCACTATAGCGCCCATACTACATGAGCGACCTATCGTACAAGCTGGCTGAACTACGACCAGCCATACGTCCAGTCGCCGAGTCGGCGGCATGGATAGCCAGCTTCGTCATCGCCAACACCATAAGCCAAGAACCAGTATACTTCCTGATCCTCCTACTCGTTCTCGGCTCAGACGTTCTTGATACCTCTGACAAGAGCAGGGGGCTCTTCCGAGACTTCATAGCCGGAAGTATAACCGCAATCATATCGGTAACTCTTAACGATCAATTAGGCGTAGCTGTTGGAGCCTTAGTCGCCGTCATGGCAGTCGCCAGACTCCTTCAGAAACTCTCCTAGGGGCCTATCAGTAGAGAGACAGTCGCGATGAGCCTACGCTGGAGCTTTGGTTCCCACGAAGAGGAACAATACCGGTTGAATCTCTCTAGAGTCAATCAATATTTGTTCCATTCCTTTGAACAAACTCGCAAGTGCCTTCTCCTTTTTCTGATCAGGGACTCTCATATCTCTGAATACATCCCAGCAATGGTAGCAGTGCCAGGAGAAGTGTCCCCCATGGAAGAGTTGTTCGAGGGGATGCCTCATCTCGTCATACTTGTTGATATGCTCCCTCCTTGCATACAGGTTTGCCTTCATTATACTGTCCACACCTTCCTTCGGATTCTCAGGAAGATGCGACGAATACCAGCCTAATAGTTCTAGTACTCGTCGGATTTGATACAGCCAGGTTGCCGCTCTCCGATCCATTCCATCATATGCATATTCTAGACAGACCAGTCTTCCTCCATTTTTCAACAAGTGGTGAGCCCTAGAGAGGATCTTCCTGGGATGAGGAAGCTCATGGAGGACGCGGCTAAACAGAACAGCATCGTACGTTCCCGGATCATCCGACCATTCGTTGAAGTCCGCTACTTCATAGCGTAGATCGCCCCGTGTCTTACTGTGAGGGTCGGTTTCCATCGTACGCCTCGCAATGCGGAGGATCTTCTCATTCATGTCTATCCCGACAACATCATGGCCCATCCGAGCCAACTCTAAACTCATGAAACCGGTCCCGCAACCAACTTCCAGAACCCTGAGATTTCTGCCACGAATCGAATTCTCCACTAGGCTAAAGTTATCCGCGTAGGTCAGCTCGATGAGATAGGGCTGCCTCCAAAGACTGTCCTTCATGGAAGGCCAGGACTTCAACCGACGCAGGTCTGGCGTGAAGTCCAAGGGATACCGTGGCAAAGCCGCTGAGAAAACGAGGACCCAAATCTAAGAGCTTTCTCTTGGATTAGCCTTTTCTCTAGGACCCCTGTTGGCTACAGGGTGTCGTCGTGTGGGCGAATGCGTGTTGGTTGCGTCAAATCTGCTTTTTCTCGCTCTTATTCTTTGCCGATAGAATACGACCGCAGGGGATAAGCATAAAACGGCCCGGAGCTATCTCTGGTAGTCTAGAGATACCATGGGCAAAGTGATGATCTCTTTGTCGTCCGAAGCGGAACAACTTGTTAGACAGGAAGTTGACAAGGTATACTATGGTAGGACCGGGGGATTCAGCATATTTTTCGAACGTCTCGTCCGAACATACTTCAACGGACACAAGAAAGCCCCATCTGACCGCAAGCAATCGAAATAACGCGATTTCCTTCCAAGAAAGTACGTCGAGCCAAATACGGCCAGTTACAATGACCGCGAATGCAAATAGTTCAACAACTCGACTCATTTCGAGGGACCAATATGGTCGGGTCCAAGTTGCACCTTGCCGCGTAATCGGCCAACCAAAGCATTTTGAATCATTGAGTTCAGGCACGTAGCAGGGACAGGGTCCAGATCACCCATAGCTTCAGATCCCATCTCGTTACTTTTAGTTCCGACTCTGAATGAAATTCGACCGCCTCGAACTCGGGGACAAATTGCAGTTTCAACCATCTTGGGATCTGAGTTTCGTCATAGGGTCCTTCTTAGGAGATGGTAGCTTTGTAGAGGATTCGGATTACCATCACCACGTAAAATTGGCCGTTCGAGATCGCGATTTTGCGGAAGCCTTCAATCTGGCGGTAGGCCATGTTCTCAGTCGGAAAACAAACAAGTTAACGATAACGCACGATTTGGGAAAGGTCTACTATGAGTCCAAATATTCCTCCCGCCCTTTAGGACTCTTCCTCAATTCAAATCTGGGAGACCTGCGTTGTTACGCGGACTTTTACCCCACCGCGTTCTTGAAGGGCCTGTTTTCCGCAGATGGTTGTGCTGGAGTTTCGAATGATCGTAACCGTCTGAGGCTTCAAATCGTACTCGGAAACTCGGATCTGAAGCTGTTAGAGTTAGCGGAGTCCATACTTCGAATGCATTTTGACATTCATTCCAACACTTACCTAGGCAAGAAGAAGGGAACAACTTGGAAGAACGGCCACAAAGTAGTCGTTCTAAGAAGAGATTCGTACACCCTCCGAATCGAGAGGATCAGAGATGTTAAACTGTTCGTTGATAAGATCGGATTCGCAATCCGTAGAAAGCAGCAACTTGCAGAAGAAGTGCTCTTGTTAGCCACGACTCTTGGTTCTTCTCGTGCCGGCGTTGAGTGGAGAAGCCATCATTCTCGTAAGAAAGGGTCCCGTTATGACAATTTCGGACCAGTTGAATGACTTATTTCCTCCATAGATACCTCGGATTTTCGGGGGCGGTGGTCCAGGCTGCCTGAAGAAGCAGGGACAACTTGGTCAAAGGGACCTGACCCGACTAGAGATACTGGTCTCGGGCACCAGTGATCGTGGGTTCAAATCCCACCCGCCCCACCATAAATGCGACCCCAGTGGGGTTGCACCGACCAAGATCCTCCAAAGCATCGATTGGCCAAATCCTGTTATCCCCCTAACGGGTGTTGGTCAGACTTGTGCCCAGATGATTGACCAAGTGACATAACGCAAGGGAGTTTTAAAGGCCTAAGTGACGCTTTCGTAATGAAAGAGTCTATGACCGAGAGAATCGCCGTCACCGTCCGTCCTTACTCCGACGGCGACCTGGCGGTGCTGGAGAGAACGTTAGGAGACCCTAGAATGATGACGCACCTAGGCGGGCCAGAGAGCGCCGAAAAGCTTCGAGATCGTCACAGAAAGTTCAGTGCATTGTCCGCGGACCCTACCTCTGGCTGCGTGTTCGTGATACTTGTCGGCAATCGAGAGGTTGCTGCTGGTACCGTTGGATATTGGGAAAAGGAATGGGACGGACAGAAAGTGTGGGAAACTGGATGGAGCGTGCTGCCGGAGTTCCAAGGGCAAGGAATCGCTACTGCCGCCACTGCTCTTGTAATACGACTAGTCGCGAAGCTTCGGAGTTATAGATACCTCATGGCTTTTCCATCAGTGCGTAATGATCCATCAAATGCTATCTGTAGAAAATTGGGCTTTGCTCTTTTGAGAGAATCTGAATTCGAGTATCCCCCTGGCAGTAGCAGTTTCTTGCGTTGCAACATTTGGCGGCTGGACCTATTTCCAAGCCCGACAGAGGACTCAACGAGCGAGCAACTCTGACGGTTCATCACCGTTTTTTGGAGGGCGACAAGTCGCTGGGCTTCTGGCAAAGTGAAAGGTCGCCTTACCAGGATCATGAAGGGAAATCTTACTCGAAACGTGGCATGTCTGAAGCGAAAACCGGGAAAGGACATCATCGTTGACGCAGGCCCCTCGCTCATCCAGGAGTTCATCCAGCGGGGTCTGGCCGATGACTACGGGGTCGCAGTTTGGCCGGTCATCCTCGGACGCGGGAATCATCACTGGTGTTCGATGTTCAAACAGCAGACCCTGAAGCTCCTCTCGGTCAAGAGTCTCAAGAATGGCGAGCTGATGTTGCACTACGAGACGGTAGGACAGGGGATGCTAGAGGAGGAGGTTCTCAATGTCTGCTGGCGCGTGTAAGGAGTGTTCAAAGGCAGAGACGGCGCGGAGAATACTTGAGCTGATCGAGCCCGAGGTTTCAGGCTATGCGTTTGGAAGTTTCGTTATGTGAATTCCTTTCTCTCAAAGAGTAGAAGGCCGATTACGGCGGTGATAACGAAGTAGCCGACTAGTATCTCGATCCCCTGAGGAATGGTCACGGCGAAAGTTGAGACCTCCCTTCCTCCGGGTCCTCTAGTGCTCTGAGTTAACGGATACGGATCCATCAGCACGTTGCCAATTATCCCTGCGCCATACGTGATGATAAACCATGGTTCAATCTGCGCAAGCCTTGACACTATCAGCTCGATGAGCGAGAAGGCAAATAGAAACAGGATTGCGGTGACAAGAATGGACATTGAGCTGCTCTTGAAAAGCGAGCTGAAGAAGAAGGTGAACCCGAGCACGGCAATCAGATAGAGCACTGAGAAGACGAGAGAATCACCGAACTGGTAAGGTATGTTTGCGCCGAAATAGTAGATACCATTGCCTACCGCAATTGCCGCATAGATCGCGAATATTATCAAAGATGCTGTTAGCGCAGCAATCCATTTGCCGATGTAGATCGAGGATCGGCGCAAGGGGTTCCCTACCAGGAAATACCCTGTCTTGTTCTGGAACTCTCCAGAAATCGCGTCTCCCCCAAAAAATATTCCTGAGAGTATGACGACCAAAGTTATGGAGTTGCCCCACCAGAAGGAGTAGAATCCTAAAGCTGACGTCAGATTCAGGTAGGCAATCCCGTAGTAGCCTACTACTGCTGTGAAAATTGCGCTGATCACTATCCCGATTATCAGAAGGACGAAGAACCTTCTCGATCTGAAATAGTTCAGCAGCTCGTATTTCGTGATCGTTCCTACTTGAGCAATGCTCGTTGGGAGACTAGGCGCTACTACGGACCCGACCGACTTGAGAGAGGGCTTGCTCATGTGCTTCTCACAGTGTTGCCTTGATCAGATTCAGGTACGTGTCCTCGAGCGCTGATGAGGATGGGTGGAAGCTGATCAAGCCGATTTTCATCGTTACAAGGTCTGAGAGAAGTTTTTCTTGGTTTTCTATGCCACCCGAAAAGTGTAATCGTAAGTTCTTTCCTTCCAGTTTTTCCGCGGACACTACGCCGGGGAGAGAGGATATGGTCCTGCTCACTGTTTGCTCATCAATTTCTCTGGATAATCCTACGTCGATGATGATTGCGCCTCCGTTGGCTCCGGAGAACCGTGACACAACGTTGCTAAGTTTGTCGTAGACGAGGAGTTTCCCATGGTCGATCATCGCGACCTCGTCGCATATGTCAGAAACCTCGTTCAAGAGATGGGAGCTCATGAAGATGAGCCGGTTCTTTTGCTTGAGCGATTTCACGATCTCTCTAACCTCGGACATTCCTCTAGGGTCGAGCCCTGTGCTCGGCTCGTCCAGAAGGAGAATTTCAGGTTCGGATAGGAGGGCTGCGGATATGTTGATCCTCTGTTTCATTCCTTTGGAGAATTTTCCAACTTTCTTGTCCAGCCATTCTTCCATCTTTACTTCTGCAACTACTTCTTCGATCTTCTTCTTCCGTTCCGAACGGGGCATTCCTCTGATTTCTGCGACCATAGAGAGCGCTTCTCTCGGGGTTAGAGCGGGATAGATCTCTGGGCTCTCGATAAGTGATCCGACGGAGGCGAGAGCCTTCTTCTTGTTCTCGTGCACCGAGATTCCGTTGATTAGCGCCTTTCCCTCGGAGGCTCGAATCATATCGGTGAAGAGCTTCAGAGTAGTTGTCTTCCCAGCTCCGTTCGGCCCGAGAAAACCCACGCACTTCGAACCTTCAATCTTCAGGTTGAGACTGGATAACGCGGAAAACGAGCCATACCGTTTTGACAGATTTACAGCTTCAATAGAAGGGCTAGACAATCCAGTATCTCCTAAGAGTTCAGTCCCGGATTCAAGAGCATTCTAAGAGCGTCCAATGTTTCACGAGGTGGATATTGGTGACAGTCTCGAAAATACCCATTATTAGACACTTTTCCTAGCGCTAGAAAGAGCCAGCAAAAGCTGAGGTCCGTTTCTAGTATGCAAATGAGGATCTTTTTGGGTTTCAAAGTTTAAAGGAACGACAGGCTCCCAATCGCTCCGAGCATCTGTTCGCAATGACGAGTACCATTCTTCCACGTTCGGCCGATTATGAAGTGAAGCTGACGCCAGACCATGAGAGTCTGCGGAATACCATCCGTGATTTTGCTGAGAAACAGATCCGACCTATAGCAGCGGAAATTGATCGGAAGAACCACATTCCCCGGGAACTGCTCAACCAGATTGCCAAGCTCGGACTGACAGCTATTACATACAAGGAAGAGTATGGTGGGCTGGGCGCCGACCTACTCTCGATGGTTATCGCGCTCGAGGAATTAGCGCGTGTGTCAGCTGCAT